>Ga0207697_10001764_pt1 | contig 11617 bp, 6 predicted proteins | sample KBSSwiS5withPhiX_FD_184293 | JGI IMG/M metagenome (GOLD analysis project Ga0207697, IMG submission 184293) | Switchgrass rhizosphere microbial communities from Kellogg Biological Station, Michigan, USA, with PhiX - S5 (SPAdes) (version 2) | ecosystem: Host-associated > Plants > Roots >... | reverse complement strand
CTTGCAGGTGCAAAACAATTCTGCGCTGCCGTATTGACAAGCGGGCCGGCACGAATTCGTTAGCATGCTAACGATGAGTAAAATCGACCCTGAGACGGTTGGCCAGCTTTTGCACGAGACGGCACGCGTCTGGCGGCACAAGCTCGATCAGCGCCTTCAGCCGCTCGGATTGAGCCAGGCGAAATGGCGCACGATCGCCCATCTCGCACGAGGGCAATTGACCCAGCGCGACCTCGCAGAGCGGCTCAGCATAGAAGAACCGACCCTGGCGCGATTGCTTACCCGCCTCGAAACCGGCGGCTGGATCAAGCGCGAGAACGCGCGGCACGATCGGCGCTGCAAAACCGTCCACCTCCAGCCCAAATCGAGCCAGCTTCTTCAGCGGATCGAAGACACCGCCCGCAAGTTGCGGCACGAACTTTTGGCAACGATCTCATCCCGTGACTTGCAAACCTGCCTGAACGTCCTGTCCGAGATCCGGAGAAAGGCGGCGGCTGATGAGGGTCGTTCCGGCAACGGGTTCGGGCCGGTGAAAAAACGAAAGTCATGATATCCGCCGACAAAATGAACATCGCCAGTCGCGAATTGGCTGGAAATCTCGATCGCCGCTTCGGCCGCAAGTGGATTTACCTCGGTGCCGGGGCGTCTGCCCTGATTGTCCTTCTTTTCACGTTTCGCAGTTGCAACCAGACCAAGACGCCGCCTCCGCCGTCCGCCCGACCGGTCGCTGTCGCCAAGGTGATCACACAGGACGTTCCGCTTTTCCTCGACGAAATCGGGACCTGTGCAGCGAACGAAAGCGTCCAGGTACAGGCGCAGGTCAACGGCCAGATTGTCTCACGCGATTTCAAAGACGGTGCCTACGTGAAGGCAGGTGATCTTCTTTTTACGATCGACAAACGACCCTACCAAGCCGCCTTGGACGCCGCGAAGGCCGATAACATGCTCGCTCAGGCGAATCTGACGCGACAGTTGGAACTGCAAGCGAAAGACGTCACCGCAACGCAAGACCTTGATACCGCTAAAGCCAACGCCATGCGGACGCAGGCGGCGGTGGATGCGGCACAAGTGAATCTCGATTATTGCTCCATTCGATCGCCGATTGACGGTCGCGCCGGACTGCGCCAGGTGGATGCCGGAAATACCGTTACTGGCGGAAGTAACGGCGGTGGTGGCGCGGTCCTGGTGCAGATCGACAACTTCGATCCGATCTATACCGACTTCACGGTGGCTGAACCGGACCTTCCGCTCGTTAGGCGCTATCTCGGCGGACCCAAGCTCAAGGTGCTGACCGATGCCGAGAACGACAATTTCCCACCACGCGAAGGCAGCCTCTATTTTATGGCCAGCACTCTGCAACCAGGGACCGGGACCGCTCAGGCCCGCGGGGTAACGCCGAACCGCGATCACGCCCTCTGGCCTTCACAGGTTGTCCGTGTCCGTCTGATTCTCGACACCCTGAAAAACGCGAAGCTGGTCCCGAAAGGCGCGGTCCAGATCGGCCAGAACGGGCCTTACATTTTCGTCGTCAAGAAGGATTCAACGCTCGATCTGCGCCAGGTCAAGCCGGGCCAGCAACAGGATGATGGACTGACCGTCATCGAGGAAGGCGTGCAGCCGGGAGAAACGGTCGTGGTGCGCGGCCAGCTGCAACTTGCGCCCGGGACGCAGGTGATCGCGAAAGAAGAGAAAATTTCGCCCGACGAAGCGGACGGAGAAAAGGCGGGGACGCGGCCCTAACGAATGGCAGACTCGGGCGATAACGGCTGGGAGGAAGAGCAACCGGGAGGTCCGGCCGGGGGCATGCCACCGGAACGCGGGGGCAACCGGAGCGAAAAGACGCCGGCAAAAAAACTGGTGCAATTTTCTTCCGGCCTCTCCCGGCCATTTATTCACCGGCCAGTCATGACGATGCTGCTGACGGCATCGATCATCGTCTTTGGCGTTTTGACTTACAATCAACTGGCGGTGAATGATCTCCCCGCGGTCGACTATCCCGTGATCCAGGTGAGCGTCTCGTATCCGGGGGCGAATCCCGAAACGATGGCAAACACCATCGCCACTCCGCTCGAGAAGCAGTTCACCCAGATTCCCGGTCTCGACCTAACGACGAGCACGAGCTCGCAAGGCAACACCCAGATCACGCTCCAGTTCGATTTGAGCAAGGGAATCGATGCCGCCGCCACCGACGTGCAATCAGCCATCCAACGCGCCACCGGCCAGCTGCCGTCTGATCTTCCGAGCCCCCCGACTTTCACCAAGACCAATCCGAACGATCAGCCGGTCATCTATATCGCCCTGACGAGTGACACTCTGACCGACGGAGAGCTTTACCGCTACGGCACGACCCAGGTGCAGCAGCGGATCAATATTTTGCCGGGCGTATCGCAGGTCAACATTTATGGCGTGAAGGCCGGGATTCGGATCAAGGCCGATCCGGCCGCGTTGTTCGCGCGCAACATGACCTTCGACGAACTCGCGGCCGCGGTTCAAGCTGGGACCTCATATTCGGGCGCCGGTCAGTTTGATGGCAAAAATAAATCGATCACGCTCCGGCCTAACGGACAGCTCGAAACCGCGGAGGGTTATCGCAACCTGATTATCGCGCGCGGGCCCAACAATGCTCTGGTTCGTCTGCGCGACGTCGCGCAGGTCGTTGAGAGCGTCGAAAACGAACGGCTCTCGCGCCACTTTTTCGCCCGCAATTTCAATCCCCCGGCTTCGGTGATTGTCTTCGCGGTTTCACGGCAGGCCGGCGCCAACGCCGTCGCGGTCGCGCGCTCCGTCCGCGAGCTCTTACCCGAGATGCAGCGCGAATTGCCGGGCTCGATTCGCCTCCTTCCGACTTTTGATCGCTCGCAATCAATCGTGAATTCTCTGCACGATGTTCAGGCGACGCTCGCCATTGCCTTCGCTCTGGTCATCTTCGTCATTTTCGTTTTCCTCGGACGCGCGAGCGACACCCTGATTCCCATGGTCGCCCTCCCCATATCGTTTCTCATCACTTTTATCGCGATGTGGGTGTTCGGCTATTCAGTCAATAATCTTACCCTGATGGCGCTGACCTTGGCGATTGGGTTCCTCGTCGACGACGCGATTGTTTTTCTGGAGAACGTCGTCCGCCGTGCGGAAGCCGGGGAATCGATTTACCGGGCCACGCTGAACAGCGCGGGCGAAATTTCCTTCACCATTCTTTCCATGACGCTCTCGCTCGCGGCGGTCTTTATTCCGCTGGCTTTCATGCCGGGATTGCTGGGCCGAATTTTCCGCGAGTTCTCGATTACGATCATCGTCGCGATTCTCGCCTCCGGTCTGGTCTCGCTCACACTCACGCCCCTGATGTGTTCACGCATTCTGGTGGAGCGCGGACCGAATCATCGCCGGACCTGGACAGAAAATTTCGTTAGTCGCTATTTCAACCCGGTGCGCGATTTCTACGGCCGCTCGCTCGACTGGTTTCTCGATCGCGGCTGGCTAGCGGCCCCCATCATTCTGGCCTGCGCTCTCGGCGTCTGGTTTTTCTTCAAACAATTACCCTTCACTCTGCTGCCGACTGGCGACAGCGGGGTGATTCGCGGATTTTTCATTGTGCAGGAGGGCGCCTCGCCCGCTCAACAGCGCGAAATCCAGGCGAAGCTGGATCCCATTTTGCAGGCCAACCCGGCGGTCGACAAATACTTCACGGTCGCCGGACGACCGGGTCTGGGTGCGGGCGTGTTCACCGCGCTCTTCTTGAAGGACGCGAACAACCGCCAGAATATCGAGCAGGTGGCGGCGGACCTGCGCAAGGCCTGCAGTAACCTCACGGGCGTTTTCCCAACCTTGAATCCACAGCCGGTCTTGCAAATCAACATCGGGGCAACCGGGAGCGCTTTCGGCCGATACTCCTATGTCTTAAGCGGCATCGATCCCCAGGAAGTTTACGCCGCGGCCGATAAGCTCGCAGCCAGGCTGAGCACCTACGACGGCTTTGCCAGTCCGCCGCGTTCCGATCTGTTTCGAAATACCCCAAATCTCGAGATCAACATCGACCGCGGGCGGGCCGGCCTTTTCGGCGTCTCGACGACCGACCTCCAAAGCTTGCTTCGGGCTGCATATTCCCAGAACTACGTCTACCTGATCAAGGAAGTTGACGACCAGTACCAGGTGATAGTCGAGGCCCAAGACAAGGCGCGAGCTGGTCCGGAAGATCTTCGCGAAATCTATGTGAAACCAGAGGGCGGCGGTAAGTTGATCCCAATGCGCGCTCTAACCACCTCCCAGCAAGTGCTAGGCTTGCAATCGGTCAATCACACCAATCAATTCACAAGCGTCACTTTCGGTTTCGACACCAAACCAGGCGTGGCCCTCGGTGATGTCACCGATTACATCAACAAGACGGCGGCGGAAGTCTTGCCGCCGACGGTCAAAGGCGAGCTGCAGGGCGAAGGTCTTGTCCTGGAACAACTCTTCAACGCGCTGCCCTTTCTCGTCATCGCGGCGGTTTTCGTCATGTATGTGATTCTCGGAATTCTTTACGAGAGCTATGTCCATCCGATTACCGTGCTCTCGACCCTTTTCCCCGCGGTCGTGGGCGGTCTGATGACGCTCTGGATCTTCCGTTCAACCCTCTCGCTTTACTCGGTGATCGGTCTTTTCCTGCTCATGGGCATCGTGAAAAAGAATGGAATCATGATCGTGGATTTCGCGCTCCATCGGTTGGACGAAGGCTACGACCGGCGCGCCGCCATTCACGAGGCGAGCGTGGAACGATTTCGGCCGATCATCATGACAACCCTGGCCGCGTTGATGGGCGCGCTGCCGATTGCGCTCGGCTTTGGCGCCGACGGCGCCTCGCGCCGGCCGCTTGGGCTGGTAATTGTCGGCGGGTTGATCGTTTCCCAATTCATCACGCTCTATATCACGCCCGTGATTTATCTGGCGCTGGAATGGTTTCAGGAGAGCGTGCTCGACCGCGTCCCGTTCCTGCGCAGCGCGCATACACACCACGAGGCCGACGCGGAAAACCATGCTGTCGCACCGGCCCCGGAACCGGTGGGCGCACGCTAGTTCGGAGCGGGCTCCCTAAGTGACGCCCGAAAGTTTCTTCGGACACCCTAACGATCCGCAATTAACGCAATTATTTTCGACACCAACCGATCGAAAGCCAGCACAGCCAGTTCGAGATGCTCCTCCTTGGTGTCCTCGATCTTGTTGTGACTGATCCCATGCAGGCTTTGCACGAACATCATCACCGTCGGAATACCGGCACGCGCGACTTCTGCCGCATCGTGCAGCGGGCCAGAGGGCAAGCGGTGCGACTTGCCGCAAGTCTGGCGAATTGCTTCGTCGCAAAGATCGATCAGCTTTTCATCAAAGGGCATCGGTTCGATCTGCCAGAGCCGCTCCCATGACACGGTTACGTTGCCCTCCCGCGCAAAGCGCTCACTCGCCTCCCGCGCTTCCTGCAACATCCGATCCAGGGCCGCCGCATCGAGATTCCGTTGATCAAGCGTGATCCGGCACTCTTCTACCACGCTGGTTACGATTCCCGGCTCCGTTTGACAGGAACCGATCGTGCAGACGCCGCTGGTGCGCTCGGCGATGCGATAAATCTCCGGGCTCATTTTAGCCGCGGCGAGGAAGGCGTCTTTGCGCCGATTCATCGGCGTACTCCCAGAGTGCGCTCCCTGTCCGTAAAACGTGATTGCATATCGCTCGACGCCAAACGTGCCGAGGACCGCGCCCAATGGCAGGCCAAGATCAAGCAGCACCGGTCCCTGTTCGATGTGCAGCTCGACATAGGCCCCGGCGTTAGCGAGCTCCCGCCCGGAGTCTTTCACCTTTTCGAAATCGATCCCCTGCTCCCGCAACACGTCCGGCAGGCGGCCCCCCCCTTTATCCGTTAGGGGGCGTGCTTCCTCCATGTCGAGGTTTCCCGAACAAGCTGAGGAGCCAAAAAGACTCCTCCCGAAGCGCGCTCCTTCTTCATCCGCCCAATCAACCACCCGCACGGTGATCGGCGGCTTGCCGTCGTATTGTCCATGGATGCGACGCAGAATTTCCAGACCGGCAAGGGTGTTGAGACTACCGTCAAGCCAGCCGCCGTTAGGGACAGAATCGATATGGCCGCCAATGAGCAGAGCTTGATCCGACTGGCCGCGCAAGGTCATCCAAAGATTGCCCGCTTCGTCGCGATGGGTTTCCGCGCCTAACGATCGCGCTTTTTCCTCCAGCCAAGCGCGAGCCTTCGCCCAGAGCGGAGTAAAAGCGATGCGTTGTGCGCCATGTTCGTCACTCGTTAGGCGACGCAGTTCTCTCAACTCCTCCAGCGTTCGCCCCGGTTCTAAACCACTCATGCCTACGATTGCGGCAAACTCTGTTGATTCATTACAGGCCGTGGGACGCTCACCCAATCCGCAGCCTCCAGGAAACGGAACTGGGAAAGGCCGAGGCTTAACTCAGTCCTGACAATTTACTTCCCACTCTTACTTAAACTGCAAATCTTCCAGATGAATCGGCACCGCGTTCCAAGCCGTACCGCAACCGATTACCTCGGGGTATTGATAGTAAAAAGCAATATTGCCCGTTGCATCCAAACCAACCAAATCAGTAGAAATAAACGGGCCCGCTAGGGTGTAATCGATGAAATAGTTATCCCTCCCGTCCTCATATGCGCTACTGCAGTAGGGACTATTGATCGGCGGGTCTGCCAAATATTGCCAAACCTCGGTCGCGGTGTTACCGGCAATCGAATAGCGACGAGGCGCGCTATAAGTACGGCTCTCACCCGGGGGCGACTGATACAGACTGCCCGCGCCGTCATCAAAGAGCAAAAGCTCATCGCGAAAAAAGGACACCGAATGCTGTCCGATGGGAGGAAGGGTGTCTGGACCCAGGCTGAGCGAGAACGCGCGAAGGGAAGGAAACTCGTACCAATGCTTGGTCGGATCGCCCAGAATCCACTTGATCGCGCCGGTGTCGTAATCAATCGCGATGACAAAGTTTTCCCGGCTCGATACAATCAACGAGTCATCCGATTTCCGATACGCCGTTGCATTGGTATGGAACCAGTCGGCTGGCGCCGGTTGGAGGAAGGCATTAGGATCATCCCCGCCCGCGATCATCGCCTCGTTGATAATATCTCCCAGGTTCCAGCTGCGCAAAACATTCCCAGCGCCATCGACCTCGATTTGGACGCATTCGGTCCAATCAAGTGTATCCACATCCATGATAAAACCATCCCGACCGAAATCGAAGTTATGATGGAAGCCCGTTACTCCCAAACTGCTAAAATCCGCCAGAGTTTTATACCTGCCGTCGAACTCCTGGCGGACAAGCGATGTGCCGGAGGCCACATAAATTCCATTTTCGAACAAAATTGAATTCTGGGTTTTCACCGGTGCCGTTCCGATCCAACGAATCTCGGAATCAGAATCGATTATCACCGGGGTCGTGGTCAGTACGACGCTTTTCAAAAGCATAAAGTCATAACTCAGCGTCGTATTTCGCGACCTTGGTTGAACAATAGTCGGGCTATCAAAAATTCCGCCATCGAAATCCGCGGTCGCTACGGTGAAGGTGTTTTGTTGCGATGTGCCATCGGTGAAGCGGCTCCGTACTGTAACCGTATTGGAGAAGTTCTGATAAAGACCAAAGACCGGCAGAGTCAGTTTACCGCTTCCCACATTAAAGTAGCCCTGGCTTTGCAGATAAGCACTTGTGTAAGTCGCCGCGATCGCTCGGGTTTGGGAGTGCGGCTTTGGTCGGACGGAAAATTTGATCGAACCGAGCGCCGCCGGATCGCTGAACTTGAGCGTGAGGAAACTAATGAACGGTGTGGGCCCCGGAACAATTTTATCCAGTTCGGGGGAAGTGTGAATTGCGTTGGAATCCGCGCTCCAGATAAGGAAGAAGGCTGTGCTGACTGTGATGATCCATGTTTTCATAAGTTCCCCTTTGTCAGGATCTCGATCGAGTGCGAAGGAGCGAGGCTCTCGCGGCTCCAAAACATCAGAGGAGCCGACGCAACAATAAGGATTGATTTCTTCATATCATTTGCGCCAAACCATTCGGCTTCAACACCCAAGCTGTTTTCGGTGACCTGCGTTGGTTACTCCGATGGAGTTTTCGCGGCATCGTGAGAGGCCTGTTTGCCCGAGTCAAGCTTATTTGCCCGGTACGTTGTCGACCACGTCGACAGCGTCGAGGCAACAGACAACCGTCTCTGCGAACTCAGACAGACTAACTTCCTAGAGATCCGTGGCCAGCTCACGCTGCGCGATCGTCCCCCGCCTTCCCTGTTGCTGAATCAACTTGGCCACCAGGCCGGTCCAGCCGGTCTGATGACTTGCGCCCAGACCTGCGCCGGTGTCGCCCTGGAAATACTCGTGGAAAAGATAGCGCTGCTGATCGGCCGTACTGCCTAACGAATCGCCGCAAGCGCGTGTGAACGGCCGTTCTCCCTGCTCATCGCGGAGGAAAAGCTTGATCAAGCGGTTGGAAAGCTCGTTCGCAACCTGATCGAGCGTCACAAACTGGCCGGAACCGGTCGGGCATTCGACCTTGAAATCGTCGCCATAGTAATGATGGAATTTTTGCAACGACTCGATGAGCAAATAATTGAGCGGGAACCAAACCGGTCCTCGCCAATTCGAGTTGCCGCCGAAGAGACCGGTCCGCGATTCCGCCGGCTCATAGTCGACCACCTTCTGCTCGCCGCGCACTTCAAGAACATAGGGATTTTGCTCGTGAAACTTGCTTAGCGAGCGGACGCCGTACTCGCTAAGGAATTCATTGGGATCGAGCATTCGGCGAAGGAGACACTTCATCCGGTGCCCGCGCGTGAGAGCGATGAGGCGACGGTCTCCGCTCCCCGGTTCGTACCAGCGTGAGATCAGACTGGCGAGATCGGGCCGATTGGTAAGATACCACTCGAGCCGCTCGCGAAAGCCGGGCATCGCTTCGAGCACTGCGGGCTCCAGCACTTCCACGGCAAGAAGCGGCATGAGTCCCACCAGCGAATGGACCCGCAAGGGCAAATAACGGCCTCCCGGCGTGTGCAGGACGTCATAGAAAAATTCGTCCGTTTCATCCCAGAGTCCGATCCCTTGTCCCCCGACGTTGTTCATCGCCGCGGCGATCCCGAGAAAATGCTCGAAGAACTTGGTCGCGATGTTTTGGTAAACCGGGTTCTCGCGCGCCAACTCGAGGGCGGTTCGCATCATCGTCAGGCAAAACATTCCCATCCAACTCGTGCCGTCGCTCTGCTCAAGGCGGGTGCCGTCGGGAAACGACTCGCTCCGGTCAAAGACGCCGATGTTATCAAGCCCGAGGAAACCCCCTTCGAAAATATTGCGGCCGCCGGCGTCTTTCCGATTTACCCACCAGGTGAAATTTATTAGCAACTTGTGGAAGACCGTTTCAAGGAAGGCGCGGTCGCCTTTGCCGCTGGCGTGCTGCTCGATCTTATAAACGCGCCAAGCCGCCCAGCCGATGACCGGCGGGTTGACGTCGCTGAAGTTCCATTCGTAGGCCGGGATCTGGCCATTGGGGTGCTGGTACCATTCGCGCAGAATGATATCGAGTTGCGCTTTGGCAAAGTGCGGGTCGACCAACGCGATCGGAATGCAATGGAAAGCGAGGTCCCAGGCCGCATACCACGGAAATTCCCAGGTATCGGGCATCGACATCACACGCTCGTTGTAAAGATTACGCCAGCCAGCGTTGCGGCCAGTCTTGCGCTCGGCCGGCGGCGGCGGCTGGGCGGGGTCGCCGTCCAGCCATTGCTCGATCACGTAGTAATAAAATTGCTTCGTCCAAAGCATCCCGGCGAGCGCCTGTCGCTGAATGGCGCAATGTTCGCTACTCAGGCAGGTCGGGGCGAGCGCGCCGTAAAACTCGTTCGCCTCCTCGCGTCGCTGCGCGACAAGCCGATCGAAATCGTCGAAAGCAGGAATCGCAGGTTCCTTGATTCGCTGCAATCGCAGCCGAACCAGACGCGATTCCGATGGGCCGATCGAGAAGCGGTAATGCGCCGCGGCCTTCGTTCCAATGAACTCCGGGTTTATGGCGGCGGCGTTTCCTCGCACGACCGCCTCGTGGAAGGCGTCCTTCACGTGCGGCGAGGGGTTCGGCACGCCGTAAAGCACTTGCACGTTGGTTTCGTTCTCGGTGAAGAGAAGCGGTCCCGCTCCTTGGCAAACCAGTCGGTATTCACCGAGCGTGTCGTGGCTCGCTTCGAACACTCCCAGCGCCTCGGAATGGTTGCTCCCAACGCGGATATTTGGCCGCCTCGTGTCTTCGCCCCAGCTCCAGGTATTTCGAAACCAGAGAGTTGGCAGCAAATGAAGCGAGGCCGCTTCCGGCCCGCGATTTGTAATCGTCGCGCGAATCAGGATGTCGTCTTCGGCCGCCTTGGCGTATTCAATCGTGATGTCGAAGTAGCGATCCTCGCGCAAGACACCGGTGTCCCAGAGTTCGAACTCCGGCTCCATTCTAGAGCGCTCGGCATTGCGTCTGACCAATTCGTCGTAGGGAAACTCCGCCTGGGGGTAACGATACGTCATCCGCATGTAGGAATGGGTCGGCGTGTTGTCCTCGAGGAAAGATATTTCCTTCACATCCTCACCGTGGTTTCCCTGCGGACCCGTGAGACCAAAGAGGCGTTCCTTGAGGATGCGATCGCGCTCGTTCCAGAAGGCAAAGGCAAAGCAAAGCCGTTCTTTGAAATCAGAGACTCCTCCGATTCCATCTTCGCCCCAGCGGTAGGCGCGGGAGCGTGCGTGGTCATGCGGGAAATAATTCCAGGCGTCGCCGTTCGCGCTGTAATCCTCCCGTACCGTGCCCCATTGCCGTTCGCTCAGATACGGCCCCCACAAATGCCAGTGCTGTTCGCGATTGTTATTCTGCTCGAGGCGCTGTTGTTCGGCGTTCATGAAATTAGAACTTGGATGTCGAACACGTTAGGCTGAAACCATTTGAGGAAAAGAACGTTCGTAACCGCGTTCGTTATGGATAACTGGGGACGGAGGTCGGGACTCCTCCGGCAGGGAGAGGCTCGGTCGAACTGGAAGCAGCGCACGCTGCAAATCAGGCCTATCTCCCCTGGTTCGACAAAGCTCGTTTCGCCAAATGCGTTCTTGCCCTACCGACGGTCGAGATATTTCGCAAACCAATCGAGGTAGCGCCGGTAGCGATCGAGAATGTAGCTCGGCTTTTTCAGCCCGTGAAATTGGCCCGGATAAATGACCAACTTCGTCGGCACGCCTAAGGTTCGCAGCGCTTGATACATCTGCTCGCTATTCAGGAGCGGAACGTTGTAATCACTTTCGCCACACAAAAATAGGGTCGGCGTCTTGATCTTATCCGCGTGCAAAAACGGATAGGAAACCTTCTGCCAGGCTTCGGGATGTACCCAGGGCGACCCGAGCTCGTATTCGTAATCGCGGATGTATTGGTCGGTCCCGTAGCCAGCCAGAATATTGGAAATCGATGCCCCGCTGACCGCCGCTTTGAATCGAGTCGTGGTGGCGATGAGATAATTTGTCGACATCCCGCCGTAACTCCACCCCCCTACGACCAACCGCTCCGGATCGGCGATCCCACGCGCAACGGCGTCGTCCACCGCCGCGAGATC
>Ga0207697_10001753_pt1 | contig 11659 bp, 9 predicted proteins | sample KBSSwiS5withPhiX_FD_184293 | JGI IMG/M metagenome (GOLD analysis project Ga0207697, IMG submission 184293) | Switchgrass rhizosphere microbial communities from Kellogg Biological Station, Michigan, USA, with PhiX - S5 (SPAdes) (version 2) | ecosystem: Host-associated > Plants > Roots >... | reverse complement strand
CCATGTGTCCGGAATTCACAGCCCATACTCCGCTCAGAACGGACCTTGAAAAATTGGCTCCTCGGGCTGGAATCGAACCAGCAATCCTCCGGTTAACAGCGAAACACGGCGGGGCCGTCGCTGGACACAGAAACGTGGCTGATCGATTGCCGAGCGTGCGATCGTAGCGGCGACTCGGTGCGGCAAGCTACGGCCGATTTCGATGCACTGGCGCGTCCCTGCCCGTTTAACAGCATGGCTCCGGTCTCAGCGATCGCTGATCTGGTGGCCGATCCTTGTCGAGGTTCCTCGAGGAGGATTGCGACCCCGTTGGAGAGACTCAGATATTCATCGCACACCGGGCCGCACCTGGTCTGACTCTTACCAGGAGGTTCGCCATGGTCGCCACAGGTTTGCATGGGCTGAATCGGAAGCAGCGAAAGGAATTGGCCCGACGGATGCGGGCGCAGGACCCAGGGTTGGATATCGTGCATCCGCACGCTGCCGGGATCGACATCGGCAATAGCTCGCACTACGTAGCGGTCCGCCCCGATCAAGATCCGGACTCGGTCCGTCGGTTCGAGTGCTTCACCGGCGATCTGCATCGGTTGGCGGATTGGTTGCAGCAGTGTGGCGTGACCACAGTCGCCATGCAGTCGACCGGCGTGTACTGGATCCCGCTCTACGAAATCCTCGACGCGCGAGGTCTTGAGGTCTATCTGGTGAATGCGCGGCATACCAAGAACCTCCCCGGGCGGAAAACCGACGTGCAGGAAAGCCAGTGGTTACTGAAGCTGCACACGTACGGGCTCCTGCGGAATTCCTTCCACCCCTCGGCCGACATCCGTATCGTGCGTACGTATTGGCGCCAACGTGGTGGTCACGTGCAGGCCGTCAGCACGTGCATCCAACGCATGCAGAAGGTGCTGACCCAAATGAACGTCCAACTCGCCAATGTCATTAGTGACCTGAGCGGGTGGACTGGACAACGCATTGTCCGCGCGATCCTCGCGGGCGACCGTGACCCGCAGACGCTTGCCGCCCTGAGTCACCCTGGCATTCATGCCACGCGGGACCAAATCGCTCGGAGTCTCGAAGGCACCTGGCAGTCTGACCTCTTGTTTGTCCTCCAGCAGGAAGTGACGATGTACGACGCGTACCTCCAGCGGATCGCGGAATGCGACCAGGCGTTGGAACACCATCTCAAGACCTTCGCCGACAAGGCCATTCCTGACGCACCGTCGGACGCTGAGCCATCCTCACCAGTCGCTCCTCGCCAGACGCGCGTCAAACATCGCCGGAAGGCCGGCAGCCACACGCCGCAATTCAACTTGGGCCACGAACTGCACCGCATCAGCGGCGTTGACCTCACGCGCATCGATGGCATCGATGTCGGGGTGGCGCAAACCGTCATCAGTGAAGTCGGCGTCGATATGACGCGCTGGAAGACCGAAGCCCACTTCGCCTCCTGGCTCGGGCTGTGTCCCGACAATCGCATCACCGGCGGCAAGGTGATTCGCAAAGGCACCCGTCACGTCATCAATCGCGCCGCGACCGCCCTACGACTGGCCGCCACCACCTTGCTGAGGAGTCAAAGCTATCTGGGTGCCCAATACCGGCGCCTCCGCGCCAGGCTCGGTGCGCCGAAGGCGATCACGGCGATGGCACACAAGCTCGCCCGTTTGGTGTATCGCATGCTCAAGTGGGGACACGAGTACGTCGACAAAGGCCTGCAGTACTACGAAGAGCGCCACCGCGACCAACAAGTGCAACTGCTCAAGAAACGCGCAGCAAAGCTAGGGCTGCAAATCGTCGAACCCGACGCTGCTTGACTTCATTCGCGAGGGTTTCTGGAGAGGCGGAAAAAGAAACGTTAGCCACTGTTTGCGGCGGTTTACTGCGTGTCGCCGGACTCGGTCTCAGCTCTCGTATACTCCGACGACTGGCGACCTTCGCCTTGTGCCAACCTCTTGCTGCCGTTTGCTGCTCCTTGCTGCATTCAAAGGGCAAGAAAAGGGCAAAGTCACTCCCCGACCGCTCGCTTGCGGCCGCCTACGCCGGCCTCGCAAAGTACGCCACAGTGCCATAGTTCGCGTGCATGGCCGAGAATCGCCCCGAAGGGGCAACGTCCCTACGGAGACCCTCTTCGTAAGCGCTCACTGCCCTGACGAAGGCGTCGAAGACCCCTGCGATCCTGACAATCACCTGCTTCGAATCACTTTTCGAAGCCACACCGGATGACCCTGGCCCTGGAACAGTACGAGCCGCATCTGATACTCCTTGGAATGCAGCGTGAACGAGTGTATGAGCGGATTCCTCGTGGCCACTGTTCACCGCTCCGTGAGCGGTCTTTCGTGATCACACCCTGACCCGCACGCCTTGACTGCAAAACGCTGACGCGTGCGGATCTCACGCGAGGCGAGCAGCAGCCTGACGAATCTCCGCCGACAGCGGATGATCGGGAAACTGCAGCGTAAAGAGTCCGCGACTCCCAAGTTCCAGCATCTCGGGCGCCTCGGGAAGAATGCCGATGACCGGTGCTCCATACGCGCGAGTGACTTCTTCGACGAACCCTCGCGCGATCACGCTCGGCATCACCTTATTGAGCACCATGACGAGCTGACGGACCTCGAGCTTCCGAGCGACTTCCACGGTAACGGCGGTTCCTTGAAAGTCCTGTCGATCGGGCCGAAGCAGGACCACGAGGACATCGGAGATGGCAATACTGAGAAGCGTTTCTTCGTTCAGCCCCGGATGGGTGTCGATGAGCAGATAGTCGAGCACGAACTCGTCGATCAAATCCTGGAGACCGTCGTTCATGAGGCCCACGTTGTAGCCTTCACGCAGCACCTTGGCGATCTCTGCGGCATGGAGGCTGGAGGGGACGAGCCAGATGCGTCCCCCGGCCTCCTCGATCCTTTCAGGTGTCACGTCCACGGCCGCCTCTGCAACGCGGCACCGCTCCCACAGGTAGTCATTCAGAGTGCGTCGCTCACTCGTGTCCTCGAGCCCGAATAGCATGTGGATTCCGGGCGATTGGATATCGGTGTCGACCACCGCCACGCGCTTCCCCGCTGCTGCAAGGCACGCGGCCAGGTTGGCCGTGAGATTCGATTTCCCCGTGCCGCCGCGGTACGAGTGAATGGACACGATCTTGGCCACTGGAGTCGGTCAGTCCGATTCGCTGCTGCGGGCGGCTCGCCGCGCTGAAAAGTGACGGGCACGGATCTGGAGATCCCGGAAGTAGTCGGAATCGGTAATCTCCTCGACCTGAGCGGCCTTCTTCCTTTCGTCGATGGCGATGGTCAGTTGCTGGACCTGGTCTTCGAGCCGGCGCTGCCGCGCCGCCACTTCCATTGCCATGCGCTGGAAAAGCCTGGCGAGATTACCAAGGGCGTCGGACCGTTGAGCAACTTCGTCGAGACTCTCCGCGGCGAAGGTGCCAGACTCGACGGCGAGCGCCGCCGCGGTGACCCTGGCGACGCCCCGCAGATATGCGAGATCGAAGTCGCGGGCCCGCTTCTTCGCCAGGCAGCTGCGAACGCGGACGCCGAGCACCACCGGATCGAAGGGTTTGGGGAGATAGTCGTCGGCGCCGAGTGCAAGACATCGCGCGACGCTCTCCGGGCGATCCACCGCGGTGATGATCAGCACCGGAATCTCTCGCGACGCCTCGTTGCTTTTCAGCCTGGCGAGGATCTCGTACCCGCTGGTACCCGGCAGCCAGACGTCGAGCAGGATCACGTCGACCGATTCGCGTGCCGCGATCGCCAAGCCGGCCTCACCGGTTGCGGCAACCAGCACAGAGTACCCCTGGCGAATCAGTCGACGAGAGAGCAGAGCCCGGTTCGCCTCCTCGTCGTCGATGATGAGAATCGAGCCGCCGCCCGCCAAGTGGACAGCGGCTTCGATGTCCGCGCCGGTGACGGACACCGACGGTGGCGCGTCACCCTTAGCGGAGACGAAGGTGTGTTCGATGCCGTCGATGAGCTTGAAGAACCGAACGGCCGCGACGCTGATCCGTCGCAGATCGTCGCCGATCGGAGCGTTCTGGTGCCCCTCGAGCAACGTCTTGATGCAGCCCCGGATCGTCGTCAGCGGGACGCGCGTCGCGTATCGCAGCCGGAAGGCATACTCTTCGATACCATCAGTAACCGCGGCCGGATCCAGCATAGCGCCGATCGTTTGAAGAAGTTGCTTTCCGGCGTCCGCGACACCCTCGAGGTCGTGTCGCTCGCCAACGCTCAACGGCGACGAGTCGCCCTCTTCCAACAGCAGTTGACTGTAGCCGAGGATCGTGTTGATCGGGTTGCGCAGCTCATAGCGGATCTGCGCGACGACGGCGTCGACATCGCCCATCGGCTCACGACCCCGGCGTCACCACGGCGGTTGCATGAAGCGCCTGCTCGCTGCGCTCGGCGACCGCCCGTGGTTGACGATGGGGCCATTCGCCGCGCTCGATGAACGCCTGGAGCTGACGCCGGTAGGGTCTCAGGTCGACTTTGCGCTGCGCCAGCCACGCGTCGTTGTAGTAACTCTGGATGTACCGCTCGCCCGAGTCGCAAATCAGCGTGACGACCGAGCCTGTTTCACCGGCAGCTGCCATGTCGGCGATGATTTCGAACGCACCCCAGAGGTTGGTGCCGCTCGACGGCCCGGCGCGTTTGGCTGTGAGCTTGTAGAGAAACATCATCGCGGCATAAGAGGCAGCGTCGGGCACCTTGATCATCTGATCGACGACAGAAGGGATGAACGAGGGTTCGACTCGGGGGCGTCCGATACCTTCCACGCCCGAGCCGCGTTCCAGTGTCAGTGAGCGGTCACCCGTTCGAAAGTAATCGAACGTCACAGAGTGCTCGGGATCGACGACGCACAACCGGGTGTCATGTCCCTGATAGCGAATGAACCGACCGACCGTCGAGGCGGTGCCGCCGGTTCCTGCGCCTAGCACGATCCACGTCGGGATCGGATGCGGTTCCTCGCGCATCTGCGCGAAGATCGTCTCCGCGATGTTGTTGTTCCCCCGCCAGTCCGTTGCGCGCTCGGCGTAGGTGAACTGGTCCATGTAGTAACCGCCGGCGTCCGCCGCGAGCTGCGCAGCGACGGCGTAGACCGTACTTGAAGCTTCGACGAGGTGGCAGCGACCGCCTTCCGCCTCGATCAACGCGACCTTCTCCTTCGAGATCGACGTGGGTACCACCGCCACGAACGGCAGCCCGAGCAGACGGGCGAAATAGGCCTCTGAGATCGCCGTGCTGCCGGAGGACGCTTCCACGACGAGGCTGCCTTCCCTCAACTGGCCGTTCACAAGGGCGTAGAGAAACAGCGAACGCGCAAGCCGGTGTTTCAGGCTGCCTGTGACGTGGGTGGATTCGTCTTTGAGGTATAGCTGGATGCCTGGAAACGCGGAGAGTCTCACCGGGAGCAGGTGCGTGTCCGAGGATCGGCAAAAGTCCGCGTTAATCCTCTTCATGGCCCACGCGCGCCACTGACGGTCGACAGGTCGCATCTGCAGGCCGAGCATACCGCAATCGGACACTCACGCGCGCGGGGAGCGCGCCGTTTCCAGCACCGCTCGCATTAAGTCGATAGTATGGTTCGGCCTCGGCAGTTCGTCGCGGTGCGCTCGTACGCAGGTCGTGCTCTCCGCTCCGCCAGGGTGGAACCTGTTTGGCGGCGCGGCCATTCGCAAGTTCTCTGGAGGATACGCGTGGCGGTCACACATCGGGCCCGCCGTTTGACTGAGGCGCACGCCTCGCCGCAACACCTGGCCGAAGTTCTCTACCGAATCCGCGGTCTGCGAATGATCGGGCACGTGCTGCACGTCGGCGCACATCCCGACGATGAAGACGCGGGGCTGATGGCCTTCGTGGCCCGAAAGTACGGCGCACGGATGGTGTACTGGTCGGCCACTCGCGGAGAAGCGGGACAGAACCGCATCGGCTCCCATTCAGGCGACGCGCTCGGCATCTATCGCACCTGGGAGAGCCTCGCGGCACGTGCGATCGATGGCGGCGAGTCCTGGTACGGTCCGTTCTACGATTTCGGCTACGGCACCAGCGGACCCGAGGCGGTGGCCAAGTGGGGATGGGAAGCGCTGGTCCGCGAGATCGTCAGAGCCATCCGGCTCGTGCAACCGCAAGTCCTCGTCGGTCGATACACCGGTGAAGCATCCGACGGCCATGGTCAGCATCAAGCGATCGGTGCCGCGACAGTGGAGGCATTCGATGCCGCTGCCGATCCGGCGCGCTTCCCCGAGCTGGGTCTTCCCGTCTGGCAAACGTCGAAACTCTATCAGTCCACTGATGGCGACTGGCAGGCTGATGAACAGCACACCTCGGGGCAACGGCGACCGGAGTTCGAGCGCGACGGGTACCTGCGGATCGACACCGGCGAGCACGATCCCATCGCGGGAATGTCATACCAGCAGCAGGCAGTGCTTGCGCTCAACTGCCACCAGACGCAGGCGATTGGTTTCGTCCCCGAAGCCGGCAGCTATTTCTACTATTACAGGCTGAAGAAGAGCCTCGTTCCCACGCCCGCGCATGAACGATCGTTGTACGACGGACTGGATCCGACCTTGATGGGGCTCGCCAGCTGTCCAGGCGGCGGAGCTCCGTCCGATTTCTCCAGGGCGCTTGAAACGATCCTCACCAAGGTCGATGCAGCCCTGGTGCACCTTCGTCCGGATAACCCGACGGCGGCCGCGGATCCGCTCGTCGAAGGGCTGGAGAGACTTCGTCGATTGCGGACAGAGGTCGATGACATCCAGGCACTCGGTCGCCAGCTCGATGACAAGATTGCCAGCTTTGAAGACGCGATCCTCGGATGTCTTGGAGTGGACGTCGAATGCGTTGCCGAGCGTGCGCATGTCACCCCCGGCGAACGGGTGCGCATCCATGGACGGCTGTTGAATCCGCTCGACGTCCGCATCGACGCAAGTCGCTTCAGCCTCTGCGTGCCAGACGGATGGGAGATCACGCCAGTCTCGACACACGACCCGGTGCAGCATATGGACTACGACGTCGTGGTGCCGATCGATGCTCCGGTGTCGGCGCCATTCTGGTTGAGGGAGGCACACGACGCTTACCGGTACAAGGTGGCAGACGAGACTTTCGCCTGTGAGGCGCTCGACGCGCCGCCAGTCGTTCTTCAATCCGACATCGTTTTTGCAGGACAACGACTGACGGTCCAGCGTCCTGCCACGCGGCGGGAGCGGTTCGCGGGCGGCTATCGAGAGCTTCCGCTCTCCGTGCTCCCCGCGGTTTCCGTTCGACCACAGATTCGCCGGATCTTCCTGCCCGTCGACGCCACTCGCCGCACGCTCGATGTCAACGCTGCGGTGCACCGCCATGTCGACCAACGGTCTCGGACGGACCGCCTGCAGATCGTGACTGCGGAAGGGTGGTCGGTGGATCCGCCTTTCGTAGAGCTTCCGGCCGGCATACAGGGCGATGTCGTGTCGACGCGTTTCCAGATCACGGTTCCTCGTGACACGGCCGCGGGACGGTATCGTCTCGAATACTTGCTCGGCGCACGCGACGCGCACCGGGCCGTGACCTTCGAGCCCGTGTGGATGGGTGCGCCAGGGCTGCCGCGCGCACCCGATGCCACGACATGCATCCGCGAAGCGTTTCTGACAGCTCCGGCGGCGGTTGACGTGCACGTGATAAGCGCGACCTTCGCGCAACGATTGATCTATGGCTACGTGCGTGGCGCTGCCGAAGGACTCCTCGCGGCGCTCGTCAACCTCGAATTGAATGTTTCTGTGATCAGCGACGAGGAAATGAGCTTCCTCGACCTGTCGATGTTCGATGCCATCGTGGTCGGTCCCAATGCCTACCTGCTCCGCGACGAGTTACGGCGCAACGCCCGTCGATTCCTGGACTACGTCGCCAGGGGTGGCACGTTGATCGTGCAGTATCAGGCATACGGATACGAGCGTCACGACTACGCGCCGTATCCATTTGATTACAAGCACCCGCACGATCGAATCACAGACCCGGACGCCCTGGTCACGATCCTCGAGCCCCAGCATCCGCTCATGACGCATCCAAACCACATTTCGCACGACGACTTCGGCGACTGGGTTCACGACCGCGGGCTCTACTTCTTTGGGAGCTTCGACGACCGCTACACGCCGATTCTGGGATGCAACGCGCCTGGTGGAGAGCTCAAGCGCGGCGGGCTGGTCATCGCCGGCTACGGCCGTGGGACGTTCGTCTACGTCGGCTACTCTCTGTTCCGTCAGGTGCCTGCCGGAGTGCCCGGTGCGTTCAGGCTTCTCGCCAATCTTCTGGCGCTGCCGGAAGCACTCCTGCTGGAACGCGCGGAACGTCTGCGGACGCTTTCGTTCTTTTCGTTCATGACCGACGAGCAGCTCGTGGCCGTGGCGAGGATTGCGGCAGAGACGTACACGAGCGCCGGAACCTATCTCTGTCGGCAGGGACAGCTGGGTCAGGAGCTCTTCATCGTCCTGAAGGGCGAGATTGAGATCATCAGGCGCGTTGAAGGGGGACGCGTGGTGTTGAAAGCGCGCGAGGGACAGGTGGTCGGCGAGTCCGCGATTCTGGCCGACACGCCGCGCACGGCCGACCTGCGGGCCTTGACCAACGTTCACCTCCTTGTGATCTCCGGTGTCCAGTTCCGCGCGTTGATCCGCCAGCACGCGGAAATCGCCGAAAACGTGATCCGGCACCTTGTGACGAAACTCGAGATCAGTTGATATCTGAAACTCCGTGGCGGAGATCACCCGGTCGAAAACCTGCGCGTCTGCCCGAGATACCGTGTCGCCTTCTCGATCGCTCTTTGTTCGGCCTCGTTACGAGTCGAGCCGTCGGCGCGTGTGATCCGCGCGCCAGGGTCGGCACTGGAGATCGTACAGTGGTACACGTCGCCCAGCCGGTAGCTCTCCACGATGACCGGCCAGCCCGCCAGTTCGAGCTGCTGGCGTGATTGTTCTTCTGGTTTCATACGTTACGGCTTCTCCACCGCCGCTCCGACCAGATTGCCCCACTCGGTCCAGGAGCCGTCGTAGTTCTTCACGTTCTGGAACCCAAGCAGGTATTTCAGGACAAACCACGTGTGGCTGGACCTCTCGCCGATTCGGCAGTACGCAATCACGGGCTTGTCAGCCGTGATTCCCGCTCCTCCGTACAACGCCTGGAGGTCGCTGGCGCTTTTGAACGTCCCATCGTCGTTGCAGGCCTTGGCCCAGGGAATGCTCTTCGCTCCCGGAATGTGGCCGCCACGCTGACAGGTCTCCGGAAGCCCAGGGGGAGCAAGGATCTCTCCGGTGAATTCCTGCGGACTCCGCACGTCAACAAGGGCAGCCGACTTTTGTGCCACCGCCTGTTGCACTTCGGATAGAAACGCCCGAATCGAGAGATCGGGTGCGCTCGCCTTGTAAGTCGTCGGCGGAAAAGACGGCTCGTCGGTGTTCAGTTCCTTCCCTTCGGCGATCCATTTCTTCCGCCCTCCGTCCATGATCCTGACGTCCTCATGGCCGTAGATCTTGAGCTGCCAGAACGCCCACGCAGCAAACCAGTTGTTATTGTCGCCGTACAAGACGATCGTGGTCTTGTTGTCGATGCCGCTCTTGCCCAGCAACGCCTCGAGCTTCTTGATCGGCACAATGTCGCGGATCAGTGTGTCGCAGAGCTCTGTGGTCCAGTTCCATCCGGCGGCGCCGGGCACGTGGCCTTGGTCGTACGCTGTCGTATCGACATCGACTTCGACGACGCGAACTCCAGTATCAGCTGCGTGCTGTGCCACCCAGTCGGTGGTCACGAGAACGTTGGGAACCGTGGCAGCGGACATCATTGCCTCCTTTGCAAAACCGTCATCTTGTCACGAGCACGACCTGCAGTGCCACCGGCCGCGTCCTTGCTATCTACTGGAGTTCGCAGACGGCATCCCGTGGGGGGCGCGGTTGCACAAGACGTCGAAGGCCTCGTATAATCGAGTTTCTTTCCTGAGCCTCCCGGCCGGCACCGGCCGCCAGCCTCATTAAAGTGGCTGGTACGAAATCCCTTCTTTCCAGCCTCGGCTCGAATAGGTGCCACGAGGGCTCACCATGCGGGTTTCCAACGACAGTCCGGCGCCTCCCCACCAATGTCCAGTCTGTCATGAACCGCAAACGAAACTGCAACGACGCCTCAGCGAGACGAAAAACGGATCCGCCATCTACGTGTGTCCTCGTACCGGTGAATGCAGCGTCGGCGTTGATCTCACCAAAATGGATACATGGGTCGTCGTCTCGCAACCGCGCTGAGCCTTCATGTGGAAATGGATTAGGCGACGGGAGTTGGGCGCGCCACGTCTGGCGACATCCGACCCGCCAGTGGCGGAACACCTTCTGGGCATCGCGCTTCGAAGCACAGCCAAGGTCTCCGGCAAGTACGCTCCGCTCCACGCGTACCTGGCGAATCGGTACGCGGATAGCGTCGTTCTGACCTTCGGGCAGATCGAAGATCTCCTTGGCAGCGCGCTGCCAGATAACGCGCGTGCCCGCCATGAATGGTGGACGGGCACCGACACCGGCGCGGACAAGTCATCGTGTTCAGCCGCCTGGATCCTGGCAGGCAGGACGGCCACACCGAACCTCCTGGCCCGCACGGTCGCGTTTGAACGCCGCGCTGAGTCCCCTCGAGGCTCACGCGACGTCAAGTGACGATCGTTTGGGTCGCGATGAATTAGACCTGCACTTTTCTGAGAGGAACTGACATGACAAACAACCGCGGCACGATCAAGCATACGACCGACAAGGGGTACGGATTCATTTCCACAGCCCAGGGCACGGAGTATTTCTTCCACCACTCCGCCTGCAGCGGGACACGGTTCGAGGATTTATCGCCGGGCCAGACAGTGACGTTCACAATTGGCCAGGGGCCGAAGGGTCCGCGGGCGGAGAACGTCCGCACTGAGTAACCGACCGTGACGCTTCGCGCCCGCGCCAGTTAGTCGTGGAGGACGACGTTGAGCAGTGAGGTGTTGATCTTCATATCGCCGTTGTACTCGATGAACCCGAGACTTCGGAATTTGTTCATGAAGAAGTTGACGCGCGACCGCGTCGTCCCGATCATTTCTGCAAGAGTTTCCTGGGAGATCTTCGGTATCCGCCGCTCAGGTCCCGTTTGATCGCCGTACCGGGCCAGGAGCAACAGAGCCCGCGCCAGCCGCTTTTCGCTGGAGTTGAAGACATGATCGACGAGGTCGGCTTCGATGCGGATGTTCCTCGCCAGCATGTACGAGATGAACCTTTCCGAGAACGTCGGCTCGTCGCGCAGGAGTTGCAGCATCGCGGCCTTCTCGATGATGAGTACCGTCGTCAGCGTCGTCGCGGTGGCCGTTCCGATCCGAATCGTCTGACCCGTCAGCGCACCTTCCCCGAAAAAGTCGCCGCGACCCAGCATCGCCACCACCGCCTCTTTGCCGGTCCGCGACAGCACCGAAATCTTGATGCCGCCCTTCTGGATGTACATGACGGCGTCGCTCGGTTGACCCTGCGAGAAGACAGTCTGCCCTTTTGAGTACGACACAACGCGCTGTGCCGCTCCCGCCGACTCGAGGAATGCCTCGACGTCGAAGGCCGGTCGCCCCTCGCTCGACTGAACGCGGCGTACTTTTGGCATCCGGACTCGAGCAATTATCGCACGCGGTTCGCGGCCAATTTTCGCTT
>Ga0207697_10001752_pt1 | contig 11660 bp, 8 predicted proteins | sample KBSSwiS5withPhiX_FD_184293 | JGI IMG/M metagenome (GOLD analysis project Ga0207697, IMG submission 184293) | Switchgrass rhizosphere microbial communities from Kellogg Biological Station, Michigan, USA, with PhiX - S5 (SPAdes) (version 2) | ecosystem: Host-associated > Plants > Roots >... | reverse complement strand
CTGCCGCCTTTCTTCTGTCAGTCTCGGGTTCGAAGCCTTCAGCCTTCAGCCTTCAGCCTTCAGCCTTACCCGCGGCGCACGCGCTTGCGCGCTGCAAGTCCGGCGATCCCCAGGCCGAGCAGCGTCAGCGACGCGGGCTCGGGAACAGCTGCGCGTTGGACCGTTCCGCGAATTTCACCTCCGCCGTTCAACACGGTGTGAATGTTCAAGTAGGTCATGTTAGTGGCCAGTCCCGCAGCCAGCGCTGCTTCGGCGCCGGCGATGGTGCCCCCAGCAAACGCTGAGGTGATGAACGACGGGTTCCAACTGGACGCCAGCGTGAGATCGAGCGTATTGACGTAGGTGCCCGAGGTCACGCCGAGCGGGAACCCTGCGAACGTCGGCGTCGTCGTCGCCACGCCTGCGTTGTTGCCTGGTTGAGGCGCACAGCAGTGAATGTGCGACGCAGTTGTCGGGCTCACGAGGTTTGCGAAGTTGATGTCCAGGCCGAGCAGGTGGGTCACCGGATCATACGTGATGGTTGCCGAGCCTGTGCCAGTCGTAGGAATCGCCGGGACCTCATTGGCCCCGCTCAGCACCGCCGTGTAGGTGATAGGGGCAGCCTGGGCCGCGTTGGCGGAAAGAGCGACGAGTACTGCTGCGAACAAAGCCTTCTTCATGGATGCCTCCGTGGCACAGTCGACACGCACCGCCCGATTTACGGATCAGGGATCGGAGCGGGAGCATATACCACATCTATACGGCGGAGCTACACCCACCCGCAGTATCCAGCCCGAACCCTGGAACGACGCACCCGGTCCCGGCCTCCGGGCGTCTCGTGTCAAAGTCGTGCCGGCGCGAGCCAACCCGCGTAACGTGGCGGATCTGGAGGCGTCCGCGTGCGCAGCCCGATTCCCATCGTCCTGACCTTGGCCGGCCTGCTGCTGGCGCCCTTGGCGCCGGCCGCGGAGACGCGTCCTGACCGCGGCTTCACCATCGACAAGCTGGCGGACGGCGTCTACGCCGTGATCCGTCGTGAGCCGCCCGGTCTCGCCACCCACGCCAACAACGTCTTCATCGTCAACGACGAGGACGTCATGGTCGTCGACACGAGCCAGAGCCCGGCGCTGACCCGCGAGGTGCTGGCCGTGCTCCGCACGATCACCTCGAAGCCGGTGCGGTACGTGATCAACACCCACTGGCACGACGACCACTACATCGGCGACCAGGTCTATCGCGAGGCGTTCCCGGAGGTCGACATCATCGGCCACGCGCGCACCATCCGCGACCTGCCGGGCGAAGGCGTGCCCAACCGTGCGCAGATGGTGAAGGGACTGCCGCCGCTCATCGAGAAGCTCCGGACCGCGCTGGATACCGGCCAGAACCTCACCGGCGCCTCGATCACTGACGAGGAGCGGGCCGCGTACACCAGCGACATGGAGTGGGCGGGTCGCTACGTCAGCGAAGTGCCGGCCGTACCGGTGGTCCTGCCGACGATGACGGTGACGGAGCGGATGACGCTGCGGCGTGGCTCGCGCCTGATCGACATCCGATCGATGGGCCCCGGGCACAGCCAGGCCGATCTGATTGTTCACCTGCCGGCCGAGAAGATCGTGATCGCCGGCGACCTGGTGATCTGGCCGGTTCCGCTGACCGGCCTCAAGTCGTCGATCAAGGGCTGGGCGACAGCGCTCGATCGCATCCGCGAGCTGCAGCCGGCGGTGATCGTCCCGGGCCACGGCCCGATCATGCGAGACGACAGCTACCTGAAACAGCTCGGCGGCCTGTTCACGTCCCTCGCGCAGCAGGTGGACGCGTCGGTGGCGAAAGGTGCCACGCTCGAGGACACCCGCGCCAGCGTCCATCTGGACGACTGGCGCTCCACCTTTGCCGGCACCTCACAGCTGCGTGGATTCCTGTTCGATTACTACGTGACCGGTCCCGGTGTGGCCGCGGCGTATCGGGAAGCCACGCAAAAGACCTCCTCGAATTAGCGAGCCAACGCCGCCCGCTCGAACGCCGCACGGACGCGCTCCCCTTACCGAACTCGTGCCGGTTTTCGTCGTTCGTCGGATCCGACTGCGCTCGCGCCAGCGCGCGACGCGGAAAACCGCGCGCTTTTCGCCGATTCCTTTTCCGCTGTCTGAGGCGGCGATCTTGCTGTGGGGCTGCGGCGCCAGTCACCTACAAACAAGGAGAAGCCGCATGCGGTCGCAGTTGCTGTGTGTCGCGGCCATGTTCATGGCCGTCACGAGCCCGTCGTTCGCGCAACAAGGACACGGCCACGGCGGGAAACCCGAGGCCGCGGTCGAAAGCGCGACGGTCGATTTCGGTGTCCTGCCGCTGGCACCGATAGGTCCGCCGCCGTGCCTTCAGTCCGGCGCAATCGGCGGTCCTGCGGATCCGTGCTCCTACCAGCTGCATCACCTGACGCCCGAGGAAGTCACGGTCGTCAAGGGCGGCCAGGTGACGTTCCAGGTGCATGGCGGCGGCCACGGGATCATGATCTACGAGGTCGACAAGGAGACGACCCGTGAGGATCTGGGTCAGTTCCTGTGTGCCGGCGCCGATCCCAAGACGCTCACGGATCCCACCACTCACACCTGCAACCTGAGCGCGGAGAACGCCAACGCCCTGCATCTAATTGCGGACGGCGACGGCGACGTGGTCATCGTTGCATCACCGAACGTCACCAACGCGCATCCGGACAATCGCGTGTGGTACGAACCGGGCCGCTTGATGTCGATTGGCGGGCAACAGTTCCTGAACGGCGGGACGATTCCTGCCGGCGCGACATCGAACGGCCAACTGGTCTCCTACCGCTTCCTCAAGCCGGGCCGCTACCTGGTGATGTGCATGAACCGGACGCACGCGTTGAACGACTGGATGTTCGGCTTCGTCAACGTCGGGGGCGGCGGCGATTAGCTCTCCCTCGGTCCTGGGGCAGACGCCGGTCTGCCCCAGGACGCTTGCCGCTTGCCGCTTCTCGCGTGTCGCGTCCCGCTTCCTGAACCTTGAACCCTGAACCTTGAACCTCCGATCGATCGCGACGCGCCGAACCGGAAGATCATCGCCATCGACCCGGCCTTGCTCCGACGGGTGCCTTATCCCCGGCCCCGATCCCCGTCCGTGATGGATAATCGGATCGCATGACTCGTCAGCTCTCTGGACTCTTCGTGATGACGTTGCTGGTCCTGGCGGCCGGCTGCGGGAAGGACACGCCGACATCCGCCTCCGCCACACCCGGCTACAGCCAGACCGACGTCCGGCTCGGCACCGGCACCGAGGCGGCAAACGGCAACCTGCTGACCGTGCAGTACACGGGATGGCTCTACGACCCGACCAAGGTCGACGGCAAGGGGTTGCAGTTCGAGACCTCGCGTGGGCAGGATCCGCCCTTCGCGTTCACCATCGGCGCCGGGCAGGTGATTCCCGGCTGGGACCAGGGTCTGATCGGGATGAAGACGTTCGGTCTGCGGCGTCTGGTGCTGCCGCCATCGCTCGCGTACGGCAGCGGCCGGAGAGGTCCGATCCCGCCCAACGCGACGCTGGTCTTCGACGTCGAGCTCCTCAGCGTTCAGTGACGCGCAAGACTAGCGGCCGATCTTGTAGCGCATGCCGAACAGGATCGCGTTCAGGTAATCGTCCACCGTACCGTAGCCCCCATCGATCCCCTCGCCGTGGACGTGGGCCCGCGACGCTTCGCCGAACACCGCGATTGACGGCTTGATCCAGGCCTCCAGCCCGGCCCCCACCTGCCATCCCCAGCCGCCGGTCTTGAGGTCCAACGTCTGGATGCCGCCGCGCACCGGTTCGTTGACCCCGTTCACGGGGATCGTAATGTCGTCGATGGTTTGGGTGACGGTCTGATGGGAGCGGTGGTAGTTCGCGCCGCCCTGCCCGTACAGCCGGAACTTACCGATCGGGACGCCGACCTTTCCGCCGAGCGTGTACAGGTGCGAGCTGAACACGCTGTTGAAGATGTAGCCGCTGCCCGTACCATTCGCGTTGACGCCGGCCGGCTTGATCCACGCGCCGTCGACTCCCAGGAACGGACTCAGCCACAGGGTGCCGCCCGCCAGGTAGGTCGTATGTGAGTCGTCTCCGGTGCAGGTCGATGCATCACCGCACTGGAGACCGAACGCATCGCGGTACTTGCTCAGGCCGACGCCACCGTACGCGACCAGCCCCTTCGGTACTTCATCCCATCGTCCGGAGCTGGGTTTGGCATTGAGGTCGACGGACCCCTGACGCAGGAAGACGGTGGCGTTTGGACTGCCGGTATCCACCACCAGGGTCGTCACCTTCTTGACCCAGAACACGCCGATGACGTCCTTGCGCGAGCAGCCGGGCTCGGGCACGGGGGGCGCCTGGTTGCGGTCGGCCACCAGCACCCGGCGCAGCGTGTCGCTGCACTCGTCCACGTGCACGGTGGCGTCCATCTCGGGCTTGCCGGTCTGCGCCTGCACGTCGAACGGCACGCGGGCGTCACCTTGCGCGTCGGGCGTGCCGCTTCCGATCTTGACGCCGTTCACCACCAGCTCCACTGTCGATCCGGCCGGCAGTTTGCGGGCGATGACCGTCTGGGCCGTGGCCACACCCGCCTGCAGTCCGAGACTGAGCGCGGCTGCGATGACGAGCAGCCGCCCTGTTTTCACCATGCTGACCCTTTGTTGAGAGACGCCCTCTTCGAGACGCCTGCCTCGGATGCACCAGCGCATTCCGAAGCCGGCTCGAGGCCGAGCGCCCATTGTACCGGACGAGGCTGACGCCTCCGACCGGGATGTCGTCAGGCCTCCGCGCCTCGTCCGCGAATCGGTGGCGGTGACTCGGTGGTGGCCAGCGTGGCATGGGACGGCCGGTGGGACATCCGCCATTCCAGATCCGTCCTTCAGGGAATTGGAGCGGAGTGGCGCGAGCCGCGCGACGGATTGACTGCTCAGAGTGACCACCGCCGTTCACCACTGAATCAGTGACGCCCGTCCCACGGCACGGCCGGTGCTCGGCAGTCGGTGTCGCGCCAGGTGGTGCAAGACCGGCGGGCGGCGACTTGAAGGAGGATGGGATGATACGTCTGTTCCTGGCGGCGGCGATGCTCCTGATCGCGACGTCGGTGTTCGCGCAGATCGGCGGTGGCACGCTGTCGGGTACGGTCACCGACGAGCAGGGGGGCGTGCTGCCCGGTGCGACGGTGACGATCACCGGCACGGACCGCACCACCACGGCGACCTCGGACGAAGCCGGGAAGTTCCGTTTCCTGAACCTCGCGCCCGGGCCGTACACGATCTCGGTGGCGCTGCAGGGGTTCAGCACGGTGGTGCGCGAGCACGTGGTGGTCGCGGTCGGCGTGACCATTGACGTGCCGGCCCAGATGAAAGTTGCGACCGTCGCCGAAACGGTGACCGTCAGCGGCGCCTCGCCCATCGTGGACACCAAGGCGACCGGCACCGCCACCAACTTCACCGCCGACGAGCTCCAGAAGATCCCGACTTCCCGCGATCCGTTCGCGCTGATGCGCGGCGTGCCTGGCGTCCTGGTCGATCGCGTCAACATCGGCGGTAACGAGACCGGCCAGCAGTCGAACTTCGCGTCGAAAGGTACCCGCCCGCAGGACGCGAGCTGGACGCTCGACGGCGTCGAGGTCACCGACATGGCCGCGACCGGCGCCTCGCCGACCTACTTCAACTACGACAACTTCGAAGAGATCCAGGTCTCTACCGCGGGCAACGACATCAAGGCGCGGACCGGCGGCATCGGCCTGAACATGGTTATCAAGCGCGGCACCAACCAGTTCCGTGGCGGCGTCCGCGGCTACTTCGACAACGCCGCGATGGAATCGTCAAACGTGCCCGACGAGCTGGAAGAGGCTGGCGTCACCCACGAAACCTCCGATCACAACGAGCAGATCTCGGACTACGGCGGTGAGCTGGGCGGGCCGATCGTCCGCAACAAGGCGTGGTTCTACGGCTCCTACTCGGTCCAGGACGTCCGTCTGGTCCGGCGTGCCGGCGCGCTGATCGATCGCACGCAGCTGAAGAACCCCAACGTCAAGGTCAACTACCAGGCGACGAGGAAGGACAACCTGAGTTTCCTGTACCTGGACGGCTTCAAGATCAAGGACGGCCGCAGCCCCGGCGTCACCGGCATCCTGTTCGATGCGCCGACTGCCACCTACCATCAGGACAACGCCTACGAGGACACGCCGTTCCACGGCCTTTGGAAGATCGCCGACGACCACACCTTCGGCAGCCGACTGTTCGTGTCGGGTCTGTATGCCTACTACAACACCGGGTTCGTGCTCGATCCGATCGGCGGCCTCGACATGCAGGCCGGCCGCAACTTCGTCACCGCGACCTCCTACGGGTCGGTCAGCCAGGGGCTCAACCTCCGCCCGCAGCACACCGCCAGCGTCGACGGCCGCACCTTCCTGAACGGGCTGGGCGGGTCGCACGAGGTCAAGTTCGGCGTCGGCTGGCGCCGCGTGGACGCGATCAGCACCACCAACTGGCCAGGCAACATGATCCTGGCGATCGAGCGCGCCAACAACCTGCAGGCGCAGGTGTTCCGCCAGGGCACCGGTGGCAATCGTGCGCGCTACCTGGACTTCTATGCTGGCGACACGATCTCCCGCGATCGCTGGACGCTCGACGTCGGCCTCCGCTTCGATCGCCAGAACGGCGAGGCGCTGCCCAGCACGACCTTGGCCAACGCCGCCTTCCCGACGGTCGTCCCCGGCTTCGCCTTCGCAGGCTACGAGACGCCCTTCACCTGGAACAACTGGTCGCCGCGTGCCGGCCTGACCTACGCCCTTGACTCGTCGCGCAAGACCGTGGCCCGGGCCAGCATCACGCGCGCCGCGGGACAGTTGAACACGGGGACGGTCGGCGTCCGCAACCCGACGTCGACCGCCGGCTCGTCCACCTATCGCTGGGTCGACCTGAACGGCGACCACTTCGCGTCTGCCGACGAGGTCAACCTCAATGAGCGGATCACGTCGGCGGGTGGTTTCAATCCCGACAACCCGACCGCCGTGACGTCCGCCAACGTGCTCGATCCGAACCTCGAGGCTCCCGTCACGACCTCGGTCGTCGCCGGCATCGATCGCGAGCTCCGGCCGAACCTCGCCATGGGCGTGAACTACAGCTACACCCGCACCTCGCGGCTGTTCGGCAACTTCACGGGAACGATTACTCCGCGGGTCGGCGTCACGCTCGCCGACTACGCGCCCGGGAGCGGCTTCTCAGGCACCATCCCGCTCGAGGGCGGCGTCGCCTACGACGTCCCGACCTACATCCCCAACGCGGCGGCGATTACCGCCGGGGGCAACGGCTTCGAGACGACCAACGTGCCCGGCTTCTCCACCGACTACAACGGCCTCGAGCTGACGCTGACCAAGCGGTTGTCGAATCGCTGGATGGGGCGGGTCGGGTTCGCGCTCAACAACTCGCGGGAGCACTTCGACCAGGCCGAGGGGGTGATCGACACCAACGGCAACCCGACGCCGACGGTCACCGAGCCGCTCGTCAACGGCGGGCAGTTCGCGCCCCAGAGCGGCGGCAGCGGCGCCGGCACGATCTACATCAACGCCAAGTGGCAGGTCAACGCCAACGCGCTGTATCAGGCGCCCTGGGGAATCGAGCTGAGCGCCAACGTGTTCGGCCGGCAGGGGTACCCCTATCCGATTGTCCGCAGCGGCACGACGGCTGCTCTGGGCGCCGACTCGTCGCTGACGGTGCTCCTCAGCCCGCGCATCGACACGTTCCGCTACCCGGACCTGTGGAACACGGACTTCCGCGTGGCCCACGCCTTCCGTCCCGGCGGATCGAATATCCGCGTGATTCTCGACGTCTTCAACGTGCTGAACGCCAACACCGCGCTGGTGCGGGTCAACGACCTCACGTCGACGACGTTCAACGCGCTGGCGCAGAATCTCAGCCCGCGGATCGCGCGGGTGGGGCTCGTGGTGGGATTCTGACGAGCCCTCGCGGGCTCCATGGCTACAGGCTGAAGCCAGACGCGTGTCAGCCCTGAGTCCGGGCGCGTCAGCGCCCGGACTGCAGCTCATACTCCTTCGGCGGCTCCGCTCCCATCAGGTAGCGGACGAAGTAGTCCCAGCGCTTGCGCGTCATGTAGTTCGACATGCTGCCGTAGCCGTGGCCCTGGTTGGGCAGCATCAGCAGATCGAAGTCCTTGTTGGCCTTGATCAGCGCTTCAACCACCAGCAGTGTGTTGTTCGGCGGCACGTTGTTGTCCATCGTCCCGTGCGCGAGCAGGAGGTGGCCCTTCAGGTTCTTGGCCAGCGCCTGGTTGGCCTGGCTGTCGTAGTTGCTCGTGCCGTCAGGCCGCTTCTCGAGGAGCCCCATCCACTTCTCCGCCCAATCGTCTTCGTAGACGCGGTTGTCGTGATTGCCGGACTCGGCGATGCCGACCTTGAAGAAGTCCGGATAGCGGAACATCGCGCCCGCCGCCGCGTAGCCGCCGCCGGAGTGGCCCCAGATTCCGACCCGGTCGATGTCGATGAAGGCGTACTTCTCGGCCAGCTGCTTCATGCCGGTGACCTGGTCGGGCAGCGTGTTGTCGCCCATGTCTCCGAAGTACGCCTCGTGGAATTTCTTGGAACGCCACGGCGTGCCCATGCCGTCGATCTGCACCACGATGAAGCCCAGCTCGGCCAGCGCCTGCGCGTCGCCGCGGGCGGGCATGAACGTCCGACCGCCGACGCTGCCGGTCTGCGGGCCCGGATAGATCTGGTTGACGATCGGATACTTGCGGTTCGCATCGAGCGTGGACGGCTTGAACATCAGGCCGTACAGATCGGTCTCGCCGTCACGCGCCTTGACGGTGATCGGGGTCGGTGGGCGCCACCCGGTCGCGGTCAGTCGCGTGATGTCCGCTTTCTCCAGGTTCATCATCAGCTTGCCGTTGAGATCGCGGACGACCGTGATCGGGGCGCGGTCCGGGGCCGAATAGCTGTCGACGAAGTAGTCGGCGTTATCGGCTAGCGTGACCTCGTGCGTGGCGTCCTCCGGCGTCAGCAGCGCTGGAATACCGCCGTCCATGTTGACCTTGTAGAAGTGCGTGAAGTACGGGTCGCGCCCCTTCTCGCGGCCGACGGCCTGCACGAACAGCAGCCGGCGTTTCTCGTCGACCCGCACCAGCTGCGTGATGTTTCCTTCGCCGCTGGTGATCTGATGCTTCACCTTGCCGGTCTGGAGGTCGTAGAGATAGAGCTGGGCCCAGTTGTCCCGCTCGGAGAACCAGATCACTTCGTTGCTCGCCGGCAGATAGCGCCAGTTGATCCGCCCGTTGCCCGACTCGTAGAACGTCGGGACGGTTTCCTCGAGCACGTCGCGGACCGCGCCGGTGGCGGCATCGGCCACTCGCAGCGTCGTTTTCTTGTGATCGCGCGACGTCGAGACGAAGGCGACGGTCCTGGAATCCGGCGACCACTGCACGTCGTCCCACTCACCGCTGCGGCACGACAGGTTGTCGCAGAGGCTGGAGCGGTGCTGATCCGGGTCCATCGTGAAGCGCACCACCTTCGCCGGCTCGACGTCGATTACCACGCGCTGGATCATCGAAACGACCGGATCGCCGGGCAGCGGATACTTCCAGGCCTGCAGCTCCGGATGTCCGACCTTCGTGCTGACCAGGTACATCTCGCCGACGTTGCGCTGATCCTGCTGGAACGTCGCGACGTGCTTCGAATCGGGCGACCAGACCACGATCGGCCGGTCGCTGCGTTCCCAGCCGGCATTGTCGGTGGCATAGCCGAAGTCCTTGACGCCGTCGGTGGTCAACGCGGTTTCCTTGCCCGAGGCGACGTCGCGTACCCACAGGTTCCAATCCCGGATGAACACGCGCTGCTTGCCGTCGGGCGAGGGGACATCGTTGCGTGCCGCAGCGCGGCCGCCGGCTGGTGGCGGTCCGCCCGCGCCCGCCCCGCGTCCGCCGCCCGCCCCCTCGGCACACGCCGGGAGAGTGCACGCCACCTTGGTCGCCTTGATCGGGTCGACCAGGAACGCTTCGCTGCCTTTTTCGGTGGTGATGCGATACCAGAACCGCCCGTCGGGCAGGAACACCGGCCGCACCCCGGACCGCAGCACCAGCGGGGTCGTGTTGTAAGGCATGAACTGCTCGGCGCGCGCATAGTCTGCGTCGGTCAGCACCTTGGCCGCCGGCGCCGCCGGCGCCTGTCGGGCGGACGCCGGCCCGCTCGCCACCACGGCTGCGGCCGCCAGCGCAACGCTGCCCGTCACCAACCATCGTCTCGTATAGGAAACCGCCATCCATCCCCCTCCGCGTTATTATCCTCGTCTTGACACGCGTGGCCGGCGCTCGACCGGCGCACTGGCCGCAACAGGAGGTTTCGATGAGGCCCCGCCTCGCGACTACGGCGATTGCCGCGCTGCTCGCGTTGACCGCCGCTGCCGGTGTCTCGGCCCGCCAGACCCCGGCGCCCGGGACGCCGAAGCCGAGTCAGCACGGCGAGGTCAGTCAGCGGATCGCCGCCACGACCATCACGGTGGTTTACAACCGCCCGGTCGCGCGCGGCCGCGAGCTGTTCGGCTCGCTCGTGCCCTACGGCCGCGTCTGGTGCCCGTGCGCCGACGACGCCACCACCATCGCGTTGACGACGGACGTGAAAATCAATGGCGCGACGCTGGCCGCCGGGACGTATTCGGTCTGGACGGAGCCGGGTCCCGAGACGTGGACGGTGATCTTCAATCGTACCGCCCAGGCCTGGCACACCCGCTACCCGGCCGGCCAGGACGCGCTGCGGGTCAAGGCCACACCGCGCACCGGCTCCCACATGGAGACGCTGGCGTTCTATTTCCCGGTGGTCGACGGCCGCAAGGCGGAGCTCGTCCTCCACTGGGGCACGGTGGTCGTACCCCTCTCGATCGAGGTGCCGTGAGGCGGCCGTCCTTCCCCGATCGCCGTTCCTGAACCGCCTTCCCGTTCGTACGGAGTTCCCCAGTGCCCCCGTTCGCGACACGCATCCCGCATCCGACCACGATTCACGGCCGTACGCTGACTGACGATTACTTTTGGCTGCGCGACAAGGAGTCGCCGGAGGTGCGCGCCTATCTCGAGGCGGAGAACGCGTATACCGAGGAGGTGATGCAGCCCACCAAGGCGCTGCAGGAGACGCTCTACGCCGAAATGCTCGGCCGCATCAAGCAGACCGATCTCAGCGTCCCGTCCCGGATCGGCGACTACCTCTATTACTCGCGCACGCAGGAAGGGCAGCAGTATTCCTACATGTGCCGGCGCCGCCGCACGGACGACGCGCCGGAGGAAGTGCTGCTCGACCTGAACGCACTGGCCCAGGGGCACTCGTACTTGTCGGTCGGGGCCTACGTCGTGAGCGACGACCAGCATTGGCTGGCCTATTCGCTCGATACGACCGGCTACCGGCAATACGTGCTGCAGGTCAAGGACCTGCGGACCGGGGCGGTGCTCGACGAGCGGATCGAACGGGTCGGGGCCGTGGTCTGGGCCAGCGACAACCGGACGCTGTTCTACACCACCGAAGACGCCGTGTCGAAGCGATCGCACCAGGTCTGGCGCCACGTGCTCGCGGCGCCCGAAAGCACGCTGGTGTTCGAGGAGCACGACGAGCTGTACGACGTCAGCGCCGGCCGTTCGCTCGACAAAGAGGTGATCTTCATCGGCTC
>Ga0207697_10001751_pt1 | contig 11667 bp, 6 predicted proteins | sample KBSSwiS5withPhiX_FD_184293 | JGI IMG/M metagenome (GOLD analysis project Ga0207697, IMG submission 184293) | Switchgrass rhizosphere microbial communities from Kellogg Biological Station, Michigan, USA, with PhiX - S5 (SPAdes) (version 2) | ecosystem: Host-associated > Plants > Roots >... | reverse complement strand
TGCCGCCCGCTGACGAGGGCGGCTTCGTGCTCGACTACCTGACGCCCGCGGGCTCGGCACTCGAGGAGACGGATCGCCAGGTGCGGGCGATGGAAAAGGTCCTGGGCGAGACGGCGGAGGTCGCGTCGTGGTCGCGGCGCACCGGCTCGGAGCTGGGCCTGTTCGCCACGGCGCAAAACTCCGGCGACATCCTCGTCCGCCTCAAGCCAGCCGGCCAGCGCGATCACTCCGCCGAGGAGGTCATCAGCGAGTTGCGGCCGAAGCTACAGGAGGCGGCGCCGCTCGCCGAGCTCGAGTTCCTGCAGCTCCTGCAGGACATGCTCGGGGATCTCGAGGGCAACTCGACGCCGATCGAAGTAAAGATTTTCGGTGACGATCCGGAAGCGCTGGCGGAGGCCTCGGAGCCGGTCGAAACGCTTCTCGGCAAGATCGACGGGGTCGTGGACGTGGTCGGGATGCAGCGCGGCAACCCGGAGCTGACCTGGAACATCGACCCGACGGCGGCCGCCCGCTTCGGCCTGACGGTTGCCGACGTCACCGCGCAGCTGAGCGCGTCATGGCTCGGAGATGTCAGCACCGATCTGCGGCTCATGGACCGCCGCGTCCCGGTGCGGGTCCGGCTGCCGGACGCGGTTCGCTTCAATCCGGCGCGCTTGTCGCAGACATTGCTCAAGTCCGCTGACGGCCACCTGGTCCCGTTGTCGAGCATGGCGAGCACGAGCCGCGCGAACGGGCAGTCCGAGTTGATGCGCGAGAACCTGCGCGGCATGGCGCTGGTGACCGCACGCCTGGAGAATCGCGACCTCGGCAGCGCCGTCGCCGAGATCCGCGACAAGCTCGCCGGCATCAAGGTGCCGCTCGGCTACACGGTGGAGATTGGCGGCCAGTACGAATCGCAGCGTCAGGCATTCCGCGAGCTGCTGATGGTCTTCGGAATTGCCGCGGCGCTGGTCTTCACCATCCTGGTGGTGCAGTTCCGGGAGTTCCTGCCGGCCATCCTGATCATCGCCGCCGCGCCGGCCTCGCTCGGCGGCGCGCTGCTCCTGCTGATCCTCACCGGCACCGACCTCAACGTCTCGTCGGCCATGGGCCTGATCCTGCTGGTCGGGCTGGTGGTCAAGAACGGGATCATGTTGATCGATTACGCCGAACGCCTGCGTGACAGCGGCGAGCCGATCGCCACCGCAATCGGCCACGCCGCGCGGATCCGCCTGCGCCCGATCCTCATGACGACGTTCTGCACGCTGTTCGGCCTGCTCCCCCTGGCGCTCGGTCTCGGCGCCGGCGCTGAGCTCCAGAAGCCGCTCGCCCTGGCCGTGATCGGCGGCCTGGTCCTCTCGACGCCGGTCACACTCCTCCTGGTCCCCGGCCTCTACGCCGCGTTCTACAGAGGCCGCCAGAACCTTGAACTTTGAACCGAACCCCTGAACCGTGAACCCAACCTTGAACCCCATGAAGCAATGAACCTTGAACCTGTACTCGGTTCATAATCCCCCATGCCCATCCTGAACGTCGAACACATCGCCTGGAACGTTGCCGATCCCGCTGCCGTCGCCGACTGGTATGTCTCGAACCTCGGCATGCGGGTCGTCCGCAGCGGCCCGGCGCCGATGCACATGCGCTTTCTCGCCGATGCCAAGGGCCGCGCTGTCATCGAGATCTACAACAACATCGCCGATCCGATTCCGGACTACGCCGCCCAGCACCCGGCGCGGCTGCACTTCGCTTTCCACACTGACGATCCCGACGGTTCACGCGACGAGCTGATCGCGGCGGGCGCGACCCTCGTCGACGAGCAGACCGCCGCCGACGGCTCGCGACTGGTGATGCTGCGCGACCCTTGGGGGCTGGCGCTGCAGCTGTGCAAACGCACCGCGCCGCTGCTGCCCGCTTGATCCGCAGGCGCTGCCGTCATAATCGGCCTCCATTCACCGGGGCCGAGGAGGTCCCGTGCGCGCACGTTTCATTGCCCTCCTGCTGATCGTTCATCTACCGTCTGCGGCTGCGGCGCAACACGTGCCGACGGTGGACGACCTGCTCAACGTGAAGACAGCCGGCGGGGCGCACATCTCACCCGACGGCAAGTGGGTGGCGTACACGGTCTCCGAGGCCGACTTCAAGCAGAACGCCTTCATCACCCAGGTCTGGCTCGCCAATGCTGCGACAGGAAGGAGCGTGCAGCTGACGCGGGGCGAGAAGTCCGCGACCAGTCCTCAATGGTCACCGGACAGCCAGTGGCTGGCGTTCACGAGCCAGCGGGTCGGCGACAAGACGCAGATTTTCGTGCTCCATCCCGACGGCGGTGAGGCCCTGCAGCTCACGAAGGCGGAGAACAGCGTCGGCGCGTTCGACTGGTCGCCCGACGGCAAGACGATCGCGTTCACCGCCAGCGACGCCGATCCCAAAGTGGCGCGGGCACGCCAGGAGTATCTCGGCGGGTACGAGGTGGTCCGCGAAGAGTACGAGTTCAGGCAGCTTTGGACCCTGGACATAGCCGAGGCGCTCAAGAGCCCGGTTGCAGGAACGCAGATCACGAAGGGGACCGCCTATACGGTCGGCTCATTCTCATGGGCTCCGGACGGATCGAGGATCGCCTTCAGCGCGACGGTGAACCCCGATCTCATCCAGGGCGGCACCGCGGACATCTACCTGATTACCGTGGCGGACAAGTCGGTCAAGAAGCTGGTCGGCCAGGCCGGCCCTGACACGGACCCGGTCTTCTCACCCGACGGCCGGATGCTGGTGTTCTCGTCGGCAATGGGCAGGCCGAACTACTTTCACGCCAACTCGCGGCTCGCGATCATCCCGATCGACGGGGGCCTGCCGCGCTCGATCACCGACACGTTTGACGAATCGCCCGACATCGTGGCCTGGAATGCCGCCGGCCTGTTCTTCAGCGGATCGCAGAAGACCGCCACGCACGTGTTTCGCGTCGACCCCACCAGCGGGACGTTCACCCGCGTGACTCAGCCCGATGCGCTGATGCTCGGCAGCGCCAGCTTCACGAAGGACGGCAGGACGCTCGCCTTCACCGCGCCGTCGCCGACCTCGTTGAACGAAGTGTTCATCTCGACGGTGACTCCGTTCGCGCCGCGGCAGCTGACGACGATCACCGACCAGGTGAAAGGGTGGACGCTTGGCACCCGCGAGATGATCTCGTGGCCCAGCCGGGATGGAACGATCATCGAAGGCGTTCTGATCAAACCGGCCGGCTTCGACTCGTCAAAGAGGTACCCTCTGCTGACGATCATTCACGGCGGCCCGACCGGAATCGATCGGCCGACCCTCCTGGACATCCGCTACTACCCGAGCGACATCTGGGCCGCGAAGCCCGCCCTGATCTTGAAGGTGAACTACCGCGGCAGTGGCGGCTACGGCGAGAAGTTCCGGCAGTTGAACATCAGAAATCTGGGCGTCGGTGACGCCTGGGACGTGCTGTCAGGCATCGACTATTTAATCGCCAAAGGGTGGGTCGATCCGAAACGGGTGGGCTGCATGGGCTGGAGCCAGGGAGGCTACATCTCCGCCTTCCTCACGACGTCCTCCGATCGGTTCGCGGCGATCTCGGTCGGCGCGGGGATCTCGAACTGGGCGACCTACTACTACAACACCGACATCACGCCGTTCACGATTCAATATCTCGGCAAAGACCCAGCGCTCGACCCGGAGATCTACGCCAGGACATCGCCGATGACGTACATCAAGCAGGCGAAGACGCCGACGCTGATCCAGCACGGGGAGCTCGATCGGCGCGTGCCGATTGCGAATGCCTACGAGCTGCGCCAGGGGCTGGAGGATCGCGGCGTGCCGGTGGAGATGGTGATCTACAAAGGATTCGGGCACGGCATCACCAAGCCGCGCGAGATGCGCGCGGTGATGCTCCACAACCTGGGCTGGTTCAACCACTACCTGTTCGGCGAGCCCCTGCCGGACTTCGCCAAACCGGAGTTGCCCAAGAAGTCCGACAGCGACGCGGAAAAGCAGTAGTGCACGCCCTGAACATCGACTCTGAAGATCGAGGCGCATGCTGAACATCGCATCCTGCATGGCACGTGGCACATGGCACATGGCACATGGCAGATGGCAGATGGCAGATGGCAGATGGAGCTAAGGCACCTTGCGTCTGGCATCTCACATTTTGAGGCGGACGTTTTCAGCGGCCCGCTGGCCAGCCGGAGGATTCCCGCCTCGTGCTAATCGCTCCTGAGCGCGTCCAGGAGCCGGCCGCTCATCGCGGCACGGGTCGCAAGGTATGCCGAGACGAGCCCGGTCGCGGCGACGATCAGGAGGAGTAGCGCGAGGCCGGACCCAGGCCGGGTGCCGCCGCGATTGAGCCACGCCGGGGCAACGGCGAGGGCGGCGCAGATCGCTCCGGCGCCGAGTCCGGCCCCGAGCAACAACGCGGCTTCCGCCAGCACCATCGTCGACAACCGGGTCCCGTCGTAGCCGACCGCGCGGAGGAGCGCCAACTCGCGCCGCCGCTCCGTGACGTTGCGGAACATCACCGCCGCAAGACCGAGCGTGCCGAGCAGGAGTCCCAGCCCCCCGAGCGCCTGGAACGTGGAGAGGTAGGTGTTCTCGACGCGATGAAAGGCGGCGAGGCGCTCGGTGGTCGCTACCGCGTCGGCCCCGAGATCGCCGAGCTCGCGCTCGAACACACCGGCGAGGGCCGTGGCCTGCGCGCTCGTCCGCACTGACGAGTCCTCGACCAGGAAGAACTGGTAGCCCTGCTGCGAGGGAAACGCCTGCGTGAAGCGCGGCTCAGCGACGATCACCTCGCCCTGGAGCACGCTGTCGCGCAGCGCGCCGACGAAGCGCAGCATCAGCGGCCTGTCGGCGCCCGTATCGATCGAGAAAGAATCGCCGACACTGGCGTGCAGCGCGTACTCGAGCGAGGTCGCGTCCGCTATCGCCGGAATCGCCCCGTCCTCGAACGTTCGGTTGAGCAGCAGCCACGGATTCGCGCGCTCGGCATCGGTGCCGGCAATGGACGACGCGAACGTGAAGCGGTTGGCGGTGATGAAGTCCGGCGTCGGCGCGATGATCGTGGGATTCGTCGGCCGATAGAGGTTGAGGCAGCTCGCGTCCTGGCCACGGCGCAGGCGGAAGCGAGCGATGCGGGTCTGCGCGAGCTCAGGCCCGTTGACGAGCAGTGCGGCACGTCCCTCCGCTGTGCCCGGGTCGTGGACCATGGGCAGCTCCGACTGCGCGATCAACGCGTAACCGCCGGTCCCCGAGTGCGGGTCTGTGGACGGAGCGTCCACGCCGCGGCGGAACGCATCGATAGAGAAGATCAGGAAGGTCGCCGCGGCGATCAGCGCTGCCGACAGGACGCTGCGCGCCGGCCGGGAGGACGCACCGCGAAAACCGAGCCGGACGATAGCCCACGTGCCGTGCCCGGCGATCGGCCGGCGATCTCGCGCCCGGAGCCAGGCTCCCAGCCACAGCATGGCGCCGCTCAGCAGGGACGCACCCGCGCCGAAAAAGGCTGCGGTCTGATTCGCCCGGCTCCCGAACCCCCAGGCGAGCAGGCCAAGCCCGAGAGCCGCCGCGGCAACCGCAGCGCCCACGCGCCACGACCGGCGTCCGCCCTGGGCTGAAGCAGTCCCATCCACATCCACCGTCTGGGCGTGCAGCAGCGCTCGCGGCGTCAGCCTCGCGACCGCCCGCAGTGAGACCACCACACACACCACAGCCGCCACCACGCCGCCGGCCGCACCGGCTGCCAATGACGGCCACGAGACGTGCACGTGAAGCTGGGTCGTGCCGACCGCGCCGATCCACCAGGTCCGCAGACCGAAGACGATGACCCTGGCGTACAGCACCGCACCCGCCGCACCGAGCACACCGCCGGCGGCGGCGAGGAGCACGGCCTCCGCTACCAGGAGGCGGCGGATCGTGCGCATCGTGAATCCTGACGCCCGCAGGATGCCCGTCTGCCGCAGCCGCTGCTCGACTCCGAGCTTGAAGAACAGCACCACGAGGAGCAGCGCGGACACGACGATGAAGAAGCTGAAATAGGTGAAGTACTCGCCGAAGTCGGTCGCCCCGGCCGAGGCCGCAAGGGCTTGCGCGCGTACCGGCACGATGGTCACCGCCATCGCCGACGGCGACAGCGCATGCCGCAGCGCGCTGTTGAAGGTCGCCACGAGGTCGGGCGAGGCGGCCGCACCGCTCACGAATCGGAGCGACGTCAACGCGCCGAATCGCGAGCCCCAGAGATCGCGGCCGCGGTCGTACGACAGGAACGCCTTGGGTGTCGTTCGGAACTCGTGCCAGTAGGCCTCGTCGATCGGACGGACCTTCGCGAGATCGATCGGGAACGGCGGATCCCAATCGGCAAGACTCTCGGCCTGCGTGATGCCGGGATAGTCAGGAGCGAGGCGGCGGTCACCTGCCATCCCGCTCATCGGCACGATGGCGCTGACCGTGAAGTCGGCGGACCTGGACTGCAGGCCGGCCACGGGATCCCACAGGTAGTAATCGAGGGCGATCCGATCGCCCGGCGACGCGTCCAGCTCCCGCGCGAGCCACGTGTTCAGCACGATCGCGTCGGCCCCGCCCGGCCCATGTGGCGACGACGCGGCTGGGACGACCTCGCCGAGATCCGTGGCGGTGACGAGCGAATACGGGACCGCCCGCTCGCCCTTGCGAATCGCGTTGGCGAGGTACGTGAAGATCGGAACCGGCCGAAGTCCGAGCTTCGTGCCAACCGCGCGCGCCGCACGTTCCAGCTCCGGATTGACGATGCCGGTCTGCGTGTCGAGCGCGAGCGTGACCGCGCGGCCCCCATCGTCCACGGTCGTGATCCGGACGCCCAGATCCTCGAGCCGGAGTGCGTCGTCCAGGGTGCCGTCCGCGTTGCTGATTCCGGCGAGCAGCACCGCGTTGATCTGGCGCGCCACGCCAAGGTCGCGCTGGAGCCGGCCGAGCGGCGCGAAGATGGCGCGGACTTCCGCTTGCTGCGGCTGGAGCGCGAATTCGCCGAGCCGATCCGACGTCAGCACGCCCGTCGCCTGGAGCCGCAGCGTGCGGCCGACGTCCTCTTTCTGACCGAACAGCGATTCAATCGGGATCTGCGCCGGCTTCTGCACGCGCGTCAGCAGCGTGTCGCCAGGCTGCACCCCGAGCTCGCTCGCCAGTGCGGGCGACAGATACACGCCGTCCGCCTCGGGCACGCCGTGAAAGGACCAGAAGCGCGCGTCGACTCCGTAGACCAGCACGCCGGCGGCGCGGCGCCTGGATTGTTCGTGGGTGACCGCGCCGGTCGCGATGATCAGCGGCGCGGACGTCGCACCTGGTACGCCTCCCCGCAAGTCGTCAGCGACCCCTTCGCGAAAGAAGCCGGCCGTGCTGACCGCGATGTCCGCGCGCCCGAGCCGCTGAAGGGCGAGATCGCGCAGGCTGCCACGGACCGAGTCTCCCACTACCAGCGCACCCGCCAGCACCGCGGTCGCGGTCGCCACACCCAGGAGCACCGCCAGATTGGTTCGCCAATGGAACCTGACGCTGCGAACGACCAGCGTCCGGAGCGTCACGCCAGTGTCCCCCCGTTCATCTCGTAGCGCAGCGGGAAGCGCTCGGCCAGCGCGGCGCTGTGCGTGACGACGACGAGGATCGTCCGCCGGGCCTGGTGCAGATCGAGGAGGAGCGCGGCGACCGAGTCGGCGGCGCTGCGATCGAGGTTGCCGGTCGGCTCGTCGCAGAGCAGCAGCACCGGATTGCGAATCAGGGCGCGGGCCAGCGCGGCGCGCTGCTTCTCGCCGCCGGACAGCTCCGCGGGTCGGTGCTCGAGCCGGGCGGCGAGACCGACCTGCATGAGCAGCGCGCGTGCGCGGCGTTCGTCTTCGGCCGGATTGCGCTCCGACGACGGAGCGACGAGGGTCGGCGCGAGCACGTTCTCGAGCACCGAGCATTGCGGGAGAAGCGAGTGGTCCTGGAAGACGAAGCCGATCCGCTGATTCCGGAAGGCCGCCTGCTCACGTTCGCCGAGGCGGTATGGATCGTCGCCGTCGAGGGTCACGCGACCCGAGGTCGGCGACTCCAGCGCGCCGAGAAGGTACAACAGCGTGCTCTTGCCGCTGCCCGACGGCCCCATGATCGCGGCGGCTTGCCCGCGCTCCAGACAGAGCGACACGTCACGCAGGATGGGGAGCTCGCCGCGCGGGGTGGGATACGACTTCGACAGCGAGTCGGCGATCAGCATGGCAGTATCAGGCAGCCAGCCTCGCCAGGCTCGAGTACAGCGCTTCCGCCTCCTCGGCCATGCGTCCCGCGGTGTAGTGCTCGCGCACGCCCGCGGCCCCAGTTTCACCCAGCGCGCGGCGGCCCGCCGGGTCGCGCCAGAGCGCCAAAAGTCCTTCCGCCAGCGCCTCGGCCCGATCGGGCTCGACCAGCAAGCCTCCCCCGGTGCGCTCGACGATCTCGGGAAAGGCTCCGCGCCGCGGCTGCACGACGGGTACGCCGGCAGCCATCGCTTCGAGCAGGAAGAGCCCCTTCGGCTCCTCGTACGTGGCTGGCACGGACAGCACGTCGAGGCCGTGCAGGAAGGCCAGCTTGCCGACGCGATCGAGCTCGCCGCGGTACTCGAATTGATCCGCCAGTCCCCAGGTCGCCATCTTTGCCTTTACGTCCGCCAGATACCCCTGATGCTCGGGCGCCAGATAGCCGGCCGCCAGCAGTCGCGAAGCGCCGATGCCGGGCCGCGCGCGCAACGCGCGGTACGCCTCCGCCAGCGCGTGCAGCCCCTTTTCCGGCGCGATGCGGGCGAAGTAGCCGACGGTGAAGGGATCGCCGGCAGCTCGCTCGCCGTTCCGGGGCGGGTAGGCGTCGGTGTTGATGCCGAGCGCAATGGTGTGCATCTTCGCCGCCGGCACGCCGAGATAGCCGGGCATGTAATCGGCGTAATAGCGGCTCACCGGCACGAATGCGTCGACGTGAATGCTCGCCGCGCGGATCAGATCCAGCGACTGCTGCCGCCAGGGCTCTCCCAGGCCGTCCAGGAAGAGGTCCTCACCCTGCAACGTGCAGCAGATCGGCACGCCCAGCGCCCTGCGCAGCGGCGCCGCCAACCCGAGCAGCAGCGTATATGGCAGATTGACGACGTCGAAGGGCGGCTCGAGGGCGAGCCACTCGAGCATCTTGTCGATCTCCTTGCGCTGGAACCCCTGCTCGCCACGCAACATCGACACCGTCAGCTCACCGAGGCTCTTCGGGTCGACCTTGATCTGCCGCTTCGAGGCCATGCGGAGTACCCACTCGGCATCGAGCAGGCGGTCCACGATGCGCGGGGCGTGTCGGAAGATCGGGGCGTGCTGCTCCAGGAAGACACTGATGCCGCCAAACAGCACCCGCCCCTGGCTGACGTTGCGTTCGTCCGTGCGGGTCGGCGTATAGACCGGCGCCAGGACGACGTCGTGGCCGCGCGCGAGGAGCGCCGCGGCCAGCGTGTTGTCGCGCAGGCAACTGCCGCAGTACATACTGCCGGCGCCGCCCGTCAACGACAGAATCCTCACGCGATCGCGGCCCCGGCCGCCGCCGGCAGCGCTTCCCTCGCCTGGAACGATCGGCGCGCGTAGAGATGCTCGAAGAGGTTGCCCTCGTGTGGCTGGTCCCAGCTGATCTGGTTGGTGGCAATCGGCCCGACGTTCAACCGATCGACGAGCGGCGACGCGAGCAGCCGATCGAGCAGCGCACGATCCTCAGTGAGCGCGGTCACGACCAGGGTCTTCCCCATCGCGTCCGGCAACCGCCGCATGTCGTCGGGGGTGACCTTCACTACCGCGGCGAACGGAAAGAGGAACTCGCGGTTGGCGAGCGGATGGTCAGCCGATTCGCACAACACCACTGTCGGCAGCAGGTAGGTACAGCCGTCCACCACCGCGAGCCGGGGCCCGGCACGACGTGCGGCCGTCACGTCTCGTGCCCCAGGGGTGGCCAGGCCGGCGTCGATCTGCTGCGAGATGCGTTCGGCCACACGGGGATCAGCGAACGGCGCCAGCAGCGCCCGCTCATCGTCCACGGCGCGCGGAACGATCTGCGCCAGCTTGACGGCGAGCGCCTCCGCAACGGACTCGGCGATCGAGGCCTCCGCCCACACGCCAGAGGCGTTAACGCACGAGCGGCCACCGTTGTCGGCGATCGAGCCGGCGATCAGATCCAGCTGCGAGTTCCAGTCGGCATTGTGATCGCTGCCGATCAGGATCTTGCTGTAGCCGGGCCCGTGCAGTTCGATGCGCGGATCCCCCTCGTAGGCGCCAACCGCGGATACGTCGCCGAAGAACATGCTTCGGCCGGTGCGCCGCACGATTTCGCCGGCGCCGGCGTGATCCGCGGGGTAATAGCTGAACGCCTCGGCCGGCACGCCGGCACTGATGAACGCCTGGATCAGGCGATATGGCGTCCATGGCTCGGAGCTGCCGGGCTTGAGGACCAGCGGCATCTTGAGCGGAATCGCCGGCACCCAGAGCGAGTGCACGCCGGGCGAGTTGCTCGGCAGCACGATGCCCAGGGACTGCGTGCGCGGGTAGTAGCTGATTGCGTGCCCGCCATGCTGGCCATAGCCGCTGTCGAGGATCGAGAGATCGAGCCCGCGCGTCAGGCCCCGCAGCACGGTCTCCATCTCGGTGAGCACGCCGGCGATCTTGCGCATGTTCCGGCGCACCAGCACGTGCGGCATGCCGGTCGTCGCGCTCAATTGCTGGACGTAGTCGTCCGGCGTCTGGCGCGCGTCGCCCACCGGGAGCGTGTCCTGCGCGAAGGCCGCGGCCGCCTTGACGCACATCTCGAGCAGGCGCTTCACCGGAATACCAGCGAGCGCCGCCCGCGCTGTGGCCTGCGTCTCGGCCAGCAGGTCCCGCCGGATCAGGCCGGCGTTGGCCTGGCTGATCTCGACGAACGGCTCGCGCGTCCGGTGATGCGGCACGCGGACGACGTCGAGGCTGCGGTACGGGATTCCGTGGCGGAGGACGGGTAGGTGCAACATGAGTGAATTGGGCCCTGGGCGCGGCGATCGGCGTTCGGCGCTCGGCGCTCAACGATCCACGTTTTTACACGCGACAAACAAGCCGCACTGGGCAGTCTACCGCAGCGCACCGAGGCGGCGACCGGATCGGGGCTCAGTACACCCCTTCAACAACCGTCGTCGCGAACCGTGAGAACGGGCGGACGTTGCGGACACCATCCCAAGGATATTGCGCGCACGGCGGCTCGCGTTCGGCTTCGTCGCGCTCGAGGAAGCGCGGCATGAAGAATTCCTTGGTGAGCGTCGTGAGCCGGACCCGGCCCGTGTGCCCGTATCCGACCAGCGCGTCCGGGTGATCCGGGTCGACGACCTCGATCATCGCCCGCGGCGCCGGCGGGTAGTAGATGATCGCGTAATCGTCAGCGGGTTCGGCCGGCTTGTGCGTCGCGAGCCCCATCAGCGTGTTGCCATACGTCGGGGCGAAATAGACTCCGTCGAGGAGCTCCTCCACCGCGAATCGGTGAAACTGCGGCGTCATCTCGGTGCCGCCGCAGAACACGCCGCGGATCCCCACCTTCTTCAAGGACACTTTCTCGCACAACGCTTCCAGGAGCTTCGGCGTCGTGAAGAGGCACTTGATGTTCTCGTGCGCGCGCAGGAGCGTCAGCGCCTGATCGATCACGTGGCGCTTGTACGCCTCGACC
>Ga0207697_10001748_pt1 | contig 11675 bp, 12 predicted proteins | sample KBSSwiS5withPhiX_FD_184293 | JGI IMG/M metagenome (GOLD analysis project Ga0207697, IMG submission 184293) | Switchgrass rhizosphere microbial communities from Kellogg Biological Station, Michigan, USA, with PhiX - S5 (SPAdes) (version 2) | ecosystem: Host-associated > Plants > Roots >... | reverse complement strand
CAGCTTCGATGAGGTCGTCGAGTTGGTCGAGACGGCGGCAAAAGACCCGCAGGTGCTGGCCATTAAAATGACGCTGTACCGCACAAGCGGGGATTCGCCCATTGTGGAGGCGCTCATCGACGCGGCCAACGCGGGAAAACAAGTCACTGCGATTGTCGAACTGCGCGCGCGTTTTGATGAGGCAAGCAACATTCAGTGGGCGCGACGCCTGGAAGAAGCCGGCGCGCACGTGATCTACGGCGTGGTGGGTCTCAAGACACATTGCAAGGTGTTGCTGATCGTTCGGCGTGACGCCGACGAGCTCCGCCGCTACGTCCATCTCGGCACGGGAAATTATCACTCGCGAACCGCGCGCATCTACACCGATTTCAGTCTGCTCACCAGCGAACCGCAGCTGAGCGAAGAAGTGGCGACGGTTTTTAATACGCTTACCGGACTCGCTGGTTATCCCGGATTGAAAAAATTGCTGGTCTCGCCGTTCGACATGCACAGCCGGTTCACGAAACTGATCGAACGCGAGCGCGATAACGCGCTGGCAGGCAAGCCGGCCCGGATCGTCGCGAAAATGAATTCGCTCGTCGACCAGGAGATCATTGAGAAGCTATATGAAGCGTCGTGCGCAGATGTGACCATTGATCTGGTGGTGCGCGGGATCTGTTGCTTGCGTCCTAAAGTTCCAGATCTCAGCGAAAACATCCGCGTCATCAGCATCGTTGGCCGGTTTCTCGAGCACAGCCGAATCTTCTATTTCGAAAATGGCGGTCAACCGCGGGTTTTTCTTTCCAGCGCCGATTGGATGCCGCGGAATTTTTATCGGCGAATCGAGCTGGCCTTCCCGATCGAGACGCCGGCATTGCGGGATCAAATCATCAACGACGTTATTCCCGCGTTTCTGAACGATCGGGTAAAGGCGCGGGAATTGCAGCCGGACGGCACGTATCGACGCTTAAAACCAGAAGGCGAAGAACCGCGGCGGCAGGCGCAGTGGCAATTTCGTGAGGTATCACGCGAACGCATGAAGAAGCTTGGTTCGACGAAAAAAGCGCGCGCTGACCGGCTGGTGCCGATTGCCGTTGTGAAGGAAAGTGGCGCGATCGGACTTACGAAACCCGAGACGAAGTGAAGAGGAAAATTCTCGTCATTGATGTCGGCGGGTCGAACGTGAAGATGATGATTTCGCGTGCGCAGCGGCGAAAATTCAAGTCCGGCCCGGCAATGACACCGCGCGAAATGGTGACTCAAATCAAGTCGCTGTTGGAGGATTGGGCGTTCGACGCGATTTCGATAGGTTTCCCGGCGCCGGTCCGCAATGGCTGTATCATGACCGAGCCGAAGCATCTTGGAGCTGGCTGGACACGATTCAATTTTGAAAAGTCGTTAGGCAAACCGGTCCGCATCATCAATGACGCCGCGATGCAGGCGCTCGGCAGTTATCGCGGACAGCGAATGTTGTTTCTTGGATTGGGCACCGGACTGGGATCGACGCTGATCTGGGAAAACAACGTGCTCCCACTTGAACTCGGCGATCTGCCTTATGGGAACGACCACATCATCGAGGATTGTCTTGGCAAATCGGGATTGAAAGACCTCGGTGAGAAGCGATGGAAAAGCGAGGTCCTTCGCGCCGTCATGTTCTTGAAGAAATCGCTGATTGCCGATTACGTCGTTCTCGGCGGCGGAAGCGTGAAGAAGTTCGATCAACTGCCGAAAGGAATCCAGATGGGACACAATCGAAACGCTTTTCTCGGAGGGGTTCGGCTGTGGCAAACCGACCCGCACACCCGTAGAGCGAAGTGGCAAATCTTGTGACAAACTAATCTATGCAACTCTATTTCCTCAGACACGGTGAAGCCGATTGGCCCGGCTGGACTGAGCCGGATGATGAACGGCCGCTCACCGATTTCGGCAAGAAAGAAGTGCGGCAGGTGGCGAAGTTTCTCGACCGTCTCAACGTGAATCCGGATTTAATTGTAAGTAGTCCGCTGCCGCGAGCGTTGCAGACCGCAGAGGTTGCAGCGGAACAGCTTAAGACAAAGCTGCGCCAGGACGAAGCACTTGAGCCTGGATTTGGGATTAGCGAGTTGAGCACTTTGCTCAAGCGGCATCACTCGAAAGCTTTGATGCTGGTCGGCCACGAGCCGGATTTTTCGAGCGTAATCTCGGCGTTGACCGGTGGTTTCATCAAGATGTCCAAGGCAGGCATAGCGCTGGTCGACCTCGATCCCGAGACTGAGAAGGGAAGGCTTCTCTGGCTGTTCCCGCCAAAATTCGCGCGCAAAGCGAAATAGGCTTCTCGCAATAAATCTTACTGTAGCCACCGGCCTGTGGCTGGTTCTGCGCTTGGTTCTTAAAATCGAAAGACGGCCCACAGGGCCGTGGCTACAAGTGACGAGAAGATTGCCCGGCTATGGTTTTGGCGAAGCCGCCGGTGCTGCGCTCACGGCTGGAGAAACAGCGGGCGAAGCCTCTGCCGGCGTAGTTACCGCTGACGACCCTGGCGATGATTGTGGTTTCGCAGGCGCAGGCGAGGTTTGCGCGGTTTGATTTTTCATCAGTTCACGACGGAAGGCACTGCTGGCTACGCTGTGGTGGGCATAAAGGACCGACAGCGCGAACGTAAGCGCGAAAAATATTCCCGCCAGCCACGTGGTGAACTTCACCAGCACATTCGTGGTTTGCGCGCCGAAAATGTTCTCTGTAACGCCAGAGCCAAATGCCGCGCCGAGACCTTCGCTTTTTGGTCTCTGCATCAGGATGACCAGAATCATCAGGCCAGCGACCAGCACGAAAAGAACCAGGCAAAAGTTGATCAGCAGGTTCATTGGGAGGCGAAATATGGCTGGTAAATGACGAATGTCGAATCTCGAATGGCTGCGCCAGCGATGTAACAATTTAACGAATTCGCCGGCTTGATTACTCCTGATTTTTGATCTGGTCCCAAATCGCATCCAACTCAGCCAACTCCACTTCGCCCAATTTTCTGCCGCGCGTTTTGAGTTCGTCCTCTAATCGATTAAAGCGCGCGACGAATTTGTCTGTGGCAGATTGGAGCGCGGTCTCTGCGTCGATTTTGCACTTTCGCGCAAGGTTCACAACGGCGAACAACAGATCGCCAATCTCGTCTTCAATGTTTTCCTGATGTTCTGAGGAGATCGCCTCTTTAGTTTCACCAAGCTCTTCTTCCACTTTCGCAATTACATCGGACAGTGCCGTCCAATCGAAATTCACCCGGGCGGCTTTAGATTGCGCCTTTTGCGCGCGCACCAACGCGGGCAAGGCTTTCGGCAAACTGGCGAGGAAATGGGAATCGGCGTTTTTTTCTTGTCGTTTGATCGCTTCCCATTGTTTAAGCACCGCGCCAGCGTCTCGTGCTTCGCTCGTGCCGAACACATGCGGATGTCGCCGGATGAGTTTATCCGACACCTGCTCAATTACTTCCTCGATGTCGAACCGGCCGGTTTCGCGTGCGATTTGAGCATGCATCACGACGAGCAATAAAAGATCGCCAAGTTCCTCGCGAAAATGCGCGTCGTCCTGAGCGCGGCCGGCCTCAGCCGCTTCGTATACCTCCTCTACGAGCGCCGGCAACAACGATTGATTGGTTTGCTCGCGGTCCCACGGGCAACCGTCAGGAGCGCGAAGTTTTGTGACGATGTCGCAGAGCTTTGCGAAGTCGTCGCTGATTTGTGATCGATCATCAGGCATAACGGAACCCGTTCGAACGTGCAGTTCTTCACTGAGCACGGATCCAGCCGGAATCCAGTGGACTTACAACGATCGCACTTTCTTTGCGCGATGTGTTGTGTTTACAGCGCCACGTCCCGCGACAAATGAGATGACCGATTTTTAGAATACTGCCGCTGATTGATGGCCATCCATCAGTGGCCCATGGTGCCTTGCGTGGCTTCGCGGACTTGCTGCGCACGAAGCTGCTTCAGTTTTTCGTATTGTTGGGGGGAAAGAATGGCCTTCATCTGCGGATCGGTTTGCTGATGAAGAGCCCTGACCTCTTGCATTTTCTGCACAGTTGAAAGCGAATTGTCGTTTCTGATGTGTTGGAGTTTTGGTACCTCGGACGCAAGAATGGGCAGGATTTTCTCCTTTTGTTGCGGTGTGAGGCTAAGCTGTTGGGCAATAGCCTGTGCTTTTGACATCGCTTGCCCTTTTTGAGCGAACGAAGCAGGTGCCAGCAACGCGAAGGTCGCGACGGATAAAACCGAGATAACGAGATGAGTATGTTTCTTCATATTTCTCCTTTGATTCGGCGCGCATGGTGGTGAGGGCAGTTCATTAAGTCAAGCCCAATTGCGGCAGACCGATCTCTTCGAGTCAAAAATCGCCCGGACGTTCCACGCATAGGGAGCGCCCGATTTGACAGAATGGCGAGCGCGCCAAGCCCATCAATCCGCTTACCAATAGCGATAGTATCCTGGACGCCCACTGACGCCGACAACCCAACCCCGGTGCCGATAGTAGTGCCCGCGGTACTGATACTGGTAGTAATGCCCTTGGTAGCGATAACGGTAGTAATGGCCTCCGTAGGAATACGGGTAATACCGTCCGTGGTAACGATAAGCCGAGGCTGGCGCCGGAATAAAACAAGCAACACCCACCAGCACAGCAAACAATAGCGGAAGAAGATTTTTCATAAGTTTCCTGAGTATTAAACGCTGTGACTGTCTTGTCGTCGCGAAATAATTTTTCGCGGCTCTGCTAAGTTGGCGAGGACGAGGATGGCTCGTTCTTCTTACGCGAACTGACTCACAACGGTAATTTACTGAATCTCCGGCCTGCATTTGCGCTACAACAGGTGCCACTTCAGGTCGCGCGAGTTGCGTTTCCTCTCCCATAAACGGATTCCACCGAGGAATGCGTTTTCATTTTGACCGCGCATTATTCCCTTCGGCAATCGATCGAACCGGTGCACCAGGCCGCCGCCAAGGACGACATAATCGGCGATGAATGCGCGCTTTAATTGGCCGACGGCATAAAGGACTTCACGTTTCCATTTCCTCTTGCCCAATTCCGCCAGGCCGGAGACACCGAGATGGTTCTCAATGATTTTTCCCTCCGGGTAGGGGAGGTCGCCCAACTCGAGCGACATAAGATTTCTATCCCACACCAGCGCGGATCCAAGTCCCGTTCCAAGTCCCAGAAACAGCATGCGTCCGTCGCCAAGATAGCTGCCGAGCGCCTGCATGGCTGCGTCGTTAACGATGCGCACTGGCATTCCCAGCGACCGCGCGAAATTAAAATGGATCCAATCCCTGCCCAGGTGCTTCGGCTTTCGAAGAATTCGACCGTTGCGTACGGGCGCCGGGAAACCAATCGACACAACGTCGAATTTCCAAGCCTTTGCGGTCTCCTTGAATTTGGCTAGAAACTGTTTCGGTGTCATTCGTGGACCGGATGCAAACTCGCGTTCCACGCGCTGGGACATGAGCAGTTTCACGAAGCTGCCGCCGATGTCGACGACGAGAATTCTTCTCTTCATGAGCGCGCGTCCGCGCGGGGAAAGCAGGCTTATCGGCCGCGCCCGAACAATCGCCCCATGCCACCTTTCGGCTCGGGCTTCGCAGTTGTGCTGCTGGGCCAACACTCTACGATTTCAAGTGCCACGAATCGGAAAAGCACTTGCCTGGCAGATTTTAAATCGAGCCGGAGATTTTTCGCAATCTGTTGCACGGACCGGGCGCCATTGAACTGCGAGCCGAATTGGGCCTCATCCGAAGTTAGCTTTAATTTCTGAACGCGATCGTAGCCTTCCCTCGTGTAAGACGGAATAGACGCCGGATCGAAACTTCCTGGTTGCTCCGGATTATGGACAAGACGCAAAGTTTCCAGTGACCAGTCGTCCACATCGGGGTCGCCGGTGACATCGCCAAACCCGGCTAACAGATCCGCGTTCTTTTCGAACATGATCCATACATTTGGTGCCGACCAGAGTCTCGAGAAGAGCAGTTGCCCCTGGTGACGAATCAGATCGAATGCCGGCTGCCGCTCGATCGATTCGTTGCGTGCAAGTGTCAGCAAAAAAGGAGTTCCGTTTTCTTTCTGTTGATCGCGGGCGTTGGCAACGACCTCTGGATCAACGTTTGCGATGATGGATGGAGTTTCCGGGCAATAGAGATCGAGGTCCCGGGTTGTGGCGAAAAGAATTTCGCCGTCACGGGCGAGAACCTCGATTGGTTCCTGCTCCCAGCGCGCTTGCAGCAACCCCGTCAAGTTTTCTTTCCCAATGGCTCGTATCGCAAGATTCAAAGGAAACAGATTAGTTCGGCCGCAAAAATAAACATCAGCCGTGCCGACTCCCTTTCGCTGCCCTACTTCCGTGGCTGCAGCGTTTGAGACGGGCTGGGCCCAATCCGACTCGGGCGCGGACGCGCGCCACCAATCGTCCGACTGGAAAGGCTCGGAACTCGTGCCGGATTCCGATGCTGTCTCATCCTCCTCAGGTGGGGCAGGTGACCGGTCGATCTGGTCGCGCTCTTCGCTATTGGAACGTTCCATTTGAGCTTTTAGTAGCTTGGGTTTGGGGGCTGCTGTCGCCGCAACCGTTCTGTCGCTGTAAGCAAACCTCTTATCAAGGCTTTATCAAGAGGCCAATGTTCGCAACGAAGAACTCTCACGCCCTTCTGAAAATTGCCGCGCCAAGTCGCGCCTGCTGATTTTTCCGCGTTCGTTTGTTGGAATCATGTCGACGATAAAGATTCGTTTCGGTACCTGCCATCCGCTCAAGGCAGTGCGGCAAAATCGTAAAAGATCGGTTTCGCTCACGCCCGCCGATGCCAGCACGCATGCCGCCACTTCTTCGTTTCGTAATCCTGCACCTGTGGAACGGCCAAACACGACCGCCTGCTGCACTCCCTTGAAACGGAGCAGATGCGCTTCTACTTCCGCTGGATTCACTTTCTTTCCGGCGACATTGATTACGTCCGAGATGCGGCCAACGATCTTTAGTGCGGAGTCGTGCCGCTCGAGCAGATCGTCCGGAACAAAAACACCGCTGCCGAGTTTCTCAGGGTTGGAGTCGGGAAAATAGCCGTCGCTTACTGCCGCGCTGCGAACACGAATCTGGCTGCCCAACTCCGTTGCGACCAGCTCAACTTCGACGCCCTGCATCGGTTGACCTACAAGACCGTCCTCGAACGTTGTGCCGTGGCGATCGTAGCAAATTCCGCCGCATTCCGACGCGCCGTAGAATGAATGGATCGGCTGGTTGAATTTCTCGAAAAACCTTTTCGCGACTACGCTGGAGAGGGGAGCGCCAGCAGAAATGCATAGTCGGAGTTTTGGCAATGGCGGCACATCCCCAATGTCGCAAAACGCCTGATAAAAAGTCGGCGTGCCAGGAAAGACCGTCGCGCCTGTACGCGCAAGATCGGCAAGAACGGCTCGGGGCGTTCTGTCGCGACTCATAACAAGCGCCACCCCGCGCCCTATCAATGGTGTTAGCAAATTACTGAAGCCATATGAGTGCGAAACGGGAACCACCCCGAAATTCAGATCCTCATCTGAAATGCCCATCGTATCGCAAATCTGATTGCAATCAGCCTGCAATTGATGGCTGCGAAATCGAATTGCGCGCGGCGCTGCGGTTGTGCCCGAGGTAAGTTTTAAGAGCGAGGGTACATTTTCGCCCCAATTAGTGCCGGCTGTTCTTAGCCGAACGATTTGAGGAAAATTTTCGCCGGGGACTGCGGATACGAGAGCGCTCGCTCTGCAAATCTCCAACGCTGCGTCGCGTTGTTGCTCCCCAATGGACTGGTCCAGCGGCAGGATAACCAGTTGCCTGCGCAGACACGCGATGAAAAGCGCGGGCCAATCTGCATGGTTGCCAATTAGTACGGCGACGACGCTTCCCGGGAGGAACGTGTCCATTCTGGCCTCGAAAGCACGTGCGTTACTTTCAATGTCCTGAAAGCTTCGCGCGATTCTGCCGGTTGTATCGAAAATCGCGGCCTCATCGCCTTTGCGCGAGATCGTCGTCTGCCATGCGTGTAGCAGCCGGTCGGCGTGTTTCATCGCTTGCAAAAACCGAAGGTCACGAATAGATTCCGCGCTTCATTAAGAAGATGAAAGCAGCCATTCATCCAGAATATTACGAGACCGATATGGTGTGCGCATGCGGAACGGTGTATCACACTCGCTCCACGCGTCGCGATATTAAGATCGGCATTTGTGCCGCTTGTCATCCCTTTTTCACCGGCGAACAAAAGTTTGTCGACACGGCCGGCCGGGTCGAGAAATTTGCCCGCCGGTACGGCAGCACCAAAGCTGCCCGCGCCGAGAAGAAAGCTTAGCTCGTTTTAGAGGCGTTCGCTTGCTGCGAATGTCTTGGCCTGCGGCTGACACAGCCGCCACTAAATCTTCATGGACTTAAATTCCCTTATCCAACTCAAACGCGAACGCTTCGAACAGCTCGAGCGTGAGATTTCCGATCCGCGCCTGTTCGATAATCGCAAGCGTGCTGAGGAGATCATGCGCGAACACGCGAATCTGAAGGATCTGCTGGAGAAATCGCGCGCGCTCGAAACCGCGCGCAAGCAACTGGACGATAATCGGGAGCTGGCGACGTCGCGCGATGTCGAAATCGCGGCAATGGCTGACGACGAAATTCCTGAGCTCGAAAAACGAGTCTCCGACCTTGAACGTGATGTTCAGATCGCGTTGGTGCCGGTGGATCAAACGGAAGAGCGCGACGCGATTGTGGAAGTCCGCGCCGGCACAGGCGGCAACGAAGCCGCTATTTTCGCCGCCGATCTTTACCGGATGTATCATCGCTACGCAGAAGCGGCGGGACTGAAAACTGAGGACCTCGAATCCAGTCCGTCGGAACTTGGTGGCGTTAAGGAAGCGATTTTTCGAGTTTCGGGCGAATCCGTCTTTCGGAAGCTTCGTTACGAGAGCGGTGTGCACCGCGTGCAACGCGTGCCTGCGACCGAGGCTCAGGGCCGCATCCATACATCCACCGCGACCGTTGCGGTGTTGCCGGAAGCGGAAGATGTCGATGTTGAGTTAAAACCGGACGATTTGCGGATCGAAGTCTCGCGCGCGGGCGGGCCGGGCGGGCAAGGCGTGAACACGACCGACTCAGCCGTGCAGGTGATGCACATTCCGACTGGCATGATTGTTCGTTGCCAGGATGGTCGCAGCCAGCTTAAAAATAAGGAGCGCGCGTTATCAATTTTGCGTGCGCGGCTACTCGAGCACAAGCAACGCGCGGAAGCAGAGAAATACAGCGCGCAACGCCGGGGACAGATCGGTACCGGCGGACGCGAAGAAAAAATTCGCACCTACAATTTTCCGCAGAACCGTGTGACCGATCACCGAATTGGTCTCACGCTTTACAATTTGGATCGAGTAATGGATGGCGATCTCGGTGACCTGATTCAGTCACTGCAAGCAGCAGATGTCGCGGAGCGATTGAAGCAATCAGCCGCCGCCGCATAATCGGCTCAGCATTTTGCGAAGGGCGCTTGACGTAAGCGCGGTGCTTTGTTGTACTCCGCGTCTGAACGCAGTCGCGTGAATTCTATGGCTGCATCTGATCGTCGAGGGCAAGAAAAAAACGGAATAAAGCGGTTTGATCCGCGGATTCTCGATCGCAGCGTTATTGCGATTCCGCTGCTTGAGGAAATCAACAAAGACGACAACGAGGTTCGCGCCATCATCATCGATGTGAACATTGATTACGATGAAGGTCGCGACGCAGGCCGAACATGGATTCGAGAGTCAATCAAAAGCGCGATAGCCGAAATCGCACCGGCCGACGAGAAGCAAGGCGTAAGAGAGAAGAAGTCGGACTTAAGCAATCAATACATCTTCGCCCGTCTCAGCGGAAAAGTTATTCGCGAACTCGTCCGACTGGATGCCGAACGCGCTGCCGCCCAAGCCCAAAAAGCCAAGAAACCGCAGCAGTCGAAAAAACGCGGAAAAGCCTCAGTGCAGTCAGACCCAGCGGCACTATACCGCTTTCGTGCCATCTACCGTATCTGGCCTGATTTCAAGATTTCCCCATGCATTACCAAGTCGCTCGCCACGGTGAAAGCAGATGCGGCGCAAACTTCATTCTGCGCGCACGGCCTCGATATCACTTGGGCTATCATGGACTCGGGCATCGACGCGAATCATCCTCACTTTGCCTTGCACACGAATGTCGATCCCGCTTCTCCACTCCACGAGGATTTTACTGATACGCCCAATAACTCGAAGGGCGGCAATACCGCGTTGATCGATGGTTTTGGACACGGCACACACGTGGCCGGAATTGTAGCGGGAGAACAAGTGGCCGATAACACGAAAAAGCAGGCGCAAAAAATGCGCGCCGTCACGCGTTCGGTTAGGGGCTACGAAGAGGGAAATTCGCCCGCAGTAGAAACTCACGAGGTTATGCTCAATTCCATTCGCGGCATGGCGCCTCGTTGTCGTCTCGTTAGTCTGAAGGTGCTGGACGATGATGGTAACGGCGAAGTCAGCAATTTGATTGCGGCAATCGCGCACATCCAGGAGAAGAACGGCCATGGTCGTTTGAATGTGATCCACGGAGTTAACATCAGTCTCGGATATGATTTCGACCCGGAATGGTTTGCCTGTGGACAAAGTCCGCTGTGTGTTGAGATCAATCGCCTCGTGCGATCGGGTGTGGTCGTCGTTGTGGCCGCAGGAAACACCGGCTACGGCGCGCTGGCAGCGCAACAGCGGACAACGAATGCCGGGATGCCAGTGACAATCAACGATCCAGGCAACGCGGAACTAGCCATCACCGTCGGGTCCACGCATCGTGACATGCCGCATGTGTATGGCGTTTCCTATTTCTCCTCCAAAGGCCCGACTGGTGATGGACGAATGAAACCCGATATCGTGGCTCCGGGTGAGAAAATTCTCTCTGCAGCCACGGGAAAGTTGTTAATGGAGCGAGCGGAAGGAAAACAATGCGAATACGTCGAGGACAGCGGGACCAGCATGGCTGCCCCGCATGTCAGCGGTGTTATTGCAGCATTCCTGTCGGTGCGACGGGAGTTCATCGGCGAACCGGAACGGGTAAAGGAGATTTTTCTGGGGGCAGCTACCGATTTGAAACGGGAGCGCTCTTTTCAAGGCGCAGGGTTGATTGATCTAATGCGCGCGATTCAATCTGTGTAGAAACATCATGCAAGAAGCTTATGAATAATGTCGCAGGTATTCCTTACGCGGCCGCTCACTTCGATAAAGACGGTTCGGCTTTAGACAAACAAAAAGTCATGCTGCCCGACGGCACCACGGACGTTATCGTCGCGACGCATGGCTGGAATAACACCGAAGAACAGGCAGAGCGGCTTTACACCGAATTGTTCACCAGCTTTGCAGCAGTCGCTCCAGATCAGCTTCAGAACAAAAAGATCGCAATTGTGGGAGTCGTCTGGCCGTCGAAGAGATTTACCGATGTCGTTGACGCTGCTGTTGCGGAACAAGGGACCGGCGGCGGCGCGGGATTGGCAACGAGCTCCGCCGCGGCTGACGAAACTATCAAGGCCAAGCTCGACGTCATTGCCACAATGTTTGACAAGAAAGCGGCGAAAAAGATCACCGCTGCGAAGAACCAGATCGGCAAGCTGGAGAGCGATCTCGATGCACGGCGAAAATTTGTCGATGAGCTGCGAAGCTTACTCGATGACAGCGCCGCGCACGAGGAG
>Ga0207697_10001735_pt1 | contig 11709 bp, 9 predicted proteins | sample KBSSwiS5withPhiX_FD_184293 | JGI IMG/M metagenome (GOLD analysis project Ga0207697, IMG submission 184293) | Switchgrass rhizosphere microbial communities from Kellogg Biological Station, Michigan, USA, with PhiX - S5 (SPAdes) (version 2) | ecosystem: Host-associated > Plants > Roots >... | reverse complement strand
TTCACGTTTGAGCCGATATCCGTCGGCGTGCGCGCCGTACCCGCTGGCGTATTCAACTAATCCGACTCCTTTTTTCCAGACAATCTTTTTGAAATGTCCCGAGGGATGACTCGCTTCATAAATACAAACGTCTCCTTTCAATTTGATCGTTGTTTTCCACTGGCCCTCCTGGTGCTCGAAGCTACCACTGGTGATCCCGTAGATGTCGTTCGGTTCGAACTCCGGCGGTTTGTCTAGCGCCGAAATGTTCTTAGCTGCGGCGTCGTTATCCTCTTCGTTTAACAGAACGATCCTAGCATCAGTGGCGATAAAATATTCTGGCCGAATTTCGCGCTTCTTCGATCGAACTGCCGCGGGTTTTTTCGGAGGCGGAGTGACATCGGTGAACGCGATCTTAAAAATCGTGCCCCAATCCATCCTGGCAATGCGCGTTGTAACCACTCGCGCAGTGAACGGGATTTCTTCTTTCTCGATCTCGTCGCCCCACTCTGTTCCGCGAAAAATTGCGGACAGCGGCTTGTCGTCCGGCGTTTTCAGAAACGGATTGGCCGCATATGTGGAAACCGGACTCAACACAACCAGCATCATTGCCGCCATGCGCCTGCAAATCATGAGAGGACGTTACCAAAGTGGGCGTTGACACTGCACGCTCCAATTTCCTAATGTGTCGGCCTGAGAACGCTCCCGCTATGGCGTCTTGTGGCTTTACTCCTTGTTTGGACGCGGCCGATTCATGCTCAAGAATCTGCTGCGTTGCAAAAAGTTGACGTTTCACGGGTAGTAAAGTCGCGGTGCGTGGTTCTTGCAACGGCGAACCAGAAGATCCTAGCCATGTCGATCGTAACGAATCACTGCGGTCACTTATCTGCCCTCCATCTAACCGGAATAGCCATCGTATGAAAAAGATCATAACCTCCAGCACAATTTTCGGTATCACTGCATTCATTGTCTTTGCGAATGCGTCCTCTGGTTTCGGCAAGCCAGAAAAGAAATCAGCTGGGTCCGCTCAGGAAAATTCGGATCCACTCGTAAATGCCGCGATGAAAAAGATGGAGACGGGTGTGTGGTCGGTAAAAGGCACCGTCACGGCTAAGAAACCGATCAAACTGCAAGGCCTCCTTGCTGGAGAAGATTTTGATTTGTCGATGGAACCGGGGGTGAACCCAAACACGCCCATGCGCGAAATCGTGATTAAAAATCGAGGCTGGATTTGCTCCGATGGCGAGACGTGGCATGCCACCAACCCGGATGATCGATTGATCTACAATTGGACGCACGTGCCAATCATGGCCGATCGGAAGTTACCGCCATTCGAGAAAGTGGGCTCTGAGCAACGCAACGGACAGACCTGGTTGCACGTTCGGCTCAAGGTTCCTGAAAAGAAGATTAACCCGAAAGAGTTGCCTCAATATTGGCTGGTTCTCGATTCTCAGGGACAAGCGCAATACGTCGGGCACACCGAAATGCCGATGTTTTCGCAAGCGCGGAACGAAGTGATGTATTGCTCCTTCGATTATGCGCCGGCGGAAAAAAAGATCGAGCCTCCACCGCTCGCCGCGCCGGTGGACGACAAGGCGTATGGCTTTAATGACATCGAGCAACACAAGTTCGATTGGAAAGGTAGAGTCGTTAGGCTCGAGGTGACTCCGAAAATTTTGGAGTCCAAACAAATTGGCGAAGACACTTACCGGGCCTTTCTCAAGGATACCGCGACACCGAATCATTACGGCATAGTCGAATTTCCGCACGACGCGCTGGTCAAGCTGGGATTTCTCAAAAAAATCGTGAAAGGCGCACACGCCTGGGAGGATCTGGAAAAGATGGGTGCCTTGGGTCACACCGAAGGCGAACCGGTTTCGTTTTACGTCCAGGTGATTCCAATCGGCGAGAAGCCCGCCGCAAGAGCTGTGGCCGTTGGCGCCAGGCTCATACGCGATCCCGATGGAAGCGTTAGTTATACCTGGGAAGCCGATGAGAAACAGGCGGCGAAATCGCCAGACAGTCCCGCCGCTTCGGACGGCTCTGACGGCGATCTCGTTAATCGCGGGATCGAAAAAGCGAAGAACAATGACTTGGATGGTGCCATCGCTGATTTCAGTCGCGCTGCCGAACTCAATCCTAAAGATGACGCACCCTATTATAACCGGGCTCAAGCCAGACAGCTTAAGAACGACAAGGCTGGCGCCATAGCTGACTATACCAAAGCAATCGAGCTCGGTTCCACAAATCCGGCCGCTTACAACAATCGCGGCAATGCCAGGGCGGAGAATAAAGATCGTGACGGCGCAATTGCTGATTATACGCGGGCCATCGAACTCAAACCTGATTACGCACGCGCGTACTACAATCGCGCGATGCTGAAGAAGGAGAAGGGAGATGCGACGGGAGCTGACGCAGATTTCAAACGCGCTCAAAAACTGAACCCGGATTTAGTAAGCAAAGGATCGGCGCCGGATTCCAGCAGCACCGGGAATGACGGAGCGACAGGAACGACTGTCAGTCTTCTGGATGGCAAGCTAAAGCTCGACATCGCGCCGGGTTTTTCGCGCGATGCCGACGATCCGAAAACTCCTAAAACGCTCGCCAAGTTTTCAGGACCCGACGGCGCGTGGGGAGAAGTGTTGCGCGGAACACACGGACTAACGCCGGATAAACTGGACGGTTATCTTAAAATGCGAGTGGCCGAATACAGCAAAGGCTTCAACTGGCTGCCGAAAGATTCGCACCTTCAATGGCTCAAGAAAGACATCGTTGCTATCGACGGCCGCAAGTGGGCGGATTGGCGTTACGTTCCTATGCTAAAAGGAACCAAAGACTATTCGCACAGCCCTGTCTACACGCGCTTCCTAACCACTTCCTACAAAGGCCAGCTGTTAGAGATCACCTTTACTTCGAACCTGAACACCGCGCCCGAGTTAAAGCAGAAGATTGATCACATGATGGGCTCAGTGCAGCTCGAAGAATGAGAGACACGAACCCGGCAGGCTAATTTTCAGAACCTGAAGCCCATCAAGCACAAAGCGGTTATTGTCTTATTGCTGACGGCGGTTGCGTCATCTGCCGTCGCCGCGAACGATGGTCCTGAGGAGGTGATTCGCGCCCTTTACAACGCTCACCGGCCGTGGGACCACAAAGAACTTAACCTCGGCAATGGCGCTGTACTGTCGAAATATTTCAGTCCTGAACTAACCAAGTTATTCCTAAAGAATGCGCAACTGGAGCGGGACTGTCCGAAGGGCGACCTTTGTGGATTGGAATTCGACCCAATCCTTGGATCTCAGGACTTCGACGACCATCTCAACTTTAAGCTTCACATCACTGAGGCAACGCCGCCGCAAACTGGCCGATTCGAAGCACGTTTCAAATTGTTTAACGAAGAGAACCCTGAGCAAGAGCAAGTACTCGTTTTTCAACTTGTTCAGGTGAAAAACGGATGGCGCATTGACGACATCACTTATACCAAGAATAACACCTCACTAAAGGCAGTAATTACCGCGATTCTTGACGAGGCGGCTCATCTCAAAGAATGAAAGTTAGATTAGTCCTGTCGATTGCAGTTGTCTGCTGTGTCGCATGTCCCTGGCAGTGGCTAGCGGCACAAGAAGAAATCAAATTTCCGTCTCCCGATGGCCGATTCGGCCATAGGATAACTCAATCCAAGGACGAGCCGGCGTGACGCGCTTCAGATGGTTGAAGTCGGGGGATCTGGAGTTGGCTAGCGAGGAGACAGCGGCACGCTGCATTTTGCGATTTCGTTTGATGCGCAGCACAATCCGTCGGTGAAGAATGTTGGGAAAACAAAGACCGAGGTGTCTGATTAAATGAAACAGTTATTTCTGGCACCGACATTTATTGGCAGAGCGGGTCTAACAACAAATTAAACCTGATGCGTATCGCATTGATGAATTCGACGTTCAGAGTGGCGGTTGCGGGTTTAATTGCACTGGTCGTGTTAGACGCGCGTTCTCACGTTCTCGCCGATACCATCGTTCTCAAATCAGGTGAGAAGGTCGAAGGTCGAATTACGACTGAGTCAGAAATGGGCGTGACGATTTCTGCTGAAACACCAACGGGGAAAACCGAGCGAATGATCCCGAGAGCAGAAATCTCAAGCCTGACCCGCAACGAGCCTTTAGCGCCCGCAAAGACTCCGGAGCCGGAATCTTCGAAGCCAGCCGACCTGAGTTCGCTTTCTCCGGACAAGAAATGGGAATACCAGTCGGATGAGTCTGACCCAAAAATCGTGAAGGCAGGCACCAAGGAAGTGGACTTGGATTTGTCGGACCAACCTGCCGGCAACGGATTTACCTATGCGACGGTGATGTGGGCGCCGGATTCAAAACGATTCGCGTTTAATTATGGGCAGGGACGCACCCATGCAACTTCGCTCTACCAGCTCCGTGACGGAAAGTGGGTAGTGCTAAACTCACCAAGCGAAGATAAGGAGATTGAGAAGCGAGCCAATGAGGTCGTTGCCGAGCAGCTAAAAGCACAAGGTTTGTCACAAAAGAAATTGTCGAAACAGGGCAAGTACTTGCGGTTGATTTGGTGGACCGTGAATGTGGATCGATGGGTCGATTCTAACACCGCAATTGCGTACGCTTCCCTCCAGCAGGTCGCCGCCCGTCGGGATGCACCTGGCGAAATGGATGATGGCTACGGCACCGATCTTCTTTTTACCTTGCAGTTCGACGGTGCTGGCAAGTGGAAGATCGTCAAAACGCATCAGATGTCTGAGAAAGAAGTCAAAGAGCACCAATGAGCTCTTTTTTCACTTTCGTCGCAATCATCGTATTGACGGTTAATTGCGATTTTTCCAATATCCCCCCGCATGTCGCCAATTAACGCTAGTAGGGCCTTATCGGACCAGTATTGGTTCTTGCCTGTTCGCCTCATGCGTCGGCTGACCTGGTTAGCCGGCATTGTGATCCTTTTGTTATGCTCAAATACTTTTGCGCAGACCGATTTTCCGGCATTCTGGCACAAATTTAAGTCTGCGGTTATCGCCGGCGATAAAGCGATGATCTCAGACATGACGAAATTTCCGCTGTCGATGCCCTATGAGGTAAAAGCGGTAAAGAACAAGGAAGCCTTCTTGCGTCGTTATAGCGAGATTTTCAAAGGCGAGGCCAATGCCGCGCAATGTTTTAAAAGCGCCGAACCGGCCAAAGACTCCGACCGAAGGTATGGGATTTATTGCCCCTTCAAGGACACTCCAAACGACTGGGAAAACGCACCGATTCGCTTCATTTTCGAATTGACCAAGAGCGGCTGGAGATTTGTTGGCCTCGACAACATCAATGAATAATCGTGCACCAATGCCAGGCAATGAGGATTTCGCAGCTGTTAAGGTAGAAATGACTAACAAGAGATGTTGTTTAATAACATGAAAGCAATGATGCGCTGCGGGTTTCTTGCACTCGCTATTTCGGCAATCGGCGCACTGCTCGGTGAAGAAACGTCACCGGACGGAAGTGTGTACGGGCCGAAAGCTGCCTTTAGCATCAGTGCGCCCGAAGGGTGGGTCATCGACACTGAGTCGGGCAAAGGACAGGACTTGCCGTGTGTTCTTTACCCAAAAGATTCGTCGTGGTCGGACGCCAAGACGGTGATGTACGCCAAGGTCGCGAGCCCGCAATGGGAAGGCGTAAACGCATTCGTGGCAACGGCTATCAAAGAGATGAAGGCAAAGCACGGGACGCCGAGGGAGAAAATTGCTTCCGGTAAAACGAAGGACGGCCACGATTACTTCGTCAACGAGTACCCTGCGACTAAGACTTATTCGCAGTGGGAACGCGTCGGCTACGTTCAGCTTCCGCTGGGAGTGGCTTACATCGTCCTCACATCCCGCGATCAAGCCAGTTACCAGAAAGACTCTGGCGCGCTCGAAAAAGTTTTGAAAACTCTGACCTACATCGAGCCGAAGTCGGAGACGGCAAGTGGCCAGGAATACGCTCGTCGTTACAGACAGCTGTTAGATCAACATGCCGACGGTCAGATCGAGCCGCTGCTCACCGAATGGCGGGAAAAGGCGCCTGACGATCCAGACGCGTGGATCACCAGCGCGAATTATTATTTTAATCAACGCCAGACGAACATCTCTACGAAGAAACCGGGGCCAGGCGATGTTACGTTGACCGATAAGAAGGGAAAGCTGGCAGGTAGTATTTCGTTCGAGCAAACCAACGAAAACATGAAGCGCGCTGCCGATCTTCTTAAAGAAGCGACCACGAAATTTCCCGACCACCTCGATATCTGGTGCGGGCTCGCGTTCATGTACCAGGAGAGCGGAGATTTCGACAACGAGTTGTCGACGTTGAAGAAAATGGTCGCGTATACCCGCGCGCATCCGGCGCAGTTGAAATGGCTAAAAGGACAGCCGCTCGGTAAGCCGGCCGACAAATTCGTTCCGGACAAGCTGCACGAGTACGGTTCATATTATGAGGCGAAGGAGAACGGGGAAGATGACAAGCGCTGGTATGAAATTGCGACACTGGCAATGGACCAGTATCCAAATGACCCGCAAGGCTTCAAAGATGCAGCCGGTTATTGGGCGGATATTGGCGAATGGCAAAAGGCGCGCGAGTCGTTCGAAAAAGCGCACCAGCTCGAACCAAAATCCGTTGCCACGTTGGTTGGCCTCGGACAGATCAGCGCGGAGATGAACGATTTTGCGAGCGCACGAAAATACTACGAAGACGCTTTGAAACTGGAGCCGAACGGCCAATACGCGGAGACAGCAAAGGCAGCGTTACAGAAACTGAAGAAGAAGTAGAAGAGATGAGGAAAGCACATTTGTGCGGTTGTGCAGTTCTCTTGCTCTTTTGCGCGCCGAGCTTCGCTCAAGAGAACTCACGCAGTGGAAGTGCGAAGGAAGACGCACCGAAGGTGATTGCTACCGATGATATGAAGTTAGCGATGAAAGCAGGCAAGCTCGAAACAGCCGGAAAATACGACGAAGCATTAAAGGTGTACGCGCAGGCTATTGACTTGAAAGGTCGCTTTACGCCCTTCGTGTACCACAACCGCGGCATGTTATACCTTCAAAGAGCAAAGGCTGCGCAAGATCGACAATCGCGAATTGCCGATCTGCAACACGCGATCGATGACTTCCAGACTTCTATTCGTCTCGGCGCAGCTTCTAAGGAAGAACTGAACCGCGGATTACAAAAGGTTGCTACGAGGGCTAATCTCGAGGAAGCAACCAAGTTACTCGAACAGGATACGCACCGGTAACGAATGTCGCCGCCGATAGCAACTTGTGGAGAAGAGTCCTATTAATGAAGATCGCGACTGCAGCTAGCGTGGGTTAAACTCCTGCGCCCGCTTTTGTCCCTGTGCAATCTGCTCCGGCGTCATCAGCTTACTTTCCAACACGGTCATGAACTTTTTGGCACCCTCATGGCCTTGCCCCGCTGCCAGCGACAGCCACTTGTAAACCTCGGCCCAATCCTCTGTCCCCGCGTCCGCGCGTTCGTAGCACATGCCCAAATTGAATTGAGCGTCGGCGTCATTTTGTTCTGCGGCTTTGCGAAACCATTTCATGGCTTCCACCCGATCCGCCGCCACGCCTTCGCCATGCTCGTAGCAGAGCCCCAAATTGTTTTGAGCCGGGGCGTAATTCTGCTCGGCGGCTTTGCGATACCACTTCACCGCCTCCACCGGATCCCGCGCGACCCCGTACAGATACTCCCTCTCATCCTTGGGCACACCCTGTTCGTAGCAGACACCCAAATTGTATTGAGCCGCGGCGAAATTCTGTTCTGCGGCTTTGCGAAACCATTTCACCGCCTCCACCTCACCCTTTGCCACACCTTCGCCGTTGAGGTAACAGACGCCCGAATTGTTTTGCGCCTCAGCGTGATTCTGCTCGGCGGCTTTGCGATACCATTTCGCGGCTTCCGCGCGATCCTTCACCACGCCTGCGCCCTTGTCGTAGCGAACACCGAGTTCCACCTGTGACTTTGCGTTGCCTGCTTTTGCCTTCGCCTTCACTTCCTCAATCGGTTTTTGATCGGCTTTCGTTGGTTGCGCGACCAATTGAGCAACAGCGACACTCCACGCCAACAGAAGCGTGAATATCAATCGACTCGCTTTCATTCAGGAGACTGATTGGATTTCCAACAGGCCTGCCGATCTTCGCAATTGAATCGACACCTTGTGCTCAGCGTCAAACACAATCGTATCATTTGGCCGCCTTCGGAAATCCCCACACACGGATCGATCATTCAAGTGAGTCCTCCCGATTTGAGAACGTAAAATCGGCGGCTTTAGAGGATATTTCGGTTTGATTTTCCACCGAATGATTTCGGATAGCGCTCATGAAGATTTCGCCAAAGTCCTTCAATTTCTGTTCGCCGACGCCCGCAACGCGGCGGAACTCGGTTGAGTTCATCGGATATTTCCTCGCCATTTCCCGCAGCGAGACATCGGAGAAGATGATGTAAGCAGGCACGCCGCGTTCATCTGCGAGCCGGCGACGCAACGCACGCAAGCGCGCGAACAATACTTCGTCGCATTCGATCGCGCCTGGCTTGGTTCGCGCGCGTTTCTCTGCGATTTCGATTTGCTTCGTCAAAACGATCGATGTCCGCTTTCGCAATGCCTCCAGACCGGCCGACGTAAGCGACAACGTCGCAAACTTGCCCGGCGCACATTCGATAAGTCCCAGCCGCAAAAGTTCGCGACCAATCGCCTGCCATTCAGCTCGCTTTAATTCGTCGCCGATTCCGTAAGTGGACAGCTCATTGTGACCTCGTTGCCTGATCGCTTCGGTATCTGCGCCGCGAAGCACATCGACAACGTGGCCCAACCCAAATCCAAATCCGTGCCTGGAGTGGATTCGATAGACGCAGGACAGAAATTTTTGCGCGTGCACTGTCCCGTCGAACGTCTCGCGCGGCTGCAAACAGTTGTCGCAACTTTCGCATGAAACCTCTAGCGGCGCGGTCTGATCGGCGACATCATCAAGTTTCGCTGGATATGTCTCTCCGAAATACTGGAGAAGCGTCGTACGACGGCATTCGCGCGTTTCCGCGAACTGGACCATCTGCTGAAGCTGTGCACGGGCGATACGCGCCTCTTTCTCCGTTTTTTCGTCGATGAAATGCCGTTGCTTGGCAACATCGCCCGCGCTGAACAGCAATACGCATTCGCTGGGTAGTCCGTCGCGCCCCGCCCGCCCAGTCTCCTGATAATAGCTCTCCAGATTTTTGGGCAGATCGTAATGCACGACAAAACGCACGTTTGGTTTATTGATGCCCATTCCGAACGCGATCGTGGCAGTGATGACCCGCACGTCGTCGCGCAGAAACGCATCCTGGTGTTTTGTCCGTTCCGCAGTGGTTAGGCCCGCGTGGTATGGCTTCGCGCTTACGTCGTCCTTGCTCAAATTTGCCGCGAGCGATTCAGTGCTCTTGCGGCTGGCACAATAAATAATGCCGCTGTCGTTAGGCCGACTGCGAATGAATGCCAGAAGTTGTTCGTAAGCCGCCGTCTTGGGAATGACGCGGTATGTCAGGTTCGGGCGATTAAAGCTCGCTACGTAAGGGCGCGCATCGAGCAATTCTAGTTCTTTGATGATGTCAGCGCGCACGCGTTCGGTCGCGGTCGCGGTAAGCGCCATGATCGGCACATCGGGCAAGTGTTTTCGCAGCTTCTTGAGCTCGCGGTACTCGGGCCTGAAATCATGCCCCCATTCGCTGATGCAATGCGCTTCGTCGATTGCGAATTGCGCAATGTTCCAGTGGAGCGCACGCTCCAAAAACGTGTCGAGCATTAGTCGCTCCGGCGCGACGTAGAGCATTCGATACTCGCCCCGATGCAAGCCGCGCCATCGCGCCTTTGCTTCCTCCCGATCCAGCGTTGAATTCAAATACGTTGCCGCAATGCCACTGGTTTGTAGCGCATCAACTTGATCCTTCATCAGCGCAATCAGCGGCGACACCACGATCGTTAGTCCATCGCGCATCAAGGCCGGCAACTGAAAACAAAGCGACTTCCCTCCACCCGTCGGCATCAGCGCAAACACGTCGCGTCCGGCGAGTGCATCTTCGATGATTTCGCGCTGCAACGGCCGGAACTGGTCGTAGCCGAAATGTTTCTTCAGCGCATTAAGCAATTCCACGACTTCTTAATAAAACGATGCGCGTATTTCGCCCAGCGAATTTGCCCAACAAGGAGTGACGGCTTCCAAGCCCTCAACATCCGTCAATCTAGCGATTTCTCAGACTCCGCACTCGACCGAGAGCACCTCTTCGATCTTGTCCGGCTGGCAACGGTAGATGGTCGTTTGGCCGCCTTCGTAGTAAAAAGAGTCGACAATCACTTCGAGTTTTCCGTCGCCATTCAGATCAAGCACTGCAGCGACGTTGTATACATTCGCCGCAACAGACTTCGTTTTCGCGTAAACCTCACCGGCTACAAGTTGCGTTTGAACTTTGCCGGCGACTACGCGCCGCAAAATGACGATCGAATAGCTTCCAGGCCGCGGAGATTCTATTGGTGCCTCGGGGAACGGCGCTGCTGAATGGTCCGATTTGTCTTCGGTGAAATAATTTGTCGCGCTGATCAGCACTTCTTCTTCGCCATCCCCGTCCAAATCGACGCGCAGGATTCGTGTAATTTGCACCTTGGGATCTGCGACTCCGCGCGCTTTCAAGAAATCGCGAACTGCCTCCACGTAAACGGACTGAGTGGCATCAGCGATTAGGGGCTTCCTCGGCAAGGCGTTCCATGTCGCGGCCAGTCCGATCAGGCCATCTTTGGGTTTCGACGAGAGCGAGACCGTTAATGTGTCAGGGCACACTTCTTCGATCGATTTTGGTTTGCCTGCCGTGATTTGGCCTGTCTTTTTCGTTAGGCTGTAAACCTGGTAAGTTGTCGTCTTGCCAGTCGATTTTGCCGCTTGGGAAGCCTTAATCCATTTTCCCTTTTCGCTGGCGCCGAAAAAATAGCCGGTCTCGATCTCAATTATCGCGTGCAGATCGGCCGCACTCACCATTTCCGCGCTCAATGGTGCAAGAAAACCAAATACTACTGCTGCTGCTATTTTGAGATTCACAATGTTTGCTTTTAGCGGGGCGGCAGCCTATCGCCTAGAACTATTTGTTTGTGTCTGCGTTAACGAAACCGTGCACAACGCGCCGTCGACATTGGGAAACTAATACGAGTCCTTCGGTTAAAGTATCTTGTGTTGCTGTGGAAACTACATATACCATATTAGTTTTTACGGTGACCGCGATCAATACCTTATATTCTTTCCAAGCTCACCAGCTGCAACAGCGAGTGACTGCCTTTGCGCTTCGATCAGGACCTAAAACAAACAATCGAGCGTGGTCGGATACCTGAAGCCACGGCCGCTGCCAGACGACTCTAATGAAGGACACGAACAAATCGCGATTCCGAAGCCGGAAGAAGTCGTCTATTCGACAACGAATAGTGGATGCGGCGCGAGCACACTTTTTCAGTCACGGATTCCGCAGTGTGACTATGGATGATCTGGCGCTGGAGTTGGGGGTCAGCAAGAAAACGCTTTACGCTTATTTTCCGGGCAAGTTCGATCTACTCGAGGCTGTGCTTGCCGATAAATTCCAGGATGTGGAAACGATGCTGAAAGAAGTGACCCGCGCACAACCGCACGATTTTCAGGCGACTTTGCGCGAGTTGCTGACCGGAACGCAACGCGAATTGGATGAGATAAAGCCGCCG
>Ga0207697_10001733_pt1 | contig 11731 bp, 10 predicted proteins | sample KBSSwiS5withPhiX_FD_184293 | JGI IMG/M metagenome (GOLD analysis project Ga0207697, IMG submission 184293) | Switchgrass rhizosphere microbial communities from Kellogg Biological Station, Michigan, USA, with PhiX - S5 (SPAdes) (version 2) | ecosystem: Host-associated > Plants > Roots >... | reverse complement strand
GGTCGGTTGCACAACCCAGCCGCATGGACTGTTCAGGAGCAGTGGACGCGGCGGTGACCCTAATGTTTGCCAGTTGGAACCAGATCGGGGACTGGCTCAGGCGGCTCGAGGCGCTCCAACAAGCCGCCTGATCGCAGAGGTCTCGTATCCGCCGGTGGTCCGGCGGGACTTCAGCCGGTACTTGGGCGTCTCTCGCCGCGAAGCGCGGCCATCATGCGCGGATCGGAACGCGCTTTCGCGAGGGCACGCCGCCGGTCTTCATCGTCTGAATACCACAGCAAGTCGAGTTCTGCTCCTGCCCCGATTAGCAGCGTGACCGCTTCGTAGTAGTGTCCGCGTCTCACCTCACTTTCCGTGGCATTCCCCCAGGCGTAGAGCGCCCACCCTAACGGCGTTCCGCCATAGCTCTCGTCCTTCGCGTCGACTGGTGCGCGGAGTCGCAGCAACGCCTTGACTAAATCTGCGTGACCGCCGTACGCGGCCCAATGCAGGCCGGTCTGGCCATCGTGCTTGAGCCTCGCGTCTATGTTGATACTCTTCTCCAATAGGAACTCGACGACGCTGGTCCGGCCGAATTCACAGGCCCAGGCGAATCCATCCTTCACTTGTTGCTCGGTTGCAGTCGGCTTTAGGCCCCCGTCGTCATTGAAAAAGCTCTTAACGACGTCGAGTCGGCCGACTCCGGCCGCGCCTTCCAGATCCAACCGCGCCCCGCGACTCGCAAAAAACTCGGCAGCCTCCCCGCGGCCGTTATGGAGACAGCCATTGACGGCGCTGCCTCCATCCGGACCGTCGATAATGGCGCCATGATTGATCAGCAGTTCCATGAGCGGCAGCTGAACTCCTGCATTTTCTGGATGCCAACTCGTGGCGGTCAATCCGAGCGTTGTCGATCGTCCGCCGTATGCGTCTGACTCCGCGTTGACATCGGCGCCGGCGTTTAGCAGTAACTTCGTGATATCGAGGATGTTCTTCGGCGTCTTCTGACGGAAGTCTTCGACGCCGTTCGCCGACACGTAGTGAAGCAGCGTCGAACGGTGTTCCCGCGTCGAACGCGCCCGCACGAGCTCGGGATGATCGTGGACCAGCTTGGCAAGCGTTCCGGTGTCGCCGCTCACGATCGCGTCCACCGCCGCTTCGAAGTTCGAAACGGGCGAGTTGTCGCGCGCGAGTGTTTCAACGTGTTTGGCAAACCTGGGCCAGCTCGCGAAACCGTGGCAGCGCGCCACAAAGAACTGCGCGTCGGCCACGCTGCAGCGGGCCACACGTTCCTTCGACTTCCGGATCTTGTGCCATTGCCGTTCGACCCGTTCTGTGTCCCAGTGGATCTCTTGTCGAACTTCGGGGGTGATCGGGCGCCCTTGCAGGCGGGCAAGTGCCTCCGCCCAGCGTGCCGCCCAGTCGTGGATTGCGCCGGGCTCGCCAGACGTGCAAGCGTGCTGAAAATCCTTTGCGAGCTTCTTGTACTGGTCGAGATTCGGACGGGGCGGGAGCGGAAGCGCGTCAGACATACGAATCTCCTTTGATCGCACGCCTGCAGTCCGCACGTATCAGGCTGAAAGAAGCTCGTATCCTTCAGGTCGGTTGTCACGGGTGGGCACGGCCCTTTCCGCGGACTGGATGCGCCCCACGCGCTGCTGTCCATTATACGTGTCTCGATCCACGCGAACCCAAGCGCGGTTCGATTAACTATTTGGGTTCAAGATTCCTGGTGTTTGGAATCAAGAGGTTGGAGCTGGTGAACCAAATAGGAATCGAACCGTCTGCCAGCAACCGGCGCAGTAGACGGATTAATCGCGAGTAGTCGTGAAGTGTAGACCGACTTCGGCCTGACCGCCCGACCGCGTAAGGTCGATAGCCGTCGACGGCTATCGCAGCGCACGATGCCCAGCCGCGGGGTGTGACAGCGCGGGAGCCTGCGGACGGCGCGCGCATAGGGGAGGGTGCCAGCGGTGCGTATCGGTGCCTGTCGAGATCCGTTTCGACCGGCAAGGGGATGCCGCCGCGGGCGCCACTGTGGACTGCGAAGCGGGCCTTGACAGAAATCGTAGTCTTGCTGGGTGAAGGACACCCTATACACCTGTCGACCTCCATCAACCAACGGATAACGGCCAGTGCCAAGGAGTCAACGCTTCTTGCTGCGCCCCTGCCCGCCGTGGACTTGACTGCGGACTTGGGCGTTGCGCCGCTCGCTGAAGTCAGCGATGAAGGCGGAGAAGCGTTGTCTTCGCGACGGGCAGCCCAGTAGGCCATCGACCGGATGGGTATCATTCGGGCTACACTGCCGATGTCCGATGCCTCTTCCATCTGGAAAGGATCGCCAAATGCGAAGAATGACCGCCGCCGTGGTCCTCGCCCTCTCCCTGGCCGCGGCCGCTGCGCACGCCCAGACAGACGCCAAGTCGCGAAACACGACCAGGATCACGAGTGGCGACGTATACAAGCAGGGCGACAAGCTGCATATGCGGATGGTCACTATCATGGTCGCGGATGTCGTCGTGACCGCCGACGAGGCGGTACTCGACAAGGCGACAAATAAGGTCGAATTAAGCGGGCATGTCCGCATGCAGCTGCCGGACGCTCCAAGGGCACAGTAGCTAACGGCGCTGGGTGCGCTTTCGGCGGTAAGACGGTCGGCGCGAACCCCGCGCGCCGTCTTCACCGCCCCGTGCTCCGCAAACGCTCGTCCCGCCCGAAGAGCCGTTATGTGCCGGCGCTCGGAGATCCTACGGCACGCTACGACTGGACGAGAGCGAGCGGCGTAAGTGATTCGAAGACATTCGAGGTCTTACACAATTTGGGCGACCGCCCCGTTCGAGCGCGGTCGCAATGCCCTGACCCCACATCAGATATCGAATCGCAACGATTTGAAGGACGGTCTTGCGCTACACTGTTTCAGACCGCTCGCAAGTGATTGATTCTAAACGGAGAGATGCTGGAGCGGTCGATCAGGCACGCTTGGAAATGGAATCCGGCGACGCTCACCAAGTGCTACGGAAACATTCCTTCACGCTGTCGATTCGAGCACTTCCCGCCTTAGAATGCCCCTCCGCGTGACGCCTACATACGTCGGTATTACTCCATAGTCTCGACCTCACCTTACACAGTTTCTACACAGTTTCGTCGTCTCTTTGGCGCGTTCCGAACGGCACATTCCTCCAGGCGATCCTCAATGCGCTGGAGTACCACGCTGCAGAGGCTTTCCGGATTTCCGCACAGCTAAATGCGACGGTCAGGTGCGCTCATGACGGACGACGTTGAACACCTCGTCCTCTGATGGAGGCTGAAAATAGACCGTTAAAGCGTCGAACTCGGCATCTGTAGTCCAGGGGGTGCCTGGCGGCAGGTGCTTACTTCGATCCTTGAGCTGACGCTTGCACAAGTCATCCGAGGCGTCGATGAGATGCAACTCATGTCCGACATGCGCGCACTCGAATATTTCGCGGAACCACGCACGCTGCGCTTTTGTATTGCCGGGAAAGTCGAGGACGACTGAAATGCCCTTTGATAGCAGGGCGCAGATGTGCGGCGTGAGGGCATTCCTTAACCGCACAGAGCGGTCGACGAAGCCGCTTATGTCGGTGATCTCGCCGGGAAAGAGACTCTCCAGGAGCTCGTCCTGCACAAGAAGGATGGCGTCGCGGCGCTCGGCGAGATCTCGCGCGAGCGACGACTTCCCGGCCGCCATCTTGCCACAGATGAAAATCAGCTTCGCTGGTGTGTTCATGGTGATCACCTGTCGCGACCACAGTCCGGCCGCGACCCACCGAACGTGGAGCGCAGCCCATCGGGAAGCGCTACGCACTCGGATTGAGCGATCACGGACCTTCGACCAGAGTCGCCGCGACACGCGAATTCAGCGCAGTCGGTCACACGGCAGCACCCAGTGCCAGCTGCGTGAGGCGTTCGGTGAATCGGGGATCGCCTCGCAGGCTGTCCCACTGCGGCGCGACCGCAAGATAGACGAGCGCAGGGTCATGCAGCGCGATCGCCTGGTCGAGACAGTTGAATGCTTCGTTGAACCTGCCGGCGTCGCCATAGACAACAGCGCGCCGGCTCGCCAGCTTCAGCATCGGGTCGAACTCGAGCCTTGGGTCTTCCACAGCATCGGCGAGGTACTGCGCCAACCCACAACGACCCGCGCTCGCATACACTTCGCGCATCTCCGCACAAATCTGATTCACGTGCTTCAGGGCTTCGGCCGGCACAGCAAAGAGCGTGGCGCGCCTGAGATTCTCTTCAAGAAAACTCTCGAAGTCCCCACGTTTCCAGTGAACACCCCTTAATAAGCGAACCGCGAGCATGTGTTTCGGGTCGACATCCAGGGTACGCTGCGTCCAGACGAGCGTGTCGTCGTACTTCCGTTGGTGCCAGTACGACATGGCAATCTGCAGCAGGACCCACGGCGACTGTGGATTGCGTGCGAGCGCCTGCTGCTTGAACTGCAGACCCTCGTCGAGCTTTCCGAGCGCTTCCATCAACGAGCCGTACTGCACCAACCCTTCGGTGTGAGCGGGGTCGAGCGTCAGCGCGCGCCGGAGGCTTCGCTCGGCGGCCCGCCAATCCCATTCGCTCAGGAACAGAACCGTTCCGAGCGCCACTTGCGCATCGACAGACGCGTTGTCCATCGCCAGAGCACGAAGCGCCGATACCTTCGCCTCCGCAAACGCCTCGAGGTGAGGCACTGTGCGCAATTCTGCCTGGGCGCAACGGGCGCGGGCCAGACCCGCATGAGCGGGCGCATATGTCGAATCACTCTCGATGGCCGCGCGAAACGCCGTGACGGAGTCCGACAATTCAAAGTACGACGCAGACAGCAGGTGTGATCGTCCACGGCCGACCCACTGGTACAGCTCCACCGGACGCGCCCTCGGCCGCAACGCACGCGAGTCATCGCCTTCAGGGTCGGTGCGTTGGGCCGGTGCAATCGCGGCATCGCCGAGGGTCGGCCCGCTTCCGACATCTGCTTGCGCCGCCAGACGAGGGGCGATTTCGGCGATGTCGGAAGAGTCGATCGAAACGGGCCCAATCAACCGATAGCCGCGTTTGGGAATCGTTTCGAGTAGTCGTGGCTCGTGGGCAGCGTCGCCAAGTGCCTGGCGAAGCTCGGTGACTGTCCGAGTGAGCGCCGACTCGCTGACTGCTTCGGACTTCCACACGTCAGTGAGCAACTGGTCTTTGGAGACGACCTCGCCGGCATTAGCGGCGAGGTAGGTCAGCAGGTCCATCACCTTTGGACGTACCTGTCGCGTCTGGCCATCCTTCGACAACCGACACTGTGCGGGCTGCACGAACCAGTCGCCCAAGCGAAAAGCGCGCAGACGTCCCTCCGGCACAACGTGCATTGTCACCGAAAATGGCGGTCAGTCGCTCACCTCCGCCGCTGTAGGACACAACTCACAGACCTTCAGGAAGAATTCAGTCCGGATCTCAAGACTCTCCCGAGGCGCAGAGGCATCTTGGCCGCGTGCGCGCGGGACCATGCCATCCAATGACCAAGGCGGCTGCCGTCGCTGCGGCCGCCGTCGCTGCCGCAGCCTCTCTGTCGCTGACACTGACAGCCAGCGCGCAGAGTCCCCGACCCCCGCAAGTGTGGACAGGGCCGGTGCCCAGTAGCCGCAAAGAGCCGACGACGAGCAGTCCCAAACGGACGCGCGCCCCGAACTGGCCTCGCATCTACATACGAGACCCGTACGTCCGCGACGCTGTCGTCCGTGCACTCCAGGGTGCATCGGAGTGGTTGCAGGCGCCAAAATGCCAGGCGCTCCTGACGGAGTTCTCCGACCGCCGAGGGCTGGCGCTGATAGAGCGCCTGGCGGAGCTGAACATGAGTCTCGCTGAATACCTGAGCGCCCTCATTGTCGAGGACGGCGAGACGCAGGCGCAATGCGGCGAGCAGGGCGTGTTGGCGTTTACCGTCGTGGGAAGCCGCGTGATTCTCGTGTGCGGTCGCACGTTTGCCATCGCGGCGCACCGGGACCCACCGGAAGCGCAGGCAACCATCGTCCACGAGCTGCTCCACTCGCTTGGGCTTGGCGAAAATCCTCCATCGCCACGCGAGATCACACATCGTGTCAAAAAGTCCTGCTGGTAGATCGGAGTCGGGTGAGCAGAGGTCGCGCCGAGCAAACCGTCGCCTTTGGCCGACTTCAGACCTTCGCGGGCCGTGTGTGCTCCTGCATCAGGGCGGCCTGGGATCGGTGCCACCGCCAATCGCAACGCCGGCACCATCTCCAAAATGTCTCCACGACGGGGGGAGAATCGGGCGGATTCGGGTGGACGGCAGTGAACGAAACGGAGCGACGCAACCGCCTGTGGCTCAAGCGCTAGCACCAGAAGTCGCGCGTCATCACCAGCTTAGAAGAACGCCTGGCTCCGAGTTCGAATCCCTGCCTCCCAGCCACATCTCCTTGTAGAAGAAGTATTTACGGCCCGTTACTGTCCGTCGAGAATCCCCGCTTCTCGACCTCCAACCCGTTGTCGGAGTTCATGTTCCGCTCGCAGCCCTCCGCCGTCTCCAACATTTCTCCACGGTCCGATTCACCAGCCCCGGTTTCCAGCCATTTTGACCGCTTGTTCGAACTCCGAGACACACGAGAGGGCTCGGTGGCGAGAGGGTTGGGGGGTTGAGGCAGTTGATGCTGAACGAGAACCTCGATGCCCGTGGCGCGGCAGCGAGTGTGGGGTATGAAAGCACTTCGCAATTCAGCCGCGAGTACCGCCGCCTGTTCGGCGCACCGCCTCACCGCGATGTCACGCATGCGGGTCGCTCCTGGCCCGTCCCGCCGGCCCAACCTTAGCCAAGCCGACCGTTCGTGGACCGAGTTCGAGCCGCGGATCGACTCGTCCGCCGCTAGTGTCGCGCTGAACGGCGCGGCTGGGGACAAAGAATGGGCGCTCCGCCCAGACTGAAGACTGAGCTGGACACCCGGCCCGGCCGCCACGCGGTCGTAGTACCACTTCCAGGTGTTCGCGCTGGATCGAACGCTGCCGGCCGCTTCGATCGACACGTTTACGACGCTGCTCGAGTCGGCGAAAGGTCACGTCCTCGCGTCCGGAGAGCCGGTGGGCCTGGGTTCTGCCGATGCGAAATGAGCGGGGCCCAGCGATCGGGCGAGGGAAGCGTGCCTTAAGTAGGGTCCCACCTCGGCCGGATGTAGTATTTGGAGCACTGGGGATCGATCGACCTCGGATCCCGCGCGGCCAAGGGAACCCATGACGACCAGAGTCGCCAGCACTCACGCGCTGTTGATCTCCGCCGAGCGTGCCGCCGGTTTCGTCAGATCCGGCATGTGGCTCGACTACGGCACATCACTATGCCAACCCGACGTCTTCGACAAGGCGCTTGGGGCCCGCATCAAGGAAGTCACCAACGTCAAGATCCGCCATTGTTTGACGATGCGACCGCGAGCCGTGCTGGATGCCGATCCCGAGGGCCATCATGTCCATTTCTTCAGCCTGCATTTCTCCGGCTACGACCGGAGAAAGCACGATGACGGACGCTGCAACTACATCCCGGTGAATCTCGGTGAAATCCCGGACTACTATCGGCGCTTCATTGACCCTGTCGACATCGTCATCCTCAAGACGTGTCCGATCGATCAAAGCGGCTATTTCAATCTGAGTGCGGCGAATCTCTGGCACCGCGCGATCATCGAGCGCGCCAGGATGGTCATCGTCGAGACGACGCGCGGGCTGCCCTATGTCTATGGCGAACAGACGGGCGTGCACGTCAGCGAGGTCGACTACGTGATTGAGGGCGATGACGCCCCGGCGCCCGAACTGCCGAATCCGCCACCGTGCGCGATCGACATCGCGGTGGGGCGGCGGATCGCGGCTGAAATCGACGATGGCGACTGCCTGCAGATTGGCATCGGCGGCATGCCCAATGCCGTCTGTGCGCTCCTTCTCGAAAGCGGAGTGCGCGATCTTGGCGTGCATACGGAAATGATGACCGACGGCCTGTCCGACCTGTACAAGGCCGGGCGCATCACGGGCGTTCGCAAGACGCTCAACCCCGGCAAGGCGGTCTACACCTTCGCGCTCGGCTTGCGCGATCTCTACGCGACCCTGGACCGCAACCGCGACATGCACTGCTGTCCGGTCGAATACACGAATACGCCCGACGTCATCATGCAGAACGACCGCATGATCTCGATCAACAACACGACGCAAATCGACTTACAGGGACAGGCGGCCTCCGAATCCGATGGTCACCGCCACCTCAGCGGCACCGGTGGGCAATTGCAGTTCGTGCGCGGCGCCTATGCCGCGAAACACGGCAAATCGTTCATCTGCCTGTCCTCGACCTACGACAAGCGCGGCGAACGCCGCAGCCGGATCGTGCTGAACCTGACCCAAGGCAACGTCGTGACCACACCCCGCTCTGATGTCATGTTCATAGTCACCGAGTACGGGATGGTCAATTTGAAGGGGAAGTCCGTCGCCGAACGCGCCAAGGCGCTGATCGGTATCGCGCATCCGGACTTCCGCGAGGGACTCGAATGCCAGGCGTACGAGCACCGTTTGATTCCGCGCGGCTTTTCGTTCTGACGGCGTCGCCGATATCGGAGGGGCTGAGCGGCGCAGGCCGGTCGCGTCGTCCACCGCGATGGGTTGACAGAACCGCGGATTGAAAATCGCGGTTCGCGAGTCGTACTCCGATCGGGGATCCACACGGACAGGGGCAGGCACATGATATCGAATGCCACCACCGAGACAGAGGCTCTGTTGCTGACCGAGACCACGGAGGGGATCGCCACGCTGACCCTCAACCGCCCTGGTCAGTTCAACGCACTCTCGAGTGCGCTCATCGACGAACTGCAGTCGACCTTCGACCGCCTTGCCGCGGACCCGACTGTCCGCGTCGTCGTGCTTGCGGCAAATGGCCGGGGATTTTGCGCGGGGCACGATCTCAAGGAGATTCGCGCTCTGGGCAAAGTACAAAACGTCGAGTCGCTCTTCGCGCGCTGCAGCCGGATGATGATGACGATCACGAAGCTGCCACAGCCGGTCATCGCGAGGGTGCACGGCATCGCGACGGCGGCCGGTTGTCAGCTCGTCGCCACCTGCGACCTCGCGGTGGCATCGACGGCGGCGGCCTTCGCCACGCCGGGTGTGAACATCGGAGCGTTCTGCTCTACGCCCGGCGTCGCGCTCGGCCGGGCGGTCGCACGGAAACACGCCATGGAGATGCTGTTCACAGGCGAGACGATCGGCGCGTTGCGTGCCTACGAGATCGGACTTGTCAATCGTGTCGTGTCGCCCGAGGCGCTGGATGCGGAGGTCGACACACTTTCCAGACGCATCGCGTCGAAGTCGTCGGCCGCGATCGCGTCCGGCAAGCAGGTCTTCTACCGTCAGCTCGAGAGGTCGCTCGGCGACGCGTACGACATGTCCGGCCGCGCCATTGCCTGCGACTTTTTCAGTGAGGACGGCAAGGAAGGTGTGGACGCATTCCTCGGCAAGCGCGCACCGCTGTGGAAGAATCGCGCTTAGATTAGAATCCGAGCAGAAAGGCCGGCGAGTCTGCCAATAGACCAGTTTCGCGGAATGTGTGAAAGCTGGACGGCTCAGCGGCCGGCCGCCAACGCCGCCTTGACCCGTGCGGCGGTGAACGGCACCCGGCGCAGGCGCACGCCGGTCGCGTCGAAGACCGCGTTCCCCAACGCCCCCGCGACCGGCACGGTCGCGGCTTCGCCCGCGCCCCACAAGGCCTCTTCCCGCCGCTCGATCAGGATCACCTCGACCGCGGGTGCTTCGGAGAATTTCAGAATCGGATACGTCGACCAGTCCACGCTCGTGACGCGTGACTCGTCGAACTGCACTTCCTCATGCAGTGCCCGGCTGAGCGTCTGGACGATCCCGCCCTCGATCTGATTCCGCAGTGCGTCGGGGTTGACGACGAGGCCGCAGTCGTGGGCGCAAACCACGCGCCGCACCGCGATCGCGCCGCTCTCGGGGTCGACCGCCACCTCGATGAACGTCGCGACGTAGTTCTCCGCCTGCTTGTAGCGCGTGTAAGCGACGCCGCGTCCCACCAGCGCGCCCTTCACAGGGCCGGCGGTGCTGGGTGAGGGCCGCCGCTGCCAGCCGAACGCCGCCGCGGCGCGCGTCAGCACTTCCAACGCGCGAGGATCGGTCAGGCGCGCCGTGCGGAACTCGAGGGCGTCGGCACGGAGCGTCGCGGCGATCTCGTCGGTGAAGCTCTCAACCGCAAACACGTTTGCCGGCTTGCCGGGAGCGCGTAGATTGGACGGGTTGAGCGGGGTATCGCGCATCCAGTGCGTGAGCACCCGGACGTGGTCGACGAGATAGGGCGGATCGCCGTTCTCGAAGACGGCGGCGGCGTCGCGCCCGCTGTCCTGGGGGATGCCTGCCGACTCGGCGGCGAGGAGGATCCGCGCGCCGCGGCGGTTGGCGGGAATCCACATCTGCGTGTCCCACGCCACCATCCGACCGGCGGCATCGAAGCCCGCCCGCAGGTCGAGGAGCTGCTGCGGGCCCTTCGGATCCCATCCATGCTCGTCCTGACGAGACCATTGGACACGCACCGGCTTGCCGATCGTCTTCGACAAGAGCACAGCGTCGGCCGCCGCGTGGTCGGCGCCGTTCGTGCCATACGATCCCGACCCCTCGACGAACACGACCCGCACCTTCCCGGGCACGAGCCCGAAGACGCGCGACAATGTGGCGCGCATGCCGTAGGTGGCCTGTGACGACGTCCAGATCGTGGCAGCGTCGCCGCGCACGTCGGCGACGGCACACGACGGCGCAATCGACGCGTGACTCTGACATGGCCAGAAGTACGTTGCCGCCATCGTCGTCTGCGCCGACGCCAGCGCCGCCTCGAGCGGGGCGCCGGACTGATCGCCGTCGCTGATTGGTCCCGATGGTCCACGGTTCACAAGTACCTGGTCGCGGTCGACGACGCCCTCGCGCAGATAGCGCTCCAGGTTGTCGTGCCCAGGCAGCCCGCGCCACGTGGTCCATTTCGTCTCGAGTTCGCGCGATGCCCTCACCGCTGCCCACTCGTCGTCCGACACGACCGCGAGGAAGCTCTCGACTCGAACCACGCGAACGCCGGGAAGCAGCGCGACGGACGCCTCGTCGACCGAGACGAGCGTTGCGCCGACAGCCGGTGGCCGGATCACGCGGCCGTGCAGCATGCCGGGCACGCTCAAGTCCTGGATGTACTGATAGCGGCCCGTGCACTTGGCATTGACCTCGGGCCGCGCCGGGGACTGTCCAACCTTCACGTAGTGCGACGGATGGACGAGCGGAGCCTTCGCGTCGACTGGCACGGCGAGGCGCCGGCCGCCCACCAGGGCGCCGATGGGTACGCCGCGACCGCCGGCAGCCGGGCGCACTTGGCCCGCGACGATCGTCAGGTCGGCGACCGGCCGCTTCAACCGCGTCGCCGCGAGACCGAGGAGCGCTTGGCGGGCGGTTGCCGCGGCTTGACGAACGGCGGTACCTCCGCGTGTCAGGCCGGTACTGCCACCCGTGCCGCCGGTATTCGGACATCGCGCCGTGTCTCCGTCGACGACGGTGATCCGGGCAGTGTCCACGCCGAGCTCTTCGGCGGCCATCTGCGCTATCGCGATGCGCATGCCAGTCCCGACGTCCACCTTGCTTGTGTAGACCGTGACCGAGCCGTCGGGGTGGATCGAGAGAAAGCTATCGACCTCTTTCGGATCGAGCGGCCGTCCGTCGTTGCCGCTGGCGGCGG
>Ga0207697_10001721_pt1 | contig 11768 bp, 9 predicted proteins | sample KBSSwiS5withPhiX_FD_184293 | JGI IMG/M metagenome (GOLD analysis project Ga0207697, IMG submission 184293) | Switchgrass rhizosphere microbial communities from Kellogg Biological Station, Michigan, USA, with PhiX - S5 (SPAdes) (version 2) | ecosystem: Host-associated > Plants > Roots >... | reverse complement strand
ATCCCCTCGATGATGCCGGCCACTTTGTTGGTGGCCGGATCGATGAGGTGAACGTTGTCCCCGGCACTGTTGGTCTGGACGATCCTGACCTTTTGCGCGGCCAGTGAAGCGGTGAACAGAACGGTGGCCACGAGAACCGTGAGGCCGAGACGAGTCGCGTGTCTGATCGTCATCGCGTTAACTCCTAAAACCGAAACAGTGTCGCCGCTACTTCGCCGTTTGTCCCATGACCCAGGCCTTGAGTGTCTGCCACTCCGGCTCACTCTGGGAACTCCAATGCTTGCCACCGCTGTGATAGAAGTCGCCGCCGGCCTTTTCGTCCAGCGGGTGAAGAAGGAGTCTGCTGCTGGCGTTGCCGGGCATGGCGACGCGCCTGACCGCATCGAAGTTCTTTCGCGACTCCTCGTCGGTCCAGGTCTTTGCGCCCGCCGCCAGCGGCTGCAGCCGCAACGGCGTGCCGGAGCCATGACATGAGATGCACCTGGCGTGACCTGGACGCTTGGCCAGGAAGATCGGTTGTACGCGGGTCTTGAAGAACTCGAAATCGAGCGACGACGCCGATGCGGATGGAGCCGCAGCCGGTTGTTGGCCTGCAGGCCCAGCCAACGACAGAATTGCCAAAACGAGAGTGATAAACACGGGCCCTCCCAGGAGACAGAGGTCCACCAGAGGCGCAGATTATACGCCGAACTTACTGTTTGCCAGCTTCTTCGGCCCGGGCCGCCGACAACATGCCTCGCAGGCTGTAGTTGCCCTCGTGGCATGCATACTCGAGCAATTCGCCGCGCGAACGCTTCCAGTTGACCATCGCGGTCCAGGGTTTCGTCCACATCGTGGGGTTGTCCACAGTGAACGTGTACTCCAGCGTGTCGTCGGCCGTGCGCCGGAAGCGCTCGGTGAGGTGCAGGTTTTCATCCGAGAGCATGAAGTACCCACCAAAAGGATTGCCCTTGGGATTGAAGTTCGTGGTCTCGACCACGAGGGTATCGCCTTCCCATCTTCCGCGTGAATCGCCGAGATACTGGCGCATGCCGGAGGGAAGATGCGCGCGGCTGCCGAGCGGGATGATGCGCGTGTCGTGGATCTTTTCCAGCTGGATTGCCACGTACTCCGGCGTCTGCACGATGCGGTAGACCGCCATGTATGCTGCGAACAGATCGGGAAAGCCGTAATGGATGCAACGATCCTGCAGCGTCATGTCCTGGGCCGAGTCTCCCACCTTTCCGAAACGTCCGGCCGCTGCGGCGCGTGCTTTGGCGCCTGCTGGCGTCGGCGGCGGCAGCTTTCCGTCGGAGGGATCGACGATCAGTGATGTTCTGTGCTCGAAGTACCGGTTTGGTAGCCAGTTCTGGCTATAGCTGCCAGTCGCCCCGAGTCCGGCGGGTCGTGTGTCGGCGAGCAAGGTCAGATAGAGCGCGTCGCCGAAGGTTGCCTCCGCCTCCGGCCCGAACAGCGTGCGCGCGCGGCGTTCGAACGTCGCCAGCTCTTCGTCTGACAGTCGCGGCTTGTCGGCGAGCTGGCGCGGCCGCTCCAGGGGAGTCGCGCTGTTGTTCTCCCACACGCCCTCCAGATCCGGGCGGCCATCCGCGGTACGCGGCAGCACCCAGCCAGTTGCGCGAGCGTTCCGCGCGGCGGGAGCCGCCGGTTGCTGAGCCTCGAGCGCGGACGCCGTCAGGGCCGCGAGGCTCATGGCGAAGGCGATTCTCGAACAGAGGGCACGACGCGTCATACCGCCTCCCGTCAACCGAGTAATTCTGATTTTGACGTAAACCCCGATGGCTGGCGAGTCTTTTCGCCCTCCTCACGCATCGATCAGGGTGGTGATACGTCGCCGCTTTCGCTCCTTCAGCGCGCATTCACGGAGCGTGTCCGCGAGATGCTCCAGGTCTGGGATGCCGTAGATGAAAACCGACTGCTGATCCGGATCGGATGAGCGCAGGTGAAGCTGGCAATGGCCCGCGAGCCTCATGCCCAGCGGCTTGTGGAGATCGAAATCGTCAATACGAAAGAGCTCGACGTTCTCCTTGATCTTCGAGAGCAGCCCGCGCTCGATTCGGATGCGCTGACTCGTGATCTCGTAGGCGATCGACCGGCTCTTGAACCAGTAGACGATGTAGGCGATGCCAACCGTGAGCACCACGAGGAACCACTGGCCGACGCTATAGATGACGGCCGGATGGCCCTCGAACAGCGGTTTCTCCATCTCCGCTTCACGGGCGGCGTTGAAGGCTTCCAGGTCGGTGTTGCAGAAGCGACATTTGATGGCCGCAGCCTTGATCGTCTCGCCGCAGACCGGGCACTGCTTGGTGTCGTCGCTCATACCAGCCAGCAGTATTACACGCTCCTCCTGGCGCCGACTTGGCGCTAATATCTGCACGTCATGAAGCGAGCGCTTGCTGCCGGCGCCGTCGTCGCGACCGTGCTGTGGGGCCCCCACGCGCGCGCACAGTCTCCAAAGGTCGACGAGCTCATCCCCAGGGCTACTGCTTACGCTCACGACTTCGTTGACCGGTTCTCGAACGTCGTTGCCGAAGAGCGGTACGAGCAGCAGACCACCGTCCCGAAACGAAGCCGGCTCCTGATGTCGGACTTCCTGCTGGTCAAGGCTCCCGGCGACGAAGTCTGGCAGTCGTTTCGAGACGTGGCCGAGGTCGACGGCAAGCCGGTTCGCGACCGCGAAGACCGCCTCACGAAGTTATTCCTGCGGCCGTCGTCGAGCACGTTTCGCCGAGCTGCCGAGATTCGAGACGCGGGTGCGCGCTACAACCTGACCGACATAGGCACGCTCAGCAACCCCCTGTTGGTCATCGCGTTTCTCCAGGAGCAGTACGTCGACCGTTTTCGGTTCAACCTGGCGGGTCTAGACAAGAAGCTGGGTCCCGACGTACGCACGGTTCGCTTCGTCGAGTTCAGGCGGCCGACGGTGCTCAAGCTCAACGCCAATGGCGACCTGTTTTCACGAGGTTTGATCTGGGTCGAGGAAGGAAGCGGCCGCGTTGTCAAAACGGAGCTGCAGGTGGGAGGCCAGGTCGCTCCGGTTCGCGTGACGACTCTTTTCACGTTCGACGAAGAACTCGGGATCAACGTCCCGACCACGATGGAAGACTGGTATCCGCAGGGAACCGGAGAGTTCCGGGGCAAGGCCACCTACGGCAAGTTCCGTCGCTTCGAGGTAAAGACCGAGGAGAAGGTGCAACCGTGAAGAGACTCGTTTTCTCCATCGCCATCATGCTGCTGTGGCACGCACCGTCATTCGAACAGGCGCGAGCGGCGCAGGCACCACCCGGAACCGCCACGCCCGCGCCACTGCAACCGAACCCGCGCGGGCCCTTGTATCAACACGTCGGCGAGCAGTATCGGGTGTACGAGTTTCCCGGGACCACCGAGTCCATCCCGTACCGTCTCTTCGTGCCGTCACGATGGAAGCAGGGTGCGAGGCTTCCGTTGCTCGTCACGCTGCGCGCGGGTCAGAGCGTCGACAACCCGTACCGCGAGCCGAACAGCCTCGTGACTCAGGCAGAGCAACGCGGATACCTGGTCGTGACGCCGATGGGTTATCGACCGCTGCGGCAGCCATATTACGGCAGCCGATATCAGATCGCGCGGCCGAAGGCGGCAGCACCCGCGGACGGCTGGACTCCCGAGGAAGACGCGCGGGCTGAGCAGGACGTGCTCAACGTCATCGATCTCGTCACGAAGGAGTACGGCGTCGATACCTCACGCATCTACCTTCACGGACAGAATCCATCCGGTTCGGGTGCCCTGTATCTCGGGGCCAAGTATCCGGAGCGATTTGCCGCGCTGGTAATCAGCTCCGGTCCGATCGTGTTCGACTCGTATCCGTGGGATCGCATCAAGGGGAAGATGGGGCTGCTCGTGATCCACGGCGACCAGGACACGACGAATCCGATCGAAGCGTCCAAGAAGATGGCGGATGCGGCTAAAGCCGCGGGCGTCACGACTGTCTACGCCACGGTGCCGGGAGGCACTCACCTCGCCGCGTATTTGACGTACGCGAAAGAGATCTTCGATTTCCTCGACACTCAGCGGAAATAGCGTAGAGAGACGCCAGCCGCTCGTGCTGGCACACCCCGAATGCGTTTGACGACGCGATCTCGTCAGCGTATAACGAGGGCCGACTCCCTCGGTTCAGTTTCCGAGCGAACGTCGACTAACCCCTTGTGAGGTAACGGAGACACGCTTATGCGAAGACTGGCTCACGTGCTGTTGTTCGCGGGCATCACGCTCGTTCCGGGCGTCGCATCCGCGCAGGCCTCACTGGCGGGGCTGGTTCAGGACACGTCGGGTGCCGTGCTCCCCGGCGTGACGGTTGAAGCGGCCAGCCCGGTCTTGATTGAGAAGGTTCGAACGACGACGACCGACGGCAATGGGCGTTACTCCATCCCGGACTTGCGGCCTGGAACGTACAGCGTGACGTTTTCGATCTCGGGTTTCTCGACCTTCAGACGCGAGGGTGTCGAGTTGACCGGCACGGCCGTCGTCACGATCAATGCCGACATGCGCGTTGGCACGCTCGAAGAAACCATCACCGTCACCGGCGAGACGCCGGTGGTGGACGTGCAAAGCACCACCCGTCAGGCCGTGATCGACCAGGCGGTGCTGGCGGCAATTCCAAACGCACGAAATCCCTTCACGACGGGAGTGTTGATTCCCGGCGTGAGAAGGGGAGGTACCAACGTTCCGGATGTCGGCGGCTCGGTGGTGCAGGAGGTGGCATCGCTCGAATTCAACGGCAGCCGGCAATCGGACCAGCGCATGATGGTCAACGGCGTGGCGCTGAGCACGATGATTGGCGGCGGCTGGGGGGGTGGAGCAGTACCGAATGCCACTGGAATGGCGGAGTTTGCCATCGATGTTTCGGGTGTGGACGCGCAGGCGGCCACGGGTGGCGTGCGAATCAACTTCATTCCGCGGGATGGCGGCAACAGACTCTCCGGAACTGTCTTCGGCGGCTACACGACGGAGAACTTCGCGTCGGACAACTTCACCGGCTCGGACGTCCAAGCGCGCGGACTGACAGCAGCACCTCGAATCAAGGGGAATGGGGACTTCAATCCCGGCGTCGGCGGACCGTTTGTCCGCGACAAAGTGTGGTTCTTTGTCTCGGGGCGCTATCTGTACGCAGACAACTACGTCCCTGGGATGTTCCACAATGCGAACGCGAACAAGTTGAACGAGTTCCGCTACGTGAGCACAGGGGAGCAGGCCATCATCCATCAGGACCAGAAGATGTATTCGGCCCGCGTCACATGGCAGGCGAATGCCAAGAACAAGATCGGTTTCACGTACGATCACGAGGCGCTGTGCAGCTGTCCCAACCAGATCTCGGCCACGGTCGCCCCTGAGGCCTCGGTCGATCGACGATTCCCGCTGCAGCGCTTCATTCAGATGGACTGGAACAGTCCAGTGAGCAACCGGCTGCTGCTCGAGGCGAGCGCGATCCACCGCGTGGAGCGATGGGGTGCGATGCACCTTCAGACCGGGAAGGGCGACAACATCGACGCCATCGCCCCAGGCATGGTTCCGGTCATCGACAACCCGTCGCTCGCGACCGGCTCGAGCTTGAACTACCGGGCGTATGCGACCGCCGCCGGTGGCACGTTCAACAACTCCTGGAACTGGAACATCCACTATCGGGCCGCAGTGTCCTACATCACGGGTTCGCACAACTTCAAGGTCGGTTTCAACAACGCCTACGGCCATCACGAAAACACCAGCTACACCGACCCGACGACGCCGTACTTCTACAACTTCGCGAACGGTGTGCCGACGCAGCTCACATATCGGATCACGCCGCGGACGGTCGAAGTGAACGTGGACCGCGACCTCGGCCTCTTTGCGCAGGACAAATGGACTGTTGGCCGATGGACGCTCGCCGGTGGCGTTCGCTACGACCACTTCAAGAACAGCTTCCCGCCGCAAGCGATTGCGCCAACGACCCTGGCGCCGAATCTCAACGTCAGCTACGGCCGAATCGATAATTACTCGTTGCATGACATCACGCCGAAGATGGGCGTCACTTACGATCTGTTCGGGAACGGAAAGACGGCGCTGAAAGTCACCCTGAACAAGTATCTGGAAGGCCTCGGAACAACGGGGGCGTTGTCTGACCCGCCGAATCCGATCAATCGGCTGGTCACGACCACCACTCGCCCCTGGACCGACAGCGACACCGATTTCGTGCCTGATTGCGACCTATTGAACTATGCCACCAACGGCGAGTGCGGCGCGCTGGTGAACGCAGCCATCTTCGGGACAGTGGTGCCGGGTACCACCTACGATCCAGACATTCTGGCGGGCTGGGGAAAGCGCTTCTACAACTGGGAGTTCACGGCGGGGGTGCAGCACGAGCTGGTGCCACGGCTGTCGCTCGACCTCCAATTCGCCCGGAGATGGTACGGCAACTTCCGGACGATGGATGACCGGGCCGTCGGACCCGAGGACTACGATCAGTTCACGATCAACGTGCCGAGCGATGCGAGGCTGCCGAATGGTGGCGGCTACACGCTCACCGCCTTCGATCTGAAACCGGCGGCGAATGTACGAGCCCAGAACAACTTCGTGACCCTCTCCAAGAACTATGGGGATCAGACCGAGGTGTTCAACGCGGTCAGCCTCGGCGTCAATGCCAGGCTTCAGAACGGACTTACCCTTCAGGCCGGTGCGGGAACCGGCCGCGTCGTGACGGACGATTGCGCGGTCGTGGCGGCGCTGCCCGAAACGCTGCACGCGAATGCTTTCACCGGTAACCCTGCCAATCCCGTCACCAACACCCGTGCGCCCACGAATGCCGCCAGGACCCTCGAGCGTTGCAAACAGAATCAGGGGTGGCGCACGTCCATGCAGGGCCTGGTCGCCTACCTGATTCCGAAGATCGACGTCAACATCAGCGGGACCTTCCAGAACCTGCCGGGATCGAGCACCAGCAACAGTGCCGGCACCAGCATGAGCGCGAACGCAGCGATTGCGGCGGCGACGACCACGCTCGGGCGTGCGTACAGCAGCGGACCGAATGCGCGCTTCTTCAACATCATCGAGGCTGGTACTGTTTACGTCGAGCGGATGAATGAGCTCGACCTCCGCATGTCGAAGCTGTTCCGGTTGAACACGACACGGACGAGCATCAATTTCGACTTCTATAACGTGCTCAATTCCAACTCCGTGATCAACGAGAACATCACCTACGGTGCGGCGTGGCGGACGCCGCAGTTGATTCTCCTGCCGCGCATATTCAAGCTGAGCGCGCAGTTTGATTTCTGATCCCTTTGCACCTGCATCGAACCCTGATCGGGTCGACTGACTCGCGACTCGATCAGGGTGCAGGCGGGCGTGCCTCAGCGCGGCGCTGGAGGCGTGCGCGGTTCGTTGGGATGAGCGGCTCTATAGGCGCGCTCAGCGCGTGACGCGTTGATGAAGTCACGGATCGTGCGGTTGCCTTCGTGGCACGCGTATTCCCACCACTCGTAATCGGGCGTCAGCTTCAGTGGAAATCGCGCGGTCCATGGCGCGGTGTACACCACTGGATCCGTGGTCGTAATTTCGTACGAGATCGTGTCCGCGCTCGTGCGCGTGAACCGCTCGACGATCTTCATCTCCTGACTGGTCGGGATGCGGTTGCCCGGCGGCGCGCCGAGGATGCCGAAGTTCACCGACGCCGTTCGTCCGTTGAAGTTCGTCGTCTCCACGACCAGCGTGTCGCCTTCCCAATGCCCGCGCGGTTCGCCCATCCAGTGCTTGAACGAAGCCGGCAGCGGCGTGCGTCCGTCAGTCGGAATGATCCGATCCTCGTGCACCATCTCGAGGCTGAGCACGACGTAGCCCGGTGACTGATAGATGTCCATGCCGCCGTTGTAGCGGAATGGGAACATCGACGCCGGCATCCCGCGCGTGATGCACCGGTCCCACGTGTCGAAGTCCTCCGGCGCGTCCCACACGATGTCTTCATCGTCAGACACGCTCCAGCTGCTTTTCATCAGCGCGCTGAGCCGCTTGCCTTCGGCTGTCAGGTCTGGAAGGCGGCCATTCGGTGGATCGACGATGAGGGAGGTCTGACGCTGCGGCGTTCCGGTGTCAGTAGTGCCGGTGGTCAGCGCCGCCCCGAAATTGCCGGACGAGACCGCCTCCTTGTATCGCTTGTCGCGAGCGAGGACCTGTTTCTGGCGCGCCGCCAACTCCTCGTCCGTGTAGAAAGCCTTGGTGCCGAGAGCCTCGTCGCGCTGCAGCGGGGTGCCCATCAAATGCGTGACCGGCCATCGCCCCTGCAGGTCCGGTTCGCCCCACGGTGTCCGTGGCGGCGTCCAGCCGCTCCCTCGGTGACTCTCGTTCGACTGGCCGCGCAAAATCATCGGCACGGTGACCACAGTCAGGATCAACGTCACACCGAGCACGTAACGAAAGGCGAGAATTCGAACTCGCATGCAGTGTCTCCGAGGGCTTCGATCGTAGCTGCTATGTACCCGTTGTAGCACACAGGGTGACCTGACGCGGCCGGGGCCGCGCGACGCTTCAGCGATGCCAACCGTCACGGAACCTTCATCGGTCCCATCGTTCCCGACGACAGCGCGCGTACCGCCTCGGTGGGCGCAGTTTCGCGTGGTCCTGAACTGGACCGACGAGCTGAAGCAACTTGTTCCCGGGCCGTAATTCCCGTTCGTAACGGAGCCACCTGACTGTCACCTGTGGACTGAGGGCTGGCGGAATGCCCGTCGCAGGCCTACACTGGGATCTGGCGTCATTGGTGCATACGTCTCAATTGGTGCGCCTCCATTGAGGCCTCATCGAGGCGAACGCCATGCAGGAAGCCCGGAAGCTCGTCGAATACGGCGTGCCGATTGACCCGGAAGTCATGGTTTCCCCTCCGGAAGCCACCGAGCTCGAACTCGAGCCCGGGCACCCTGGACTCGGCGATCCCTTTTACATCCAGCGGCGGAAGAACCTGTTTGCGCTCTGTCGCCGGCACCGCCTCGAGGAGCTTGGTCCCCCGCTTATCGACTACACCGCCGAAGAGACCCGCATCTGGCGCGACGTCAGCCCGAAGCTGAACGAACTGCACGTCAAGCACGCCTGTCAGATCTATCTCGCGGCGAAGCGCGATCTCGCGATTAACCAGCAGCAGATTCCGCAGCTCCGGACGTTGAGCGAACGCGTGCGGCTCGAGACGAACATGCATCTCGTGCCGGCCGAAGGCGCGTTGCCCTATCGGACGTTCTACCAGTACATCGGCGCGCGCGGGTTTCCGGTGACACAGTTCATCCGTCACGGATCGCATCCAGAGTTCACCCCCGAGCCAGACATGATTCACGACTGTCTCGGACATGTCCCGCCGCTGATGAACCACGACTACGCCGAGCTGCTGACCCTGATCGGGCGAGCGGTGTCGGCAACGCACTCTGGCGAGCACGTCCTCGCGCTCAAGAGGTTCAGCTGGTTCAGCATCGAGTTCGGCTTGATCGAAGACGCGGGTGAGACCAAGGTCTTCGGCGCCGGCATCCTGTCGTCGACCGGCGAGATTCCATACTCAGTGTTGTCACCAGACGTGCGTCGAGAACCCTTCGTGACAGACACGGTGATCAACACGGACTACGACCCGTCGCGAATGCAGGATCATCTGTTCATTGCACCTTCGCTGCCGTTCCTGCGGAGCGAACTGGAGACGTTGGTCCGTCGATTCGGCCTTCCGGTCGTTTGATCGGCCGAGCCCCGAATCCCGAGTCCCGGATCCCGAGTCCCGGTATAATCAACCACGACGGCTGCGCGATGCGCGGCCGGACCCCTTCGGCCCGTGCTCATGGAAGTGCTGCGGAAGTCACTGCGATGCAGTGTAGTTTCCTGCTTGAGCTCGAGGCCCCTGAGGCCCAGAACATTCAGCGAACGCGAAACCGGCCCGGTGTCCGAACCAGCCTCGAACGCCCCGCCCCAGGTTAGCCAGCGCGATGCGCCGGCAGAGAGTACATGACATCAGCAGAGACACGTCACCGCATTGCGGTATTCATCGACTTCGACAACGTCGAGATCGGGGTCAAGTCCACCATCGGCAGTCAGTTCGACATCGGCCTCGTCCTCGAGGCCATCAAAGAGCGCGGCGAGATTGTCACCAAGATCGCGTATAGCGACTGGAAGCGCGCCGGCGATTACAGCCGGCTGCTCACGCAACACGCCATCCGCATGGTCCAGCGCAACCTGACGCCGGGCGGCGACAAGAACGGCGCCGACATCACCATGGCGCTCGACGCGCTCGAAATGGCCTTCACCCACGATCACATCAACGCCTTCGTCATCGTCGGGGGCGACAGCGATTTCATCTCGCTCGTCGAGAAGTTGAAGCAGTACGGCCGCAAGGTCATCGTCGTCGGTGGCCGGCAGTTCACCAGCGTGACGATGCAGAAGAACTGCCACGAGTTCATCGCCTACGAAAACCTGGTCGGCAGTCGCGGGCGGCCGGCCGATAGAAGTGGGCGGCCGGTGTCGACCGGCGATATTTCGAAAGCGCTGCCCATCGTCAAGCGCGCGCTCAAAGTGTTATCGGAGCGCGAAGTCACGCCGCAGCTCGGATTGCTCAAGAGCACGCTGCTGCAGCTCGATTCCACGTTCTCCGAGCGGGAGTACGGTGCCGGGAGTTTCCGCGACTTCATGGAGAAGGTGGCGCAGACGGGTGCCGTCACGCTGAAACACGCCGGGCGGAGCATGCTCGTCGAATCGCGCGAAGAAGGGATTGCGGAGACAGAGGAGGCATCGGCCTCGGCCTCGGCCGAGAGGGCGCCAGAGCCGATTCGGCAACCGGCCCCTGTTCAGAGCATCCAGGACGACGAGGACGAGGAAGCCATGCCCGTCTCGCCGATGACGATGCAAGACGGGATTCGAGCCGTGCAGCGGGCGATCCACGAGGCGCAGGCACCTCCGCGATGGCCGATGTACGTGCGGCAGGCGAAGCAGTTCCTTCGCAACGCGATCGAAAACTTCGACGAGCGGAAATACGGCTTCGCGTCTGTCGTCGATCTGCTGCGCGCGGCCGGCAAAGAGGGTGTGCTTCGCATCGAGCGCGATCGGCAGGGTGCCGTACGTGTCTTCCCGGGACCGAATCTCACCACGCGGCCAGCGGCACCTCGATTCGAGGAGCCTGTCGAACTGGACGAGACGGTCGACGTCGAAGTGCCGCAACGGGCCGTGCTCGATGCACCGGTCGTCGAAGAGAGTGGCGAGGTTGTCGAACAGGTCGTCGACGCGCCACCGATCGTCGAAGCGGAATCCATTCAGGAAGTGGCCGAGGACGAACCAGCGGACGAGGCCGTGGTCGAAGCAGAGAAACCCAGGCGTGCGCGTGCGCGCAAGACTACAGGCGGCCGTGCACAGAAGGCGACCCGGCCGCGCGCCCGCAAATCGACGCGCGGGGGCAATCGTTGAGGGATTGGCGAAGCACGCTAATGGGAAGCAGTGGTCAGTCGCCCATCACCAATTCGGTGTAGCCGCCCTTGGGCGTCCACTGGACCCTGCGGTCGGCGTACTGTTTGTGCCGGTGCATGGCCCACACGTAGACGAGGACTTCGTCGAATCCGCGGTCGCGAACCGGCGCCACGATCTCGGTGGCGATTTTCTGCGCGTTGCCGACGCGATCCGCATCGACGTTGACGACCAGGACGTGGTGAGCGGATTCCACTTTCCTGACCGCCCACGCCTCGCCTTCCTTGAAGCTTTTCGCCTGCTGCGCGTTCAGGTCTCTGAGGAGCTTCGGAACCGACGCGAGGGGAGGG
>Ga0207697_10001716_pt1 | contig 11781 bp, 7 predicted proteins | sample KBSSwiS5withPhiX_FD_184293 | JGI IMG/M metagenome (GOLD analysis project Ga0207697, IMG submission 184293) | Switchgrass rhizosphere microbial communities from Kellogg Biological Station, Michigan, USA, with PhiX - S5 (SPAdes) (version 2) | ecosystem: Host-associated > Plants > Roots >... | reverse complement strand
AGGCTTGGGCGCACGCAGTGGTAAATGAATCGCGCGGGATGAGCTTGTCCGGCGAAGCGCTGGCGCGCGCGATCGCAGCGATCTTGGCTTCTTCGATGCGCTGCACGCAGTAGGTGCATTTTTCCATCACGCCGCGCATGCGCACAGTCACGTTGGGATTCTTCTGCATCTTCATCGTGTCGGGCGCGCCCTTGGTGGTAAGTGGCGCAAAGTATTCTTCAAAGATGTTTAATGCCCCGACGATTTTCCTCTTGCCAACCGGTCGCTGGGTGTAATCGAAAAAATTAAACCGCCGCACCTTGTACGGACAGTTGTTCGAACAAAAACGCGTGCCGACGCAGCGGTTGTAAGCCATCACATTGAGCCCGTCATCGCTGTGAACGGTCGCGTTGACCGGGCAAACCGTTTCGCATGGCGCGTTCTCGCAATGCTGGCAGGGCATCGGTTGAAACACCATCTCGGGATGCTCCGGCCAGTTTCCGTTGTCCTGATTGAATGGCTCGCGACTGGCGTAATAACGGTCAATACGAATCCAGTGCATGATGCGGCCATGCGCGACTTGTAGTTTTCCGACAACCGGAATGTTGTTTTCCGCCTGGCAGGCGATGACGCAAGCGTTGCAGCCTGTGCACACGTTCAAGTCGATGCTCATTCCCCACTGCTGCGGCGCATCTAATGGCGGATGGCGGTAGAGACTCGGCGGCGGATTCGGCAAATCTTCTGCGCCCGGAACCTCTTTCGCGAAATCATTGTTTTTGCGATAACCATCTAACGTTCCTTCGCGAATTAGACCGCGGCCTTCGATGCTGAAATGTTCCTGTGTAATCGAGAACGGATAACTCTGGCCGACTTTGGTCACCTGAATTGTCTCGACGCCCTTCGAGCCGGCAACAGCCACATGCGGATTCGCTGCGGTTCGCAAGAAATAGCCGTTAAACCCAGCCTGCTCGCTGAGACTCGGCTTTTCCTTCAGATTGCCGCCCGCATACGGAAGCTCCACAAACTGCGGCATTTTGCGCCCCCAACCGAGCGTGACCGTCACGGAATTATCGGCGTGACCAGGGGAAACAAGCGCTGCGATGATAAGCTCTCGCTTCAACGGCGTCCCGGTCGAACTCTTTTCGTTGATGGCGATCTGCAACAAATCCCCTGTCTCGACACCGAGCCGTTTGGCGTATTCAGGACTGATCAACGCCGCATTGTCCCAGCTCAGCTTCGTGACGGGATCAGGTAGTTCCTGGAGCCAGCCGTTATTTGCGTATCGGCCGTCGTCCATGCCGTAGCTGCCGGTCAAAACAATCTCGGGCGATTCTGGTGTCGGAGCCGCCGAAACCGACGCGGAATCGCGCGGCAAAGCTGCCGCTGCGCCGGCGTTGAATGCGGCTTGCTGATCAGCGCTTTGAACGTGCGCAGCAAAACCATCGTGCAGAAAACGCGACCAAACTGTTTGAAAATCCCCAGGTGGATTCGTTAAGCGAAACGTTTCCTGTATCAGCTCGGGGCCTTGTAATTTCGGGCCGCCAAGTAGCATGTTGATCAGCTCGATTTCACTCAAGCCGCCGAAAAGCGGCAGGATCATCGGTTGAATCGATAAATAATCCCCACCAGCAGTGAGCGTGTCGCCCCAAGATTCAAGATAATGGGCAAGCGGAATGTGCCACTGGCTCAGCGCGGATGTAGCGTCCTCGTGGTAACCAAGCCGGACGATGTTCGGGACTTTCTTTTGCAACTCTGCCCAATCGAGAGGCACCTTCGTTTGCAAATCTTCTACCAACCCACGCGGCGCGTTATAAACAGGGTCACCGCCGAAAATAAACAATTGTTTGACGCGTCCCTCGTTGATGTCGGTTGCGAGCTGAGCGATGTCGATTGTTTTTGGATTGCGCGGAGTCTGACGCACGACCAGCGTTTGGCCGACATTTTTCAGCGCAGTATTGATTGCATAAACGAGCATCTGCACAGCGACCGGCTGCGTCGGTCCAGCGAGCACCACGCTCGCTCCCGGTTTTGCCATCAAATCAGCGGCAACTCCATCAATCCATTGCTGGTCAAAAGTGTTTGAGGCGCCTTGGAAATTTCCAAGTAAAGACCCGAGACCGGAATCATTCGTTCCTGCTTGAATCTTCGTCGCGAGCGCGTGCGCGAATGCGGGAATCTGACTGGCTGGACAACGCAGCCGATGGTCCGCTATCGAGCCGGTCAAAGTGAAGCGATGTTCGACGACATACAGGCGGTTCATGCTGTCTTTCGACGCGTTCACGCGCCGGCGCGAAGTGAAACCGCGCACTGTTTCGAGATTGCCCTGACCGCAATCGAGGAAATCGCTGTCCAATGCGAGAATCACGTCGGCGCGATCTAATTTCGGCAACACTCGCGCGTTGGGGCCGAAACCTGTTTGCATCGCCACGTTTGCTTCCTGACCAAGGCGCGGCTCGTAAACGCACCACCGCATGCCCGGGAATTTCTTTTCTAATTCCGTGCGAAGACGCTCTCGCGTCGGCGAATTCGTCTCCTCGACGAGAAATGCAAGACCATTGCCCTGGTCGTTCGAAATATTGTTGCCAAAGTTTCCGAGGAACTTCTCAAATTCTTCCCGCGCACTCGCCTTCCCTTTCTGGACAAACCGTTTCGAGCGCGTCGGGTCGTAAAGATCGAGAATTGAAGCTTGGACAAAGGTGTCCGTAGTGCCGCCGCTGGCCGGGTGCAGAGGATTGCCCTCCAGCTTGATCGGCCGACCGTCAACCGTCGTGGCAATCAGCGGAATGGCGCCATTGCGCCGCGGCATCGCAGTGGCGTAGTAAAGAAATTTCCCAGGGATCGTCCATTCCACATTTTTCGTGAAGGGAACGAGATGCAATTCGGGACGGCGACAACTCGTTAGGCCAACTCCTGCCAGCGCCATTGAAGCGCCCATCAATTTCACGAAATCGCGCCGGGACCATTCGTCGCCATTCAATTCTGCGGTGCCTTCGGGAAATTCGTGCTCCAACCATTGACGAAATTCGGGCGTATCTTTCAGCTCGCCGATGCTGCGCCAGTACTTTGTGCCATTGGATGGCTCAGGCGGATGATGGAAAACGCGTTTCATGGGCTTCGCCTGGTAGTCATCGGTGGCACCCCTGACAATTTGTTGGCGGAGTGATTTTCCAGCGCTCTTTCAACGTCTGGCCGATCTCGGATTGGGTGAGGTGCTTCTTCTTCGAAAGATCTTCGCGCGCGTCGCTTGGCTGACCGTACTTCGCGACAAACTCGGCCGGCTTAACATCGTCAGGTTCCCAATCGAGATTGAAAACCTGATCATTCGGACGCAGATAATTTTCGGGATGCCGATGGCAATCGAGGCACCACGCCATGCTGTGGGGTTTGGCGATGTGAACCACCGACATGTCATCCACATCTCCGTGGCAACTGTAACAGCTGATGCCCCGGTTCACGTGCGCAGAGTGATTGTAATAAACGTAATCGACAGTGCGATACAGCCAGACCCACTCAACTGGCTGACCGCTTTTAGAACTCTCCTGTACTGGCTGGAGTTTGGGATTATCTTTCGCCACCTGCGTGTGGCAGTTCATGCACGTCGCCGTGTTAGGCACGTTCGATTGCGCGGCCACTTCCACAAAACTGTGACAGTACCGGCAATCCATTCCCAGTTGGGTCACGTGAATATCGTGCGGGAACGGCACCGGTTGGATCGGTTGGTAGCCGATCTTCGTGTACTTCGGCGTAGCGTAATACCATGTCGCGCCAGTCAAACCACAAACGATGACAATCACGCAGACGACGACCTTGAGAGGTATCCAATTCGTCCAGCGTGGAAAGAAATTCGCCATGGTGTTAGGCAGCCTTCGTGCCGACGCTGCGCAGCCGCCGAGTCCGCCACAGAGGATTCGTCCCGTGGCGAACTACCGATGGATGAAAACTGTCGTCGGGATAGGCTTCTTTCAGACGCTGCAAAGTGGTTAAGGTTAATCGTGCCTGGAGAGCAACGAGGATTCTATAAATTCAAAGCCCGAGGGCAAAACAAATTTCTTTTTCAAATTTTACTGCCGCGCTCAGTCGTTAAGATCGCGACAAGAATTTGTGAAAACTGCGAAATTCCTCAGGGAAACGGCAACGAAACGACTTCGACTGGAATTGCTCCGCCCGGGTCGAGCGAAAGTGCTTCCAACTTCGTGGCAGCATTGTTGAACCCGCGTTTTACGTATGCGAGCGCGATTTCTTTTCCAAGTCGTGTGCTGCGCGTGGTGCTCGTGATCCAGCCGGCTTCTTTTCCAGATGCTGAAGGAGCGACGAGTTTCATTCCACGCTGGAGCGGCGTCTCGTTGAGCGAGATCAATCCGCATAATCGTTTATTGGTTTGTCCGGACATTTTCATTCGCGAAATCACTTCCTGGCCGATGTAACAACCTTTTTGGTAATCGATCGTGCGTTGTTCGAGATTTGCTTCGATCGGAATAATTTCGTCCGTAAGTTCGCGGCCCCACCGAGGCAGTCCTTGTTCGATTCGCATTACATCCGCCGCTGCGGAATCGATAAATAGATATGCCGAGGCCAATTCATGTCGCACAGGATCCTGGCGGGCGGATTCGCTCCAGACGTCCCAACCAATCATCGCAAAGCGACGTGCCGAGACAATCCGGCCGGACTTGAGTGCCGGCGACTCCTCCGTGAGAACGTGGAAGAGCGAGAATTCATCCGTGACATCCTCAATCTGAACGTCGTCGGCAATTATGTAACGTTCCAGCCGTGCGCGCAGCGTTTCGCGCAGCTCCGGCTCCGCATCGATCAAAAAATCGTCACCGGCCGCGGTGATGAAAATGTGCGCGTTCAATTTGCCTTTCGTATTGAGCACGCACGCTTCGATCGCGGCGGTTTCGCTCAGCTTGCGCAGGTCGTTTGTGATTTGACCATTGATGAAACGGAATCTGTCAGCCCCAGTGACGCGAAGCTTAGCGCGCGCGGAGAGATCAAAGAAGAGTCGCGCCGTTTCTGAGCTCTGGGTCATTCCTCTCCGGATGAAAAACGACTCAGCAGCTGTTTCAAAAACCCACGGCGCAATGGCGCTGCAGCAGGAACAGGGGCTGTCGCATTAACCGTTCCGGCGAAGCCAAGCAGAGGGTCAGGCGACGCAACGAGATCAGGTTTTTGAGCTTCGACGGTTGGCGTCTCCGCGCTGGCTAACGCGATAATCGATTCTTCAGCCTCGGATTGTTCGAGCGGTTCCTGAATTTGTTCCTCTTTGGCGCATTCGGTTCCTGGGTCGTGCAGATATTTGCGCAGCACGGCGGAATAATCGTCGTCGCCGTGGCCCCACTGCATTTGCTCTAATAACTGATCGCGCGCCGCAGCAGTAACTCCGAGGTCCAGATAATGCGACAAAGCGATTTGGCTGGCGATCCGCATGTCTTTCAACATGTGTTTAACGGAAAAGTGCGGCGCAAAATCGCGTTCGAGCATTTTTGGAAGCTTCATCGCCAGCGTGCCGGAGTAACTCGCGTTGACGCGCATGGCTTCGACAAATTTTTCTAAAGGTAAACCATGCGCTTGCACTACTGCGAGAGCCTCGGCAGCGGCCTGAATACTGCCAGCGGTGACCATATTAGTTGCAACCTTTATCGCGCTGGCCTGGCCGATTGCTCCGATATGAACGATCTCCTTGCTGCTGGCCTCAAGGATTGGACGGCCTTGGCGCAGCGCTTCATCTGTTCCTCCAACATAGTAAACAAGCTCGCCTTTTTCAGCGGCGCCTTTGCTGCCGGTGAAGCATGCTTCGACGAACTGCGCACCGCGGCGTTCGACAACGTCCGCTGCGGCACGCATCGAATCCGGGGCGACCGTGGAATGCGCAAAGATGACGTGACGTGGCGTGAGCTTTTCGCTTAGCTGCTCTATCGTCTGCAGGAGAGCGTCGTCATCGGAGACAAAAATCTGGATGTAACTGCAAAAGTCCGCCAGTTCCCCGGGTGAACCGACAAAATTTGGAACAGGCCGCGGCGATCGATTCCAAACGAAGACGGAAAATTGTTTGCGACGAAGATGTCCGGCGATCGCGCGACCGATGATCCCGAGGCCGATCACGCCAATCTTTGTATGCTTTGGCTGTGTCGCAGATGCGGGACGCTCCATGGTCGGCAGTTCAGCGATCAGCCTGCCGACAAAAATGCTTCCACGCAATCCGGAAATTTTACAGCTTCACCGTTTCAATCCGAATTCGGCGAGATAGTACAATGCGACCGAACCAACGACTTGCAGACTCTGTGCGCTAATTTTGTCCATCGTATCTCCCGCGGTGTGCCACGAGGGATAATTGAAATCTATGATGTCGATCGTCGGAATCCCAATGGCGTTTAGCGGCGCGTGATCGTCAATTAGATTCCGGTCGAGGTAGCTGAAGTATTTTCGCAGCTTCAGCGCTTCCGCCGCGGTAAAGACATCCTGCGCGAGCAACGAGGGCGAATCGGGGGGCAGCGTAATATCAAGCGAACGATCGCCAATCATGTCGAACAAGATTCCTCCGCGAATTTTTTTCGCGTCGTCGCCTTGGAGTTGCCTGGCAAAGTAGCGGCTCCCATACAGACCATCCGTAGCAGAAAAATTTTCAAACGCCTCTTCGCCGTCGAAAAACGCCAGCTCAACTTTTCGGGCAAGATTCGGGTGCTGCCCCAGCACGCGGGCTAACTCTAATAGCAGACCAGTACTTGAGCCGCCGTCGTTCGCTCCCACAAAGCGGATGGTATCGAATAATTTCGTGTCGTAATGCGAGCACAATAAGAAAGAAGGTGCCTGAGTCCCGTCGCCCGCGAACCGCGCAATCAGATTTACAAAGTGAATTTTGCCTCGTGGGGTGTCGTCCGTGAATGCCTGGCGGATTACCTGCCAGCCCGACTGCCGCAGTTGCGCCTCTATGTAATCTCTGGCTTTCCCGATCGCGTCAGAGCCGGCGGGGTGCGGGCCCAGATCAACGAGCCGTTGAACATTAGCTAGCGCTTTCTCTCCCGAGAACTCCTGCCAGATCTTCGCCTCTGAGGCTCCTGATTGCTGCGCAATTCCGATCCAAGCCAACGTGAGCAGGAGTAATGGAGTGATCGAGTAACAGAGAAATGTGTGGCGCGAATTCACTACTCCATTATTCCCCTACTCCGACGTTCCATCCCCCTAGTCTGCCGGCGGCAAGCCCAGAGCGGTAATAATCCGCTGGAGATCGTCCGTTCCGTAGTACTCGATCTCGATTCGCCCTCGCTTTTCTCCATGGTGAACCGTGACATGGGTGGCCAGATGCTGTTGCAGGCGATTTTGCAGATCCTCGACTGCAGTTGCCGTGGCGCTAGAGTCGCCAGTGGCGCGCCGCGATTTGCGTCGTCCGCGACCAATACCAAGCAACCGGCCAACCAGTCGTTCCGTCGCACGCACCGTGGCGTTGCGCCGTAAAACAGTTTCTGCAGCGAGCAGCTGTTCTTCCGGAGCTTTCAAGGCCAATAACACCTTGGCGTGGCCGACTGAAACCAGGTTCTGAGCTAACCAGATCTGCACCTGTGGATGTAGATCCAAAAGCCGCAAGGCATTGGCCACAGCCGCGCGGCTGCGGCCGACTTTGAGCGCGATATCTTCCTGTCGCATTCCAAATTCGTTAGCCAATCTCGCGTAACCCTGGGATTCTTCGATTGGGTTCAGGTCAGCGCGTTGCAGATTTTCGATCAATGAAAGTTCGAGAACTTCCAAGTCGTTAGCTGTGCGCACAATGGCTGGCACGGTGGCAAGACCAAGTTCCTGCGCGGCACGCCACCGGCGCTCGCCGGCGATCAATTCAAATCGCGTGCCGATCTGGCGGACGATGAGGGGCTGAATGATACCGTGCTGCCGAATCGACTCGATTAGCTCTAGCAGTACATCCCGCGCAAAGTCCTTCCGCGGCTGCAATGTGCTCGGCACAATGCTGGTCAGTTCAAGCTGGTGCACTCTCTCGCCCGTATCCGATCCGTCTCGGGGCGTAGCAACCGCTGGGGTTCCGATCAATGCGCCAAGACCTTTACCCAAACCTGAGCGTGCCATTACGTCTGAGGCTACCGGAACAGAGTCTCAACGCAAACAGCAAAGCGAGCGGCAAGTGTCCTAATCGTCAACGCCCCGAACCTCATGAGCTGAGACTGTCATTGGAGCGAGCGTCATGGGGTTCATTCCACAAAAACAGTTAAAAAAAGTATTGACACTCGGCACCGAAATTGTGTATCACGTCGGAAGGTTCCGAAATAGAGAAAGGACTTTTGCCCGGTAGGGTTCTTTGTCTGTTCGGATCCCAGTGACAGATAAAAACAATCCAAACACGACCGGGAAAGAGAAAGAACACATTCATGTATTCATTGAATCAAGTTAATAAGTTAGTCTCATGCGGACGAGATCCGGCTCGCTCGCTGCCGTTATGGCGCGGGTTCCTTCTCATCCCGCTCATTCTGGTGTGCTTTGCATTTGCGCCGCAAACGCAAGCACTCGTTCCGCCTCCCGACGGAGGATACCCCGGATTCAATACGGCCGAAGGACAGCAGGCTATGAACTTGCTCACCACCGGCATTGCGAATACGGGGCTTGGCTGGCGTGCGCTCTTTAGCGTCGACAGCGCGGCCTTCAATACCGGCGTTGGTGCTGGAGCACTTGTCCTCACCCATGGTAACGGCGTAGATGCGAACACCGCAGTTGGCGCTGCTGCCATTCTGCTTAATAGGTTTGGCGCCCGAAACTCAGCTGTTGGAGCGGCCGCGCTGCTCCATAACGACGGCGATGAGACCGGTATGGGGTCGTTCAACGGCGCTTTCGGCGCGTTTGCGCTCAACAATAACGAGACCGGATTCAGTAACAATGCTGTTGGCGATTCCGCGCTTTATAGAAACATCAACGGCGCTGCGAACACGGCGGTTGGTGATCTTGCGCTCGAGGTTAATGACTCGAGTGGAAGCGGCGCTGCCAATAACAACACGGCAGTTGGCGCTTCGGCCCTCCAAGGTAACCTGACGGGTAGTGAGAACACAGCCGTCGGTGCAGGGGCAGGAGCAAACATTGATACTGGCTTCAATAACACTTACCTCGGCAACTTTGTTGGTACGGACGCTGACAACGAAAGCAGTACCATCCGCATCGGCGACATCTCGAACGGGAACGGCGCCGGGTCCTTACAGTGCTATGTCGGCGGTATCTGGAACAACCCTCAGCCAGTTGGCGGCAGCGTTGTTGTAGTTACTCTTGACCTCGATAACGACCACCTTGGCTACGACGCTGGCGTCGGTAGGGCTGATGCACCTGCTGTGCCTAATCGCAACATACCTCAACCTCGCCTCCGCCCCCAACCTCATCAACAAGCCATGAACGACAAAGTTGACAAGTTGGAAACAACGGTCGCGCAGCAACAGAAACAAATAGAGACTCTCACGACCCAGCTCAGAGAACAGGCCGCACAAATCCAAAAAGTGAGCGCCCAGCTTGAGATGGTTCGCCCAACCCCGCGAGTTGTGGAGAATCGATAAGACTGTTATTAAGGAGCGCTGTTAGAGAAGTCAGCGTTTCCTAGATACAAATTCAGCCGCCGCGCGAATCCGCGCGGCGGCTGTTTTGTTGTACTGTAGCCGCTTCGCCGTGCGAAGCGCCGAGTCCAAGGAGTGCATGACCGCTTCACATCGCCTTTTCCAAAAGGCTGTTACAGCTAAATTCGTCGGCACGAGAGCGCGTAAATTGAGCTGCTCAGTCTTTCGTATAGCTATCAAACGCGATACCATCTGAATGACGACTTGCTATGACAGAGAATCCCACTGAAACCTTTACACTCGGACATTCGCCCGACCCCGACGATGCGTTCATGTTCTACGCCATGGCGAAAGGCAAAATCGATCTACGCGGTTATCGGTTTGAACATCGACTGGAAGACATTCAGACGTTGAATGAGCGGGCGCAACGCGGCGAGTTGCACATTTCAGCCATTTCCATTCACGCGTACGCTTACATTGCCGATAAATACGTGCTGTTACCGTGCGGCGCGAGCATGGGCGATGGATATGGGCCGCTTGTAATTCGAAAACATTCAACGCCTAACATTCAGCGTTCAACATCCAATCAAGAAGTCGATGTTCGCGAGTCGTTACGCAGCGGAACGATTGCTGTCCCTGGCAAGATGACGAGCGCCTTTCTGGCACTTCAGCTTTTCCTCGGCGAATTCGAATTCGTAGTCGTTCCGTTCGACAAGATTTTCGATGCCGTAGACAGCGGACGCGCGGATGCCGGTTTGATTATCCACGAGGGCCAACTCACCTATGCACGCTCCGGTTTTGAGAAGATCGTCGATCTTGGTGAATGGTGGAAACGCAAGACGGGGCTGCCATTGCCGTTAGGCGGAAATGTGGTGCGCAAAGATATTCCGCCACCAGTGCGGCGTGACGTCAGTGAGATCATTCGCGAAAGCATCGATTACGGTCTCACACATCGGGACGAAGCCGTTGCTTATTCGCTGGCATACGCGCGCGACATGAACTCGCAACTCGCCAGCAAGTTCATCGGCATGTACGTGAACGATTTTACTCGCGATTATGGCGAGATCGGACGCGCGACTATTCGGAAATTTCTGAACGACGGCTACGACAAAGGATATATAGGCGTTCCAATCAACGTAGAATACGTTGAATGACAGCTTCAGCGGGGTTGAACTCGATTCGGCAGGCAATTAAGCGAATCGTTGCTTTCATCCCAAGCGACGACTGGATCGTGATCGGTTGGGTCATGGCAATCAAGACCCTGCTCTTCGTTATCGGAGTTAAGAGCTACCCGATGCTTTGGGACAAATACGCACCAACCCCGAATCGATGGTTCGCGCTATGGGATCAGTGGGACTTTGGCTATTACCAAAAGATCGCAGAATTTGGGTACGAGGCGAAGGACGGCTCGCTTGCATTTTACCCGCTGTTTCCTTGCCTGCTTCGGTTAGTCGCTTACATCACCGGAAGTTATCTTGCTGCCGGGCTTGTCCTCTCCGGCATCGCTTCGATTGCCGCGGCGGTACTGTTGCGCAGATTGGTACAACTCGATTATGACAGCGCGATAGCGCTGCGCAGTGTGTGGTTCTTTCTTATTTTTCCGACAGGTTATTTTCTTCACGTAGGATATAGCGAAAGCCTGTTTCTTGCTTTGGCACTCGGTTCTGTGCTAGCTGCGCGCACTGGTGGATGGGGACTAGCAGGTGTGCTAGGAGCCTTTTGCTGGCTGACACGCGCAACTGGCGCTGTTATTATTCCCACGCTGGCCGTTGAGGCAGCACAAAAGTATTCAACCAATCGCCGGTGGAATCCGCAGTGGTTGTGGATCGCACTAGTCTTTACCGGCTTTGCAACATACCTGCTGCTGAACTGGCACGTCACTGGAGACGCGTTGGCATTTTTGCAAACGCGAAAGGTATCGTTCGAGCAATCATTTGCATTGCCTTGGACCGGGATCAGCAAAATGGTCCGAGCGCATTACCCGACGCCGAATGAAGCCGAAATGGTAGGCGTACAGGAGTTGGCTTTCCTCGCTCTTGGACTGGTGTGCACGATCATTAGTTGGATCAAGTTGCGCCCGATGTACGCCACGTGGATGACTGGAAACTTGATTTTATTCACCAGTGTAAATTACTTCCGCAGCATCCCGCGCTATACGCTGACGATGTTCCCAATCTTCATACTCTTCGGCTTGCTCGGTCAAAACCGCTTTTGGGCTGGTGTTCTCACGGTCTGGTCGCTTTTGTTCTTCGCCTTGTTTGCCGTTTTGTTT
>Ga0207697_10001715_pt1 | contig 11783 bp, 15 predicted proteins | sample KBSSwiS5withPhiX_FD_184293 | JGI IMG/M metagenome (GOLD analysis project Ga0207697, IMG submission 184293) | Switchgrass rhizosphere microbial communities from Kellogg Biological Station, Michigan, USA, with PhiX - S5 (SPAdes) (version 2) | ecosystem: Host-associated > Plants > Roots >... | reverse complement strand
GTTGCCGCAATAGTCGTCCCGAAGCTGGCGCGTAGTCGCTCGCATAGAATCGAAAATTTCGTTAATCTGTGCCATCGTCAGCATTTTGTTGAGATTCGCCTTTAAGATTCCGGCTATAGAACCGAAAACGAGTTGCGCCGCCGCCAGCACGTCTCCAATTGGTATTCTCTCGCCACGGGTGATCTGCATTTTGCAGTTCGAATTCGCGAGGGCAGGTCTGCTGACTACGGATCAGAAGGTTAGTGGTTCGAATCCTCTCGGGCGCCCCTTGTTCGGCTCGCGCAAGATGGCTGATGGCAAAATCAATCGAGAAAATGCTCGTGACCTTCTTGCTAAACATTCGCATATTCCTCGCCAGCCTGTGAACGTCCTGCTTCCTCTCAGTTGCGTCGCAATCACTTTCGCGACGATTTTGTTTTCATCGGGATGTCAGAAGGAAACTATTACCAGAAATCCCGATTCGCAGAGCAATGGTGAATTGCAAGAGAAGACCAAGCCGCTGCAGGCTGGGGATCTCGTCGGATACGACGGAACAAAGCTCAGGAAGAGCGTAGATAAAATCACGCAGGACAATAACAAACGTAATAAGGAAATGGAAAATCTGGCCGAGGACCAATAATCCAACCCAGCAAAGGCTCCAGCCATGGCGAGCGTCGCAGGTTTTCGTCCTCACTGAAAATATGGGCGGATCTGGTCGTATTTCTTGTCGCCGATTCCGTTAACCTTTTTCAGATCATCCGCGCTTCTGAACGGCCGTGCTGCGATAATTCGAGCTGCCATCACGGGGCCGATACCTGGTATCAATCTCAGCTCTTTTTCCGTCGCCGTGTTGACGTCGAACTTGGCAGGAAACAATCTCTCGTTCTTGTTCTTGCTCGAAGATGCGGCTGGTAGCACCGCAACCGGAACGGTAAGATTTGGGCTAGGAATCGTCGCCGGAAACGTGGTAGGAGCGGTGGATCGTTCGATATTTGCAGCCCACCCTCCTAATTTGTATTGCTTGGCTTTGACCTCCAGTTCTTCAAGCTTCTGCCGTTCGGCAGCTGAACTTGAGGCGCCGGGCGGTGGCGCTCTTCTCCCATGGATTCTCGCGAGACCATTTGCAATCAACTGCTCGCCAAGATCGCCCTCCTTTGTCTGCACGAACGCGTAAAAACGCTCGTTCTTACTGCGACCCATCGCGTCTGACATGCGCGTATATACCGTGAATGGCTCGGCCAACTTCTCCTGAATGAATAATTTCGCTGCCTCTCCGAGTTCGATCACCTGCGGTACCGAAATTCCAAAATGTTTAGCCTGCTCGATCAGCCGCGCCGGATCTGGTGCATCGGTTTCCGGAGCATCAACAAGATAGAGCCGGAAAATGTATTCTTTCTCATTTGCACGGACATGAAAACTGTCACCGTCATTGCCGGAGTTCGGAATGAGATGACAATGCTCGAGCCTAGTCCATTCCCCCTTTGCCCGTAGGCTGGCAGTCGCAACCAAGAAAGCGACGGCAACAAAGAGAACGTGGCGTGTCATTCGGGCAATTCGAATTGGCTCATGATCTTGAACAGCTAACACTGTTCTCTCAAGCCATTTTGAGCCGCGCTAGATGCACGGCGTATGCGGCGATCAGTGCCCCTAACATGCTGCCGGCGATCACGTCACTGACAAAGTGATAATTCATCGCGACGAGACTCAGGAGCATAGGAACAGAAAGAACGAGTGCTATCACTCGACTGCCGGGCATCGCAATCATCCATACTCCGGCGAATCCCAGGATTCTGCAGGCATGACCTGACGGAAAACTGCCAACGTCGTCGCCACGCTGAAACGGATGAAACCCGTACGTGCCGGTGCCGATCAGCGAGGGATTGTCATGCGTCCAGGTCTGCGGCCAATAGCGGCCGAAAACGTCGCCTAACGAGATACGGAAGGTATCGGCAACGATTAAGCTGATACAGGCGACCAGCAGCACCTTCTGCCATCGCAAAAATGGTCCCCACGCCCGTCTGACTATCAACACGGTTAACGCCAGCGCCGACCAGTTCTGCACTTCCGGCGGCGGATACGTGAGCCAGCGAAAGACTTCGATCCTGTTGATGTGATGGTCATAAACAAAGAAGGCCACGCTGCGATCAACCCAGAAGTAACAGATCACCACTGCGAGGATGCACGAACCCGTTACGATCGAGCTGCTGCGCAGCAGATTGCGATACTCCTCGTTCGTAGTCATTCTGGCGACGCTTCGAATTGGCTCATCAGTTTGAACATCTCGTAGCGCATTGCGATTTCCTCCATCGAGAGATTGCGCAAACGCTCCAGACTGAATGCTTCCACGCAGAAACTGGCCAGCACACTTCCGTAGATCATTGCCTTGCGTAGATCGTTGAAGTGCACCGTTTTTACCGTGCCCGCGAGATAGCCGGCCATGCCGCCAGCGAACGTGTCCCCTGCCCCGGTTGGGTCGTGGATATCCTCGAGTGGGTATGCGCCGCAACTGAAGAAGCGATCGCCTTCGCCAAAGAGCAATGCGCCGTGCTCACCTTTTTTAATTGCAACGTGGGCGGGCCCCATCTTCTGAATACGCCGTCCGGCCTTGATGAGACTCGTTTCCTTGGTTATTTCGCGCGCTTCGCTATCGTTCAAGATGAGAAGATCGACCCGTCGAAGCAGCGCATCGAGATCCGACCTTGCTGTCTCGATCCAAAGATCCATCGTGTCGGCGACAACGAAACGCGGGCGCTCCATTTGATCGAGCACGTGCGATTGCAAGGAGGGCGCGATGTTGGCCAGCAAAACGAAATCGGTCTGGCGATACGCTTCCGGCAATACTGGTTTGAAATGTTCGAATACGTTGAGCGCGATTGAGCGCGTCTCGCGCGTGTTCAGGTCCCATGAATATTCGCCGGACCAGCGAAAAGTTTTACCATTCACACGTTGCACGCCGTCGCTGTCGATCTTGCGCGATTTCCAAAATCGGAATTCGGACTCGGGGAAGTCATCGCCCACGATGCCAACGAGCCGGACCGACGAGAAGAAACTTGCGCCGAGCGCTGCATAACAGGCTGAGCCGCCCAGCAAATCGCAGTGCTCCTCGACCGGAGTTTTGACGGTGTCGAGTGCGATAGAGCCAACAACGAGAACAGACATTAGGGATGTTCGATGTTTGATGTTTGATGTTTGATATTTAGAAGCATGCGCTTGGTCTCGTGAGCGTACCGAGCGATGTCCGGCGCTTTTAGCAAGCCGGATACAATCGCGACGCGCCGCGCGCCGGCGCTGATTACTTGGTCAAGATTGTCAATTTTGATTCCGCCGATGCAGAAGATCGGGAGATTTACCACGAGGTGCGCCTGTTTGATATCTTCAAGTCCTATTGGTTCGTAATCGGGTTTTGTCGGCGTCGCGAAAATCGGACCGAAGCCAATGTAATCGGCGCCCTCGCGCTGCGCTGCGTGAACTTGCTCGAGGCTATGCGTCGATCTTCCAATAAGAACTGCACGCCCTGCTTTGTGCCGTGCGACGCCGATCGAATCGTCATCCTGTCCCACGTGCACACCTTCCACCGGAACTCTGCGCGCGACTTCGGCGTGATCATTCACAATCAGCGGTGTGGAAGATCTAGATGTCAGTTTGTGCAGCTTCGTCGCAAGATCGGCGAGTTCCTCGATGGACTGTTTCTTTCCGCGCAACTGGATCAGATCGACGCCGCCTTTGATCATTGCTTCAGCAACGCGAACTGCATTCGATTCTTCAACGTAGCCGAGATCGATGATGCCGTAGAGATGCGCGTCGTTTAGGTTCAGTTTCATTCAAAATGGATTCGCGACTGTAGCCGCCTCGCTGTGTCGAGGCGTTCCCTACCCGACGAAACACGGCGACATAGCGCCGTGCCTACAACAAAATCTTACTCACGCAACCGAATCGCGGGCGAGGTTAGTTCGAGTTTGCCCGACGACATCACACGCTCGATAAAGCTCGTATCGTACCTTCCGTCGCGGAACTCACCGTTTCGCATGATTGCAGCGTGAAATGGCACGGTGGTCTTAATGCCGGTGATATAATACTCACCGAGAGCCCTGCGCATGCGCTCGATGGCATTGATCCGCGTCGCACCAACGGTGATTAGTTTCGCAATCAACGAGTCGTAGTGGGACGGCACGGTGTAGCCGGTGTAAACATGGGAATCGATTCGAACTCCGCGGCCCCCGGGCGCGTAATAAAAAGCGATCCGGCCCGGCGACGGTTGAAAGTCCCTCTCCGGGTCCTCGGCGTTAATGCGGCATTGGATGGCATGGAGCCGCGGAGTCGCATCCGCGATGTGTGGCGACAGCGGCTCCCCGGCAGCGATGCGGATTTGCTCCTTCACCAGGTCGCACCCGTAAACCTCTTCCGTGATCGTGTGTTCCACCTGAATGCGCGTGTTCATCTCGATAAAATAAAAATATCGGTCTTTATCGACCAGGAACTCGACCGTGCCCACGTTTTCGTATCCGACTGATTTGGCCAGTTTCACGGCCGCGTTTCCCATTTTCTTGCGAAGCCCCGGCGTCATCAACGGCGATGGACATTCTTCGATCACCTTTTGATTGCGCCGCTGAATGGAACAATCGCGTTCGCCGAGATGAACGATGTGTCCGTGGCTGTCGGCGACAATCTGAAATTCGATATGACGTGGATTAATGATGAGTTTCTCGATGTAAACCTGCTCATTTCCGAAAGCTTTCTCCGCCTCGTAACGCGCGCTGTGGAAAGCCGATTTAAGGCTTGGTTCATTGTGGGCCGTGCGCAGTCCGCGGCCGCCGCCGCCAGCGGACGCCTTAATCATCACCGGATAACCGATTTTCTTTGCTATCTTGATCGCGTCGCTCTCTGTCTCGACAATTCCGTCGCTTCCCGGCGTCACCGGTACACCGGCTTTCCGCGCGAAAAGACGTGCAGCGTTCTTGTCTCCCATAGCTTGCATCGCGCGTGAGGATGGCCCGATGAACTTGATGTTGCAGCTCTCACAGACTTCCGCGAAATGGGGGTTCTCAGCGAGAAATCCGTAACCGGGATGTATCGCATCGACATCACCGAGTTCGGCAGCGCTCATGATACGGTCGATTTTTAAGTAACTTTCCGAGCTCGGCGCCGCGCCGATGCAGATCGATTCATCAGCAAGTTGAACATGCAGCGAATCGACGTCCGCCTCCGAATAAACCGCCAGCGTGCGAATCCCGAGTTCCTTGCAGGCACGAATGACCCGCAGTGCGATCTCACCGCGATTGGCAATCAGAATCTTCTCAAACATTGGGACGCGCGATGTGGCGCGCCCGGCGGTCGCGCCCTACCTTTCTAGCGCACGCGAAACAGCACCTGCCCGAATTGCACCGGCTTGCCATTTTCGGCCACCACTTCGGCGATGACACCGCTGGTTTCTGCTTTGATTTCGTTCATCACTTTCATCGCCTCGATAATGCAAACTACCGTGTCTTCGCTAACGGACTTGCCGACATCGACAAACGGGTCCCCGTCCGGTGAGCCGGCGCGGTAAAACGTCCCCACCATGGGCGAAACGATCTCTTTCAGAGGCGTGCTTTCGATCGGTGTCGGCACGGCAGAAGTAGTTTCGGAACTACCTGTTAGCGCTTTGGACGGAATAATAACCGCCGGAGACGCAACCGGTGCCGGCGCAGCGGCAGGACCTTTTTGAAGCTTAAGACGAAACCCGTCCTTCTCGATCTCGAAGACCGAAAGGTCGTGCTTTTCCATCAGCTCGATGATGGCTTTGATCTCTTTGATTTCCTTGGATTCCAACGTGCACGCTCCTTTGGTTAGGCCTGACCGTCTAGGTAAGTCGGTTTTGGAAGCAAGGTCAAGCGTCGGCTAGTTATGGAGAAATGGCGTAGTGGAGTGTTGAAGTATTCAAGCGTTGATTTCCGGGTCATTCATTACTCCATTACTTCATCATTTCACTACGCCATTTCGCAATCGTTGACGAGACGGATGATTACGTCGTCGTGGATAAGCCGCCGTTTCTTCTCGTCCATCCCACAAAGCCAGGCGGACCACCGACACTGTGGAAGCAATTGCGCGAATTGCTCGCCTTTGAGATAGCCAATGGCGGTCAGGTTTCGATCGTAAACCGGCTCGACCGCGAAACGAGCGGTCTCGTTCTCGCCGCGAAAACATCGGCGGCCGCCCGAAAATTTGGCCTACTCATGCAGCGACACCGGCTGAAAAAGCAGTATCTGGCGATTGTTTTGGGCTGGCCGGAATGGGAAACCAAAGTCGTCGACGCTCCGTTAGATCGACAAGGTAGACACCAAAAATCCGAGATCTGGCTGAAGCAGATAGTTCACCCTGCCGGAACCCCTGCGCAGACTGAATTTCGCGTCGAGCGACGGTTCACCAAGCTCGGCGCACCCGACCCTGGCGCGCTTGGAACCGAGAAATTCAGCTTGATTCGCGCGATCCCGCGCACGGGACGAACCCATCAGATCCGGGTGCATCTCGCTTCCATTGGCCACCCAATTGTGGGCGATAAAATTTACGGATCTGACGAACAGCTTTATCTCAGATTTATCGAGACCGGATGGACGCGTGAACTCGAGCGGCAACTGCTATTGCCGCGCCATGCCCTTCATTCAGCGAAGCTGACGATCGATGGCGAGATCGAATGGGAGAGTACGTTACCTGCCGATCTTGTGAGATTCTGTAGCGGCCCCGAAAGCGTTCGAGCTCGCATTTATCAGTCCGGCGCCGAAAGAGCACCGCTACAGAGACATTGAACGCGCGCGGATTGCATTTAGTTCAGCCAATCCTATGATAGCGCGCCAGATGAAACTATTTCGCGTCTCAGTTGCTTGTGCTCTTTTTTTGGCGTGCTCGCAAGCGTACGCAGGGGTCGCAGAAGCTCCCACGGCGCCGGTCACGATCGAATTCAACCCGCACCGGTTTGAGCTCGCGCTCGAGTCCGCATATCTGTTCGGCGTCATTAATCCCCCCCGCGACTATCAGGTCGGTGCAGAATTCATAACGGCGCGCATCCGTTGGGGAGTGATACGGAGTGACAGTTGGCTGCGCGGCTACAATCAATTTTACATCAGCGGCATTGCCGAACCGATTTTCCAAGGGATCGAGAACCACTATTTCGGACTGAACTTTGGCATGCGTTATAACTTCGTTCGGCCAGGTAGCCGCCTCGTTCCCTACATTTCCGGAGGACTAGGTTTAGGCTGGATCGACAGCCATCCGGAAATTCCTGGCGGCCAGGGACAGGATTTCACGTTCAATATTTTAACAGCGGCTGGTATTTCCTACATGATCGACGACCACTGGAAAGTGAACGCCGGAGTTCTTTATCAACATCTCTCTAATGGCGGCCAAACCGATCCGAATCCAAGTTTGAACCTCGTCGGGCCTCAGGTGGGTCTGAACTATTCATTTTAGTGCGAGCGAGCTATCCGTACCCTGTAGGGGAGGCTGACAGCTTCCCGAGGATCGAATCAGGGAGCAGGCATTCTTAGGGATGAATCCGCCCGTGGAAAATATCCTGGTCATCAAGCGCAGTTTGTTTGATGAGCTTGGCAGCTTCGAGGGACTCAACTTCGAGGCGGAAAAATATCTGAGCGTGATTCTCTCGCGCGGAAATAACTTCTTTCTTCCACGTTCTCAGGCTGAGACAGATCCGGCATACAAGCAGATCATCCCCTACGTGCTGCTCGCGTTTGAGGACAGAGTCCTTTATTACGTGCGTGGCAAAGAAGCAGGCGAGCAGCGTCTGGTAGCGAAAGGATCGATCGGAATCGGCGGCCATCTGAACGACGCCGATGCAGGTCTCTTCAATCTTGACGAGGAACACTATAACCGAGTCGTTGAGCGTGAGGTCCACGAGGAAATCAATTTGCTTGCGAAGTCTCACAATCGCGTAACAGCGTTATTAAACGACGACACGACGGAAGTGGGGCGAGTTCATCTCGGTGTTGTTCATGTCTTTAAACTGGCCGAGCCGAAAGTAGCGAAGCGCGAGAGGATGATTACCAAATTGGCATTCCTCGGCAAAGGTGAGTTGGCAGCTCGTCGTGAATCGTTGGAAAGCTGGTCGCAGATTTGCGTGGATTCGCTCGACCGTCTGCTCCTGTAGCCACGGCGCTGTGTCGCCGTGCAGAGTGGCAACGCGCTGAGCGCCTCGACACAGCGAGGCGGCTTACAACGACGCCAAAAGAGATACGGGGGAAGCGCGGTGCTAAGGATTACACCTATTGCGCGGTCGTAGGGGCAAAGGAGATGTCGTCAATCTGCCAACGGCCCACCGGGTGCGAAACACTAATATTAATCTCGTACGGCCCTGCCGGGTAGTTCAGACGTGCATGAAAATTGCCTCTCGGCTCAAAAAAGTGAGACTGAAATAGAATGTCTCCCTGCACGTCGACAGGCCCCACCGGTGCTCCGAGCTCCTGAAACCTCGAAATAAACTGCTGCTGCATCGATGGCGGAAATTGCAGGCGAGCCTGCGGGCTTAGATGTTCTCCAAAGAATTTCAAGTCATGCTGAACGACAATGCGCTGGACGGCTTCCCTGCCAAATTTTCGTCCCTCCGTCGTCATCGCCTGTTTATTGGAGAAAAGCCACCAAGCCCCGGCGCCGAGCAACCCCAACAGGATAATCAAGATAACCAGGACCTGCCCGGACGAGTTCGATCGCGAGTTCATTTTCAAGTTTTTCATATTAGCGGGCGAAACCAAAACCAATGCCTTTGATCACCTCACCGTTCCGAATGAGCGCGCCGTGAGTCTGTTTGCCAGTATAAGCGCCGAAGCGATTTCGGGCATCGACCTTAAAATGGACCACGTAGCCGTAGAGATGCTCACCCTTCTTCCCCAAATCCGCGGGTTTTGGTTCCTCGGTCCATTCAATCCGCGCGCTCGCTGGATCAATCAGTTGTGTTTCAAGCCATTTCATCACGATTTCTTTGTAATTAGCGGGATACGGTCCGTAACGCTCCGCATCCGCCGGTTGAGTTTCCGCGCTTAAATTGATGACAGCGCACATCGCCATAAAAGATGTGCAACCCAGCAACGCAAGCGTTTTCATGCTCCGATCTTCTACCGGGCGGATTTGCTAGTCCAGCCTTAATAAGTCTGCGCATCTCGAACAAGACGTTGTAGCCACGGCTCTGCGAGCCGTCCAGCTTTCGTCTTCCAATCGCCCACAGGGCGGTGGCTACAGAAAGCAAACGCTTTTCATTTCACGCAGATCTCTCTATTGGTGCTCGAATGACAAGCCGACGGATATGCCAATGGCTGGCCCTCTCCCTTCTCTTTGCGGTTTTGGTCACCGCATCTGCCCAAACCGCGACACCCACTCCCTCGCAAGAAGCGGCACAAAACGTGAAGGGAATCGATCCAGCCGCCGCAACTCAAGCGTGGCTAGCCACTGTTCCGCCGGAGAAACGAGCAAAATCCGATGCATATTTCGAGGGCGGTTATTGGCTGCTCCTTTGGAATTTTCTCGTTGCCACAGGGATCTCGATGTTTCTTCTCGCGTCGCGCAGTTCAGCGCGAATGCGTGATTTTGCGGAGCGCATCACAAGGTTTAAGCCATTTCAAGTCACGCTCTATGCAATCCCCTATTTGTTGCTCACGTACGTTTTGAGTTTTCCGCTGAATCTGTACCAGAACTTCTACCGCGAACATCAATACGGTCTGGCGACCCAGAGTTTCCTGCCATGGTTTCGCGAGCAGTTGATCGGCCTCGCGGTAACCCTGATTGCGGGAACATTATTGCTGATTGTTCTCTACGCAGTATTCCGGCGAGCGCCGCGCACATGGTGGATTTGGGGAGCTATTGTGACAGTTATCTTTTCGTTCGCCGGTACGTTTATCTCGCCGGTCTATATCGAGCCGCTTTTCAATACTTATAAACCGCTGGCGGATCCGAAAATCAGAGACCCGATTCTGGCGATGGCGCAGGCCAACCAAATTCCAGTCAAGCAGGTTTTCGAAGTCGATGCCTCGCGTCAGACCACCCGGGTAAGCGCAAATGTCTCGGGATTCCTCGGCACGACGCGCATTGCGCTGAACGATAATCTGCTCAAGCAATGCACGCTCCCGGAAATTCGCATGGTAATGGCACACGAGATGGGCCACTACGTCCTTAATCACGGTGCGAAACTGCTGACTTATTCCGGGATTTTTATTCTCGTGGGATTTGGGCTTACTCGCACTCTCTTCGACGGCGCCGTGAGGCGCTGGGGAAACAAATGGGGGGTTCGCGGCATTGCCGATCCGGCCGGACTTCCCCTGCTCGTCTTGATCCTGAGTACATTCATTTTTGTTGTGACTCCGTTTTCAAATACGGTCGTGCGCGTGACGGAACGAGAAGCTGACGCTTTCGGACTCAACACGTCGCGGGAACCTGACGGGATGGCCCAAGCGGCGCTGAAACTCGGCACCTATCGCAAACTCAATCCGACGCCGCTGGAGGAATTTATCTTTTACGATCATCCGAGTGGCCGCTCCCGTGTTCGGATGGCTATGGATTGGAAAGCGGCAAATTTACCGGCTGGCGAATCAACAACTGTTGAAGCGCCATCATCGTCTCCGTGAGCTCCAGGGAGCAGCAACTTTTAGGCTGGCTTGTTCTCGCTCGCTTGAACGAGTAAAATTGCGGCTATGCTCGCTATTTTTCTGATCGATTCCTGCAAAGGAAATCGGATTAGGCCAAAAAAACCGTAATTAAAGGCAGGATTTACCGGCCGAATTCTCGTTAGATCTAATGCGCGCAGCGCCTGTAATGTTCGCTCTGGCATTCCTTGCAGGCTGTGATCTGCCGCCTCCGCCGGCGATTACCTATTATGATCGCAATGGAGATGGCGTCGTTGACTTCGAGCTGCATCACCACCCCAGGTCTTACGACACTGATTACGCGTTCTGCGACACGCAATTCCGTGGTCGGTACGACCTCAGAATAAATTACAACCCTTTCAACCCGCGAGAGCCGATAGATCGTTCAGTCCCAACGGGGGTTAAAACCACGCCCGGGCAGCCGCCGGTGCCGATACCTAAGTGAGCGATCACATGAAAAGGCCTAACCAATCGCTCCAGCCAACCGCTGGCGGTTCCGATGACTAGCTTTCAAATGACTTCAACATTCAATTCCGCCGCGAAACTCGCTCCCCGCTAGCGGTGGCTGAGCTCCATCTCGTTAGGCCCAAAATACGTCGCCACCCCATGCCTTGGTCGTTCAAAGCTACTATCGCGATGTTCGTCGTCTTCGCTGCGGGCGCCCTGCTGATCGGGTTCGCCTGTTTCGAAAGCGGTTGGCAGGCGCTTGGACATTTTGCATGGGGTCTCCTTACGGCAGGCGTTGGACTGGTCGGAGGACTACTTTTTGCCATCGTTTGTGCGGCAACTCAGCCGGCATGGCGAAGACAGTCTTTGTTCGCGGGCGGCCTCGCGTTATTGCTCTTGGCCGGTCTCGTTTTGTTTGCCAGGTCGGCGTGAGGCGCAACTGCATCACTCACTGGCTTTAGAGATGCACCCGGTGCTCGACGGCTGTGGAGAATTGTTAGTCAGTCTACCTCGCGCGGGTGTTGCGACGGCGCCGCGGCGGTGAAAGCAAATTTGCGTTTTCGGATCAGCATCAAATTGCGGATGTAAATAAGTGAGTTGGGCAGATAGGCCAGGATGCCGATCGGATCGCGGCGGAAAATGAAGTAAACGCACATGAGAACGCTTCCGGCAATGCTCCAATACCAGAACGACACCGGAATCACACTTTCGCCCTGCCGCTCGGAGGCGAGCCATTGG
>Ga0207697_10001713_pt1 | contig 11792 bp, 7 predicted proteins | sample KBSSwiS5withPhiX_FD_184293 | JGI IMG/M metagenome (GOLD analysis project Ga0207697, IMG submission 184293) | Switchgrass rhizosphere microbial communities from Kellogg Biological Station, Michigan, USA, with PhiX - S5 (SPAdes) (version 2) | ecosystem: Host-associated > Plants > Roots >... | reverse complement strand
GTGTCACATGCCGAAAATCGAGCAGACGATCGCGAACGTGAACGTCCGCAGTCATACGTTCGCGTTCATCACGCCGACGATGACCGACGAGTTCAAGATTCCGAATGCGTGTACCGGCTGTCACACGGACAAATCGACAGACTGGGCGCGGCAGGCGATGCGAGGCTGGTCCAACATGTCGCCCTGGCGCCTGGAGTAGCCATGGCGAGACCAGCGCGTGTGACGCTGCTGGCCCTGGCGGCGGTTGTGACGATGTGTTCGCTGGCACGGGCGCAGGAACAGGGGCACTGCCGTTTCATCTGCGAGCTGGAATGGAAGATAGAACCGACCTTTACGATTGAGAATCTGGCGAGCAGGCATCGAGTCGTCACGCCGGATGGCGTGACTGATCGTGTCAATCGCGAGCGCGTCTTTGAAACGGTTCTGGCGCTCGACATGACCACGAAGATCCCGTGGCTCGGGTTCACCGTCGAGGCGATTACATCGCCGTTCAGTGACGACAACAGCGTCGAGCTCGAGTTCGAGAGCAACTGGCACTGGCTGACGAAGTCGATGTCGCGCGGCTGGGTGACGTCGCATTTCGACGTCGTGGATCAATTCAGCCCGGCGGAACGTCCCGATATCGACCGCGCGTATACGCACAAGCTCGACTTCGAGCTCGACACGGCGGTGCACGTCTTCAACTGGCTGCCGGAAGAACACTGGCTCCGTGGCGTGGAAGTCGAAACGTCGCTCGACTATCTCGCAACCGGCCTTCCCCAGCGCGGCGACGTGTTTGCTGATGGGACGCGCTTCATCGATGACGCCAGCCCATGGTCGTTTTCGCTCGTTTTCGTGATTCCGATCGCGCCGTTCTGATTCGTCCCTGACATCTTCCTGACTTTTGCGTCTTCCATCTCTTCTTTCGAGTGGATGAGGCGGCGCTCAGCGATGTGCGGCCTCTGCCTTGCAATTGCAAAGTGGAGCAAGTTGGAGGTGAGCCATGAAGCGGTTGTTAACGTTCATATTCTTGTTGTCGGTATCGCCGGGTGCGTTGGCCCAGGATGTACCGGCCGATTACCAGCAGGTGTTGAGCACGCTCGGCAAACAAGGTGATTACAAGGCAAACGTGCTCAAGGTCAATATTCCGAGGAACGATCTCAGTGTCACCGTTGCGAACGTGAAGACGCCGACGCCGTTCGGCTTTGGCGGCTGGGTGGCGCTCACGAAGGGCACTGGCGGCATGGATGTCATGATGGGTGATCTGGTTCTGACCGAGGACGAAGTCAACCCCGTCATGTCGGCGCTGCTCGACAATGGTCTCGAGGTGACGGCTCTTCACAATCACTTCTTCTGGGAGCAACCGCGGATCTTCTACATGCATGTCCACGGGCATGGAAGCGCGGCGGATCTGGCGCGCAGAGTAAAACCAGCACTCGATCTGATCGGCAAGTCGACGGGCGGCGCGGCGCAGTCGCCGGCAGCGCCTGCGGGCGCGTCATCAGCGGCGACGAAGATGGATACAGCGACGCTCGCGAAGATCGTCGGTACCGAGGGCGAGCAGACTGGTGCCGTCTACAAGATCACCATCGGACGGGACGATCTGAAGCTCACGGAAATGGGTGCTCCGATCAACGCCCGCATGGGACTCAATACGTGGGCGGCGTTCGTCGGCACGGACCAGGATGCCGCCATCGCCGGGGACGTGGCGATGCTGGCCAACGAGGTGACACCCGTGTTGAAGGCGCTTCGCAAAAACGGGCTGGACGTTGTGTCGATCCATCATCACATGGTGCAGACGCAACCCACCGTGTACTTCCTCCATTATTGGGGAACAGGGCCGGCGGACAGGCTGGCAAGCGGCTTTAAGGCTGCGGTGAACGAGCTCGGCACCCACGGGCACGGGTCCAAGTAGCCCGTCGCGTGATGGCGCGTGCTTCAACGACGATCATCATCGCGGCTCGATTTTGAGCAGCGCGCCATCATCTTCCGCAGTGAGAACATACAGGAGACCATCTGGTCCCTCGCGAACATCGCGGATTCTCTGACCCAGCTCCATCAACATGGGTTCGCGCCGAAGTTCCTGCCATGAATCGTTGAAGACGATGCGCTGGATCTGGCCGGTGCGGGGAACGCCTCCCTCGCGGAGACCGCCAACGAACAGGTTGCGCTGCCAGTGCGGGAAGCGGTTCCCGGTGTAGAACGTCATACCGGTCAAGCCGATGGACGGCAGCCACACGATCGACGGATCTTCCATGCCGGTGCGAAATGGCCGTCTCGAGATCTTCGAGCCCCAGTAGTCGCGTCCGAAACTGACGATCGGCCAGCCGTAATTGCGACCCGGGCGGAGGACGTTGACTTCGTCGCCGCCACTCGGCCCTTGTTCCGTCTGCCACATCTCGCCGGTTTCAGGGTTCAGCGCGAGGCCATGTCCGTTGCGGTGGCCCATCGTGTAGATGCCCGGCTTGTATCCGGCGCGTTTCACAAACGGGTTGTCCGGCGGAATCGTGCCGTCGTCGCGGAGCCGCACGATCTTGCCGGCGTAATCGTTCGGATCTTGAGACCGGCGCACCTGTGGAGATCCTGGCGCACTGATCGAGACATACATCATGCCGTGCCGATCGAATGCGAGCCGGGAGGCTTCGGTGTCGATGGCGCCTGATTCGAAAATGTCGCGTCCATCGACAAGGGCGGACCCATCCCATGTCGCGCGCATCACCGTCGCGGCGCCGGCGCCATCGCTCGTGGGCTTGTGGTAGGTGAGGTACAGCAAATGGTTTTGCGCGAACTGCGGATGAAGCACGACATCCATCAGCCCTTGCAGCCCACGCGGTCCTCCGGTCTGAACCTCCGGCACGCCAGTAACCGGCCTTGGATTGAGGCGGCCGTTTCGTACGACGCGAAGGCGGCCGGCCCGTTCGGTGATGAGCAGGGCGCCGTCGGGAAGGAACGCAACCGACCACGGCTGTTCGAGATGGTTCGCTACCAGCTCGACACGTAGTTTCCGCTCTTCCGCAGATTCGAAGTCGATAGGCCCGCTCGGGAGCTCGGGTGTGGACCACACGATTGCCGGTGGAGCATCTGCGTAGTTCCTCTCATGAGGTGCAAAAGTCTGATGCCCGTGCTGAGCCAGACTGATCGAGCTGGCCACGAGCGTGGCTATTGCGACGGCCATCGAAGGCCAGCCGTTGCGCGGAATGCTGCGCATGCTTCATTGGAAGCAACCGACGTTCCCGCCGAAGCTCGGTAGTTTCGGGTTGGTGTCAGGCAGTGAATCGTGAATCAGGTTGGTTCAGGTCGGTGTCAGGCAGTGAATCGTGAACGGGCCAGGAACCGCCGGGTGTCAGCAGTGAATCGTGACAGTAGACTTGGCTGTTGTCCTTCGACATTCACGATTCACTGCCTGACACCACATCTCCCGTTCACGATTCACTGCCTGACACCTGCCTACGGCACGAACACCACACCCCACGGGCGATTGCCAACCATGACTTTGGCCTTCACCGTACGGGACGGGACATCCACGATCGAAACGTCGTTCGACGGCCCGTTGGCGGTGAACACCGTGTTGCCGTCGGCGGAGACGGCGATCCCCCACGGCCGTTCACCCACTTCGACCGAAGCCACTGGCTTGTTCGTTGCCGTGTCAATGATGACGACGTTCTTGCCACGCCCAGTGGTGACGAAGATCTGCTTGCCGTCGGGCGACGCCACGACGCCCATGGGTCGCACCACTTCGCCCGTCAGCTTGATCGTGTCGATCACCTGATGCTTCATCGCATCGATCACCGCCAACGACGCGCCGTTCTCCGACGACACGTACGCGCGTGAACTGTCGGGCAGAAATGCCGTCGATCGTGGACGCGGACCCACATCCATCATCTTCACCACCTTGAGCGCAGCGGTATCGATGACGGCGACCTGGCCGTCCTCTTCCGACGTCACGTAGACGACCTGCCCATCCGGCCGCATCTCCACGCCCTCGGGTTCGCCGCCCACCTTCAGGCTCGCCAGCACGTGGCCATCGTCCTCGGCGACGACGCTCGCCTCGCCGACGTCTTCGTTCGCGACGAACAGGCGCGAGCCGTCCTGACTGACGGCCATCTGTTCCGGATCGGAGCCAGCCTTCACGATTCGCAGCAGCTTGTGGTCGGCCACACTGACGACGCCGATGCCGTCCGCGCGCTTGTCGGGCGGCGGCAGCTTGCTCTCATCCACGCCAGGGCCCGCGATCGGCGAGCCGCTGAGCGCAACGTAGAGCGTCGACCCGTCGGGGCTCACCCGAATGCCGCGCGGACGCTTACCAACCGGGATCGTCGTGATGACCTTTCGCGCGGCAACGTCGATGACGCTGATGTCGCCGCCGACTTCGTTCGTAACGAAGAGGCGTCCCCCTGCCGGATGGGCGTCGGCCGCAGGCGCAGGGGCCGTGGCTGTGCCGGACGAGGGAGCCTCACCCGTCGAGCATGCAGCCGCGAAGGCAAGAGAAAGGAGGAAGCTTCCTTTGACTGCTAGTCGAGCCATGAGTACTCCTCGTGTGACCATTTTCGTAGGCCGGATCCTGCTTTTCGACCCGGCGCGCGCGGCGGGTCTCGAAGCCAGACCAGCCTTGCGGCAATCGTTCTGCGCTGATGGGTATACTAGCTCGCCAGCAAGTCCGTTTAGGGACTCATATGACACAGCTGCGTAAGTGGCTCATCCTGACCCACCGCTACGTCGGGATCGCCTTGAGCGTGATTTTCGTGTCCTGGTTCGCGTCCGGGATCGCGATGCTCTACGGACGCGGCATGCCGCGGCTCACGTCCGACATGCGACTCGAGCGCCTGGCACCAATCGATACGTCGGCCGTCCACCTCTCCGCGTCAGAAGCACTCGAACGCGCCGAGCTCGATGGTACCGATCGGGTCACGCTGCTCACCGTAATGGGCAGGCCCGCATTTCGGTTGGGTGGCGGTGGCGAGTCAACCACGGTCTTTGCAGACAACGGCGAGCTGCTAGCCGACATCGACGCTGCCCAGGCGCAGTCTGTCGCCGCTGCCTTCGTCCGGCTCCCGGAGAACCGCCTGCGCTACGTTGCCAGGCTTACCGAGCCTGATCAATGGTCGCTGACGCTCCGCCAGGGCCCGATGCACAAGTTCACGGTCGACGACGAGGCAGGGACCGAGGTGTACGTATCGGAACGCAATGCCGACGTCACCGTGCTGACGACGAGAGGCAGCCGCGCGCTGGCATGGGTGGGAGCGATCCCGCATTTCCTCTATTTCGCGCCGCTGCGTCTCAATCAGCCATTGTGGCGCGCAGTCGTGTTGTGGACCTCCGGGATCGGCATCCTGCTTGCGCTCCTGGGCATCGTGCTCGGCATCCTGCAACTCAAAATCGCGCGCCCATTCAGCGTGAAGCGCCTGGCGTCGTATCTCCCGTACTCGGGCTGGATGCGATGGCACTACGTCAGCGGGCTGGTGTTCGGCGTGTTCACGCTGACGTTCGTGTTCAGCGGCTGGTTGTCGATGGAGCCGTGGGGCTGGGCGACCAGCGCCGGGCGCTTCGGCGGCGGGCTCCGCGAAGCGTTCACCAGTAACGCCGGCGATGTGAATGCGTTTCGCGTGTTGAATGCCGAGGCGTGGCAAACGATCGCCGGCGGCAGACCAATCAAAGAGGTTGAGTACGTTCGTATCCAGGACGAGCCGTTCTTCCTCGTGCGGCGCGATCCGGATTCAACCGCGGGCACTGAAGTTCGCGGACACGAGCCGTACTTCGCAGTCCGGTCGCGCGACGCGGCGCAGGCGGTCGTCAACGCACGGACGCTTCAACTTCACGACCAGGACTTCCCTGCTGCGTCGCTGCTCGATCGAGTCAGACACGCAGTTCCCGGCACCGCAATCTCGAACGCCGAAATGCTGACGACCTACGACTCGTACTACTACTCGCGCGATGGACTCGCGCCGTTGCCGGTGTTGCGCGTCAAGCTGGAAGATCCCGATCGCACGTGGCTCTACATCGATCCGCGGATGAGCCAACTGGTGGGACGTATCCATCGCCTCGATCGAGCGGAGCGGTGGCTCTATAACGGCCTGCACAGCCTCGACTTCTCGTTCTGGTATTACCGGCGCCCACTCTGGGATGTCGTGATGATTCTGCTGAGCCTCGGCGGTCTCACGACGAGCGCGATCGGGTTGTGCCTCGGCCTGAAGCGTGTGGCCCGTGGTCTTCGCGGCATCGTGACTCCAGGAACACAACCGGATCCAGTTTTCTGGAGCAACGAGATCCACAGAACCGTCGAGAGGCGATAGTGCGGCGGTCCTATCGGCGGGTCCAAAAAGCAGGACCCGCCCTACGCTGTCGAATCCGGATCCCGAATCCTGGACCGTGTTTCGAATCCCGGCCTAATTGAACGTCACCGTGTGAGAGTGCGCGTTGTCTGTTGACGACGTCTTCTGCACACGTGTGCCTGCATTGATTTGCGAGAGCTCGGCTTGCGACAGGGCGACCGTGTGCGTGTGTGTGGCGGCGCCCGTAAGAGTCACTGAAATTGCGTTGCCCGCCGTCAACTGGGCCGCGGTGATCACCGCTTGGTGGGTATGACCGGCATCGGTGGTAACCGCCCCGGTCTTATCGGTGGCCGGCGGCGGTGTCGGGGCCGGCGTCGCATTGTCGTCATCGCCGCAACCACTGATCGTGATGGTGACGCCGGCAAGCATGGCCAGAGCGCTTTCAACGGTGAACTCGCGCCTCGTCAGAAGGTTCTCGTCGCTCATCGCTTCCCTCCTGGGGCGTGAGTCGATATCACGAAACGTGCCACTCTCCAGTCGAGGTTCACGCTAAGGGTAGCTGACGAAGGTTTCATGAACTCTTCAGATGAAACAGCTCCACGCGGGACGACGATCTGTATGGGGCTGTTACACCAGACGCTCTGGAGAGGCTTGATACATGACACGTTGGATATTGGGAGCGCTGCTGACGCTGACGATCAGCGCTCCGTCATTTGCGCAGTCGACGGCGGGAGCGCAGGTGAAGGGACGGATCACCGATGAGACCGGCGCGGCGCTCCCCGGCGTCACGGTCGAATTGATTGGCGGCCGCGAACCGGCTGAAGCAGTGACGGACGGCTCGGGCGATTACCTCTTCGACAATGTCGCGCCGGGGACGTATCAGCTATCGATACGGCTGATCAACTTCGCCGCGGTCAACCACAAGGATCTGGCGGTCCAACCGGGGCAGGTCCTGACCAACAACGAGGTCATGCACCTCTCGCTCAGTGCCGAAGTTGTCGTCGTCGGAAAACGCACATTTACGAACCTCGCCGACGTCGAAAACCCCGCTGAAGATCTCGTCGGCATCGCCTCGTCCGCGAGTCAGGGTGCGATCACCGCCAAGCAGCTCGACGTCCGCCCGTTCATGCGACAAGGCGAGGTGCTCGAGACCGTGCCCGGCGTCATCATCACGCAGCACAGCGGCGAGGGTAAGGCGAACCAGTACTTCTTGCGCGGGTTCAATCTCGATCACGGCAGCGACTTCGCGATGTCGGTTGCCGGTACGCCGGTCAACATGCCGACGCACGCGCACAGTCAGGGATACTCGGACATCAACTTTCTGATCCCGGAGCTGGTCGCGGGCGTGCAGTACTCGAAAGGTCCGTACTTCGCGGATCAGGGCGATTTCGCGACCGCGGGTGCGGGCAACATCAATTACGCGACGACACTGGATCGTCCACTCGTTCAAGTCGAGACGGGCACCTACGACTTCGGACGCGCGTTGCTCGCGGCCTCCCCGCGAGTGGGCCGCGGCCACCTGCTGGCGGCATTCGAGACCTCCACGAACTCCGGCCCCTGGACGGTCCCAGATTCCTACCGGAAGTACAACGGCGTCGTCCGCTACAGCCAGGGCGACAACGTGAACGGCCTGTCGCTCACCTTCATGGGCTATCACGGCGAGTGGAACGCCACGGAAGCGTCGCCGCAACGGGCAATCGATTCGGGTCTCATCGATCGGTTCGGATCGATCGATCCGACCGATGGCGGGCATACATACCGTTACAGCGTCGGCGGCGAGTGGCAGCACGGAAATGGACGCACGCTCAGCAAGATTCAGGCATTCGGGCTCGGCTACGACCTCGGCCTGATCTCGAACTTCACGTTCTTCCTCGACGATCCGGTGCACGGCGACCAGCGCGAGCAAGTCGATCACCGCTTCGTGAGCGGTGTGCGTGCATTCCAGAAACGCCAGGGACGCTGGGGCAACCATCCCGTTGAGAACACTGTCGGCGTGCAGCTCCGAAATGACGACGTGACGCAGATAGCGCTGTATCACACCGAGGCGCGACAGCGCCTCGAGACGTGGAACGATGCGTCAGCGGTCGTCACGAGCCTCGGAGTCTACGGCGAGAACCAGATCGAATGGACGCCCTGGCTCAAGACGACGCTCGGATTGCGCGCCGACGGATCCCGCTACGACGTGACGGACAGGGTCGACGCGCGGAACGGAGGCACGGACACGGCAGGCATCGTCAGCCCCAAGGGCACCGTCACCCTCGGGCCGTGGCGCTCAACTGAGTTCTACGTCAACGCGGGCAGCGGATTTCACAGCAACAGCGCGCTTGGCACGACGCTCAAGTACGACATCAACGGCAATCCGGCGGCCCCCGTGACGCCGCTCGTACGAGCGACAGGCGCCGAGGCTGGTGTGAGAACAGTCACAGTGCGGCACCTGCAGAGCACAGTCTCGTTGTGGGCGCTTCATCTCGCATCGGAGCTCGTCTACAACGGTGATGTCGGCGCCACCGAGCCTGGTCCCGCGAGCAAGCGATACGGTGTGGAGTTCGCGAACTACTACAGCCCCAAACCGTGGTTGGTCTTCGATGGAGACCTGTCGTGGTCGCAGGCTCGATTCTCCGAGTTCAATGAGGCCGGACCATATGTGCCGGAAGCCGTCAACACCGTGGTGTCCGGCGGTGCCAGCATCGACAACTTCCACCGGACGTTTGCCAGCCTGCGGCTCCGCTATTTCGGTCCACGTCCTCTCGTCGAGGACAACTCGGTTCGGTCGAAGGCGACGACGCTCCTGAACTTCGAGGGCGGCTATCAGTTCGCGAAGGCGTTGCGACTGAACGCGCAGATCTACAACCTGTTCGACGCCGAGGTCAGCGACATCGACTACTACTTCGCGTCGCGTCTGCCAGGGGAACCGGTGGAGGGCATCGAAGACATCCACGTTCACCCGGCGGTGCCGCGGACGCTGCGGGTCAGCTTCGTCGTGGGATTCTGATGAGTCGCTGTTGCACAACAGCGTAAAGGCGGGTCTTCAGCGAACTCATGACTACTCCCCTGCGGTGCGCGGGGCAAGGACTCGCGCACTCAGCCACGCCGGTCTACGGCGCTGCAGATCTTCTCCGATTGCGAAGAGACAGGGAATCAGGAACAGCACATAAATCGTGGAGCTGATCATGCCGCCGAACGTAGGCGTCGCGATCGGCTGCGTGATGTCCATCCCCGAGCCGCTGGCGAACATGATCGGCAGCAGGCCGAGCACGGTGGTTGCCACTGTCATCAACTTCGGCCGCAGCCGCGCGACCGAACCTTGCACGACGGCATCCATGTAGGTCTGCTCGGGAGTGCGGCTCGCCAGCGCCTCCCGGATGAACTCGATCATGATGATGCCGGTCTGAATCGCCACCGCGAAGAGCGACACGTACCCGATGATGACCGCCGTCGTCATCGAGTAGCCTTCCCACCACTGAAGCAGCACGCCGCCGACGAGGGCGAACGGCGCCGACAGCATGATCAGCGAGCTGTCGGCCACGGAATTGAACGCCAGCATCAGAAGCACGAACATGATGATCAGCGTGATCGGCACGACGATGCTCAGTTTGGAGCGCGCATCCTCTGTGTACTGATAGAGCCCCGTCCACTCGGTCGAGTAGCCCGGCGGGAGCTTCAGCTCGGCGTTCAGGTGCTCCCGTGCGCGTTCCACGTACTCTGGTCCGGTGATGTCGCGCAGGTACACGTAGATATAGCCAGCCAGCTCGCCGTTGTCGTTCCGGATCATTTCCGGCGCCTCGCGAACGGCGACGTCGGCGATATCGCTCAGCGCCACTGACCGGCCGTCGTCGGTGATCACCGGTGTTGCGCGGACCTTCGCAAGCGTGTCCGTATATTCCGGCGAGTACTGGATCGAGAGTGGCACGATGGTCTTGTCGGCCTGACGGATGCCTATGACGTTGTCGCCGCCTATGGCGAACCGCACGGTCGCGAGCGCTTCGTCGACGGTCACACCATGCTCCGCCATGCGCTCGGGATCGAGCTGCGCGTCGACGAAGTAGCCCTGCGAGATCCGCTCCGCGATAACGGACTGGGTGCCCGGGAAATCGCGCAGGAGGTCCTCAACCTGTTGTGCCACCTGCTGCACCACCGCCAGATCCTTGCCCTTGACCTTGATCCCCACGGGGGTCTGGATTCCGGTGTCCTGCATCATCACGCGAGTGCTGATCGGCTGCGTCCAGCTGTTGACGTAGCCGACGATCTGCATCGCGTTGTTCATCTCGGTAATCAGTTTTTCCTTGGTCATGCCCGGCCGCCATTCCGACTTCGGCTTGAGCATCACGGTGGTCTCGACCATCTCGACCGGCGCGGGATCGGTCGACGTGTCCGCGCGTCCGAGCTTGCCGAACACGCGAGCCACCTCCGGGAAGGTCTTCAGCTTACGGTCCATCTGCTGCACGATCCACCCCGCCTCGCGCGAGGGCAAACCGGGCAGCGTCGTCGGCATGTAGAGGATCGAGCCTTCGTCCATCTCCGGCATGTAGTCCTTCTGGAACCGGAGCATGACGATGGTGCCGGCAACGAGGATTACGGCGCTGGCGCCGACGAAGGCGTAGCGGTGGCGGATCATCCACAGCAGGACCACGCGGTAGCCGCGCACGAAGACGCTCTCGCGAACGTCGGGAGGCACCACATCGCGTTTGAACACCCAGATGATGACGACCGGCAGCAGGAACAGCGTCAGCAGCGTCGAGAAGGCCATCGCGAACGTCTTGCTGTAGGCCAGCGGGTTGAACAGCCGCCCCTCGCGCTCGCCGAGGAAGAAGATCGGCAGGAATGACGTCACGATGATGAGCATCGAGAAGAGCAGCGGCTTGGTCATCGTGGCGGTGGCATCGATGATGGTCGCCATCTTTTCGCGTCCCGAGACTTGGCCGCGCTGCGCCAGCCGCGACGTGCAGTTCTCGACGATGACGATCGTGGCATCGGCCATCTCGCCGATCGCAATCGCCAGGCCTGCCAGCGAGAACAGATTCACCGTCTGCCCGAACGCGGCGAGCGGCAGGGCGGTGAACAGCGTGCCCAGCAGCAACACGCAGATCGGCGCCACCGATGCGCGCAGGTTGCGGAGCGCGACAGCGATCACGATGATCACCACGATCAGCTCGTACACGAGCGCCTGGAAGAAGTTCTTTAGCGTCTCCCAGATGAGCACGGAGCGGTCGTAGGTCGGCACCAGCTCGATGCCTGATGGCAGCGCGGGCTTGAGTTGTTCCAGCTTGTCGCGCAACGCGTTCGTGACGGCGAGCACGTTGCGCCCCTGCTCCATGACGGCGATGCCGCCCACGACTTCGCCCGTGCCGTCCAGGTCGGCGATTCCGCGGCGCAGGTCGTAGCCCGATTGCATGTAGCCGACATCCTTGAGGTGCACCGACTGGCCGGCCTTGTCGCGGCCCAGCACCAGGAACTCGAGCTTCTCGAGGTCGTCTGCCTTCAGCGCGCCGCGGAGCTGGTATTCGCGGTTGGTCACCTCGATCGTGCGTCCGCCGGCTTCCTGGA
>Ga0207697_10001711_pt1 | contig 11803 bp, 10 predicted proteins | sample KBSSwiS5withPhiX_FD_184293 | JGI IMG/M metagenome (GOLD analysis project Ga0207697, IMG submission 184293) | Switchgrass rhizosphere microbial communities from Kellogg Biological Station, Michigan, USA, with PhiX - S5 (SPAdes) (version 2) | ecosystem: Host-associated > Plants > Roots >... | reverse complement strand
TTATTCATCAACTGCGCCACGATCTCGCCGGCAGTGCATGTGGAGATCGAAAAGCTGGCTAATAAAGCCGGTGCGCAATCGCTCGAAGCATGCATGGCTTCGAGCATTACCCAGGCGCGCGAAGGCAAGCTCTACCTGATGTGCGGAGGGAACGAAGAGGCGTTCCGAAAAGCTGAACCGATTTTGAAAGAGCTTGCCGCCCAAATTCGCTTCGTCGGAAAAGCGGGCGAAGCCGCGAAGGTGAAAGCGCTGGTTAACATGGTCATGAACATCAACACCGTCGGCCTGGCCGAAGGTCTTGGGCTCGGCGCCGCTCTCGGTCTCGACCTAACGATGTTGCGAGAGGTATTCGCGCAGACCGGTGCTAATTCGCGCGTGCTGGAAACCGATGGCGAAGACATGCAGAACCGAGAGCACAGCTGCTTTTTCTCCGCCGCGCACGCAGCCAAAGACAGCGGCATCGCGCTAGAGTTGGCGCGAAGTGTCGGTCTCGATCTGCCGCTCGCGAGCACGACCAAGGAACAGTACGACCGCATGATCGCCGAAGACCTCGGCGACCTGGACAAATCCGGAATTGCCGAGCTCACGTTTAAAGGTCGCCACAAAGATTCCGGCAAGCAGGTGTAAGTCATTCCGGCTCCGCAGGTGTTAAAGAGCATGGAACGCGCACTTCCCTTCAAAACCTTTCAACTCAAATTCGCCAAGCGACCGTGGGCTAATGAGTCCATGTAGTTTGGTCCGCGCTGTTTCACTCACGCAACACGGCTCGCCTAACGAACCGGCCAGCTTCTCCAGACGAAAAACCAGATTTAGCTCCTCGCCCATCAAACTTTCTTCGCCCATAGAGGCAATTCCACCGATATCGACTTTGCCAAAGTGCACGACGAGCCGAAACGCCGGTCCTTCTTTTCGTTGCAATTCTTTTAGGGCGGAAATTACCTCCGAAATTTCCCTGGGACTCGTGTCGACTTCGCGCCAATACGTAAGGAAACCATCACCAAGATATTTGTTAATTATGCCGTGCTGGTTCTCGACGATCTCCTTGCAGCTCAGAATCCACGTTCCTACAAAAGCGTCCAGGTCCTGACTCTGCAATTGACGGCTGAGCGGCGTAAAACCGCGAATGTCTGCAACGAGAAGCCAGCAAGGAACAGTCTCGATCTCGCGCAACGTACCTTGCATCACATCCGTTTTGTGTTCTTGCGAAATGAAGGCTGGGTCTCGGACCTTGAAAACGTGATCGCCGATCGTGATTTGATCCCCGTCGCTGAGTCGAATGGGGTGATGAATTCGCCGCTTGTTCAAAAACGTTCCGTTGCTACTGCCGAAATCAATCAGCCAAAGTTCGCCGATATTTTGTAAATGAATAAGCGCGTGCCGGCGCGACACTTTTGGCGACTCCAACACGACTGTGTTAGCACCGGCTCGTCCTATGGAACAACTGCCTTTGATCGGATGGCGTCCGCCATCAGCTGCTTCCAGCCAGGCACCTTCCTCTGGAGGCACGCGCATCCCGAAGGATTATCAAAAGTAACCGAACACGGGAAGTATCTTCGGAGCACTCCAGATGAAGTTCGTTACTGAGACCTTGCCCCGCTTACAGGCCGGTAATACCATCGAAAAAAATGAGTTCAAGGGCCATTCGTTTATCTCAAGGCCGCTCGGGGCCGCCAGCTATACTCTCGACATATCCTGGCAGCGGGCTTATGAAAGATTCGTAGTTAGTTAGCTCCACATGTCCCCCGAGGCGCAAGAAGAGATTGAGCGCAAGATCGGGCAATCGTTGCCTCGGTCTGGTCTAACTAAGCTCGCAGCTTAGCTCAAAGAAATGCAACCGCCCGCCAGGCAAATTTCGACCTGTCCGACCTGCGGCGGTGCGCTTGAGGAAACATTCGGTGGAGGCAGCTGCATGTTTTGTTTATTGCAGGCGGGAATCGGTAGCGAAGAAGAAACGGTGCATGATTCACCGCGGGACGCTCTTGAAAGCGGCATGCGCTTTGGTGTCTATGAAATCGATTGTCACGCGGATGGAAATCTCTGCGAGCTAGGCCGCGGTGCGATGGGCGTCACGTACCGAGCAACCGACACGTCACTCCGACGCAAAGTCGCCTTAAAAATCATTAAGACCGATATCGCCGAGCGAAGCTCCGACGCCCGCGAACGCTTTGTCCGCGAAGCGCGCGCGGCTGCAGCATTGCGCCACGAACATATCGCCACCGTCTATCAATTCGGGATGCGCCTTGAGACAGGCCAATATTTTTACGCGATGGAACTCATCGAGGGCGAGACTCTTGACGAACGCGTTCGCCGCGGGGGCCCGCTCGGCGCTCGTACCGCCATCGGAATTGCACAGCAAGTCACCTCGGCTCTGGCCGCCGCAGAAAAACATGGGTTAGTCCACCGCGATTTAAAACCAGCAAACCTGATGCTCGTAAATGCGGACGACCCCAAAGCGATGGGGAGCGATCAAGCCCAGTCCAAGCGAAGTAAAACACGCGCGCTCCGCAAGAGCGGAATTCCGGTCGTAAAAATAATCGATTTTGGCTTGGCCAAAGCTTTTCACACCGCGACGGATCCGAAATCGCTGACCCATGACAGATTTGTCGGTACTCCAGCATTCGCAAGCCCGGAACAATTTGGTCATTCTGCGCTCGATGTGCGCTCTGACATTTACTCGTTAGGCGAAACGCTCTGGTTCGCGCTCACCGGAAAACCGCCATTTACCGGCCATACTCTGAGCGAGATCCACCGCGCTCAAAAATCAAATGCCCTTCCAGTCGAACAACTCAAAGCAGCGCATGTTCCGCATCGCCTGAAATCGCTGCTTACATCGATGCTCGCATTCGAACCGTCTTTGCGGCCCGGCACCCACGAGTTAGCAGCGCGCCTGCAACGTTGTTCGCCGGAGGGGCGCAGCATGCGACGTACACGCGCCGCCCTCGTAGTTGCAACCGTTGTCGTTTGCGGCTTGTCTATTCCCCCCATCGTACGTCAATGCCAAGTCGAACCACCGGCGCCCGAAAAGAGCATCGCGGTGCTCCCGTTTGAAAATCGGAGCGAGGACGAAGAGAATGCGTTTTTTGCTGCCGGCGTTCAGGACGAAGTTCTGTCGGATCTCGCTAGGATCGCCGAGCTGAAAGTGATCAGCCGTATGTCGGTAATGCAATATAAAAGCGGGATCGCGCGCAACGTGCGCGAGATTGGTCAGCAACTTGGAGTGGCGAATGTAGTCGAAGGGAGCGTCCAGCGCTCCGGCAATCGCGTACGCGTTAATGTCCAACTGGTCGATACCCGCACGGACCGGCATTTATGGGGCCAGACCTATGATCGTAATCTGGCAGACGTATTCGCCATTCAAAGTGAAATCGCAAAGACGATAGCTGATCAACTGCAGGCGAAACTCTCGCCAGCTGAAAAGAGTGCCATCGAACGTGCTCCGACGAGCGATGTCGTGGCGTTCGATCTCTACACTCGCGCGAACAATCTTCTTCTAACAGCAGTTTATAGCGGTCCCAAGGGAGATTTGCTGGATGCTGCCAGTCTGTTAGACCGAGCCGTCGAGCGTGATCCATCATTTTTGCACGCTTATTGCAAACTCGCTCATGTTCATGACGCTCTTTACTTCCTTGGTTATGACCATAGTGCCACACGCTTGGCGTTGGCAGACATGGCCGTTCAAGCAGCATCTCGCCTCGATCCGGATGCGGGTGAAACACATCTCGCGCGTGCGTGGAATTTTTATTGGGGATACTTGGATTATGACGACGCTCTAGCCGAGCTGGAAGCCGCCCATCGCACCTTGCCCAATGATTCCCGGGTCTTCCAGCTGATGGCCTTGATTCAACGGCGCAAAGGGCGCCCCCAAGAATCCATCCGAAACTTCGAGCGTGCCATTCGGCTCGACCCGTACAACGTGTACACCCTTCAGCAGGCTGCATTGAGTTACGCAATGCTTCGACGCTATGCTGAAGAAAAATTGCTCTTTCGTCGCGCATTGGCCATCCAGCCAAATGACGCTGTCATGAAGGCGGAGCATGCATTCGTGGAATTAGATTGGAAAGCCGATAGCCAGCCGTTGCATCAAGTTATCGATTTAATTCGGACCACAAATTCCGACGCGCTTCCAAAAATCGCAAGTTATTGGCTTATCTGCGCACTGGCCGAACGTGACCCCGATTCTGCCAAAAATGCCTTAATTGCGTCAGGCGAGGACTCAATCTGGCTCGGGTTAACCGACAATGTTCCCTTTAATCATTCCTTTATAGAAGGACTTATCGCACGCATGACAAAAGACAATGGCAAAGCACGGTCTGCTCTTACTGATGCGCGCGCGGAGCAAGAGAAGATTGCCCAAGCTCAACCCAATTACGGCCCTGTTTGGTGTGTGCTGGGCTTAATTGACGCCGGTCTCGGACGCAAAGAGGAAGCATTACTTGAGGGTCGGCGCGCAGTCGAGCTCCTTCCCGTCGAAAAAGATGAATTTGGGGGCATCACCATGGTCAAATATTTAGCTATGATCGCTGCGTGGGTAGATGACAAAGACCTAGCTTTTCAACAGCTTGCCATCGCTATCCGCCACCCGAACCGTCTTGGTTATGGGCAATTGAAACTGTTGCCGTTTTGGGACTCGCTGCGCGGCGACCCGCGTTTTGAGAAGCTCCTTGAGCAGGTCAAGCAGCCGCTGGCGCCGGAGTAGGAGGAAGGCCGACTCCTGCTACGTAAAGTATAGACTCGCGAATCCCGTCTATGCCAAGGTCCTTCTCGATCAATGTATCCTTCAGCGCAGCTGTACAAAAGGGCGCAAGCCCGAGCCAAGTCGCCACGAGACAAAATGTTTGGCACAAATGGCCCGCGTCCAAAAGGACTACACGATATGCGCGGGGAAAATGATACTTCCACATGGTGCGTCGAAACACCGCAGTCATTAGAAACAGAGCACCTGCGTTTTTTATGAAACGTTGGCGCGCGCAATAGAGCCAGGCTTTTTCGCGGGTAGCCTTCGCACGAATCATTTCCAGACGATGGTAAGTCGGATGATAATGATACAGACCAGGCCTCAGACCATCGACACGCAGGGCCATTACATACACTTCACCAGGATGCCGGGCGCCTGCCGAGGGGCTGGTTTTCAAGAGTAGCTTCCCAAATGGCGGCGCATGCAGATAACCGCGGACTCCCCAAACCAAAGACAGCAGTTGCGATACGGTTTCAAGCGGCAGCTTCTGTTTCGAGAATCGCCGATGCGTTTTCCTTGCCATCAAAACTCGAACGAACTCGGAATCAGGAAACACGCGTCTAGGCAGAGATACTTTCGCTGCCTCCTTCACAGTTTTAAGGGTTTTAGGTGGCGGGGTCTTGGGCAAGACCGCCTTCAATCGCTCCAAACTCCAATTGCTTCGATCCATATAAGGCGCGTCCTTCGTCGAGAAATGAAAGCTCCCCTCCGGCAACCAAGCCGACCATTCTATTGCGATCTGAGTGTCGTCCGTCAGTTCGGGGGAGTTCTTGCGAAGCAGCAAACGATTCTTCACTAATTGAGCCAGAGCCAAACGCACGCTCCTCTCAGTATAATCGGCGAAATGAGTTATCGCCTGCTGTGAGGTTCGCCACGTGTTGAAGAATTCGAGAACTTCACAAGTAACCGGCTTGGCGGAAACGGTGGAGCGTCTTGCGAAGTTATAAAAAAATAGGCGATCCTCCCGCCAGTACAGAAACAAACACCGAGCCCGGCGTAGTTGGGTCATGCGCTACCGCATTTCTGTGGGTTCACCCAATATACTTGCGGGACTGGATCAAAAGCCTGTATGATGAAACCCTCTACTGCCGCTATGGTCATCCATTTTGATGTTCTTAAGGATCTGGTTAATCGCTTCCAAGTCGAGCTTGAGATCCTTTGTTTTTGGAGCTTTTAGAACTTTCTTAATCCGATCCATCCCCTGCTTGGCCGCGCGATCAATGTTCTTCTTACATTTGCAAGTTGTGGAGTTAGGCATTGTTGTTATTCCTTTCTGAACGACGAAACTTCACCGTTTATGGCTGTGTACTTAAAGAAGCGACCCGGCGTCAAGGAATTATTGTCACGTCAAAAGGTATTAAGCGCAGAGCTACCAACTTGAGGGAAACTACGGGGACGCTTCCGGCGTACTTTCCCGCACTCGCTTGTTACTGTGTTCATGCAAACCGGATGTCGCCACGCATTGACCATCACACGCTGCTCACTAATATTCGGCTGGGGCTTTTCTAATGAAGGTCGGTCATCCGCTACGGGAAATTTCAGGCGCTCCGCCTGACCTGCTCCTGAAATTGCGTGATGAACTCTCGGTTACGACAGCAGAGGAATTGGTGGCTTTGTGGCGCACGTCGAAAGACGATCTGCTGCGCGCCATAGGCGACCGCAGCGCACTCGAATCCCTTGCTCAGCGAGCGCTCGACGTTCTTCCGCCCGAAATAGTCACGTCTATTATCGAGGCTGAACAGCAGTCATATCCGTACGCCACGGGTTGTGAGCCGCCGCCAAAAGGGCGCGAGACCTACTAGGTTTTTCGACTCGACACTTCGTCTCCTGGAGTACAAACGTAAAGGAGGCCCATATGTTAAATCCCAAACAAAATCTCACGTCTTTTACCCGCGTTTATCAAGCAAAGGTGGGATTGCCGGAAATGGGGCTAGCGTATGGTGCCCTCGCTGCACAATTCGCCCAGGAGAACACGATTCACGAAACTGATGCAGCCCTGCTACGTCAGCTCCAGGAAAATCAATCAATAAGCACCATTGAGGAATTGGCGGCACTTGCGCGAGTGGATGCGACACAGAAAACGCATTTTATGACAGATCTGGGAATCCCCGGCGACATGGCTACGCGAGTAATCAATTCATTAAGTAAAATCAGGCCGGATATATTGGCAGATATAGAGCGTCTTGAGAAACTTGAATATACGCTCGGGTGCGATCTGGATTTCTCCTCTCCGCCCCCAACGGTGAACCCTTTTCAGCCTATCGTCGTCGGGGGCATCGAATTCGGGGCTCCGCCGCCGACTGGTCAACCCCAACCGACTGTTGTCAATTTGATCGACAGCAACATGCCTCCCATCCGCGATCAGGCCGGCCGAGCTGCCTGCGTTTCATTCGCAAGCATAGCATGTCTTGAATACCACCTGAGGAGATTCGGTAATCAGGCAGACTTGGATCTTTCAGAACAATTTCAATATTGGAACCTGGTTACAACTGCCAAGCTAGACCTTGAATCGGCATATCGTCTGCTTGCTAGTGCCGGATCATGTCGCGAAATAACATGGCCCTACTACGGAAAAGTTATGCGTGAAAACGATTCACAGGATCCCCCGCCTGCAACTGCGGCAGCGGAAGCGATGGCGTATCGCTGTAATGATTTCCGGCAAATAATCCCGCCTCGGGATATCTCAGCTATTCAGGCGCAGCTGCGGCGCGGACGTATCGTCGGAATTGGGATACCTGTGTACGCCAGCTGGTACCGTAATGGAATCGTTCGCAAGACCGGCAATATCATTGTGCCGATTGCAGGTGAAATACCTGAGCTAAATGGTCACGCGATCGCGCTTGTTGGCTATGCGGATGATCCCCACTACGCGGGAGGCGGCTACTTTATGGTACGTAACAGTTGGGACAGCCGCTGGGGAAAAGACAGTGTCTTTGGACCTGGTTACGGCACTATTCCGTACCGTTTCATTTCCAAGTACAATTGGGAGGCTTGGTGTATCTTTTCTTGAGGCCTAGACGATTCCGACCACACGGGAGCGGGCCAATCAACAGGACTATATACCAGTAGGACCGCCCTGGCTTCGATCGTCGTGGATAGTTAAAAAAACGGTCGCCTCACTTAGCCGACGCGGAAAGCAGATGGTCTTGCTGCCGAAGCGTTGTTTTAGTTTTCGCAGAATCTCGGGCTCATCGCCTCGCGCGCAATCTCGGCCTAAATCTACCGCTCGCGCTCACCAAGGAAGAATACCACCGCATGATCGCGGAAGGCCTCAACAATTTCGACAAATCCAGCATCGGCGAATGCACATTCAAAGACCGCCACAAACATTCGGGCGATCGTGTTTGAGTCGAACGCGAAAACCGATATAGCCGCGGTCGATTCTACAGGCCATTCACTTAACGACGAGTTCGAAAGAGTGAATATTAATGCGTCTCAGGAGAAGACCGCTCAGGAGAAGATCAACCCAAACCGCGCGGCAGACGCGGTAAAAGTAATGAAGCCGGCCATCGAAAATACGCGCCAGCAAGGTTTTGCGTTGCTGACCGCGCTTGAATAATAAGATGTGCCAGCGTTTGGGCCGCCTGAACGCTACGCTCAAAGCGCGGAACCTCAGCCAACCTTTGAAGTGCTGCCACAACCGATCACTTCCAAAGCAAAGTGTTGAAGCCCAACCTCTGCTTGGCTCGCAGCATAGCCTAGACGAAAGCGCTGATGTTTGTGCCCAACGATTTTCGCTAGAGCTGTATTGCGATGGTGACTGAGATTAGGCAAGATTGAGATTGACTCCTGCAAAAGGCAAAAGAGTGGTCTGCATCGCGAGGAGAATATGAGCTGCCGGCGTCCTCAGCCGATGCGGAAGCGAACGTCGCGGATGGTTTTGCCGCCGAAGCGTTGTTTTAGTTTTCGCAGGATTTCGGTTTTTGAGATTTGTTCCAGCTCGTAGTGCAACGCGGGTTGGAGTACTCGGACGTAGAGGATTCCTTCGCGCAATGCGACCGGGGCTGAGTGCGCGGAGATGAAGTCGCCGACGATTTTTGACCAGGCGTCGATTACTTCGGTTTCGCGCAGGCGCTCGCGTAAGCCGAGGCGTTGCATCAGCTTTGGCATCAGGTCGGACGGAGATTGCCAACGGTCGGGTTGCAGTTTTCGCTCGGGTAAACCGCGCCACTCATTGATGACGGCGGCGCGAAGAGAAGGAGTCATGGAGTGGTGGAGTAATGGAGCCGTGGAATGACGGGATCAGTTTTCTGCACCTGCAATTAACCAGGCGAAGGAGCGGGCGATATTTGTGGACTTTCGTCATGAGCTGGCGCACTCGCCGTACGGAAGCTTCGCCACCGTTCCAGCGGCATTGCGGCGATGGTCATCAAAGCGAGTTGGCTGATCATGTATCCGACCAGCCATGGGAATGCTTTTTGCATGAAGCCGTAGGAATGCAGCCCGACGCCTAACATGTTTACGCCGAACCACGAGAAACTGGTCACGATGTTGCCGAAGAGCGCCATGATCATCAGCCCGCGTTGGCGGATAAATCCGCCCCAGCGCGCATGCAAAATGATTGCGCACCAAAGGACGATCAGCACAGCGCCGTTTTCTTTCGGGTCCCAGCCCCAGAAACGGCCCCACGATTGATCGGCCCAGATGCCGCCGAGCACTGTGCCGACAAAACTGAATAGCGTAGCAAAACAAATCACTCCGTAAGTCATACGCCCTAACGAATCGGCGGTTTGTTTTTTCAACGAGCGCGTGAAGACACCGCGGACGACGTAAATGATCGCAAGCATACCGGCGAGAAACATGGCGGAGTAACCGGTCGTGATCGCGACCACGTGAGTAGCGAGCCAAATGTTGGTATCGAGCACAGCCTGCAACATTTCGAGGGTGTCACCGCTACCGGCGAGATGGTGCGCGATGATTAAAGTGACAAAACCAATTGCGCCCGCGCACGCTGCGCCGATGCCGTCTTTGAAAATTCGTTCGAGTATCAGCGCGACAATGACCGCGCCCCAACCAATGAAAATTGCTGATGAATACAGATTCGTGACGGGCGGACGCTCTTGTAAATACATCCGCGAAAACAAACCAAACGTGTGAATGGCAAGCGCGAGCAGTAGAATGTAGAAGGCCGAACGCCTGAGAACACTGCTCGCTCCGAGCCACGACGCGCATGCCAGCAGGAACGCGAGCACGTAAAGAGTCATGCTTTGACTGAAGGGTTGAAGTCGGTTGAACAGGAACTCGAACGACGCGCGCTTGCTCGTCTTTGGCTGTTCTTTTGCGAACCAATCGGCCACGATCTGCACATGTTGATTGAAGAGCGGCTGATCGTTGGCGCGATAGGCGTCGCCAATGACTGCGTATTCCACCACAACCGGGTGAATTTCACCGATGCCAACCGATTGAAGTAAACTATTGCCAACCGAATGCCACTCACCATTTAGCCCCAGTGGAGGAACAGCCAGAATGTATGCCATGTCGGACAGGTGTTCGTAGCGCTGAATCATGTGAGCGACGTCATCGAGTTTCGATTTGTCGAAATTTTCGCCCATTGCGCGTTGTCGCGCTGCCGTTGCTGCACCTGGGACACTGCTCGCGTAACCCTGCAATTCAGCAGTGAAATTTTCCACGCCCTCAGGTTGAATGCTGTTTTTCAATCGCTGATACAGGGAAAGCCCGTTCCGCAGATTGAGGATGGCGCTTTGATAAGCAGAGCGCTGGACTGCTTCGAGTTTGTCCGATTGCCCGGCTTGTTCATCGATCTGCTTCAGGAAAGGCGCGAACTCGGCGAAACTAAAATATTTGCGGTCGCTTTGTTGCCAGCCGAACAAGCCCAACACATCTGCGTTTTGCACGACGAACACCGGGTATTGATCGGCGACGGAAGCATTAAGCAGCGTGTCAGTTAGCCATTGCATCGCGGTCAGTCGCTTGCCGCCTTCGAGTTCCAGTTCCTGTTTTCCGTGAATGATCAAGAGCGAATTGCGCGCAACGGTGTCGAGCGGTTTGAGCCGGCCTCCGACGAGCACCGGGATTTTGCCGAAGTTGCTGAAATCGAAATCGTTTTCCGCAGTCTTATGCGGCAACCAATTGGCCGCGATGCAGGCTGCAGCCCCGGCCAAAATGATCCATGGCAGAAAACGTTTCATGCAATTGCTCTCCGCCGTTGTCGCGAAAATCCTACGAGATGAAAACCAAATTGCACAAGCAGACCGGCAGCGACAATCACACAAGCCACGTAAGGCGCAATGAAGCTCGGATTGTGCACCACCTGCAAAATCGTTGCCGAATCGTCTTTCTGAAATCCGGCCTGGTAAAATGTTTCGCCGCGATAACGCAGCGGATGATTCATGTAAATCAAGACGTCGCGGTTCACAGAACGCTCGGGATCGATCAACGTGACTTTGCTTGAGAAATCCTTCGGGATTTCGGTGCCGACATATTTGTCGTGCGTGAACTTTTGCAACGTCACGCTGTAAGGCTTGTAATAGCGCGCCGGTCGCAACAAGATCCTCCAAGTCCGCCCGCCGCACGAAAATGTCTGCGGCGCACCGAGTGCATCCGAAACCAGCCACGTGCCTAACGAACCGCCTTCCTTCGGCAGAATCTCGATTGCCGCGCTCGGAACATCGCGTTCATCGGATGCCGTCGCGCGCGTTACAGGCTCGACCGCGATCATTGCACCGGGTCCTTGATTCGCGATCGGTTGCGCGCCCTCTGCTGCCTGGCTCAACATCTTTAAGCGTGAATTTTGGTAAAAGTTTCTGACTGCAATCCGGAAGGGCAAACTCCAGTGATCGATCACCCGGTTAGGGCGCAGCACGGTGTCAGGAATTGCGGTCACCTGATCGAGGTCATCGCCGCTCGTGTCGATCACGGCCAATTCCGTCTGGCGCATGTCTTCGGAGTAATTCCTCGCGTCCCCATTTGCCAACTGCATATGACTCTCCACCGCGAATAGATCGGTGAACAAACCGCCGGCCAGCATGATGATTAATCCGGCATGGGTGAGATGAATCCCCAGTTTCCGCCAGTTCCAGCGGAAACGTTTCAGGTGAGCGGCGATCA
>Ga0207697_10001705_pt1 | contig 11818 bp, 8 predicted proteins | sample KBSSwiS5withPhiX_FD_184293 | JGI IMG/M metagenome (GOLD analysis project Ga0207697, IMG submission 184293) | Switchgrass rhizosphere microbial communities from Kellogg Biological Station, Michigan, USA, with PhiX - S5 (SPAdes) (version 2) | ecosystem: Host-associated > Plants > Roots >... | reverse complement strand
CGGCCGGCTGCCTGTGGCACGGATATCCGGCACAGCCCCGCGAGATTTCCTCCCGGGGCTGTGTTGTGTCCGGAGGCGGGGGGCAGGGCGCCGGGCCGGGCCGATCGCCGGTGCCGGGGTCATGAAATCGCGCCGAACCTACGGCCGGACATACAAAAGAGGACCCTCCGTGTGGAGGGCCCTCTTTGTGTTTGGTCGGGATGACAGGATTTGAACCTGCGACCTCGTCGTCCCGAACGACGCGCGCTACCAAGCTGCGCCACATCCCGATCCGTTGCTTCAAAAGCAACTTCACAAGAGTATCCGATCATGGCCCCGGATGTGAAATCGGGCATCGGCCGGGACGTGTTCCGCCGTCGCCCCGGCCCGGACGCCGACCGGTCCCGGCAGGAGCTGTTCAGACCAGCGAGTCTTTCCAGGCGCCGTGGAGCCGGGCGAAGGCGCCGCCGTCGCCGATCAGCTGCTCCGGGGTGCCGTCCTCCACGACGCGTCCGTCGTGGACCACCAGCACCCGGTCCGCTGTCTCCACGGTGGAGAGCCGGTGGGCAATGATCAGCGCCGTCCGCCGGGCACCGGGGGCCGGGTCCGGGCCGGGGGCCGGGTCTGCAGCGGGTTGTCCGCCGCCCGCCTGTCCACCGGACTGCCGCTGGCCGGCCTCCCGGGTGCCGGCCTCCCGCGTCCCGCGCAGGAGCCCCGCGAGGCCCTGCTGGACCATGCGCTCCGACGGGATGTCCAGCGAGGACGTTGCCTCGTCCAGGATCAGCACGGCCGGGCGGGCCAGGAACGCGCGGGCGAAGCTGATCAGCTGGCGCTGCCCGGCGGAGACGCGGCCGCCGCGCTTGTTGACGTCGGTGTCGTAGCCGTCCGGCAGTTCCATGATGAAGGCGTGCGCCCCCACTGCCCGGGCCGCGTCCTCGATCTCCGCGCGCGAGGCTTCGGGCCGGCCCAGGGCGATGTTGTCCGCCACGGAGCCGCTGAACAGGAAGGCCTCCTGAGTGACCATGACGACGTTCCGGCGCAGGTCCTCGGTGCTGAGCTGGCGCAGGTCCACGCCGTCGAGGGTCAGGGACCCGGCGGAGACGTCGTAGAAGCGGGCGATCAGCTTCGCGAGGGTGGATTTGCCGGCGCCGGTCTGCCCGACGAGCGCGACCGTCTGCCCGGCGGGGATGTGCAGATCCAGCTGCGGGATGACCACCGGGCCGCCGCCGTAGCGGAATTCGACGCCGTTGAAATCGATGCTGCCCCGCGCGTCGTGCAGGGCCGCGGGTGTTTTCGGCGGCCGCACGGTGGGGACCTCCTCGAGCAGGCCCGAGACCTTTTCCAGGGCGGCCTGGGCGCTTTGGAAGGAGTTGTAGAACATGGCCATCTGGTCAACCGGCTGGAAGAAGCGCTTGGCGGACAGGATGAGGGCCAGGAGCACGCCGACCTCCAGGTCGCCGCTGAGGACCCGGAAGCCGCCGGTGAGCAGCACGAGGGCCACGCACACGTTCCCGATCAGCACCAGCCCCGGCTGGAAGATGCCGTTGAGGTTGATGGAGCGGACGGTCGCGCGCCGGTAGTCCTCCGACAGTTCGGAGTAGCCCGCGGCATTCTCGCGTTCCTTCCGGAAGGCCTTCACGGCGCGGATTCCGGTCATGGTCTCCACGAAGTGCACGATCAGCCGGGCCGAGACCACCCGGGATTCGCGGAAGGCGATCTGGGAGTGCTTCTGGTACCAGCGGGCCAGGAAATACATCGGCACGCCGGCGGCCAGCACCAGCACGCCGCTGCGCCAGTCCAGGGCGAACACCGTCACGGCGGTAAACGCCATGAACAGCATTCCCGAGGCCAGCGAGCTCACGCCGGAATCCAGGAGTTCGCGCAGGGCCTCCAGGTCCGAGGTCTGCCGGGCGATGATGCGCCCTGAGGTGTATTTCTCGTGGAATTCCAGGCTCAGCCGCTGCGTGTGGCGGAAGACCCGGACGCGGAGGTCCAGCAGCATCGCCTGGCTGAGCCGCGCCGTCGAGGTCACGTACAGGGCCGTCAGGCCGGCCGCCACGACGGCCGCGGCAAGGTAGGCGACGCCGGTGAGCATCAGGGGAAGGTTGTCGCCGGCGCGCACGGCCGGCAGGGCGTGGTCGATGCCGAAGGCGATCAGCGCCGGTCCGGCCACGCGGGCGGCCTGGGACAGGACGACGGCGCCGATCGTCAGCCAGAACCGGGCCCGTACTGGGCGGATCAGGGAGCCAAGGAGGGTCAGGGAGCGCCGCCGGACGGCCTTGCTTTCGTTCCTGCTGAGGTGCGCGTTGTCCTCATTGGCGGTGCCGAACGTTGCGCTGCTCATCGGGAAATCTCCTCGGACTGGTCCTCGAGGGCGGACAATTCTGAATCCAGGTCCCGCGGTTCCGGGTCCAGGCTGGCGATCACGTAGCGGTAATGGCTGTTCCTGGCGAGCAGCTCCGCATGGGTTCCGACGGCGGCGATCCGGCCGTCCTCGAGCAGGGCCACCCGGTCGGCCAGCGCCACCGTGGAAGGCCTGTGGGCCACGATCAGCGTGGTGGTGTCCGCGAGGACTTTGCGCAGCCGGGCCTCGACGAGGACCTCGGTGTTCACATCCAGCGCCGAGAGCGGGTCGTCCAGGACCAGCACGGCCGGTTTCGCGGCGATGGCCCGGGCCAGGGCGATGCGCTGGCGCTGGCCGCCGGAGAGGCTGAGGCCCTCCTCGCCGATCAGGGTATCCACCCCGTCCGGCAGGGAGTAGGCGAAGTGGGCCTGGGCGACGTCGAGGGCTTCCTCCAGGGCCGCGTCGCGGCCCTCCGCCGATCCGGCGTCGGGCGCGCCGAGCAGGACGTTGTCCCGGACGGAGCTGGAGAACAGCGTGGTGTCCTCAAACGCCACGGAGACCACGGTGCGCAGGTCCTCCACCGCGAACTCGCGCAGGTCCACCCCGTCGATGGTGATGGCACCGCCGGTGACGTCATAGAGGCGGGGGACCAGCTGGAGCAGGGCGCTCTTGCCGCCGCCCGTGATGCCCACGAGGGCCATGGTTTCGCCGGGGCGGATGTCCAGGGTGATGTCCTTGAGGATCGGCTTGTCCGGGGCGTCCTCGAACGCGAACGAGGCATTGCGGAAGCTGAGGGCACCCTTGAGGCCGGCGGGGCGGCGGGGCTGGTCCGGGCTGGTGATGGTGTTCTGCGCGTCCATGACCTCGAAGTGCCGGTCCACCGCGGACTTCGCGGTGAGGGCCATCGCCAGCAGCATGCCGCAGAACTCGACCGGCGCGGCAACCACGGCGGCGGTGGCGAAGAAGGCCACCAGGGACCCGATGGAGAGCTGGTCCGTGGAGGCCAGCAGGATGCCGACGACGAGGCCGGCGCCGAGCGCGAGTTCGGGCAGGAGCGTCACCACCAGGCTGAAGGTGGCCAGGTGCTTGGCCTTGGCGATCTCGGTCTGCCGGAGTTCCTCGGCCTGTTCGTTGAAGTTCTCCAGCGCCTCCCGGCTGCGGCCGAAGGCCTTCAGGACGCGGATGCCGTGCACGGATTCCTCGACCGTGGTGGCGAGGTCCCCGGCCTGGTCCTGGCTGCGCCGGGCCACTTTGCTGAACCGGGTGCGGAAGCGGAATCCGTAGATCATGATCGGCACGGCGGCGGCCAGGAAGATCAGGGCCAGCTGCCAGCTCATGGCAAACATCACCGCGACGCCGATCACCACGGTGAGCGTCGTGACCACCAGCATGATGGCGCCGAAGGCCATCCAGCGGCGCAGGAAGTTCAGGTCCGTCATGGCCCGGGACAGCAGCTGCCCGGAGCCCCAGCGGTCATGGAAGGAAACCGTGAGGTCCTGCAGATGCCCGTAGAGCGAGACCCGCATCCGGGTCTCGACGGTGGTGGCGGGATTGATGACGAACTGCCGGCGCAGGGCCACGAGGCCCGCCTCGGCGATGCCCAGGACCAGGATGAGGAGCGAGGCGGTCCAGACGGCTTCCGCGCTGCCGCCGGGGGTCAGGGACTCGTTGACCAGCACGCGCAGCACCTGCGGGATGGCCAGTGCCATGACGCTGGCCAGCAGTGCGCAGAGCAGGCCCATGACCAGCCGGGGCAGGATTGGCCTGACGTGCGGGTAGAGACGGCTGATGGAGGTGAAGAATGAGCTCTGCTTGGCCATGCCTGCTTCTTAAGACGCCCGTGCATAGATCGCACCGTTGAATGTAGTTTCCTGTAGCAACTACCCTAGGCCATCGGGTGACGGGATTCACACGTTGTTCAGCGCTCCCAGCATCTCGCCCAGTCATTGCGATCCGCAATAGGTGCGGGCGGCGGGTGGCCGCGGGACATGTCCAGTGGTGGTGCCGGGCCCGGTGGGACATGTCCAGTGTTGGTGCCGGGCCCGGTGGGACATGTCCAGTGGTGGCCGCAGCGGGTGGGCATTGTGGGCCTATGCCCAGTGCCCGCGACCAGGGGAGGGCATGTCCCGTGGGCTCGGGCGCGAGGGGAGGGCATGTCCACCGGCCAAGCCGGAGGGCGGGCAGCACTGGCCGCGGCCAGGCCTAGGCGCGGGAGGTCAGCGTCAGCAGAACGGCTTCGGGCCGGCAGGCAATGCGGACCGGGGCGAAGCGGGACGTGCCGATGCCGCCCGAGACGTTCACCGGCGTCGTCCTCCCGTTGCTCTCCCAGGTGTGCAGCCCCCGGGCCCGCCAGGTGGGCAGGTCGCAGTTGGTGACCAGGGCCCCGTAGCCCGGGACGCAGATCTGGCCGCCGTGGGTATGGCCGGCCAGGAGGAGGTGGGCGCCGGCTTCGGTGAAGTGGTCGAGGACGCGCTGGTAGGGTGCGTGCGCGACGGCGATGCGCAGGTGCGGGTCGGCGTCCCTGCCCTTGGTCCCGCGTGGCCAGCCCGCGTACCGTTCGAGGCGCAGGTGCGGATCGTCGACGCCGGAGAAATCGAAGCGCATGCCCTTAAGCACCACCGACTGGCAGCGGTTGGTCAGGTCCACCCAGCCGGACATGCCGAACTCGGAACGCAGCCGGGGCCAGTCGAGCCTTTCCGGGTGCTTGCGCTCGCCCGAGGGCCCGAGCAAATATGACGCCGGGTTCTTCAGGCTCGGGCCAAAGTAGTCGTTCGAGCCGGGGACAAACACGCCGGGAAATTCCAGCAGGGGTCGCAGAGCCGCCACGAGGGGGTCCACGCCCTTGGCATGGCTGAGGTTGTCGCCCGTGTTCACCACGAGGTCCGGCCGCAATTGCGCCAGGGAGGACAGCCACTGCGCCTTCCGGTGCTGGCCCGGAACGAAGTGGATATCGGACAGGTGCAGTATCCGGAACGGGCCGAACCCGGCCGGCAGAATGGGGAGGGTTTCCTCCCTGACCACAAACTGGTTCTTCTCCCACAGCCCGTAGCCGGTAGCGGCCGCCCCCGCCGCCGTCCCGATCGCGGCGGTCACGGCAAAGCCGCGTCCGATGCTTCGAACGCGGCTCGCCAGATCATTGCCCAGGGTCATCGGCTACTTCTTGCCGGAGGACTTCGTGGGTGCCGGTGTCGGGTCGGCGGACGGTTGCGTGGCCGGCTCGGTGCTCTTCCCGGTCGGAATGGTGGTCCGCGGCACTGTTACCGGGTCCGGGACCGGGGCCGGGGAGTACAGCATGTCCGACGGCGGGTCCGGGAACGGATCGGTGCCGTAGGCCGGTGCCACCTGGGCCATGTAGTTCGAGAACTGCGGCCCGGCGATCATGTAACCGTCGATGCCCTTGTAGAAGTTGCCGTTGATCGTGACATTCTGCCCGGCACGCTTCTGGTCGCCCAGGGGATCGCCAAACCACGTGGCCGTCGCGAGGCCGCTGGTGTAGCCCGCCACCCAGGTAGAGCTGTTGTTGTCGTTGGTGCCCGTCTTCGCCGCAATGGGGAAAGTGGTCCGGGTCGAAATCCGGGGCACAATGAGCGAGCCCGAGCCGCGGTTGAGCACTTCCTGCATAGCGTACGCGACGCCGTGGGCCACCTCGGGCTTGATCGCGTCCCTGCAGTTGGGTGATTGGGCCGGCAGCTGGGCGCCGGTCGCGTCTGTTACCGACTCGATGGCCATCGGTTCACAGTACTTGCCATTGTTGGCGAAGGTGGCGAATGCGCTGGCCATGGTCAGCGGCGCCGTCTGGGTGGACCCGATGAGGTTGCCGAGGGTGGTCATCGGCACCGGGGGGTTGGGGTTGTCCGCGCTCGGCAGCCCGCCGTGGATGCCCACTGCGTCCACGACCTTCTGGATCCCGCAGAGGTCCACCTGGGCGGCGGAAGCGAACGTGATGGTGTTGATGGAGTTCGCCAGGCCGTCAAGGACGGACATGTACTTGTAGTGGGTCTCGTCGGCGTTCTGTAGGTCGTAGCTCCCGTTGGACGCGTCATACCAGCCGGTGGTCGGTGCCGGGCAGGTGTTCTTCCAAGGGAAATTCTGTGGATATCGCCGCACGGCGCCGTTGAGCTGGGTGCTCATCGACTTGCCCTCGTTGAGCCACTCCGCGAACGTAAACGGCTTCATCGTGGATCCGGGCTGGAAGCCGCCGAGGCCGTTGAGGTCATTGCCCTTGGCATCCTGCACGTCCACGTTGAAATTCTGGGTCTGGTCGAACTTGCCGTCGGCCGGGAACCAGACGGTGTTCTGGGCCATGGAGACGATCTTGCCGGATCCCGGCTGCACGGACACCAGCGAGGCGCCCCACTTATCCGGGTTCGCGCCGGCCGACCCGTCCACCTGGGCCTGCGCCACGGACTGGGCCTTCGGATCCAGCGTGGTCTTGATGGTCAGGCCGCCGCGGAAGATCTTCCGCTCACGCTCGGCCGCGTCGGCCCCGTAGGCCGGGTTGTTCAGGAGCAGGTGGAGCACGTAGTCGCAGAAGTACGGCGCCGTCTGTGAATAGGCACAGCCCTGGCGGGGCTGGGTGACCTTGGTCTGCACCGGTGTCGCGACCGCTGCGTCGTAGTCGGCCTGCTTGATCTTGCCCTGCGTCAGCATCGCGCGGAGCACGAGGTCGCGACGGACCTTGGCGTTCTCCGGATTGGTGATCGGGTCATAGTAGGAGGGGCTGTTCACGACGCCGGCCAGCAGGGCCGCCTGCGGCAGGGTCAGGTCCTTGGCCGTGGTGCTGAAGAAGAACTTGGACGCGGCTTCGATGCCGTAGGCGTCCCGGTTGAAGAAGACGATGTTCAGGTAGCCCTCGAGGATCTGCTCCTTGGTGAACTTCTTCTCCAGCGCGATGGCCAGCTTCATTTCACGGAGCTTGTCCCCGACGCCCTTGTTGACGCCGTTGAGCAGGACCTCGCTGCCCTTGCCTTCGGCCTCCAGCGAGGAGTTGATGACGTTGTTCACGTACTGCTGCGTAATCGTGGACGCGCCCTGCTTGTTGCCGCGGGCGGTGCTCACGAGCGCGCGCAGGATGCCGGTGGTGTCCACACCGCCGTGCTCGTAGAAGCGGCTGTCCTCGATGGCGATGATCGCGTCCTTGATGTGCGGTGACATCTGGTCCAGCGAAACACGGGTGCGGTTTTCCGCATAGAGGTTGGCGATCGGGCTGCCGTCGGACGCCAGGATCGTGGTCGACTGGCTCGGCGGATCGACCTTCAGCTCTGCGGGGAGCGTGTCAAAGAACTGGATCGAACCGCTGGCCGCGCTGCCCGAAACGGCCGCCGCGGGGACCAGGAGGCCCGCCACCAGGACACCGCAAATAGCGCTCACGCCCAGGAAAAGAAAGATCTTTCCGAGGGTGGTGGCCGTGTCGAATAAAGGGTTCTTGCCAGTCGCCATGTTTTCCACTTTACCGGCAACGACTAGGCTTTATGTCATGACCAAATGGGAGTACGCCACGATTCCGCTCATTATTCACGCCACAAAGCAGATCCTGGACCAGTGGGGTGACGACGGCTGGGAGCTCGTCCAGGTTGTTCCGGGACCCGATGGAAACGGCCTGGTTGCCTACCTGAAGCGGGAGAAGCAGTAGCCATGAGCACCCCCTCAGAAGCCGTTCCGGCCACGCCGTCGGGCGCGGAAAACATCTCCGAAAACACGGCCGGGGCAGCGAGCCCCACGGCCGGCGCGGGCGCGTCGTCCGCCGTCGAACAGCGCCTCGCGGAGCTGGGCCTGACGCTCCCCGACGTCGCGGCTCCGGTCGCGGCGTATGTTCCGGCCGTGATTTCCGGCAACCACGTCTACACCTCCGGGCAACTGCCATTCATCAACGGCAAGCTCGAGGCCACCGGAAAGGTTTCCACCGGTTCGGCGGGCGCCTCCGACGAGTCCACGGTGTCCCCGGAGGACGCGAAGGCCTACGCTGCCGTCTGCGCCGTCAACGCCCTGGCCGCCGTCAAGAGTGTGATCGGCGACCTCGACCGCATCACGCGGATCGTCAAGGTTGTCGGATTTGTATCCTCCGACCCTTCCTTCACCGGCCAGCCCGGTGTCATCAACGGCGCCTCGGAGCTGCTGGGCCAAGTCCTCGGCGACGCCGGCCAGCACGCACGTTCCGCCGTCGGCGTATCCGTTCTGCCGCTCGACTCGCCTGTCGAAGTCGAACTGATCGCTGAATTCGCCTAGTAGACCGGTTACTTCGTTGCCTCAGTTAGAACGCCGCCTGTTCGTCCTGCCCCCGGATCTTGAGGGAGCAGCCCGCAGCTGGATTGAACACGGTGAGCGGACGCCCCGCGCGCCCCGTTTGGCCTCATCGGTGATCCTCCTGCGGGATTCGCCCACAGGCCTGGAGACCTGGCTCGGCTACCGGACGGGGTCCTCCCCGCTCGGTGTCCTCGCCTTCCCCGGCGGATCGCTGGAAGCCACCGACGACGACGCCGTCGGCTGGCTGGGCCCCTCACCCCAGCACTGGGCCGAGCAGATGGGGACGCCCGACGTCGGGCTGGCGCGCCGACACGTCGTCGGTGCCATCCGTGAACTGTTTGAGGAGACCGGCATCCTGCTGGCCGGCCCCGACCTGTCCACCACGGTGGAGCTGACCTCCCGCGCCGACTGGATGCGCGCCCGCGAAGCCGTGGCCGAGCAGGAGAAATCCTTCACCGACCTGCTCGCCAAGCGCGGGCTCTCGCTGCGCACTGACCTGCTCAAACCCCTGGTGAACTGGCTCAGCCCCGATTTCGCGCACCGCCGGTTCAATACCCGGTACTTCGCCGCGACGGTGCCCGTGAACCAGCAGCCCTCGCTGCTGGCCAGCAAGGGGATCTGGGGCCGCTGGGTGTGTGTCCGGAAAGTCGTGAGCGAGCGGGACAGCACCGTGCTGGGTGACGAGGTGGGGCAGGAGAACACCGTCGGCCGGACCCTGGGCGAACTCCTGGTCCCTGGCTCGGAGATCATGCTTGAGAAGATGGCCAAGGCCAACGGCTGCATCGCCTACCTCAGCTACAAGCGCAAGGCCCACGTCTACCAGCCGAAGCTGGTCGAGGAAGACGGCCGTCTCATGCTCGAAGTCGAAGCAGCCAAAACGATCGCCGGCGAACCGCAGCGGGAACGTTAGGCCCGGGGAGCGCCGACGCCACGGAAGGCTGGCTCCATGCGGGCGGCCTGTTAGGGCTTGGCTGCACGGGAGCACGGGACGTGGCCCGGGACATGCCCCGCGCTGCTCCTAAGGACTGGACATGTCCCTTCGTGCTGCGTGCCGGCCCGGGACAAGTGCTCCGGTCGGCCTGTCCGGTGGACAGAGTGGCGTTATGTCCAGTCCCCGCAGCCGGGGCTGGACATGTCCCTTGATGCCCGGTGCGAGCCCGGGGACATGCCCCGCCCTGCTCCTGAGCACTGGACATGTCCCTTCGGGCTGCGTGCCGCACCAGTGGACATGTCCCGCGGACAACCAGCCGGGGACCTCCTCCGAGATTTAACGGCAGAATTTTAACGGCAGAAGGCCGGTCCCGTTTCCGGGGCCGGCCTTCATGGTTGCTGCTGGGGTCCCTAGCGGGAACGCTGGCGCAGGCGCTGCATGTCAAGGATGACGACGGCGCGCGCTTCCAGGCGCAGCCAGCCGCGCTGCACGAATTCTGCGAGGGCCTTGTTGACCGTTTCACGGGAGGCGCCGACCAGCTGGGCGAGCTCCTCCTGCGTCAGTTCGTGGGCGACCAGGACGCCGTCGGTTGCCGGGCGGCCGAAGCGGTCGGCCAGATCCAGCAGCGCCTTGGCCACACGGCCCGGCACGTCGGAGAAGACGAGGTCGGAAAGGGAATCGTTGGTGCGGCGCAGGCGGCGTGCCAAGGCCTGCAGCAGCTGGGCCGAGACCTCGGGGCGGGTGCGCAGCAGCGCGTTGAGGCTCTCGTTCTTCAGGCCGGCGAGACGCGTCTCGGAAACGGCAGTTGCCGTGGCCGTGCGCGGGCTGGGGTCGAACAGCGCCATTTCGCCGAAAAGTTCGCCCGGGCCGAGGATGGCCAGCAGTGATTCGCGGCCGTCCGGCGACGTGCGGCCGAGCTTCACCTTGCCGGAGACGATGAAGTAAAGCTGGTCACCCTGGTCGCCTTCCCGGAATACCGAGGCACCGCGTGAAAGGTCCACCTCGGTAAGTTCGTCCGTCAGCAGACGGAACGCCTCGTCGTCGAGCGTGGCGAAAAGGGGTGCGCGGCGCAATACCTCGATATCCATGAAATCTCCTGACTAGCTGTGTCGGCTGGGGCGCTTCAGCCATTGTTTCAGAATTTTGGAGCTTCTGTGACGTAGTTGGCACGGAAACGCCCGAAGGGGCCGAAAGCGCACGGCTCGGGAAGTCCGCGCAGATCCCTGGGCAGGCTGGCGGCCGGTCGGCAAACGTTCAGCTTACACCGGTAGAATCGTCGCTGAACTGTCTGTGAGGAGCCCCGGTGTTTGGCTTGACCATTTTGGACCTGCTGTTGGTTGTGGCGCTCTTGTCCTACCTGATCCACGGTCTTCGCAACGGCTTCCTTGTGACGCTCGGAGGCATCGCGGGATTCGCGGCAGGCGCCGTCGCCGCCTTTGTCTCCGTGCCCATCGTCAGCGGCCTCGTGGAGGACAGCGGCTGGCGCCTGACGGCGATCGTTGCCACGGCGGTCCTTCTGATGATCGTGGGCAACGGCCTCGGCACCATGATCGGGCGGCGAATCCGCAGCGTGGTCCCGTTCAGCCCCCTGCGGGCGGCGGACCGCCTCGTGGGCGGAGGCGTGAACGTGGTGGTGTCCGCCCTTGTGATGTCGATGCTGGCGTTCAGCATCGGGGCCCTGGGTGTGCCGTTCGTGTCCCAGCAGCTCGCGGAATCCAAAGTCATCAGGTTCATCGACGGCGTGACGCCGATGCCGGTCAAGGCATCAATGGCGCAGCTGCGTTCCGCCGTGATCGGCGAGGGAATCCCCACCCTGCTGGACGGCTTCGGCCAGAGCCAGCCCGTTGCCGTTCCGGACACCAGCACGGACACTCCGGCGCTGAACAAGGCCGCCGCGTCCGTGCTCAAGATCGCCGGAACCGCCTACCAGTGCGGTCAAAACCAGACCGGAACAGGCTTCGTGGTCGCCCCCGGGCGTGTGGTGACCAACGCCCATGTGGTCGCCGGGGTCGACGAACCGGTGGTGGAAACGCCCGGTGGCCGCGCACTGCCTGGGCGCGTCGTCTACTTTGATTCCCAGCACGACCTCGCCGTCGTGGCCGTTGACGGTCTGCGCTCGGAACCCCTGGCGCTGGCCGCCGACCTGCCGTCCGGCAGCGCCGCGGCCTTTGCCGGCTATCCGCACGGCGGGCCTTTCCAGTCCAAACCGGCCACGGTGCAGGACATCGCCACCGTGCTGGTCCCGGACATCTACGGTAAGAATGCGTCGCCCGAGGACGTCTACCGGCTGGCCGGCGACGTGCAGCCGGGCAACTCCGGGG
>Ga0207697_10001699_pt1 | contig 11847 bp, 14 predicted proteins | sample KBSSwiS5withPhiX_FD_184293 | JGI IMG/M metagenome (GOLD analysis project Ga0207697, IMG submission 184293) | Switchgrass rhizosphere microbial communities from Kellogg Biological Station, Michigan, USA, with PhiX - S5 (SPAdes) (version 2) | ecosystem: Host-associated > Plants > Roots >... | reverse complement strand
CCGCCGCCAGCGCCTACACGCTGAAGGGCGTCGAGAACGTGCTGGCGAAGAATCCGGACATCAAGGTCGTCTCGAGCCAGGCCGCCGACTGGGACGCCGCCAAGGCGAAGGGCATCACGCAGACGGTGCTGAAGCAGCACCCCGACCTGTGCGGCATCGTCGGCTTCTGGGACGGCATGGACTCGGGCACCGCGGCGGCGATCAAGGAGGCCGGGTTGACCGGCAAGGTCTTCCTCGCGACCTCCGGCGCGGGCTGCCGCCCCGGTCACCTCCACCTTCGCCCTTCTCCGGGCCGACCTCGCGGAGACCAACGCGGTCCGCATCTACGTCCAGGCCGCGCGCGCTGGAGCCACCGGCCTCTTCTTCTTCGACATCGAGGACCGCACCGCCACGCTCTACATGAGGCGCGGGAATCCCGAGTCCGCCGAGTCCACGCACGACTCCGACGCCATCGGGCCGTTCCTGCTCGCGCAGCGGCTGGCCACCCAGGAGCAGGTCACCCGCGCGGAGAAGGAGGCGATGAAGTACGGCAACGACGTGCTGGCCGCGCTCTTTACCCTCGGTGCGGTCAACCCCGGCCTGGTCTTCCCCGCGCTCGCGCAGCGCGCCGCCGACATCCTCCTTCGCGCGTACCTGTCGCCGCGGGGGAGCTTCCGCTTCGAGGCGCTCGAGCTGCCGCCGAACAAGGTCGTCCCGCTGGGAAACCGGTGGGGTCTTCTCGCCGAGGTCATCCGGCGCGTGCCACTGCCCGAGCTGAAGTCACGGCTGATGGACGTCCGGGAGCGCCCGGTCGTCCGCCGGGGAGCGGGAGACGCCCTGCCCGACCTCCGCCTCACCGCCCAGGAGACGCGCGCCGTGGGCTACTTCGACGGGACGCGGTCGCTGGCCCACCTGGCCCAGAGCAACGCCGGAGAGATGGACACCATCCTCCGGGTCGCGCTGCTCCTCCGCGAGCTGGATGCCGTCTCGTTCCCCGAGGTGAGCCTGCGCGCGCCACCTCCCGCGCCGGCTCCTCCTCCCCGCACGCCCACCCCTTCGCCGGCTCCACCGCCGAAGGCGGCCCCGGCCCCGGCGGCCCCCGCGCCTGCACGAAAGCCGGCATCCCCGCCAGCCTCCGCCCCTCGCCCGCAGGTGCCCACGATGACTCCCACCGGGCTGGCGTCGATGCCCCAGGCCGAGCCTCCGCGCATCGCTCCGATGGTGCCGCCCGCGGCCCGACCCGCGTCGCCCGGATTCGCCGCCGAGCTCCGGGAGCTGCAGGCGCGCCTGGAGCGCGTCCGGAAGGAGAACCACTTCCAGGTCCTCGGTCTGCCGGACACGGCCGACGCGAGCAGCGTCAAGACTGCGTACTTCAAGCTCGCGAAGCTGTTCCACCCCGATACCGTTCCACCCGACTCACCGCCCGAGCTGGGGAAGACGAAGGCAGAGATCTTCGCCGCCATCGGCGAGGCGAACCGGGTGCTCGCCGACGACGCCTCGCGCGCCCGCTACAAGCAGACGCTCGCCGAGGGCGGACCCGCCGAGGTCGACGTTCAGGCGGTGCTCCAGGCCGAGGAGACCTTCAACAAGGGGACGTCGCTCGTCCGCGCCCGCCGCTTCCCCGACGCGGTGAAGACCTTCGACGACGCCATCGCCGCCAATCCCCGGGAGGGCGAATTCTACGCCTGGCGGGGCTATGCGCGCTTCTTCACCCTGCCCGACAAGAAGGTCGCCATGGTCGAGGCGATGCGCGACCTGAACCAGTCACTGAAGCTCAACGAGCGCTGCGCCCCGGCGCACTACTTCATCGGTCAGCTCCACAAGCTCACCGGCGATGCGGCGACGGCGCTCAAGCACTTCAAGCGCTGCGTGAACATCGATCCGCAGCACGTCGATGCTCAGCGGGAGATCCGCATCGCCACCGGACAGAAGTGAGATGGGCCTCGACGGAAAGCAGCGGCGGAAGCTCCGCGCCATGGGACACCACCTGACGGTGGTGGTGCAGGTGGGCCACGACGGGGTCACCGACGGGGTGCTCGCCGCGCTGGAGCAGGCGCTGTGGGATCACGAGCTGGTGAAGGTCAAGCTCGCCTCCGAGGACCGCGAGACGCGAAAGGAGCAGGCCGAGGCGCTTGCGTCCGGCACCGGGGCCGAGCTCGCCCAGGTCCTGGGGCGCACCGTCCTGCTCTACAAGCCGAACCCGGACGAGCCCCGCATCGAGCTCTGACGTGCCCTCATCGGCGCGGAGCGCTGCGTCAGGATGCTCGGTGAGTAGGATGGCCCCTGGGCGGCGTCCCTGACGACGGCACCGTCTTTCCACGGGAGTCATCATGCGAACGCCCCTCGTCGTCGCCGTCCTGCTCTTCTCTGCTCCTCTCGTGGCGGAGGAAGCCGCCCCGAAGAAGCAGACACCGGTCGGCCGGAAGGTTCGCTTCAACGGTCGATTGCTGGGTGGCCCCGAGCTCGCCACCCTGGAGCAGCTGGAGCGTGGCGGGTCGCGGGTCAAGGATGGCGAGTACTGGTACGACGCGCGTACCGGCGCAGCGGGAACGTGGGGCGGGCCGACGCAGACCTTCCTCCCTCCCGGTCTGGCCCTGGGGGGGTCGCTCCCGGCCGATGCCTCGGGCGGCGGACGCGGCACGCTCACCGGCGTCTTCGTCAACGGGCGCGAGCTGCATCCCGTCGACGTGATGGGGCTCCAGCAGCTCGTCGGTCAGGTCCTTCCCGGCCGCTGGTGGGTGGACGCACAGGGAAACTACGGCCTCGAGGGTCGCCCACCCCTCGGAAACCTCATGATGCTGGCGCGCGCTCGCCGCGGAGGAGGTGGGAGCGGAGGACCGCAGGCCTGGAGCAAGCACTACGAGGGGAGCACCCCGGGGCAGAACATGAACCTCGCCAGTGACGGGACCACCACCTGCTTCAGCGTCGCCGGCGACACGCGCTGCACGGGGATGTGAGGCGGTCGCAGGCCTAGACCGTGCGCCCGAGCTCGCGCGCGAACTGCTCGCGCATCGTCGCCGCGACCCGCACCGCGTCGGCTCCGGCGGGGAACTCCACCGGCGGGAGCACCCGGATCCGGATGTCCACCCGCGGCGCCATCCACGGGCCGTCCCCCACCACCAGCGCACGGGTGCCGGAGAGAAGCACCGGGACCAGCGGGACCCGCTCGTCGCGCGCGAGGACGAACGCCCCTGGCTTGAAGTGGAGCAGCGCCTCGCCCGGCGCGTAGGTGCCCTCGGGAAACATCAGCACCGCCATCCCCCGGCGAAGCCAGCGCCGGCAGTCCTCGAGCATCGCCCGGGTGGAGTGGGGGCGCCCGCGCTCCAGCCGGACGTAGCGCAGCATCCACATCGCCCATCCGACGAGGGGCAGCGAGAACAGCGAGGCCTTGGACACGAACTTGAACGGCCGGTGGAGCCCCATGCAGGCCGCGACGTCGGCCAGCGACTGGTGGTTCACGACGAGCACCGACGCGCCGGGCGGAATCCGTTCCCGTCCCTCGACCCGCACCCGCCAGAACGGGTTCAGGTGCAGGTAGGCGTGGCAGCTCCGGCAGACGAACGCGTGGAGCACGCGCCGGTCCGGATCGAACGGCGCCGTCACCGCGAAGAGGAGCACCGCGACGACGAAGAGGACCGGCATGGTCAGCAGCACCACCGACCAGAACGCCACGGTGGCCACCGCGCTCGCCGGCGAGGGGCGAACGCTCACGTCTTCGCCGCGATGCGCGCGCCCAGGGCCATGCCGTAGCCGACCTCGAGGCCCCCGTCGACGACCAGGGTGGTCCCGTTCACGTAGCCGGCGGCATCGGAGAGGAGCCAGGCGATGGGCCGGGCGATCTCCTCGGGCGCCGCGACGCGGCCGGAGGGGACCTGCGTCTCCACGGTCTCGGTCATCGCCTCCCAGGCCTGGCCCATGTAGAAGCGCGAGCTGTCGGTGTCGATGTACCCGGGGTTCACCGCGTTGACCCGGATGCGGTCCCCGGCGAGCTCGGCCGCGAGGTACTTCACCAGGACCTCCATCGCGCCCTTCATCGCGCCGAGGAAGCCGTGGAAGGGCAGCGGCATCCGGCTGTCCATCCCGGAGATGGCGACGATGCTCGCTCCGGGCCGACCGCGCATCAGCGGCGCCGCGAGCTGAGCGAGGAGCACGAAGCTCTTCACCGTGACGGCGAAGGTCTTGTCCATCTGGTGGGCCTTCATCGTCATCAGCGGCACGAAGGCCGTGCTCGCCGCGTTCGCCACCACGGCGTCGAGGCCTCCGAACGTCTCCCGCGTGCGCTCGATCACCTTCTCGAGGGCCTCCGGCTCGAGCTGGTCCGCCCGCAGGACGACCGCCTTCCGGCCGAGCGCGGTCACCCCCGCCTCGAGCGAGCGAGCCGCCTCCTCGTCCCTCCGGTACGTCGCCACCACGTCCCAGCCCTCGCGGGCGAGCAGCAGGGAGACGGCGCGGCCGACGCCACGGGAGCCTCCGGTCACCAGCACCACCCGGTTCGCCATGGCGCCTTCGTAGCAGACCGGCGCAATCCCCGGTGACGGTGTACGTCTCCTGATCGCGATGGGACTGCTGCATGGACTGTGGCTGCTGGTGGTGGGCGCGCTGGGCGCGGCGACCATCGTCGCCCGCGACCGCCGGGGCGCCCGGGTGCTGACCGAGCTGGAGCCCTACCGCGGGTGGATCGGCGTCATCAGCGCCGTCATCGGCGCGTGGCGGCTGTTCTGGGTCCTCCTGGAGCTGCCGGGGCTCCGCTGGTTCAACCACTGGCTGCTCCGGGCGATGGACGGTGCGCTGCTGCTGTCGCTCGGGCTCGTGCTCGGGGTGGGCATCTTCCGGGGGTGGTTGAAGGGTCCCGGAGCGCAGGCCACGCTCGACGGGTGGACGCGAAAGCTCCAGCCCTACCGCGAGAAGCTGGGCGTCACGGCGATGGTGCTCGGCGCCTACCTCGTGCTCCGCGCCGTGCTCTGAGACGGGATGACGCCGGTGCCCGGGCTGGTCGACACCGAGACCACCTGGATCGACCGGATGATCGCACGCGAGGGACGGAAGGATCCGGGTGCTTTCGGCGTTAACATCGGGGCCGCTCCATGTACGTGCTCCGCATCGCCCTGTTCCTGGCCATCGTGCTGGTCGTGGTCGTCGGGGGCCACCTCTACCTGTACCGGCGCATGTTCCGGGACACGACGGACGACCGCCGCATCCGGCGCGTCGGAGCCGTCGCGCTGGGCCTGGCGGCCGCCTCGCTGTTCCTGGCGCGGTCCCTCTTCTCGCGGGTCCACACCGCCTGGGGCGATGCGCTGGCGTTCGCCGCGTGGTGCTGGATGGGCGTGGGGCTGTACCTCGGCATGTCGCTCGCGCTCTTCCATCTCTGGAGGAGGCTGGCCGTCTGGCGGCGGGTGCGGGCGGGAGCGGCGCCGATCTCGGCCGAGCGGCGCCGGTTCCTGGCGCGCGCGGCGGTGGGCGGCGCGGGGCTCGTGGCGGCGGGCTTCAGCGCGTACGGGGTGCGACGGGCCTTTGCGCCGCCGGCGATCGACGAGGTGGCGGTCCGGCTCCCCAGGCTCCCCCGGGCGTTCGACGGTCTGCGCATCGTGCAGGTGAGCGACGTTCACATCGGCGACGTGCTGGGCCGATCGTTCCTCGAGGACATGGTGCGCCGCTGCAACGCGCTCCGGCCCGACCTGGTGGCGGTGACCGGCGATCTCGTGGACGGGCGGGTGAGCGTGCTGGGCCCGACGGTGTCGGCGCTGCAGGGGCTGCGCTCGCGCTGGGGGACGTACTTCATCACCGGGAACCACGAGTACTACTCTGGCGACCTCGAGTGGTGCGCAGCGCTGGAGCGGATGGGGCTGACCGTGCTCCGCAACCGCACCGTCACGCTGCGCGACGGCGATGCCCGGCTGGACCTGGTGGGCGTGGACGACTACGGGCAGAAGGACCGGCCGCGCGGCTGGGACCTCGAGGCGGCGGTGGCCGGTCGGGATGCGGACCACGCGGCGGTGCTGCTCGCGCACCAGCCTCGCGCAGTGGAGGAGGCCGTCGACAAGGGCATCGGCCTGCAGCTCTCCGGGCACACCCACGGCGGGCAGCTGTTCCCGATGACCGCGCTGGTGTCGGCGCTGTGGAAGTACTCCGCCGGGCTCTACACGGTGGGCGACGGGCACGTGTACGTCCACCGCGGGACAGGGTTCTGGGGACCGCCCATGCGCATCGGCAGCCCGCCGGAGATCGCGGCGATCACGCTGACCGTCTGAAGGCGGCGCGCCGGCTCCACGGCGGACGTCACTTGCTCGGCGCGGCGGCCGTCTTCGGCGCGACGACCTTCACCACCGCGGTCGAGCCCGGGATGCGGTCGCCCGGGAGCGGCTCGACGCGTCCGCCGAGGAACTGGCCGAGGAAGGCCTCGGCGCGGGCGTTGAAGTCCATCGTGTTCTCCGGCCGTGCGAAGCCGTGCCCCTCGTCCGAATAGACGACGTAGGTCACCCCGAGGCCGTGCTTCTCGAGCGCCGCGACGATCTGCTCGGACTCGGCCTGCTTCACCCGGGGATCGTTCGCGCCCTGTCCGATGAGGAGCGGCATCTTGATCCTGTCCGCGGAGAAGAGGGGCGACGCCGATTCGAGGAGCTGCTTGTCCGCCGGGTCGTCGATGTTCCCGATGCGCCGGTTGAAGATCGACCGTAGCGGCTTCCAGTACGGGGGAATGGATCGGAGGAGCGTGAAGAGGTTGGAGGGGCCAACGATGTCCACGCCACAGCGGAACACGTCCGGGCTGAAGGCCGCCGCCGCGAGGGTCGCGTACCCGCCGTAGCTCCCGCCCATGATCGCCACCCGCTCCTTCTGCGCCACGCCCTCCTTGATCGCCCAGTCCAGCGCGTCGAGCAGGTCGGTGTGCATCGCCTTGCCCCACTGGCGGTTGCCGGCGCTCATGAGCTTCCGCCCGTAGCCGGTGCTGCCGCGGAAGTTGACTTGAAGCACCGCGTACCCCCGGTTCGCGAGCCACTGCGCGTAGGGGTCGAGCTTCCAGTGATCGCGCCCCCACGGACCTCCATGGACGAAGAGGACCATCGGGCCTGCGGCGCTGGCTCCCACCGGTCGCGTCAGGTAGCCGTGCAGCGGGAGACCGTCGCGCGCTGCGAAGGCGACGGGCTTCCTCTCCGGCAGCGAGAGCGATTCGAGGTTCGGCCGGTCGACGAAGAGGAGCTTGCCCTGCAGCGACGTGCGGTCGAACGAGAAGTACCGGGTGGGGCCCTGCGCATCGCGGAACGCCACCACCCAGGTCCGGTCGGCGCGGTCGCGAGAGACGACCTCCGGGAACCCCCGCGCGAGGTGAGGGAAGACATCGAAGTCCTTCTTCACCGTCGGGTCGAGGAGGGTCCAGGCGGGCAGTCCGGGCTCGAACACCACCCCCTCGACGATGTGACGCGTCGGGTGGACGGAGACATCCGACGGATCGACCTCCGGATTCGAGGCCAGCACCTTCTCCGGGCCGCCGGAGAGAGCCCGCTGCACCACTCTCGCGGTCGGCGCCCCGGCGCTGCTGACGTAGAGGACGCTCTTGCCGTCGGCGGTGAGGTCGAGGAGCTCCACCGTGTCGTCCGGACCGCCGCGGGTCAGCGTTCGCCAGGCGCCCTTCGCCGAGTCGCGGACGAGGAGCTCCTCGCCGCCGTCGGCCCGGGAGGCGACTCCGGCCTTCACCACCAGGTCGTCGGTGGCCGCCCAGGTCGTCACCGTGCCGGGGTTCTTCGTCTCCAGCGTCACCGCCCCGCTCCGGAAGTCGATCCGGTGGACGTCCATCCTCCCGCGGTCCTGGAGGTTCAGCGCGACGAGGATCTCGGAGGGACGGCGTGGGCTGTCGGCGACGAGCTCGGCGTGCACGCCGTCGAACGGGGTCAGGTCCCGGACCTGCCTCGACTCCACGTCGACGCCGTAGACGTGCCAGTCCTCGTTCCCCTTGACGTCCTGGAGGTAGAGGAGCGTCCGGCTGTCCTGTCCCCACTGGAATCTGCGGATCGGTCGCTGGCGGTCGGCGCTGACTGCCGTGGCGTCGTCCTTCCCGAGCGTCTGCACCCAGACCTGGAGGATCCCCTTGTCCGGCTGAAGCCAGGCGAGCCGCTTCCCGTCGGGGGAGAGGGCCGGCTTGGTGCGCTCGGGGTTTCCGAAGAGCACCTCGCGAGGGATGAGCGGCGTCTCGGCGCGGGCCGCGACGGCGAGGAGGAGGATGGCGGGGGCGAGCCGACGCACGGGGGTCCGGGACATGGGCTCCGGTGTTCTAGCGCAAGAGCACCGGCTGACGCGGTGAGCCAGCTCGGGCGAGGGCACGCGGGTGGTCGGTCGTGACCCTCACGACCCGGTCGTTGCGCTGGCAGCGGAGTCTCGTCTAGGCACGGAGGTGGCGATGAGAGTCCATGCCTTCCTGGCCACCGCCGACGCGCTCCCGCGGCTGCTCGAGGCCGGCACCGCACCTCCGACCAGCGCCGAGCTGAGGGGCGTGGATCCGGTGAACCTGGCGTCGCTGGTGGCGATCGTGACCGCCGGGAGCGTCGGCAACGAGGAGGCAGGCGCCGCGCTGGAGAACCCGGTCCTCACCGCGGGAGCGCGGGCGCCCTCGATCCACCTGCTTCCGGCGGATGCCGCCGACGCGCTGGGGAACTCGGACGCGGCACAGCGCACCCGGTGGGTGGCGGAGTGGAGCGGCGGGAACGGACGTCCGGACGACGGACCGGAGAAGACGGTGGAGACGCTGGCGCAGGTCGCGGCGAGCCGGGGACCCGAGCAGGGGCTCTACCTCTGGGTGGCGGATGGACCGTAAGCGGCGCTGCGGCTGGGTGACGGAAGAGCCCCTCTACATCCGGTACCACGACGAGGAGTGGGGTCGCCCGGTGCACGACGACCGGACGCTCTTCGAGTTCCTCATCCTCGAGGGCGCCCAGGCCGGCCTGTCGTGGTGGACGGTGCTGAGGAAGCGGGAGGCGTATCGAAAGGCGTTCGACCGGTTCGATCCCGAGCGGGTGGCGCGCTTCCGGGCCGCGCGGGTGGCGGCGCTGCTGCGGGACCCAGGCATCATCCGGAACCGGGCGAAGGTGGCCTCGGCGGTGGAGAACGCGAAGGCGTTCCTCGAGGTCCAGCGCGAGCACGGATCCTTCGACGCGTTCGCGTGGAGCTTCGTGGGAGGCAAGCCCATCCGGCGGCGCCCACGCAGCCTCCGGGACATTCGGGCGACGACACCGGAATCGGATGCCTTCAGCAAGGCGCTCCGGGAGCGTGGCTTCCGGTTCGTGGGCTCGACGATCTGCTACGCCTTCATGCAGGCCTGCGGCCTCGTGGACGACCACGTCCAGGGATGCTTCCTGGCGAAGCGCCGCTGAGGCACCACCCGCGCTCAGCCTCCGCCGTTGCCGGAACCTGACGCCTTCTGGCTGCCGCTCTGGTCCGACGGCGGCGTCTGGTTCCTGGCGGGCTTCTTCCCGGAGCTCTCCGCCCCCGCGCCGCCCTTCCCTGCATCATCCGAGGGCTTGGTGCCCGAGACGTTCTCGAGCGACTCGTCGATCTCCTTCGGATCGAGCCCGAGCCGCCGCAGCGTCTCGTGATCGGGGAAGCCCGTCGCGGCCAGTCCCTGGCTCTGCTGGAACTTCCGCAGCGCTGCGCCGAGCTGCTCTCCTCGCACGTCCTGGTCGACGACTCCCTTGCCCTTCAGCGCCTGCGAGATCTTCTGCTGTGACCCCGGCTCCATCAGCCCCGAGGGGGACGCGGCGAGCGGAGGCTGACCCGGCGGGGTCTTGGAAGTGACCGTTCGCGCGCGCACCGCGGCGTCGCCCGACTGCGGCGCGGTCGCGTCCTTCACCTCCTCGTTCGTGTGCGCGCACCCCAGCGCCAGCAGCAAGACCGATCCGATGGCGAGCCCGACTCTCATTCTCCTGCTCCTCCCGTTCGCAGCGCCGTCACCGACTCAAGGTAGGTCGCGGGGTTGCGCGCGACATCCGGTCCGCCCGCCCCCGGGCGTCGGGGCCGCGCCAGGACAGCGAGGGCTCGACTGTCCGCTCGACGACTCTCTCAGGGCCGTGCGATGCGCGCGAGGAACTCCACCGCCTGCGCCTCGGCCCAGAACCGCGGCCGCAGGAGGCTGCCGGCGAGGAAGCCGACGTGGCCGCCCCGTCGTGTGCGGAGCAGCTGCACGGCCGGATTCGGAGTGGGCCCGGGCAGCGTCTCGACCGGGACCATCGGATCGTCCTCCGCGGCAATGCAGAGCACCGGTCGCCGGATGCGATCGAGCAGGGGTCCGGACGAGGCGCGCGCGTAGTAGTCGTCCGCGTCCCGGTAGCCGTTGCTCGGTGCGGTGAACGCGTCGTCGAAGGCGTGGAAGGTCTTCGAGTGGCGCACCGCGTCCGCCGACAGCCCGCACGCCGGATGCTCACGCAGCTTCCGCAACGCCTTCCGTCGCAGGGTGCGGAGGAACTCCCGGCGATAGATCGCGCCGTTCCCCCAGGGAGCATCGAGCGCCCGCGCAGAGGCCGCGAGGTCGAAGGGCGTGCTCACCGCCACCCCGGCGTCGATCGGAGACGCATCTCCGGTCTCGGCGAGCAGCTTGAGCAGCGCGTTGCCTCCGAGGGAGAAGCCGATCGCGAACAGCGGACCGCGGACCGCGGCGTCGCGGATCCGCCCGCACACGAAGCGCGGATCCTCCGTCTCTCCGGAGCAATAGGTCCGCAGCGCGCGGTTCGATTCACCGCTGCAGCTCCGCCAGGCCATCGCCACCGCGCCCCACCCCCGGTGAGCAATCTCGTTGAGCGTCGCGCGCACGTACCCCGAGCCGGGAGTCCCCTCCAGACCGTGCAGCACGAGCACGTGGGGGACGGTCGGCGGGGCGTCGAGCCAGTCGAGGTCGATGAAGTCTCCGTCATGAGTATCGACGCGCTGGCGCCGGAGGGACGGCGGGCGGGGGCGGCGCAGCAGATGAGCCAGGAGCGTCTGTGCCTGCGGGCCTGCGGCGCCCCAGGCCGGCCGGAAGGGCTCGGACGGCGTGAACGGCCCCGCCGCGAGCGGCATCCGTCCGGTCGCCCCGACCGGTGGCTGGCTCCTCGGGGTGGCCGCGACGGACGGCGTTCCCGGCGACGTCATCCACGCTCCGGGACACGTGCGTCGGGAGCCGGAGGCGCGGCGGCCGGGACCGCGCCCGCATCGACCGCCTGCACCGACTCGAGGGCGCCTGCGACCGCCGAGACCTCGCCGGACAGCGTGTCCAGGCTCTGCCGGAGACGCTCCGCCGCAGCCTCCTCCTGCCCCGCCTCCGCGGTGGAGCGCACGGCGAGCACCTGAGTGTGGAGCCCCTCGAGCGTGTAGAGCAGCCGGGTCCGCTCCGCCTCGAGGCGCGACGCGGCGGTGAGGAGCGACGCGCGCTGGTTTCGCTGCTGCTCCAGCGCCTCGAGGGCCTGACCCAGGCGCTGGCGCGTGACGGCGTCCTGCTCGGCGGCGAGCCGGCGCTGGAGCGAGTCCCGCTCCGACTGGAGCCGCGCGTCGTCCTCGGGCCTGGCGAGGTCACGGATCTCCCGCTCGCGACGCTCGAGGGCATGCACGCCGTCGCGAAGCGCCTGCACCGCCTCCTCCGGCTTCTGGACGATCTCCCGGAGCACCGCCGGGCCGCTTCGGATGTCGGCGAGCAACTGGTCGCACAGCTCGTCCACCCGTGCGAGCCGCGCGTCCACGCCGGTGGGCTCGGGGATCGCCTCGGCCTCCACGTCCGGCTCGACCTGCGCGGCCGGTGTTGCCGCGGTCGGGAGCGGGAGCCGCGTCACCATCGGGCGGCGGAGCCGCCGGAGCCGGAGCCGCAGCGGGTGGGGGAGGGGCAGGCGCAGGTGGCGGTGGTGGCGGTGAATTCAG
>Ga0207697_10001695_pt1 | contig 11863 bp, 10 predicted proteins | sample KBSSwiS5withPhiX_FD_184293 | JGI IMG/M metagenome (GOLD analysis project Ga0207697, IMG submission 184293) | Switchgrass rhizosphere microbial communities from Kellogg Biological Station, Michigan, USA, with PhiX - S5 (SPAdes) (version 2) | ecosystem: Host-associated > Plants > Roots >... | reverse complement strand
GTCAAAGGAAAAAGGCAAAGGGAAAGCGCCTGCGGCCCGAGCGAGGCGCGCAGTCGCCGAGCGACTGCCGGGGTCCCCAACGCGGCAGCCGCGTTGGGGTGGCCGTGCGGGGGTGGGGCCCCGCGAGCAAGTGAGAAATGCTGACGGCGACACCTCACTCTTGTGTCCATCGGCCGTTCGGCTTCATAATCGGCTCCGGTTGCGCCTGGGAACGCCAAATTCGTGACGTCTGATTCGCCTATCGGCCTCGCGTCGTCCTCGCCCGAATCGGAGCGGGATCGGGAAGCGCGTCTGGAAGAGCTGCTTCTCAGCGGTCTCGATCATTACTTTGGCGGTCAGCACGAGCTTGCCATCAACGTCTGGACCCGCGCGCTGTTCATCGATCGCGGTCACGCCCGTGCCCGGGCGTACATCGAACGGGCCCGCGGCGCCATCGCCGAGCGGCAGCGCGAGGCGGAAGAACTCGTCCACACGGGCGCCGCGGCGTTTCAGCGCGGCGAGTCCGAGACCGCCCGTCGTCTGCTCCGATCGGCGGTGGAACACGGTGCCGCGACCGAAGAAGTCCTCGCGCTGCTCGAACGTCTTGATCGGCTGGAAGCGGCGAGCGTGCCGCAGGACGCACGTCTTCCGCGCCGCGAGACACCGCGCCTCCCCGCGATCGAATCCAACTCGACCGGTCGTGATCGGTCGTGGCTCGTCTGGATCGCTGCCGGTGTTGTCCTCGGTTTGGCGGTGGCCGCCGTGGTGATTGGCGTCCTGTGGACGCGAGGAGATCAATGGCTGCCGCTCGAATCGGGCGCCACGATCGAGTCCTCGACCCGCATTCGTCAAGAGCCGCTACCCGTGCCGTCCGCCTCCGATGTCGCCATCGCGCGGGCGCAAGCGCAATTTGCGCGCGGCCATCTCCGCGAGGCATTGGAGGCGCTGGACGTGATCGGCCCCGGTGATCCGCTGAGCACGGAAGCGGATCGGCTGAAAGCGACAATCCAGCTGAAGCTGCTCGAAGCGGCCAGGAGCGATCAGACGCCGGCTGGAAACGACGCGGATCGCGCGCGCCGATGAGATGTCCGAAGTGCCAATACATCAGTTTCGATAGCGGTGACCGCTGTCGCAACTGTGGATATGAATTCTCGCTGACCTCCAACACTCGCGAGATCGATCTCCCGATCCAGACTGGCGACGAACCCATAGGTCCATTACGTGATCTGGCGCTGGAAGTCGATTCTCGTCGGACTGATCACGCGCCGGCCCTCGCCGAGACGATCACCCCTGCGCAACGGCCGATCACAAGCTCGTTCGATTTGCCACTGTTCAAGGAGCGGCGAACCACCGTCGACGCGCCGTCGGTGCCGCCGGCGAACGTTCCACGTGCACCGCTCGCCGTGCGGCGTTCAAATCCTGGAGGTGCCAGGCCAGCGACGCGACCACCGGTCGATGAGCCGGAGCTCGATCTCGAGCCGCCCGATCCGGCACCGCGCCAGAATCCCCGCGCACATGTGACATCAGCAACGCCAACGGTTGATGCCGACGCTGACAATCGCGCGGCGTCGTTGGGTACGCGCGTCCTGGCGACGCTTGTCGACATCGTGATCCTCTTCTCCATCGCGTGGGTGGTGCTCTACCTGACGTTGAAGATCTGCGGTCTGCCCTTCTCGAGGCTGGGTCTCATACCGCTGGCGCCGTTTCTTTCGTTCCTGGTGTTGATCGCGGGCGGATACCTGACGTTGTTCACGGCAGCCGGTGGACAGACGATTGGGAAGATGGCGACCGGCATCCGAGTGGTGTCGATGGATCAGGATCTCGTGCGCGTGCCCCTCGGCCGCGCGATTCTCCGCGCGGTGGCGTATTTCGTCTCGGCGTTGCCCGCCGGGCTTGGCTTTCTCCCGGCATTGGTCGGCGCAGACAGACGCGGAATCCACGACCGCCTCGCCGATACCCGCGTCGTCAAAGCGTGACTCGACTCGCGGTGTTCATCGCCACTGCGGCGTATTGCGGGTACTTTCCAGTAGCGCCGGGGACGGTTGGATCGGCCGCCGGGCTCGTCGTCCGGCCCGGGCGGGAACTGGATCGTGTCTCCGGCGTCGGCACCGGAAAGCTGGTCAGAGCGCGCGTCGGCAGCTCGAGTCGCCAAATACTGTTACCGATCGAATCCGTGAACCAGATGTTGCGATCGGCACCGGTCACGATTCCACCCGCGGAACCGGAGCTGGAAAAAAGGATCTCCTTGATTCGACCGTTCGGTGTGATGAAGGCGATCTGCCCAACCGCTCCTTCCGAGAACCAGACGTTGCCATCGGGGCCCGCCGTAATCTCCAAGGGGAAACTAAAAGTCGGAGTCCGGAACTCGGTGATCACGCCATCCGGAGTGACGCGCGCCACGTTGCTCGCGTTCTGCTCGGTGAACCAAAGGTTGCCATCAGGACCGAGGATGATTGAGATCGGTTGACTATCCGGAGTCGGAATCGGAAAGGCTTGCAGCCGGGCCTGCGCAGCCTGACCTAACGAAAAGGTGAGCAAGGCGACGCCCAAGATGACCTTCCAGGCGAGATCTGTCGGCAAAAAGGACGATGTCAAGTCCCCTCGACGATTACTTTTGATGAGTCTGTTCATGTATTTAGACAGTGTGGTTTTTCTGATTAGCCACAATCCTTGAAAAGTTACACAACAGTTACTTTTCGCGATTCCGCTAGAATGAATCTACCGCGGCGAGACTCAAGTTGATTCTCACCCTTCTCTTTGCGACCAACGATTAGCGACCAAATCCCCAAAGCACCCTAATTACGGTGTGGTAGCAAAGACCTGGATATCGGAATACGGGCTTGTCTCGGTCGAACAAACAGTCGCAACCTGATACTCGTAAGAGGTCGCCGGCGATAATCTGTTCAGTTTTGCCGACGTCCCTCTAACCGGCTTGGTTTTCCATCTGTTAGTTCCCAACTTCCGGTATTGCAGCGAATAACTGGCAGCTCCCGTCACGGGCGCCCACCTGATGGTGGCTGACGACGAAGTGATATTGCTGGCCGTGATGCCCGTCGGCGGTTCGCAGCCCGGATCTATTGTCTCGCAGAACTGGCAGATGAATCCGCCGCGGTCCACGTAGACCAGACTAACGTTGTCGAACTCATTTCCGGATCCTTTCGAGGCGCCGCCGTTCAAATAGAGGCATCCGTTGTTGAGCACATGAATGTCCTGACCTGTGCCCGCAGCATATTGCTTTACGTACTGAACGACGCCGTTCGGGTCATACTTGGCCAGAAAGATGTATTCGTTGCCGAGGGGCGGCAGGGAAATAGTGTCGAAAACGACTCCGGGGCCGCTGCCCGCGAAACCGCTTACCCAGCTGTTACCGGATTGATCCACTCCAATGCTGTAGCCTTTGTCCGAAACGGGTCCGCCCGCGTGATGCAACCACTGTATGGCACCGCTATTGTCATACTTGGCGACGAAAATGTCGCTACCGCTCGTTCCTGAGTTGACGACACTCAGGCCATCAAAAGTGGCCGTTCCGGTGTAATCACCGGTCACGTAGAAGTTGTTCGCGCCGTCAACTCCCACTGCCTTCGCAGGATCGCCAGCGAACGAAGTTGTGCTTCCTCCCGAGTGAACCCAAACGTTATTTCCGGCGGGATCATATTTGGCAATGAAAGCGTCGTTAAGCCCCGACGCCCTTACCGAGTGGGTTCCAAAGAGGCCTGTGTTTTGAAACTCCCCGACAATCGCAATATTGCCCAAACCGTCGACTCTGAGACCATGTGGAATATCGGAGCCCGTCCCGCCCGCTCGCTTCAGCCAGATCAAAAGACCATCCGGAGAATATTTCGCCAGAAAGATGTCGAACAATCCGCTGCTCGTGACCGTAACACCATCGACGACCATGGTCCCGCTAAAATGGCCCGTGACATAAACGTTACCGGCGCCATCAAGGCCGACGCCGTAGGCGATGTCGCCCGCAGTACTCCCGCCGTTCTTTGCCCACACGACATTGCCAGCGGGGTCATATTTGACCAGCAACCAGTCATAGTCGCCCTTCCCGGTAAGTGTCACATTTCCGAACTGCGCTGTCGGATGCAGGCTGTTCGTCTGGATCGCGCCCGCGACGTACGAAGTGCCGCTCGCGTCGGTCGCGACGTCATTGGCCTGATCAAGCAAATCGCCACCACCAAGCGTTGCCCAGAGAAGATTGCCGCTCGTATCGTATTTGGTCAGAAACACGTCGGATACCTGGCACGGGATCACGATGTTCTCGAATAGACCAGGATTGCTAACGATGCCAGTGGCGTAGGCATTTCCGGCGGCGTCGCTGCTCACGCCGTTACTAATTCCGCCTGTCCCCATTTGTTTCACCCACTGGGCAGTCTGCGCCGAGACATTCCCAGCCAGGACAAGAAAAATTAACAAAAGCCAAATGGCATGAAGTTGCCAAAAGCCGGTCTTGACTTGAGCGCTTCGCAGGGAGCGGGCACGTAATTCAGAACAGAAAGGATGTATCATAGATTTGTGTTTCCGCGGATATAGGCGTGCCGACTTAACCCTACAACAGACGAAAAGTTACGCGGTTGTTACCTCTTGAACCGGCGCGATGCAGGCGCGCCAGTCGCTGTCGTTCGCCAACCCAAGAATCTCTTGCCTAGGTCTTCTACTCTTTCGATTTTTCATCCGTCGGCTTTGCGGGACGACTTTCTCCGCCAGAGACAAGATCAACCCGAACCAACGGGTCGCTTGGTTCCGCCAGCGGCCCCTGCCAACGCAGAAAGCCCGAGGGCGGTGGCGTGAGCCAGATGTGGGTGTCCGGAACCTTGATGAATAACTTTGCAATCGCCGGAATGTTTTTTACCGCAATCTTTCTGCCCTTCTGATTTCTTGGACGCGGGTCTTGTGCGATGACTTAGGGCTCGACGCCGTCGTTGTTAAAGTCTCATTCAAAGAAGGCTCCTGCTTCGGCGGCTGGAGGTTAGCCGTGTTGATTGCTGTGAGTCAGGCGCGCTAAAACAGGCATCTCACTGGACACAACGCCCTCTCTGGTTCGTAAGTATGCTAGGCGCAGAAAAGATAATTTGGACGCTGTAAAGGTTCCTCAGTCGTTACCGTTTGTGCGATCCTGGATCCGCACCGTCGTTAGGCCTAGCCTTAATACCGCGTGCGGCGAACGCCACTAAGCGAGCCGCGGCAGGCGGACGCTCAATTCCGTCCAGGTCGAGTCGGACCGGAGCAAGACGATTTCGCCGCCGTGTGCGCGGGCTAGTTCGCGCGCCGTGCTGAGACCGAGGCCGCTGCCCCCGACCCGCTCGTCGCCCCGCACACGATAGAACCGCTCGAACAAGTGCGAAGCGCGCTCGTCCGGGATCCCCTCACCAGTGTTACCAACGGCCAGTTCGACAGAACCATTCACAGCCCGGGCCGTAACGCGCACGCGTCCCCCCGGTGCGTTGTACTTAATCGCGTTTTCGAGAAGCTTCTGCGCAATCATCCCGACAAATGCACGATCCGCGTTGAGCGGCAGGGATTTCGGCACCTCTGCCTCCACCGTGAGATTCAATGGCTCGGCCAGGGCGCGGGCATCATCGAGCACACCCTCGAGGAGTTCACTGAGATCGAACTCCTTTATGTGCAGCTCAAGCCGGCCCGCGTCCGCCCGTGCCAGTAGGAGTAAATTGTCGGCCACAGAATTGAGTTGGTGAACCCGATGGAGCAGCCCTTCCGCCGTCGCCTGGACTGCGAGGCTGCATGTTGAATCGGCCATGATCTCTTCAATCCCGGCACGTAAGACCGCGATGGGTGTCTTGAGATGATGCGAGGCATCTGCTGAGAATCGGACGGATTGCTCGAAGCTACGTTGCAGACGCTCGAAGGCCGCGTTTAGGACCTCGATCAGGCCGGCAATCTCGTCGCCGGTTGGCGGAACGGGCAAACGCTGATCGAGACGTTGCGCGGTGATTTGCGCGGCGGCCTGGCGAATCTCTTCGACCGGCGCGATTGCTTTCCCGGCCACCCAGCGCCCCCCGATTACGATAAGAATGAGGACGGTTGGAATGGCGGCCAGCAGGCCGCGCGCGATGTCGTGTCCGATTTGATTGATCTCCTTCAAGTCCGCGCCGACCCGCAAAGTGAGGCCATTTTCGGTGAATTCGCCCAATCGGATGCTGTGCCCGGCGATCTCGCGGGTATGGAACTCCTTGATTCCATCGCTCGACAGCGGTTCCCGCAGCCCTGGCGAAAGGTAAAGCGTCTTTCCTCCGGCGTCCGTCACCTCAATGACACGGTCGCGCAGCGCAAGCGGCACGAAAATCTCCTGGAAAGCGCTGGGCTCGCCGTTCCCGTCGCGGTTGAAATGCTCGACATCGCGAAAAAGTTCATGAGCGTCCATCGTTAGGCGGCGATCGAAGGCGGCGATCTCCTCGTAGCGCATGACCGTCCAGGTGGTGACCGCGCCGCCGATCGTGGCCGCGAGGGCAAGGAGGGCCGAGTAAAGCGCCAGCTTCCAGCGCAGGGGCCAATTCTTCATTCCTCTTCCCGGATCGTATACCCGAGATGACGGACGGTGTGAATGAGGGGCGGGGAATCAATCTTCCGGCGCAATCTGCTAATGAAGACTTCGACCAGCTTCATGTCGTACTCGTGTTCTCGCTCCCACACTCTCTCACACAACTCCGTCCGGCTAAAGACCCGGCCCGGCTCGCGCATCAATACCCGAAGCAAAGTGGCCTCCCGTGCCGAGAGCTCGATCCGGCGCGTCCCGCGATGTAGTTCGTTGTCGCCCAAGTCGAGGGTCAGGTCTGCCACCTGCAACTTGACGGCCGCCTTTTCCGCATAGCGGCGGCCGAGGGCAGCAATCCGCGCGACCAATTCCTGCATGGCAAACGGTTTCGCCAGGTAATCATCGGCGCCCAGCGCGAGTCCGCTTACCCGATCGTTCAGCTCACCACGCGCCGTCAGAATCAAGACGCGGCTATCGATGCGCGCCTTGCGCAGGCGGCGCAGCACTTCGAAACCGTCGATTGAGGGCAACATCACGTCGAGGACGATGAGACTGTATCGTGTCGCGTTCGCTTCGCGCAACGCCGTCTCGCCATCGTGCAAAACAGTCACGTCGTGCCCGGCGGTGGTCAGCGCGCGCGAGATGTGCCGAGCCAGCCGAACTTCATCTTCTACGATCAGAATGCGCATGTCATTGAAATCTTGTTCACTGCAAAAAATTTAGGACGCCGCAACTTTCACCGGCCGATCCGGGAGGGCGATGTGGAAAAAGTTACAGGCTTGTTACGTTTTGTTCGCTGCTTATTCCCAAGACAACCGGTGAAAGGAAATAATCGCATAATAATCGAAATTGGTTGACGACCCCCTCCCCGGCGCGGACCGATCTTCTCTTGCGGGGGATTCCGCTCAACATGAAACGTTTCCTGGCCTATCGCAGTTGCTTCGTACTGGCAAGTCTGCCGATGGCTTGCCTGGGACAGGCGACAATCGAAGGAACCGTGCAGTTGCCGAAGACGCGTTTCGCGCCGGTCGAAAACGAGCGCTACGAGATCGTCAGCAAGGCTGGCGTGCTCGCGACCGATCCGCCGCGCGCAGTCGTTTACCTGATCGGTAATTTTCCTAAATCTGCCAGCTTGCCCACCAAAATCGTGACTCAGAAGGAGCTCGCTTTCCGGCCAACGCTGCTCGCGATCGAGGTTGGCACGAAGGTGGAGTTCCCGAATGAGGACGACACTTATCACAACATTTTTTCCTACTCCCCGGCGAAGCGCTTCGATCTCGGTCGCTATCCGCCCGGGGAAAATCCCACGCCCTCGGTGGTTTTCGACAAGGCGGGGCTGGTCACATTGCGCTGCGACATCCATGAACATATGAGAGGACTGATTCTGGTGCTCGAGACGCCCTACTTTGCCATCACCGACGCCCAAGGTCATTTTCGCCTGACGAACCTCCCGGCCGGTCGCCATCTGCTCAAAGCCTGGATCGACAGCAAAACGACGCGGGAACATCCGGTGGAGTTGCGGCAGGGTGCGGCGTCGCACGTGGACCTGCCGTGAACCCGGCCATTACGCACCGCACGCCCGGGATCCGACGCTTTCGGACCAGGCTGCTAATCGCAATGATGTTGGTCGTCTCGGTGCTGACGTTGCTCGGCATCTTCCTGGCCCAGCGGCGCGCGGCAGACGATGCGCGGGCCGACATGCAACGCGACTTCGAACTCGAGCTGGCCTCGCTCCATCGGCTGCAGGATTTGCGCAACGCGGCGGTCGCCGATCGCTCCAACTCGCTCGCGCAAAACGCACGGATTCACGCGGCCTTGGAAGATAACGCGCTCGACCTTCTCTATCCCAGCGCGCGGGCAGAATTGCGCGATCTGATGGAACAGGCAGTCCCTGGGAAGGCCGATGCGGCCGATACATTGCACGCCCGGTTTTACCGCTTTCTCGACAGCCATGGAGCCGTTTTGGTTCCACCAGATAGTGAGGCAGGCAAACTTTCGTCTGACGACGAAGCCCGTCTCGCGCAGGGTCGTCTGCCCCAGACCATGCAAACCGGCTATCTCGACCGGGTCGATGAATCGGGGCGGACGACAGTGGATGAAATAATTGCGGTCCCGATTCGCTCGACCGAGACGAACGAAGTGATTGCGGCCCTGGTCCTTGGGTTCAAGCCGGTCGAGGCCGCTCCGCACGGGAAAGCCGCCGGAATGAAAAGCGGCATTCTGCTGAATGGAAAATTGCAGCTGCCCACCTTCAATCAGGCGGCCGAAGAACACATCGGGCGAGAAGTGTCCCGCGACCTGGCGCAACCGAAAAGCAAAGAAAAGAGTTTGCGCGTGGAAATCGACGGCGCGCCTTACTTGCTCTTCTTCAAGCGCCTGAATCCGAATTCCGACTACCCGCCCGCTTACGAAGTTTGCGTCTACCCGCTCGACCAGTTGCTCGCGCGCCAGGCACGGCTGCGCTGGCAGATTCTTGGCGCTGGAATCCTTCTTCTGCTTGGCGGTTTTGTGGTCAGCCAGTTTTTTTCCCGGCGACTGTCGCAACCTTTCGAGGAACTGACGGTCGTATCCGAAGAAAACCTTGTCCAACGGCAGCGAGCGGAGGCCGAGCTCCAAACCACCGCCGAAGAGCTGCAACGCTCGGCCCGCTTTTCCGCGGACGCCTCGCACCAATTAAAGAGCCCCATTACCGTTTTGCGGGCTGGTCTCGATTCACTCCTCGCCCGGGACGGCTTCCCCGAAGAAGTCTACCAGGAAATCGCCATACTTATTCATCAAACCTATCGACTTACTGGCGTCGTCGAGGACTTGCTCCTCCTCTCGCGGATGGACGCCGGGAAGCTGCGGCTGGGGCTCAAGCCGATCGACCTTACCTATCTCATCGAAGAATGGATCGACGATCTCCAAGCGTTGCCGGAGGCGACGGACCTCCGGGTTGAAACCGACATTCCGGACGCCCTCGAAATTGTCGGCGAGATAAAATATACAGCAGTGGTCGTGCAGAATCTCCTCGATAACGCCCGGAAATATAACCGCCGCGGAGGAACTATTCGCATCGTCGCGCGGCGTTCCGGAAAACAGGTGGACCTGCGAGTGGCGAATACCGGCCGCGGCATTCCGGCGGATGCCCAACCTTATGTTTTCGAGCGATTTCATCGTGCTGATGCCGGCGAAGACGTGCCGGGACACGGGCTCGGCCTGAATCTAGCGCGCGAGTTGATGCGATTGCACGGCGGCGAGCTACGGCTCGTCAGGTCGAACGCAGAATGGACTGAATTTAGTGCCGTATTTTGCGCGGCTGTTCCAGCTGCCCGCCCCAGCGGCATCGCGTCGTGAAATCGAATTTGGTTTGCGCTTTACTGTTCGCATCCGTCGCGCCGGCATTGGGGGCCGAGAGTTTCCTCGATGAGGTTGATCAGGCCCTGACGATCAGCGCTTTCCACGATCAGGTGCGGGCGAGAGTCAGCGGGTTGCTCGATCTCGAATACTACAATTTTCCCCAGCCACCGCCGGGCTTGATCCGCGCGGATGGACATAACCTTTTTGCCCCGCGATTGAGCGTTTTCCTCGATGCCAAGATTGGGCCAAACGTATACCTCTTCGTGCAAAGCCGGGTCGATACCGGATTCGATCCGACCGACTTGGGTGAACAGTGGCGGGCCGATGAATATGCCTTGCGCATCACGCCGTGGAAGGATGGCCGCTTCAACTTGCAAATCGGAAAATTCCCGACCGTGGTCGGGGCCTGGGTCGAGCGTCATCTCTCGTGGGATAATCCCTTTGTCAACGCGCCGCTCCCCTACGAGACCGCCTCCCTGGTCTCGGACCTCCAGCTGCCCCTTACCGGCAATAGCTTCCGCAAAGTGCCGGGCATTGATAAGTACGAGTTCCTTCCGATTCTTTGGGGACCGGTCTATGCCACGGGCATGTCGGCCGCTGGGCGGGTCGGGATGTTTGAGTATGCCATGGAAGTGAAGAACGAGCCCGTTTCTTCCCGCCCGGAGACGTGGGATGAGATCAACTTCGAAAATCCCGCAGTCGATCTCCGTATTGGATTGCGGCCCAACGCCGCTTGGCGCTTTGGATTTTCGGCCGCGGAGGGCGCGTACCTTCGCGCCGACGCAAGGCCATTTCCGAGCGGAGGCGAGCTTGGCGATTACCGGCAATTTCTCCTTGGCCAGGATGTCAGTTGGGCACGCGGACACTGGCAAGTCTGGGCGGAATTGTTCCAGTCACGCTTTGAAGTGCCGCGCCTCGGGAATGCCAACGTTTTCGCCTACTACATCGAAGCCAAATATCAGATCACGCCACAACTCTTCGGTGCGCTGCGTTGGAACCAGGAATTTTTCGCGAGCGAGGATGATCCCGCCGGTCAGCCCGTCGCGAGGGCGAACGACGTGTCGCGGGTCGACGCCGCGATCGGGTATCGCTTCACCGCCTACACACAGTTGAAGCTACAATACAGTTTGGCGCGAGGCGATTTTGTGTCCGATGATTTGCACGGAACATTTGCCGCGCAATTCACCCTTCGTTTTTAAGTTATACGTGGAAAAGTAACAGCGCCGTTACCTTTGTCGGGTGGTTTCGGCAGCAGTGTAAGGTGAAGATGAGGTTGTCACTCAGGAAAACATGAAATCAATTTCTCGTCACCGCGTTTTGGGATTGAGCGCGGCCCTGCTTTTTTTTCTCGGCCAAGCCTCTTTTGCCAAGACCTGGGTCGTTTACGTGGGCAGCGGGGGCGATAACTTTTCGCCTAAGACGATTACCATCGAGCCGGGCGACAAAATCGAATGGAGCTGGGATTCAAGCTTTCATAGCACCACTTCTGGTACACCTGGAAATCCATCCGGGATGTGGGATTCCGGTCTCCATCAAACCGGCTACAAATATACCTACGAATTTAACAATGCGGGGAGCTTTCCCTACTACTGCAGTAGCCATGGCGGTTGCTGCACGATGACCGGCACCGTCAACGTCAGTATGTCATCGCCCTCCCCATCCCCATCCCCATCGCCTTCTCCCTCACCGTCACCGTCACCGTCACCGTCGCCGTCGCCATCGCCATCGCCCTCCCCGTCTCCTACGCCGAGCCCGAGTCCGTCTCCGACTCCCAGCCCGAGCCCCTCGCCGGCTCCGCTCCCTCCTCGCGTCTCCAAGGGCCCGATCCGGGTGGAACTACAAACGATCGCCAGCGGCCTGACCGCGCCTAACGACCTCACGTCGGTCGGCGATGGCCGCCTCTTCGTTAATCAACAGGACGGCTTGATTCGGATTGTGAAGAACAATACGCTGCTCGCGACGCCTTTCCTTGATCTCTCCGCCCGGCTCATCTCCAGTACCGGCGAGCGCGGGCTGCTCGGCCTCGCTTTCCATCCCGGCTACACGGAT
>Ga0207697_10001693_pt1 | contig 11873 bp, 14 predicted proteins | sample KBSSwiS5withPhiX_FD_184293 | JGI IMG/M metagenome (GOLD analysis project Ga0207697, IMG submission 184293) | Switchgrass rhizosphere microbial communities from Kellogg Biological Station, Michigan, USA, with PhiX - S5 (SPAdes) (version 2) | ecosystem: Host-associated > Plants > Roots >... | reverse complement strand
TCAACTATCCAGCTATGCGCGTGAATGTGGATCGGCTGCGTGCGGCGCGCCTCGGGTTCACTGCGCGTGACGTCGCCAACAGCCTGCTGATTTCACTCAGCTCCAGCTTCCAAGTGACACCCAACTTTTGGACCGATCCGAAAAGCGGAATCAACTATCCAGTCGCGATCCAGACCCCGCAGCATCTGGTCGATTCAATTGATGCCATTACTTCGACATCGCTGGCGGGGAACGATCCGGCGCATCCGCAGTTGCTGAGCAATCTGGTCTCGCTCGAGCGCAATGAAACACCAGCGGACGTCAGCCACACCAATGTGCAACCGGTGTTCGACATCTATGCCAATGTGCAAGGCGCCGATCTCGGTCGCGTTTCCGATCAGGTCACAAAAATCGTAAACGAGTTCCGCCCCAAACTTCCGCCCGGAAGTACGATTAACGTGCGCGGCCAGGTTGAAAGCATGAACAGCGCGTTCAGCAAACTGGGCCTCGGTCTCATTTTCGCCGCGGCGCTCATTTATTTCCTGATGGTCGTTAATTTCCAATCGTGGACTGATCCCTTCATCATCATCACGGCGCTGCCCGGCGCGTTCGCGGGCATTTTGTGGATGCTGTTTTTGACGCACACCACCTTCAACGTCGAATCGATGATGGGCGCAATCATGAGCATCGGCGTGGCGACCGCCAACAGCATTCTCATGATCACGTTTGCGAATGAACAATTGCGGGAAGGCCGGAGCGCGCTCGACGCCGCCATCGCCGCTGGCCATACCCGGCTTCGTCCGGTGGTGATGACCGCGCTTGCGATGATCATCGGCATGGTGCCGATGGCGCTCGGGTTGGGCGAAGGCGGCGAACAAAATGCGCCGCTCGGCCGCGCTGTCATTGGCGGCTTGTTACTCGCGACGGTAGCAACCCTCTTCTTCGTCCCGGTTGTTTTCAGCGTGATTCGTCATAAAACGCGACCGCACGAAATAGAGGATCCAGATCTTGTTAGCACAGAACTCGAACCAGTCACTCAACATTAAGGAGAACCAATGACTACGACCGAACATATTGAATCTTTCAAAGCCAACCTCCAATCTCCCGCCAAAAACGTCGGGCGTGGTCTCAGGCGCCGCGCTCTGCTCGGGACGGTTGGCGTCCTGACGATGCTTTTCCTGTTGGGAATGGTGCCCCGCTGGCACGCCAACGCTTCGCTTTTAGATGCGACGCGTGATCAACGCCCGACGGTAAGCGTGGTTTCGAGCCAACGCCCCGATGGCGCCGCGCATCTTGTTTTGCCCGGCAGCACACAGGCGATCCAGGAAGCGGCGATCTATGCGCGGACTAACGGTTACGTGCGCAAGTGGTACACCGATATTGGCGCGAAAGTCGAACCCGGAGATTTACTGGCCGAAATCGAGACGCCTGAAATCGATCAGGAATTGAACCAGGCGCGCGCGACGGCGCAGCAGGCGGTGGCGAACGCAGAACTGGCGCAAGCGACGCTGACGCGCTGGCAGGAACTCGTCGCCAAAAAAGTCGTTTCCGCTCAGGAGTTCGACGAGAAGAAATCCGCGTTGGATGCGCGCCAGGCGGATCTTACTGCCGCCAAAGCGAACGTAGCCCGGCTGGAAAAATTGCAGGGATTCCAGAAAGTTGTCGCCCCGTTTTCCGGGATTGTAACCGCGCGCAACATCGATAACGGTGCACTCGTCTCCGCCGGCAACGGTGGTCAAACTTCGCCGCTCTTTCACGTCGCGCAGACCGACACGCTCCGAATCTACGTCACCGTCCCGCAAACAAACGCGCGTTCGGTTGCTGCCGGACAAAGCGCCGCTGTCTCATTCCGTGAAATTCCGGAGAAAAGTTTCGACGCGAAAGTCGTCCGCACTGCCGGCGCGCTCGATCCCGCGTCACGCACGCTCCTAACCGAGCTCCAAGTGGCAAACAAAGACGGTCAATTGTTCCCGGGCATGTATGCCGAGATCAAGTTCGCTTTCCCACAGGACGCACGGACTCTGCTCGTCCCAGGCAACGCTATCACTGTCCAATCCGATGGCCCAAGGGTCTTGATCGTCGACGCGAAACAAAGCATCCGGGCGCGTTCAGTGAAACTCGGCCGCGATCTGGGCGACAAGGTGGAAATCCTTTCCGGCCTCAATCCGGCTGAAATGCTCGTAGCAAATCCGAGCGGATCTTTGCGCGAAGGCGAGGAGGTAAAATCTCAGCCACAACCAATTCAAGCGAAGAAATGACGTAGCGGATAAACAAACTGTTGAGAATCAACCAAATGAAAGGCACACAATGAAAAATGGAAAACTTGCAGGAAAAATCGCAGTCGTAACTGGTGCGTCGAAAGGAATCGGCGCTGACATCGCAAAACAATTCGCGGCTGAAGGTGCCGCTGTCGTCGTCAATTACGCGTCCTCCAAAGGAGGGGCCGATCGCGTCGTTGACGAAATCGCAAAGCGCGGCGGCAAAGCGATCGCCGTAAAGGCGAACGTCGCCAAGAAGGCGGAAATCGAACGACTTTTTTCCGCAGCAAAGAAGGCCTTCGGTAAGATCGATATCCTGGTCAACAACGCCGGAGTCTACGACTGGTCGCCACTTGAAGAGATCACCGAGGAACAATTCCACAAACACTTTGACGTGAATGTCCTTGGCCTGCTCCTCGCCACGCAGGAAGCGGTCAAGCATTTCGACTCCACTGGTGGCAACATTATAAACATTAGCTCGACCGTCACCTCATTGACCCCGCCGGGTTCCTCGGTCTACACCGGGACAAAAGGCGCGGTCGATGCCATCACGAGAACCCTGGCCAAGGAGCTCGGTCCGCGCAAGATCCGGGTCAACGCCATCAATCCCGGCATGGTAGAAACGGAAGGAGTACGGGCAGCCGGTTTCGACCAAGGCGATCTTCGCAAAAGCATTGAAGCACAGACGCCGCTCGGTCGCATCGGCCAGCCCGAGGACATTGCTCCCGCTGCGGTCTTTCTCGCGTCTGCCGATTCCGCATGGATCACCGGCGAAACGGTTCGTGTCGCGGGCGGCCTTCGTTAAGCAAACGAGACAATGAATTTAAAAACAACAACACAAAGGAAATCTAAATCATGAAAACTAAATTCTACTGGGTCGCGCTCCTCGCGAGTGCGGCCATGATTGCGCAAGCGAAAGCGGGAGGTCATTATGGAGGCGGAGGCGGCTTTGCCATGGCCGCGCATCCAGCTCCGGCACACGCAGCCGCTCCAGCATTCCAGCCCGCTGCACGCGGTAATTTTGGCGGCGGACGCTACATCGCGCCTGGAGCGCACGTCTCATCGTACTATGGACCGACGACATTTCGGCAACAGCGCTTCGTTGGTTCTGATCGCACGTTTAGTCGCTCGTTTGCAACTGGAACGACCAATCGTCGCTTCGATCGATCTCGAACAGTTATTGGTCGAGAAACCCGTCTCACACGAAACGGAATTGATTCCAGGAATCGTTTCCAAGACCGCGGTTCCAACGTCGGGCACGAGCGTGTCTTTGCGCGACGCTCAGCGGATTGGCATCGTGATTGGGACCGGCGCAGTGATCATTGGTGGCATGGACATCGTTGCCACTTCGTCAACGGCTTCTGGTTCATCTACGACACGGGATTCTATCCGCACGATTATTGGTATCCGTACGGCTACGCCTACGGCTACTACGGGTCCGCTTACTATCCGTATGACTACGATGCCGGCGTTTATGAAGGCGGCGCCGATTACTACGGCCAGGGCGCCTACGACTCATCGGAGCAATATGCCGATTCCACGGTTGCCACAGCCCAGGAGCAGTTAGCGCGACAAGGTTATTACCGGGGAGAAATCGACGGCGTCTGCGGCCCGGAAACTCGTCGGGCCGTCACACGTTATCAAAGCGACCACGGCTTGCGTGTGACCGGGAGTCTTAACACGGACACGCTGCATGCTCTGGGGTTTCCACAAGTGGCAAACAACTAACGAGGAAAAGAACATGACCAAGACAAAATCCGATGTCATCACCGGCACAGGCTGGGACATTCCATTCTGGTTCGCTGTTCTCAGCCCTGTGCTCGGGATTCTGGCCGGCTTTCTCGCCCTTCTCTTGTTTTACCACTGACAACCGTAGGAGAGAACCAACGGCTCGAGAAAGAAAATGGTGACCTGCCAGGGAAAAAAAGAGTGAATCTCAGCAAATTCGTGTTTCACCCAATGACACAGCGCGTTGCGTCGCCGGCGGATCGATCCGGCTCTATCTCCGAAGAGGGAGTCGCAACCGCTCCTTCAGTGGGATGGCAAAATCCCCCCGACGGGAAATGGCGGCAGATGATGGAGCACTGACAAATTTAAGAGTTAAACAATTTCGAACCGTGCGTAGCCGCACCGAGCCGACCCCGCCCAAAAACATTATGAACAGAATCATTGAAGCAGACTTGCTCCCCTCCAATGGAGCCACCTGAAGTTGCCGTTCGGAACGTTTTCGAACTCGCTGCCGACTATGGAATTCAGTTCGGTGGAAAGGGATCCCAAGGCGTCAATGCAAAGAAACTCTAAATCGTGACAACTAACGAGAACTATGTGCGTAAGTTCGCCAACACCGTGCTAGAGGAGGATGGCCTTTACTTGGCTCGGGAGAAAATGAACCCGCGCACCTTTTTGGCTGAGTTGAAGCGTCGCCACGTCTACAGGGTCGCAATTGCTTACGCCGTTGTCGCCTGGCTTTTGATCCAGGTCGCCACGCAGGTTTTTCCATTCTTCGAGATTCCGAATTGGGTCGTTAGACTCGTCGTGCTCGTCAGTGTCCTCGGTTTTCCGATCTCTCTGATCATTGCCTGGGCTTTTGAAATGACACCCCAAGGAATGAAGCGCGAGGGAGCCATCGCGCCGAACGAGTATATCCCCCATTGGAGCACACGGAAATTCGCGGCCCTCATTGTGACCATCGCGATGCTCGCAACGGGTGTGCTGTGGTTTCAACTGGTGCGCAGCAAGCCAACGTCCCCGGCCCAGATTACTGCCGCTGCAATGCCTTCTCAAAAGTCGATCGCCGTTCTGCCGCTGCTTAACGAAAGCGGCGATCCGGGCGACGAGTATTTCTCGGATGGGCTGTCGGAGGAATTGATCGCCGCCCTGGCTCAAGTCAGAGGGCTTAAGGTAATCGGGCGCAGCTCTTCGTTCCGCTTCAAGGATAAGAAGGAGGAGAGCAAAGCAATTGGTGAGAAGTTAGGCGTAAGCACGCTCCTGGAAGGGACCGTGCGCAAACAGGGAGATCAGGTCCGAATCGTAGCGGAACTGATAAACGCCGCAGACGGAAGCGAGCTGTGGTCGCGAACGTTCGATCGTGAACTTAAAGACATCTTCGCGGTCCAGAGCGAAATTGCGATGGCCGTTGCTACGTCATTGGAGCTGACAGTGCTCGGCGCAAATGAAAAGTCGGCGCAAAACGCTGCGACCAAAAGTGTAGAAGCACATAATGCTTATCTCCAGGGCCACTTTTACTTCGAGCGCCGCAATCTCGAAGACTATCGCAAATCGGTCGGCTTCTTCGATCAAGCGATCCACCTCGATCCCGGCTATGCGCTGGCCTATGCGGAGCGTTCCGAAGCCTGGGCTTGGATCGGCGATTTAAGCAGCGAGAAACAGAAGGAGGCTTGGGCGGCTGCAGGAACCGATGCCGAGAAGGCCGTCGCGATCGACCCGCATCTCGCGGAAGCGCACGCGGCCCTGGGCTGGGTTCGCTTCTTTATCGAGTGGAAATTTGCCGAAGGTCTGGCCGAACTCGGACGTGCGCAGGAGCTTTCGCCATGGAACCCGACTGCCAACGATTTGATGGCGCGAGTAGTAGTTTATCTTGGTCAATTTCAGGAGGCCGAGAAGCTGGCCCGGCAAGCGATTGAACTCGACCCGCTCGGTTATCAAGCCCGCACCAGCCTGGCCCGTGTTCTTTCTGCCGAGGGAAAGCTCGATGAGGCTGAAGCTGCAGGGCGCAAGGGAGTGGAGCTGCAGCCAACCGCAGCGGGCAACCATCGGTGGCAGGTATTCGTGGCAATCCAACGCGGCAATGGCGCAGCGGCGCTACGCGAAGCTCAACTGGAACCTAACGAAGGCTATCGACGTTTCGAACTAGCACTCGCGCACTATGCGCGTGGGGACCGCTCCGCGGCTGACGCAGCTCTAGCCGAGCTTATCGCGAAGGACAGAAACTTTTTGGCGTATCAGATCGCTGAAGTCTACGCCTGGCGAGGCGAAAAGGACAAGGCTTTCGAGTGGTTACAAATCTCCCTCAATGATCATGACACTGGGACGCTGAGCCTTTTGATCGACCCGTTAATGCGCGGTCTGAGCGATGACGTCCGCTACGACGGCCTGCTCGCGAAAATAGGTTTGCCAGTGCGGTTATGAGTGCGGTTGTTCCAACTAAGCCACCTGCAGTTGCATTTCGGAACGTCTTCGACCTCGCTGCCGATTACGGCATTCATTTCGAAAGATCGGAGCGAAGGGGAAGGAAAGGACACAATGATCTTATACAATACGATCGTTGGTTTGGCGGCCGGGGCTGGGTTGCTTGGAGTTGCTCAACTGCTCAAACAATTCGCCAATGGCGAAAAAGTGCAGCCGGAGGGCTTCGTTTTGACGTTTGGCATCACCGGATTTATTCAGACCGTCCTTGGCCTAACGATTTCTGTGATGTGGCCATACACGAAGGTCCTTGCTTCCGACTCGTTCTAAAAATCACAATCAACAAAGGCTAATTCCATGAACAACAAAACATTCTCAGGCAAAGTTGCGCTCGTAACCGGAGGAACATCCGGGATTGGCAAAGCCACCGCGATCGAGTTCGCTCGCGCTGGTGCAAAGGTCGTTCTGACCGGCCGCCGCGAAAAAGAAGGGGCGCAGGTCGTCGCTGAAATTAAGAAACTCGGCGGTGAGGCGGCGTTCGTGCGCGCCGACGTGGCGAAAGATGCGGACGTGAAACAGATGGTCGATTTTACGGTCAAGACGTTCGGCCGGCTCGACATCGCCTTTAACAACGCCGGCGTTGAGTGGATAGGCCCATTGGATCAGGCCACCGAGGCCGAATACCGCCGCATCTTCGACATCAACGTTTGGGGCGTTCTGAATTCGATGCGTCACGAAATCCCTGTCATGCTAAAAAACGGCGGTGGGGCAATCGTCAATACTTCCAGCGTGGCCGGGCACGTTGGCATGGGTCAGGTCAGCATCTACACCGCGTCCAAGCATGCGGTCGAAGGCTTGACCAAGGCTCTCGCGCTGGAGTTCGCCAAACAAAATATCCGTATTAACGCAGTGGCCCCCGCCGGTGTCGCAACCGAGATGGTCGATCGTTTTGCCGGAAAAGAAGGCGAGATGCGCGATTACCTCACGTCTCTTCATCCGGTCGGACGAATTGGCGCCAGCGAAGAAATCGCCGCGGCAGTTCTCTATCTCTGTTCCGACAACGCGAAATTTACCACCGGCACTTCCCTGGTGGTGGATGGAGGAATGCTAGCCCAATAAAGAATAAGCGTCACACAAATGAAACCTAACGCGAAACAGGCGGGCAAGCTTGAAGGAAAAATTGCACTGATTACCGGCGGCAATAGCGGCATTGGCCTTGCCACGGCGAAACAGTTTGTGAATGAAGGCGCCTACGTGTTTATAACGGGGCGCCGTGAAGCCGAGTTGGCGGCGGCGAAAAAACAGATCGGAAAAAATGCAACCGCGATCCAGGGCGACGTGTCGAATCTCGCCGATCTTGATCGCTTGTTCGCCCAAATCAAAAAAGAGAAAGGCAAGATCGACATCGTGTTCGCCAATGCCGGAATCGCGAGATACGCGCCACTCGGGACAATCACTGAAGATTTTTTTAATTCGATCTTCGATATAAACGTTAAAGGCGTCCTGTTCACGGTTCAGAAATCGCTTTCGCTTCTGCGCGATGGCGGATCGATCATCCTGAATGCGTCGATCGTCGCCAGCAAAGGATTGTCGTCGAATAGTGTTTATAGCGCCACGAAAGCTGCCGTGCGTTCATTCGCGCGGACGTGGACAACAGACCTGAAAAATCGCCGCATTCGGGTGAATGCAATCAGCCCAGGCCCCATCGACACACCGGGCCTAAGCGAGTTGCTGGCTTCTTCTGAAACTGGCGAACAACGAAAGAAAATGATTTCAACGACAGTCCCGCTCGGCCGATTTGGGAGACCGGAAGAGATCGCGAAGGCGGTCGTGTTTCTCGCATCGGACGACGCCAGCTACATCACCGGCATTGAACTGTTCGTCGATGGCGGATTCGCACAAGTTTGAAGACAACTAAAAATTGAAAGGAACAAAATGAAAAATTCAAAACTAAATGGGAAAGTTGCGTTCGTTACTGGCGCTAATCGCGGTCTTGGTCTGGAGACCGCTCGCGAGCTCGGCAGAGCTGGCGTTCGCGTCGTTCTCGGGTCACGCGATTCGAAAAAAGGCGAAGCCGCAGCTGCGAAGCTCCGCAACGAAGGCATTACCGCGGAAAGTCTGGGCTTTGATGTTACCAGATCGCAGGACCACCAGAAGGCCTACGATTACTTCGCCAAAAAATACGGGCGCCTGGATATTCTCGTTAATAACGCCGGCGTTTTGAAGGAAAACCAAATTTCGGCAACCGGTTCAGGTCCAAACCCCGTCAGCGCGGTGTCGCCGGAAATCCTGCGCGAAACATTCGAAACGAATTTCTTTGCGCCGGTTGCACTGACTCAAAAACTGTTGCCGCTCATATGCAAGGCGCCGGAAGGCCGAATTGTGAATGTTTCCAGCATCCTGGGTTCTCTCACGCTGCATTCCGATCCGAACTCGCCAATTTACGCGTTTAAGACTTTCGCTTACGACGCATCAAAGGCTGCGCTAAATTCATTCACGGTGCATCTGGCCTACGAATTGCGAAATAACAAAATCAAAGTGAACTCCGCGCATCCCGGCTGGGTGAAGACCGATATGGGCGGCCCGAACGCGATGATGGAAGTCAGCGAAGGCGGCAAGACGAGCGCACAACTCGCCACGCTGCCCGACGACGGACCAAATGGCGGTTTCTACCATCTCGGCCAGCCAGTGCCATGGTAAATCAAACAAATGAAAGGGAACAAATGAAAAACGGAAAACTAAATGGAAAAGTTGCAGTGGTAACGGGAGCGTCGAAGGGAATCGGCGCGGGCATCGCCAGACAATTCGCGGCCGAAGGCGCGGCGGTAGTGGTCAACTACGCATCGTCCAAGGAGGGTGCGGACAGGGTAGTTGATGAAATTAGCAAGCGCGGCGGCAAAGCGATCGCCGTCCAGGGCGACGTCGCGAAGAAGAAAGATATCGAGCGCCTTTTTGCCGAAGCAAAAAAATCATTCGGCCGGATCGACATTCTGGTTAACAACGCTGGAGCTTACGACTTCAAACCTCTTGAAGAAGTGACGGAAACCGAGTTTCACCGTGAGTTCAATACCAATGTTCTTGGTCTGCTTCTCGCAACCCAGGAGGCGGCGAAGCACTTTAGTGCCGATGGCGGGAGCGTGATCAATGTCAGTTCGGTGGCGAGTTCGGCAACTCCGCCCCACTCGGCAATCTATACCGCCACCAAAGGAGCCGTAGATGCGATCACTCGGGTGTTGGCGAAAGAGCTCGGGCCGAGAAAAATCCGCATCAACGCGGTCAATCCAGGCCCGATTGAAACTGAAGGCTTTCACGCCATCGGAATTCCGGGAAGCGATTTTGAGAAACAAATGGTCGCGCAGACGCCGCTTGGTCGCATCGGACAACCGCGAGACGTCGCACCGGTGGTTGCGTTTCTGGCTTCCTCGGAATCCGAATGGATCACCGGCGAAACCATCCGCGTCGCAGGCGGATTTCGCTAATCGATCATGAGCGATTCAACAACAGCTACAATTGAAGGAACGGGGGCAAAACCGGCCGACGTCGTCGTGCGCGGCGACGCAAGTGGGTTTCTCCAGGAGATCGTCAGCGGCGCGCATCAGTTGCGTGCTGACGAACCAGTCGCTTTCGGCGGCGGTGATGCCGCGCCCGGGCCTTACGATTATGTGCTGGTTGGATTGGGGGCATGCACGTCGATGACGGTCGGCTTGTACGCGCGCACCAAAAAGTGGCCGTTGGAAAACATAAGCGTTTCACTCCGCCACTCGCGCATTCATGCGAAAGATTGCGCCGAGTGCGAGACGAAAGACGGAATGCTAGACCGGATCGAGGTCGAGATCGGATTGAGCGGTGCGTTGACACCGGAACAGCGGGCCAAACTGATGGAGATCGCGGCCAAATGCCCGGTGCATCGCACCCTAAAATCGGAGATAAACATCCGCCTGCGAACCGCTCCCACCGGGTCATTGAGTGAGGTGCCCGGACAAAGATTCAATCGAAACCAACCCAAACCGGGAAATGACAACTAACGAGAAACAGCTCGGTAAGCTCGATGGAAAAGTTGCGCTTATCACCGGCGGCAACAGCGGCATCGGCCTTGCCACGGTTCAAGGAGACGTGGCGAACCTCGACCATCTCGATCGGCTCTTCGCTCAAATCAAAAAGCGAAAGGGCAAGCTCGATATCTTGTTCGCCAACGCTAGAACCGCCAAGGACACGCCGCTTGGCACGAGCACCGAAGAGTTGTTTGACGGCGGCATCGCTCAAGTCTGAATCGCATGAATACCATTATCGACATCATCGAGCGGTCGCAGATGCGACACGCATTACAAAAGGAGCACGAACTTCAGAATCTCGACGCGCTGAGCCACAGGCCTGTTGCTCTGATTAAAAGCGAGGGATCCGAAACAGAGGGAGTGCGAATATCGACAGTCGCGCTTCCTGGAAGGACGAAATGGTCACCGCCGCACGATGGCCGGGATCGACTGGTCGTGATGTTGGGCCAAACAGACCAACTGTTGGAGAGAGACTGCGATACGGCCGTTCCCTCGCGATGGGCTTGGGTTCCAGCAAACAGCAATTGCAAAGTGGCGAACGCGGGTGAGCAGACGAGGAACTTAATGATCATTGAATTCAACGATGTAACCGTAAGGAAGGAACAGACCGAATGAACTCGGCAGCTAAAATGAATGGTGGTCCATTCCCTGAACAACACGAAACGAGAATGAAACGACGTCTCGCGCACAAATGGCGAGAAATGTTCCAGCGCCGCCGGCGCATGAGCGATCCATTGCTCGTGTTCAACATGTCGATCTTCAACTTCGACCACGGATGGAATCGCATTTTCACTCAATTCAAAATTCACGAAAACGGCACGTGATAAAGGACCGCATCGGCGAAGGTCGATGAAGCGGCAGGCCGGGGCGACGCGATCCACGCCAGCCATTCAACGGGCCCTGCGTTATAATTGTGCGCCGTAGTTAAAAAATCGAGTGCACAACGCCACCTTCGGCGCGAAGCGCCGCGCCGTTGATCGCCGACGAAAGAGGGCTGGCGATGAACGCCACCAAAGCGGCCACTTCATCGGTTGTGGCGAAACGTTGCAAGAGGGAGCCGGGCCGGGCGGTGTGAAAGAATTCTTTCTCTATCTCTTCGGGGGTGACGTTTTTCGTTCGCGCCATGTCGATAAGGAACTTCTCAACACCTTCCGAACGAGTGGGGCCGGCAAGGACCGAATTCACAGTGAGGGCTGTCCCCAACGTCGTCTCGGCCAATCCTCGCGCGAGCGCCACCTGCATCGTCTTGGTGACTCCGTAGTGGATCATCTCCACCGGGATGTTGACGGCGGACTCGCTGGAAATGAAAATGATGCGACCCCAATTGGCCGCTTTCATCCGCGACAGGTAATGCCGCGACAGGCGCATGCCGCTCATAAAGTTTACCTCGATAATTGTTTGCCAATCATCATCGGTGATCTGCTCGAAGGGCTTCGGC
>Ga0207697_10001688_pt1 | contig 11901 bp, 10 predicted proteins | sample KBSSwiS5withPhiX_FD_184293 | JGI IMG/M metagenome (GOLD analysis project Ga0207697, IMG submission 184293) | Switchgrass rhizosphere microbial communities from Kellogg Biological Station, Michigan, USA, with PhiX - S5 (SPAdes) (version 2) | ecosystem: Host-associated > Plants > Roots >... | reverse complement strand
CGCGCCCACTCGGATCGATGCCGCGAAAGTCTCAGCGAACCTGTTTTCAGTCCTGGATGTGACGCCTGCGTTGGGACGAGGCTTCACACCGGACGAAGACAGGCCAGGCGTTGACGTCGCGGTGTTGAGCTGGGGCCTGTGGCAAGCCCAGTATCAGGGAGACCCTGCCATCCTCGGCAAAACGGTGATGCTCGATCGTCGGCCGTACACCGTCATCGGTGTGATGCCAGCCACGTTTGAGTTCCCACGCCGCGGGCCCGCAATCGGCAACAGGCCGGCGAGTGTCTGGGTGCCGATGGCGTTCACACCTGGTCAGTTGCAGGAACGTGGCAACGGCGTCGTTCACAGTGTCGTCGCGCGACTGAAGGAGGGGACATCCATCGACGAGGCACGAGCAGAGGTCAGCGTCGTCGCACGGCGGATCGGTGACCGGTATCCTCCGGCTGTCCGCAAGGGACCGGCGATGGGGATGACGGTCACGCCGCTGCAGGAGGAGATCTCCGGCCGCATGGAGCGGCCACTGCTGCTGTTGTTTGCGGCGGTCGGCCTCGTGCTGGTTGTGACGTGTGCCAACGTCGCGAACCTGGTGCTCAGCAGATCCGCGGCGCGCTCGCGGGAGATCGCCCTCCGGACCGCGCTCGGCTCGAGCCGGGCCCGTTTGCTGCAGCTGCTACTGGCCGAGGCCGCTGTCCTCTCGGCCGCCGGCGCGCTGCTCGGCGTTGTCCTTGCGCGCCTGGTCGTCTCGGCCGTGCCGGCCGTGGTCACCGAGATGCTCCCGATCGTTCCTGAGGTCTCGCTCTACCTTCGAGTCCTGTTATTCACCACAGGCGTGGCGATCGCCACATCGATCCTGTTCGCGATCATCCCGCTTCTCGCGCTCGAGCGCCGAACTCCAGGAGCTGCGCTTCAAGAGGAAGGCACGCGCACCACACCGGGGACTCGACGGCATCGTCTACAGGCCGGTCTCGTTGTGTCCACTGTCGTCCTCTCGTTTGTCCTGCTGGTGGGCGCCGGTCTGTTCACCAGAAGCTTCTCGGCGCTCATGGCGCGGGATGCCGGATTCAACGCTGATGCCGTGTTGACGGCATCGGTGGTGCTTCCCCGCGTTGGCTACGCCAACGCGGCAAGCGTTCGCAATTTCCACACAACGCTCTTGGCACGGGCCGCTTTGCTGACTGGTGTTCGATCCGCGGCGCTCATGACCGATCTCCCGCTCGAACGGTACGAGCAACGTGGTGTGTCTGCCGAAGGCGTCGACGATGTTACGGCCGTTCCGAGCACGTATCTCTCCTGGGTGGATGGTCCCTATTTCACGACGCTCGGGATCCGGGTGACGAGCGGGCGCGCCTTCACCGATGTCGAAAGCGTCGAGCAGAGAGGTGTCGTGATCGTCAACGAGCGGTTGGCCCGCTCGTTCTGGCCAGGCCAGGATGCGGTGGGCAAGCGCCTCCGGTGGGGCCGCGGGCCGGGGAATCAAAACGTGTGGCTGACGGTTGTCGGCGTCATTGCCGACGTCGCCGACGGCCCACTCGACGCCGAGCCGTTCTTTCATGCCTACGAGCCCTTCAGCCAATTTCCAGAGTTCATCTGGAACGACATTCCCACGACGTTCGGACGAACGGTGAAACTGGCGGTCCGCACCAACGGCGATGCGCTCACGCTGGCATCGGCGGTCCGCACTGAAATCAGCAGGCTCGACAGCCAACTCGCCATCGGATCTATCGCAACGATGGCCGATCGGGTGAGTGAGGTCGTGGCGCCACGTCGCTTCAGCGCGATGACGCTCGGCGCATTCGCGGGTGGATCGCTGTTGCTCGCCGCGACCGGTTTGTACGGACTCCTCGCGTTCATGGTCCGGGAGCGGCGTCGTGAGATTGCCGTTCGTCTGGCGCTCGGCGCCGAGCCGCAGTGGATTCTTCACATGGTCGTCGGGCGGGGACTCAAACTCGTATCGATCGGTCTGTTGGCGGGGGCGGTGGCCTCGTATTTCATGGCTCAAGCGGTCCAGTCGTTGCTCTTTCAAACAGAGAGCCACGACGTAGTGACGTTCGCGATCGTTCCGCTGGTCTTGGCGACCATCGCCATCATCGCATGCGCGCTGCCGGCCTATCGCGCATCGCGCGTCGAGCCGCTGGGGGCATTGCGCGCTGATTAAGGTGCGGTACGCGCTCTAACGATCGCGACACCTTCGTCCGATAAGCCCATTATCGAGTTCCCCTTAACAATCGATCGTCCCAAGGTTCTGTCGGCCGGCTCTAATGAGAATGACTCTCTGCGTACGAATGGGCTTAGTCTCCGTTGCGCTTCTGCTCGGCTTTGTCAGCCGTTCAACGGCTCAGGAAGCGCACGTCTCGTTTCGGGCACCGCTCAACACATCAGGCGCAACACTCTTCAATTTCGATATTGTCGAACCACCGAAACAGCCGGTCGTTGCGCTGCCGTCGGTAACGGTGGTCGAGACGACGAGGGGGCCGCGGATGAGCAACGTGGCCTTGAAGCTCCCCCCGCTCTCTATCGGCGGCACCCCAGTCACCTCGAATCTTGGCGATCAAGCGCTTCCGCGGACATTCAGTTCCTCGCCATGGGCGGGCGATTTCGTGAAGCGGCCGATCCGCGGCCTCAGCTTTTCGACTACCGGTTCGGCACCCGTGAACGTTCTCGTGGGCCAAATGGACGGCGCTCGGCCGCTGATTCAACCGGGCGAAGCGCCTGGCGTAGTAGCACTGTCGATGGGGGCCAGGTCGAACAAGGAGGTCTCGGTCACGCCTCGCGCGCTCGTGCCGATGGACTCGAAGACACAGGCGAGTGTCGGAACCGCGATTCGCACCGAGGTTAGTCAGCATGTGTCGTTGGTCAGCGACGTTGGTGCGGCGGGCACGGCACAACATGGCTGGGATCCGCTCGCCTCTGCCGCCATCATCGGGCATTGGAGCGGAGCGGAGTTCGAAACCAATCTGCTCCGCGGCGCGTCGCCGGTGGGTACGAAGGATATCCCCACGGTCAGGTCGCTGGATCGCGAGATCATCCGTGGGCAGGTGCGGTCCATTCCGGGCATAACGATCTCAACACAAGCCAGCCGGTCGCGCCCAACGAGCGCCCCCGCGAGTGCCGATACGACCGTCGGTTCGATTGGCGTGTCGTACGATCGACTGCCAATCGGGGTACTGAGCGCGGCGCGACAGGATGTGGACAGCTCGGCGCAGCAGGTCGACGCAACGCGCATCGAGTGGAGGCGCAAGCCGGTTGGCGGCATCGTAGTCCGCTACATTGAGAGTGAGCAAACGCCGCGCGATCGCCTCCTGCCGGCGGTGTCATCCAAGCAAATGGAGCTGGAGGTTCCTGGCTGGATCGCTCGCGACCTTCGGAATCGACTGGACGTTGGAGCCGTTCTGACAGAGAAGCCGGGTCGGGGCGAGCCGACGGTGAGCTCCACACTGAGAGGCCGATTCGACGTCGTCGGTGACGTCGGCATCACCGGAGACACCGAGGTAGGTTTCACGAGCGGCGGACCGGCGTTGCGTGCGCTGCGCCTGGCCTCGCGCGTCCCGCTTCGCGATCGGACGGCCGTGCAACTTGTCTACATCTACCAGGCTGCCGGACCGTATGTGTTCGAGAACCAGTCGTTCGAGGCACGTCTCTCGCGCTCCATCCCGCTCGTGAACTGGTGAGCCGCGCATAGCCGGCTTTCTCGCCTTTGCGAGCGAAGCGCCATCCACAATGCAACTGGACTGGATTTCCGGCGAGGGTTATGTTTGCTCCTCAGAAGCTCGCCGCGACAGGTTCCGGGAGGTCTTATGCGTCAGATCAGTGCGTTGATGCTGCTCGGTGCAGCGCTCGGGATCATGGCACCGCTCGGCGCTGCGGGACGCGTGGAACCCGTTCAGGCTCAGAATCAGGCGCCCCCGCCCGAAGGGTTCCGCATCATCGGCAATATTTATTGGGTGGGCGGCGAGTATGGCTCGTATTTGATCACGACTCCGCAGGGCCACATACTCCACGACACGGGCACCAGCGAGATGCACGACGTCATCGTGTCGAACGTCAAGAAGCTTGGGTTCGACGTCAAGGACATCAAAATGATCATATCCAGCCATGCGCATTTTGATCACGTCCAGGGACACGCGGCGATGAAAAAGTTGACCGGCGCGCAGGTCATCGCTCTCGGCGGCGATGCCGCGGCGCTTGAAGCAGGTCAGGACAACTCCGCTGGGGGATTCCGCGGCATGATCGCGGTCCACGTCGATCGCGTAATCAAGGACGGGGATGCGGTTTCCCTGGGCGGCGTGACCTTGCGCGCCCTTTGGGTGCCGGGGCATACGCAGGGGGCCACTGTGTGGATGACCACCGTCTCAGAAGGCGGGAAAAATTATTCGGTCGCATTCCGCGGTGGCGAGACTCCTAACGCGGGGGTTCAACTCATCGGCAATCCCAGGCACCCCAAGGTTATCGAAGATACTCAGATGACGCTTCAAAGGATGAAGACGCTCCAGCCTCCAGATCTCTTCCTTCACAATCACCGGCAGAACCTCGGACGTCCGTTGAATCCCGCGCTCCCCGTCAATCCGCTGTGCGTCACGTGCATGGACGCCGAGGCGTTCAAGGCGATGGTTGCGAACGCCGAAACGTCATTCGCAGGGAGAGTCCGCGAAGCGGAGGCGCAACAGAAAAAATAGGCGGAATCCGCATGCTGCGCGCCCCTCAACGGGTTCGAGCGACGTCACCTTTGATTTGCGTGCGGTACATGACCCGCCGTGACGACGCCTCGAAGCTGTCCCGGCGATGCATCGTGCATCGATTGTCCCAGAGCACCAGATCGCCCTCACGCCACCGATGCTGCCAGACGTGAGCCAGGTCGGTCGCCACGGTCCAGAGCATGTCGAGCAACGCGTCCGACTCACGTGGAGTGAAGCCGTCGATATAGGCATTGCGTCGCCGGCCGAGAAACAGTGCCGAGCGCCCGGTCTCCGGGTGCACGCGCACCAACGGATGCCAGACACCCGGTGCCGTCCGCGGATCATCCGTCTCGACAACGCCTTGACGGACGTACCCGCCGCTGTTGTACGTGGCGTCATGCTTGAGTCGTAAATCCTCCAATCGTCGGCGCAGGTCAGGCGAGAGGCGATCCCACGCTCCGTACATCGAGCAGAAGCTCGTATCTCCTCCGGTCGGCGGAACCTCGACGGCGTACAACGCGCTGGCGTTCGGTGGATCGTCGACGTAGGTCATGTCCGAATGCCACACCGCCTCGCCAGAGCCAAGGCTGCCGATGGCAACGCCGTTCTCCACGACATTTGACACGACATAGATCTCCGGATGGCCCTCGACGAATCGTCGTCCGTTCTCCTGAATGGGCGCGAGCTCCAAGTCACCAAAGTGACGGCTGAAGACCAGCAGGTCTTCGAAGGTAAGCGACTGCCCGCGGAACAGGAGCACCTGGTGCTCGTTCCACGCGGCGCGCACGGCATGGACCTCGTCGGGTCCGAGCACCCTCAGATCCGCACCGCGAATCTCCGCACCGATCGAGCGGCCGGTCGGCACGATGTCGAACGCCGACTTCACAGAGCGAGCCGACCTGCCTTGCGTCTCAGATGACATGGAATCCATGAGTACCATCCCGCTCGAGCTGAGCGACGAGGCCATACTCCCAATCTAAGTACGCCTGCATCGCCCGCGCGTCGATATCCGTACCCTCGTACGGTCGTTTGTACACGTCGATCGGATGCATCGTGAGATGCTCGCCACCGGATCGGAACGCACCACCGGTCGCTCTCCATGCATCCGTCCCACCGGTGAGCACCGAGACTCTGGCGCCTGTTGTCGCAGCGAGTTCCGGGGCGAAGAACGATGCCAGTACTCCATCGCCTGACGTAACAATGTAGTGCGCGGTGCTCGGCAACGCCGTCATGGCGATATCGCGGGACGTTCGCGAGACGAGCCATGCACCCGGAATGTGGCCGCGCACATAGTCGACACTCGGCGCGACATCGACGAGCACCGCGCCTTGTGTCCGGGCGGCCTCGAGCTCCGACGGGTCCACGCCGGTCACGTCAGGCACCGGTTGGATCGCCGGTCGCCACGGGCCGACCTCGCGAGCCTCATTCAGCGACGCATCGTCGAGGACGTATACATCCCAACCCATCTGCACAAGCCACGACCCAGTCATGTCGGCGCGGATCTGCTCCGGGTCCCAGAGCACGATTCGCGCGCCACGGACCGGTGCGAAGACGTCGGTCTCCTGCACGAGCTGCCCGCCTGGCGTCGAACGAAATCCGGGGAGGTGACCGCGGGCGTACTCGTCCTGTAGACGCACGTCGAAACGATACGTCGTTCTGTCATCGTCGTCGGTCCACGCTGCCAGATCGCGAGACGCTACCCGCTTCACGCCCGCTCGCTCCGCCACCTGCCGCGCAGCGACGCGTGAGCAGTCGGCGATGTCAGGTGGCACAGCCGGAGCGGAGCGGGTTTGGCCGTGGTCCAAGGCGAAGCCTGCCAGGGTCCAGCCGATGGTGCCATTCCTGAGCGCGGCTACCCGGTTCGGTATACCGGCATTCACCAGTGACTGCGCCCCGATGATGCTCCTCGTTCGTCCTGCGCAATTCACCACGACGAGCGATGAGGGTGACGGCACCGCTGCCTGAACGCGATACACGAGTTCGCCTCCAGGTACGCTCAATGCGGTCGGAATGCTCATCGTCCGGTATTCCTCGGACCGGCGGGCGTCGAGAACGACCACGTCCGCGTGGCCATCCAGCAGCGCTTTGACTTCAGCCGCGTCGAGTGACGGCGTATGCCGCCGAGCCTCCACGAGCTCCCCGAATGCCTTGCTCGGCGTGTTCACGTCGCGGAAGATCTCGCCGCCGGCTCGTCGCCATCCGTCGAGGCCTCCCGCGAGCAGCGAGACGTCGGAATATCCCAAAGCTCGCAGGCGGTCGACGGCGATGGTGTTCAGCCCTTCGCCGTTGTCGTACACGACGACTCGCGTCGAGCGCCTCGGCACGCGATCGCCGATCTCGAGCTCGAGACGTCCCAAGGGAAGCGACGCCGCGAATAGCGGATGCGCCTCCGCGAACGGACCTTCCTCGCGAACATCGAGCAGCGCGATCTCGCTACGCTCGATCAGCGCCTCGCGCACCTCCGCGGTCGTCACCGAATGCAGACTCGACACCACTACCAGCCGGCAAGACGGTTGACGAACACCGCAAGAGCCACGCACCCGGCTGCCGCGACGGTCATGTAGATGCCGGCATGCGCCAGATCCTTGATTGAAAAGTAGCCAGAGGAATACGGGATGATCGTCGTCGGTCCCTCGCTGACGAGAATGAACGCCAGCGACGACGTGAAGGCTGCCGGTGCGACAATGGTCCAGGGCTCGAGACGAAGATCGTTGGCGAGCGCCACGAGGATCGGCACGATGATGCTGGCCGTGACTGTGTTGCTGGAGAACAGCAGGTGCAGCGCCGCCACCGCCAGCACAATCACGAACGCCTGCACCACCACCGGGATGGTCGTGATGTTGCCGAGGAGAACCCACGCGAGCCAGCGCGCGGCGCCGCTCTCGAAGACCGCGAGCCCGAGCGACAGCCCCGCAACGATCAGCATCACGCCGCCCCAGTCGACCTCGCGCTCGGCTTCCTTCCAATTCAGCACGCGAATGCCCGGGAAGAACAGGCTCAGGCCTCCAGCCAGCGCCACCGCTTCGACGGGCGGCGCGACCCGTCCATTCGTCCATGCCGAGAGCGCCGGTGTTACGAGCCAGAGCGCAATCACCGTGACAAAGATCAGAAGCGTGGCCCGCTCGTTGCTCTTCAGCCCGCCAAGGGCGGCCAGGCGGTGTTCGACGTCGCGCGTGGAGAACGGCAGCCGTTGAAGTTCCGGCGGAAAGAGCCACAGCAACAGCCGCCATGCTATCGGCACCATCAACAACGATGCCGGAACGCCGTAGAGCATCCAGCGTGTGAACGACACGTCCACGTTGGCGAGCTGTTTCAGCTGGCTGATGGCGACCAGGTTCGCCGCCGTTCCTGCCGGCGTCGCGATGCCCCCGATAAGCGGACCAAACGCCGTCGCAATCATCAATGCCCGGCCAAAGTTACTGTGCCCGGGCGGCAGCGCCGCATCGCGCAGCAGGCCCACGCCAAGTGGTAGCAGCATCGCCGCCACTGCCATGTCGGTGATCCACCACGAGATGAACGCACCCACGGCCAGCACGCCCAAGAGCACGCGGTCCGTCCGCGTTCCGACACGCTTCAAGATCTCGTACACGAGGCGCGTCCCGAGGCCGGAGCGCGTGAACGCCGCCGACAACAAAAGGACACCGATGAAGAACACGATGATCGGATCGCCAAACCCGGCACGGATCACGGCGCGAAAATCCGCGATGCCGAACGCGGGTACAAGGAGCACGATCAGCAGCGAGGTCACGGCGAACGGGAGCGCCTCGGACACCCATGCGGTCACGGCGAAGGCCATGATGGCGAGACAGGTTTTGCCGGTAGCGGTCAGTGGTACGGGACCGCCGGCCGTCTGCAGCGGCGGCGGCGAGGGAAGGAAGTGGATGAGCAGCAGCAGCGCCACTGCGGCGACGAGCGCGATGGCGCGCCTGTCCTTCCGGGCAGGCGACGACGCTGCGACCGCCGCCATCTGCGTCATCGCGTGCCTTCAGGCTTGGGAAGACGGCTCGCTAATGCTTTTCTCAGAACCGCTTCCGCCGGCGTTAACGCAATGCCGAAAACGTTCGCAACCTCGGTCGCATCGATGACCACGTCCTGTTGCTCGAGGCCCGCAGCCAGGCTACCGACGATTTGATCGAGCGGGGGTGGCAGGTTGGGGATCGGCCGACCGGGCTCGATGTTCTTCACCGGCAGCGAGGCGCCCAGGATTCGCGCGGCTATCGCCACGACATCGCTGAAGGAGAGAGCCTCCGGTCCACCGAGGAGCAACCGTCTGCCAGAGGCCTCTGGTGCGTCCACCACCGCCGCCGTGAACGCCGCTACATCATCGACCGCGATCAACGAATGCCGCTTGTGGCCACCATTTACGAGCGACACAGGAGCGCCTGCAGCCAGTGCGCTGCCGACGAGGAGGGTGAACCAGACGTCGAGGAAGGCGTGAGGCGCGATGATGGTCCATGTCAGGTCGCTCGCACGCAGATATTCCTCGGTGCGGGCTTTTGCGGCGAACAACGGGTTCGCTGAATTCGGGTCGACGAACGCAGCCGATACGAAGACGAAGTGACGGACTCCGGCGTTTCTTGCCGCGCGAATCAAGGCGCGGTTGCCTTCCAGGTCAACCGAGATGATGTTGTCTGCACCGCCGCGTTGTGCCGAGTTCGCAGTGGTGACCACCGTAGTGACGCCGCGACAGGCCCTCTCGAGCGATTCTGGGTCCTTGAGATCGCCGACAACGCTTTCCGTTCCGAGGCTGACCGACGATTGTCGAACCATCGCGCGCACCGGCTTGCCGCGCGCCATCAGTTTGTTGACGATCGAGCCACCCAGCAGCCCAGTAGCACCCACGACCAGGTTCATGGCTCGCTCCTCAATCCATGCTGTTTCAGGCTAACGAAAGCGCAAGTAGCGCGCGCCTAGGCGCTCGAACACTGTACGGTCTGCGCCGACGATGTCTGCATCAAGTGATTCGGCGGTGGCGACGAGCCACGCGTCGTTCTCGCCAAGGCGTTGCGACGTGCGACGCTGGAGCAGAGCGCACCGTCTCGCCTGTGTGAGGTGCAGTCCTTGAATGGTAAACCGCTGCAACGCTGCAAGAGCTGCCGCTTCGTCGATGGCGCCCTCCAAGAGTTCCTCGACGCTGACCATCGAGATGACGAGCGGGCGGCCACGGAGCGATGACAGAAACTTGCGCGCTGGTCCAACCTTTCCGGCGGCCGTCTCGCGTTCGAGATCGATCAGGTAGGAGCTGTCGAGCAGCGCCGGCCGGCTCACCGTTCCTTCTGTGCCAAGCCCAGGCCTTTACCGGATGCCGCGTCAACCCATTCGATGAGGTCTTCTCCAGACTCGATGGGCCCCGCGCGGTCGATCAGGGCGCGGATCACGTCGGACTTCGGGACATTGCTGCGTTTCGCCCACCCCGCCAGGCGATCTGCCCGCTTCTTATCCAGCTTGACTGTGATGGTAGGCACAGTAATACCGCGATATTACCATGCGTGTCTGATGTCGGTGCCGGGCCTTGAACGTCCACGCCTTGATGCCATGGCCTCAGTTGTCACGCCGGGGCTCCGTCCGAGTCGAGCCCCGCGTATCGCGGTGAACTTCAATTCAATCGAGCACTCGAATGTGGTCGCCGTCGACGAGCTCGGTCGGGGACTCGAGCCGTCGATCGCGCCGTCCACCGGGAGACTCCAATATTTCGTAACCCTCCGGTATCGCGGAGGCCCAGAACATCGGTCTGCCTCCCGCTGTGAGAACGAAGTCAAGACGCTCTAAGATTTATTGCCTCGCACATCGAGCTTGAACCTTGGAATGCGGCGTGCTTCTTCGCGCCGATAGAAGTCTCCCGCGTAACGAACACCGGCGATCGATGGTGGACGACGGGGACCGCCACGCCCGCCGATTTCCGCAACAGGATGGACATCATGACGAGGATCGCGATTCACGGCTTTGGTCGCATTGGCCGGTCTTTGATGAAGGTGGCACTCAAGGATGGCTTGTTCGTTCCGGTGTCGATCTCCGATATCAAGGATGTCCAGGCACTCGCCGCGCTGTTCGAGGTTGATTCCAATTACGGCCGCTGGTCTGAGGAGGTCACCGCGAAAGACGATGGCTTTGTCATCGGCGGTCGACAAGTCCCCTACTTCAACTCGATGAAGGCCCTGCCGGACTGGAAGGCACTGGGCGTGGATCTGGTCATCGATTGCACGGGCCGCGCGACGACTCGTGCCGGAGCGCAGGCCCATCTCGACGCCGGCGCCCGGCGTGTGCTCGTGAGCGCGCCAAGCAAGACGCAAGACGACTGTGATGCGGTGTTATTGCCGGGCATCAACCTGGAGACGTTCGATCCCGAGAAACACCGGATCGTCAGCATGGCCAGCTGCACCACTAACGCGCTGGCTCCGGTGGTGAAGGTGGTGATCGAGAAATTTGGCATCAAATACGGCCTCTTCTCGACCATTCATGCCTACACCAACACTCAATCGTTGACCGACCAGCCGATGAAGGATCGTCGCGACTCATGGGCTGCCACCGAGAACATCATCCCCTCGTCATCAGGCGCCGCGCGTGCGCTCGGGTTCATCTGGAAGGGGCTCAAGATCACGGGCAAAGCCTATCGTGTGCCCACACGCACCGGGAGCATTGCCGAGCTCAACCTCCTCACCGAGCGGCCCGTCACGGTGGAAGAGGTGAACGACGCGTTCCGCCAGGCGGCCGCAGTTCCACCTCTCAAAGGTGTCATGGCGGTACTCGAGGACGAATGGGCGTCATCTCGTATCGTTGGCGATTTACATTCGTCAATCGTCGACTTGCCCTTGACCGCGACACAGGGCGGGCTGTTGTCCGTCGCCGCCTGGTACGACAACGAGATGGGTTACTCAGCCCGGCTGGCCGAGACGGCAGCGCTCATCGCGCGGGAAGCAGCCGTGACCACCGTGGGACGTCCGGTCTGATCGGACTAAAGGACCGCGCGGGGGTTCAGTTCGCAGGTGCGAGCCGGCGGACGTCCTCGAACCAATTGAGGATCAGTCGCACGCCCGTGACACGGGGTATGTTGCGAGGGCGGAACTGCAGCGTGTAGAACCACTGCCCGTCGGGACTGATGGAGTAACACGGTGCGGATGCACACTGGCCCAGTGGAAGGACTGCCGGGTCGGTGTCGAACAGCCGTTGCGGTCTTCCTGGACGCGCGGGATCCGCCATCTGCACCGACATGACGCGGAATCCTTGCCGC
>Ga0207697_10001686_pt1 | contig 11906 bp, 7 predicted proteins | sample KBSSwiS5withPhiX_FD_184293 | JGI IMG/M metagenome (GOLD analysis project Ga0207697, IMG submission 184293) | Switchgrass rhizosphere microbial communities from Kellogg Biological Station, Michigan, USA, with PhiX - S5 (SPAdes) (version 2) | ecosystem: Host-associated > Plants > Roots >... | reverse complement strand
CGAAGTAGCGGGTGAAGTCCTCCCGGCCGGAGCTGCCGCGGTCCACCGTGACGGTGCCCGGACCAGTGCCCGCACCGGCGTCGTACTTCACGGACGTCTCCTGCGCGCCGGTGGAACCGCTCCCCTTCCGGAGCCCGAAGGCGAAAGACGCAGCGCCTCCAACGGAGGGCAGGCCCACCTCGGCCTCAATCTCGAAGGAACGTCCGGACGCCGTGGCCAGCGGATTCGCCGACGCCGGGGTGACGGTGATGTCCGAAGCCTGCCAGGTGGAGGCCCTCAACGACTCTTCCTCCACAACGGGGGCCTGGGACAGGCGCAGTCCTGCGCCGGGGACGTCCACCAGTTTCAGTTCGCGCGGGATGCTGAGCTGGCCGTTCCAGCGGCCGGTGGGCGCACTGAAGGCGTAGTCCCAGTTGCTCATCCAGCCGATCATGATCCGGCGTCCGTCCGGCGCGCCGAAGAAGCTCATGGCGGCGTAGTAGTCGCGGCCGTGGTCGGCCTGGAGCACCTGGCCAGCGGTGGTGTCCGGGGTGAAGCTGCTGCCGTTCCAGGTTCCCGTGACGTACTGCGCGGCGGAGCCGTTAGTGGTGCGGTCCGCGCCGGTGCTCCAGTACAGCACCCAGCGCGAGGTTCCCGGCTGTCCCTCCACAGGCATGGAGAAGAAGTCCGGACACTCGAGCACCCCGCCCCGGACCCAGTCGCCGTAGCCGAAGGAGCTGCCGAAGGTCCAGGACACCAGGTTGGTGGAAGTGTAGAAGGGGATGTGGTCGCCGGCGGCCACCACCATCACCCATTTACTGGAAGCCGCATCCCAAGTGACCTTCGGATCGCGGAAGTCCCACCCGCCGTCGGGGCCGCCCGGGTTTTCCACTACCGGAGCTGCCTGGACCGTCTGCCAGGTGCGCCCCTTGTCCTTGCTGTAGGCGGCGCGGACGGACTGGTTTCCGTTCCAGGCATCGTGGTTGAAGCTGGTGTAATAGGCGATGAGCCCGGATCCGCCGTTGAAGAGGCCGCTGGAATCGGAGGCATCCACCACCGCCGAACCGGACCACGACTCCCCCGCGGCCATGTGCGGGAGTGCGATGGGCAGTTGTTTCCAGTGCATTAGGTCTGTGCTGACGGCATGCGCCCAGCGTCCTCGGTCCTGGTGGAAGAGATGATATTCGCCATCGAAAAAGACCAGTCCGTTGGGGTCGGAGCTGTTCCCGGAGTTCTGGCTGTAGTGGTAGCCAGGCTGGTAGAGGCCGTTCATATACTGATCTACATCGTCTGCACGGACGTTCTGGAACCAGGCCGTTCCGGTGGTCAGCAGGGCGAAACCTTCCCCGGATGAGGTAGGAACCGCTCCATTTAGCACGGGCGTGCCATTAATCACCACCGACGCTTGGCTGCCCTGGACAGTGAGCTGGACGCGGTTGAGTTGACCGGCTTTGAAGCTTGTGGAGGGAAGGTTGCCAGAATGCAGCAACGCCGAGGTGGTCCGGTTGTACAGCTTCGCCGTGCCCGTTCCGGGGTCGATCCTCAGTTCCACGCCCCCGGTGCCGTCGGCAGCGCTGCGGACCACCACTGACGCGGTGGCCGGGGAGGTGACAGTCAGGTCCAACGAGGCAACGACGTCGGACGCCACCGCCGGGATGAACCGCGCAGCGGTGCCGCTCGCCGCGAAACCGCGGAGTCCCTTGGCATCGGGCTCCCACGAGCCGGAGCCAACGCGCCAACCCTGCAATGAAGTCTCAAGTCCTCGAAGCGTCATGCTCTGGAACACGGCGGTGCCATTGAAGGAACCCAGCCCGACATAGCCGGAAGCGTGGGCGGAATCCGTGGCGGTAATAGCCGGGTTGGCGCCGTTCGGGTCCAGGAAGTCGGTCTGCCAGTAGACGGCCAACTGGTTGCCGAGCGCGGTGACCCGAAGGCGATAGACCTGGCCGACGGTGATGGCAGTGGTGAACATCCCCAGCGTGGCATTGTCCGAGATCCTGTAGAGGCGCAAACGTCCCGCGTTCGGGTCCACCTCCGCGGCGTAACCCGATGTGCCCGAGGCGTTGGTGCGGAACAGTGCCGTGCCCACGCCATATTGTGAGGTGACTTGGATGTCTGTGGAAAAGTCAACGTCTGTGGGTGACTGCCACGTCGCGATGGCCCGGATGTTGCTGTTCGCCGGGGCGACACCGCGGAAGCCCGTGGCCGAGGCCTGCCAGCCGTTCGCTGTGACAGCCCAGCCGCTGACGTTCGCATCAATGGTCCGCACGCCGGGAGCGCCGAAAGACACGGTTCCATTGAACGCGTGCAGGCCCACTCGGCCCGACTCGTAGCGGTAGTCCGTGGCGTCAATCCTGCTGATGCCATCGACGGCCACATAGATGCGCGGGCCGTCCACATGGACGTCCACCGTGTAGGACTGCCCCGAATTCAGTGGCAGGGACACCGGCGCAACCACGTCCTGTCCGGTCGCGAGGTCGAACAACCTCACCCGGTCCAGATTGGGGTCGATCGTCGCGGCGTAACCCGCACCGGCGTCGGGAGTTGCGCGGAAGACAAGCGCCCCCACACCGTAGGGACTCCCGGCGTCGACCTTCACCGAGGCCGTATACCGGGCGGTTCCTGCAACCACTTGCTCGCTGGTGGCCGCCGCATTCTGGCCGGAAGGCGCGACGGCGGTGTACCCGCCCTGCACTGTCCGGGTCCACGAACCGCTGACTCCGACGACATCCGGAATGGGGCTCGTGGTGCTGTTGAGGGTGACCGGCGCGGGGTCGAGGGCCACCGCTGGAGCAGTGACCCCCGTCCCGGCCAAGCCAACACCAAGGACCGCGGCCGTGAGGCCGGCAACTATTCTCTTATGCATTCAGATCGCCTTTGATCTCAGGGGTGAGAGAGCGTTCGCCAAAACCTCCCATGATGTGAGAGAAGATCGGCGGAAAACGCTCGGGATGTGAGAGAGGGATGGTTGGGCGGCGGTGTTACGGGAACAGCGGGCGCGGGCCTCCCCAGGAGTCGGCCATGGTCCAGGCGTCGAAGCTCGCCAAGCTGACGGTGCCCTCTGCGGCTGTCAGGGTCACGCGCTCGCCGCCCAGAGTTGGGTAAACCCGGGCCGTGAGCGGCTTGCCATTCGCGAAAATCTCGACGGCGGACCGGTCCACCAGGACGCGCAGGCGCACGTGTCCGTCGGGCATCGGGACGGGGCCGGACTTGTCCTCCACATCCACGTCAGGGCCGTCAGCACCGGCTGGAGCCAGGCTGCTCCGGGTGCGGTCGAGTCGGAGGGTGCCGTTTTCGCGCTCAAGAGAGCGGCTGAGTTCGATCACCGTCTCCTCAGCACCGTCCCCGGAACCCAGAATGCCTAGCCGCAGCACAGCACCCGGCGCGAGCTGCACGTCGAGTTCAAGGTCCAGCTGATTCCCGGACACACCGGTATCCACAGGCGTACCGCCCCCGACGAGCACCTTGCCCGGTACGTTCACGTGGTTCCGCCGGAGCTTCTCAACCTCAGGAACCGGCGCAAAGTCCAGGGTTCCGTCATCGGCCAAAGTGGCGACGCGCGGTAGGCTCATCACGCCCGACCACCCTGCCTCCACCATGGCGGCATCGCTGCGGCCTTCCTGCATCCAACCGAACATGATGCGGCGGCCGGATTCATCCTCGAACGATTGAGGGGCGTAGAAGAACCGCCCCCCGTAGTCGAGCCGGTGCAGGGCAGCGGGCTCGAAGGTGTCCCCTGAGTAGCGCCCAGTCCAGTACAAGGGGTGGCGGGTCTCGCCGTCGTCCCAAGCAGAGAAAACCAGCACATCAGGATCCTCGCCCGCCTGAACGGACGCGCGCGCGCCAGGACTGACAACAGAACCCAAAGCACCCTCACCCGCCCTGAACAGGTCCACGCATTCCCACATGGTCCCGGTCCAGTCGGTATCTGCAGGGTCGCCTTGGGATGCGTCGCCAATGAACAGCGGCCCCACATAGGTCCACGAACGAAGATCCGAGGATTCATACAAGAACGCCGTCCCACCACGCCCTCGAATGCCCGAGCCAACCAACTGCCGCCAGGTGGTGCCCTCGCGCCACACGCAGTGGTCCCTGTAGGCGGTGATGTCGACGCCGGCCGGAGGGGCGGCGATCACCGGGTTTTCGGGCACTTTAGTCCACGTCATGAGGTCAGCAGAGCCTACGGCAACGCAGGCCAGTTCACGCTCGTCAGCTCGTCCGGAGTAGACCAACGTGGGCGTACCGCCGTCGTTCACCAACACACCGGACCAGCAACCGTCCACATCCGGACCCGCCGTCGGTTCCAAAGCAATTGGCTGGTCCGTCCAGGTGATCAGGTCAGTGCTGGTGGCATGACCCCACTGGATGCGGTGGTGGAACGCGCCCTCCGGGTTGTACTGATAGAAGAGGTGGTAGACGCCGTTCCATTGGCTCACGCCGTTGGGATCGTTGAGCCAACCGGCGGGGGAAACGAAGTGGAATCGCGGCCGGAGGGGATCGGCTTCAGCGCGGGCAACCAGCTCGTCACGCGGAACGGTGGCGAGCGGGTGGGTCAGTTCAGTCATGCGGAAGCCTTCTTGTCAGTCTTTTCGGTCACCAGGTGTTCAGTCGTCGCAGCCGTTACAGCCTCGGCCGGTTCGGTAGCCAGCGCATGTCCGCCCGCTCCAGCCCGCGGCCGGTAGAGGTGGCAGCGCACCCAGTGGCGGTTTTCGGGATCGCCCACCTGATGGCGTACAGGTTCGGAAGCGGAGCAGGCCTGGTGGGGATCGCCGTCGAAAGCGCAACCCGTGGAAGCCATGACGGCCTGCCGCAGTTCAGCGCGGCGGACAGGATCGTAGGAACCTGCGCGCGCCGGGTCTGGAACGGCTGACACCAAGAGCTGAGTGTAGGGGTGGGCAGGGTTGGCCAACAGGTCCAGGGACTCCCCCTCCTCCACGAGCTCGCCGGCAAACATCACAGCGGTGCGGTCGGCCAGGTAGCGTGCCGAGGCGAGGTCGTGGGTGATGTAGAGCATGGAGATGCCTTGCTCGTCGCGGAGTTTGCGCATCAAATTCAGCACGCCGATCCGCACTGACACATCCAACATGGAGGTGGGCTCGTCAGCCAGGATGACCTCCGGCTCCACAGCGAGCGCACGTGCGATCGCGACGCGCTGACGCTGCCCGCCGGAGAGTTCATGCGGGTAGGAGTTCAGCATGTCGGCCTGCAGGCCAACGGTGGTCATGAGTTCCTCAAGCCGGCGCTGCGTCTCGGACTCCGAACCGCCCTTCCCGTGGATGGCCAACGACCTCCGCAGGAAGTGCTCGATCCTGTGGGCCGGATTCAGCGACCCGAAGGGGTCCTGGAAGACCATCTGCAGCTGTGAGCGGAAGGCACGGGAGGCTTGGAATCGGTCGCGCTTGAGGACGTCGACGCCGTCAACCAGGATCGCGCCGGAGCTCGGCTTTTCGAGCCGGGCAACACAGCGGGCCAGGGTGCTCTTGCCGGAACCGGACTCTCCCACGAGTGCCACGATTTCGCCGCGGCCAATGGTGAGGTCTACGCCGTGCAGGGCCCGGACCGATTGCCGGGAGAACAGGCCGCCGATGGGGAACGATTTGCCCAGACCGCGGACTTCGAGGGCGGGTGTTTCGGAAGCAGCGGCCTGGCGGGCCGAACCTTCGATCGCAGGGGACAGCGACGTAGGGGACAGTGCAGAGTGGCTCATCGTGCGACTCCTTCCAGGATTGCGGGATCAACTGTTGAAGCGCCGGGCACGGCCAAGGCGTCCGTACTAAAAGGTGCCACCAGATGGCCGGGCGCCACCTCGGTGAGGTCCGGGATGTTCCGGAACTTCACGCCGTCGGGCAGTCCTGTGAGCGGAACGCGAGGACCGGTGAGTGGCGGGAACGCGCCCATGAGCGCCTGTGTATAGGGGTGACGCGGGTTGGCGTAGACGTCCTGCGCCTTGGCAGTTTCCACGATCCGGCCGCCGTACATGACGGCCATGCGGTGGGAGAGCTCCACCATGAGGGACATGTCGTGCGTAATGAAGAGGACGGAGAACCCGAGTTCGCGCTGGAGTTCCTTGATCTGGGCCATGATTTCCTGCTGCACCACAACGTCCAGCGCAGTAGTTGGTTCGTCCAGGATCAGCAGCGACGGCTTGAGGGCAACGGCCATGGCAATCACTGCGCGCTGCCGCATGCCACCTGAGAGCTGGTGCGGGTAGGACTTGAGGCGCGCAGGGTCGATCCTCACGAGCTCCAGCAGATCGCCCGCCCGGCGGAGGGATTCCTTGCGCGAGTAGCCGGCGTGGGTGGTGAAGATGTCCACGATCTGTTCGCCGATGGTCAGCACCGGGTTGAGCGAATTCATGGCCGACTGGAACACCATGGCCACGTCCTGCCACCGGAAGCGCCGCAGTTCCTCCGGGCTCATGGCCAGGACGTCCTTGCCGCCAAAGGAGATGCTGCCCCCGGCGATCTTGGCCGGGTCCTTCAGGAGCCGCATGATCGAGTTGGCGATGGTCGACTTCCCACAGCCCGATTCACCAGCCAGGCCGAACACCTCACCGGTGCCGATGTTGAAGGAAACGCGGTCGACGGCGGTGGTTGAGCGGGTATCGCCCACGTACTTTACGGTGAGGTTCTTGACGTCCAGGACGGGCTCGTGGGAGCCGAAGGAGACTTGGGAGACAGTCACTTGGCGGCGCTCCTTTCGGTGGTTGCGGGGGTCTTGGGTGTTTTGATCTTCCGCAGCCGGGGGTTCGTAACCTCGTCCACGGCGTAGTTGATAAGTGCCAGCGCGAAGGCGACCAAGGCGATGCAGACACCTGAGGGAACGAACACCCACCAGCTACCGGTCAGCAGGGCGCCCTCATTGCCGGCCCAGAAGAGGTTGTTGCCCCACGAGACCGTGCTGACGTCGCCCAGGCCCAGGAACTCCAGACCGGCCTGTGCACCGATGCCGTAAATGACGCAAGCCAGCAGCGTGCCCATGACGATCGAGGCCATGTTCGGCAGGATTTCGCGGAACATGATCCGGCCCGCCCGTTCGCCGGACACCACGGCAGCGGCCACGAAGTCCTTTGAACGGATGGACAGTGCCTGCGAGCGCAGCACACGCGCCGAACCGGCCCATCCCGTGACAACGAGTACCAGGATCACTGTGCCAAGGCCCGGTGGCAGGAATGCGGCCAGGATGACCAGCAACGGCAGGCCGGGAAGGAGCAGGAAGACGTTGGTCACCAAAGAAAGTGCTTCGTCGATGAACTTGCCGAAGTAGGCCGAAGCAAGGCCCACAAGGATGCCGACGAACGTGGACGCGAAGCCTACGGTCAGGCCGACGAAGAGGGAACTCCGCGAGCCGTGGACGGTCAGCGCGAGCACGTCCTGTCCCTTGGCGGTGGTGCCCAGCCAGTGCTCTGGGGAGGGTTCCAGGGAGGCCATCCCGGTGATGCGCGAGGGGTCACCAGGGAACAGCACGGGCGCCAGCAACGCAAGTGCGATGAACACGAACATCACGGCCATGCCCAGCATGGCCTTCTTGTTGGTGAGGAGTCCGTGGACGAAGCTGCGGTTGGGCTTGCGGACAGCCGGGGTTGGAGTTGGCTGCTTCAGAAGTGCGGTTGTCATGATCAGTCCTCTAGTTGCTGCGCACGCGCGGGTCGAGGCGGACGTAGAGGATGTCCACCAGGAAGTTCGCCAGCAGCACGGCGGCGGTGATGGTCAGGAACAGGCCCTGCATGAGGGGGTAGTCCAGGCCTTGGACGGCGTTGAGGAGTTGGTAGCCCACACCGGGATACGCGAACACCACCTCGGTGAGCAGCGCACCTCCCACCACGAAACCCAGACCCATGCCGAAGCTCGTGACGGACGGCAGCATCGCATTCCGGGCTGCGTACCGGAGCATGATGCGGCCCGGACGCAACCCCTTGGCCTCGGCCATGGTGATGTAGTCCTCCGAGTTCGTGGCGATCATGGTGTTGCGCATGCCCAACATCCAGCCACCAATGGAAACCAGCACGATCGTCAGCGCCGGAAGCACCAGGTGCGCACCGACGTCGCCGATGAACTCCCACGTAAACCCGGGTTCCAAACCATCCGTGAACGCATGGCGGATCGGGAACCAACCCAGCACCACGCCAAACAGGTACAGCGCACCCATCGCGAGCCAGAAGTACGGGAACGAGCCGATGAACACAAGCACTGGCGGCAGTGCCGAGTCGATCGCGCCGCCACGCCGCCAAGCGGCCAGGATGCCCAGCAGGTTACCCACGACGGCGGCAATCACCAGCGCGGTTCCGCCCAGCAGGAGGGTCCAACCGATCTGGGAGGAGATAACCTCTGTGACCGGTGTTGGAAAACGGGAGATGGAGACGCCCATCTGGCCCGTGAAGATGTTGTGCATGTAATCGACGTATTGCTCCCAAATGGGCCGATCGTCCACGCCAAGAAGCTTGCGCAGGGCCTCGATCTGTTCGGGCTGCATTCTGTCCTGGGAGCGGGCAAACATGCGGGAGACGGGGTCGCCGGGCATGAAGCGCGGGAGCAGGAAATTCAGGGTGATGGATGCCCAGAAGGCGATCAGGTAGAAACCCAGGCGGCGCAGGATAAAGCGCACGGTTTCCCTCCATTCGGGAATTACGGAAAGTTTGGGGCACGCCCGGCCGGGGCTATCAAGTGGCGGTTGCCGGTTGGCGGCTCGCCGCCGGGCGTGCAGTGTCAGGCCCGTTGGGGCCTACATTCAGGCGAAGGTCACTTACGCGGTTCCAGCGTGGTCAGCACCAGGACTGTGGTGGGTGACCGTACCGAGAGGGTTGCGTACGGGTTGCCCTCGGTGGGCCAGCCGGTGAAGCGGGTGTCATTGAAGGCGCCCCATTCCGGGCCCGAGAACAGCGGCACCAGCGGTGCGACGTCGTTGTACTCTTCCTGGAGCTTGTTGGCGATGTCCTTCTGCTTGGACTCGTCGGCCTCTGCTGCGAAGTCGGCCAGCAGGGCATCAGCCTTGGTGTCACCGAAGCGGTGGTAGTTATCGAACGTCTTGGTTCCCACCGGCTTCACGGTTGCCGTGCCCATGGAGGTGTTGAAGTACTTGTACGGGCTGGGGTCGTTGGCGCTCCACACGATGCCGGAATCGAAATCGCCCGTCTCGTAACCCGCAACCACGGCAGCCCAGTCCGGCGAGTCAACCTTTGCCGTGACGCCAACCTCGGCGAGGTTCTGCGAAATCACGTTGGCTACTGAAAGCCAGTCGGAAGACGATGCGCCCACGGAGATCTTGAACTCGAACGGCGAGCCGTCCTTCAGCTTGCGCTTGCCATCAGCACCCTTGGCGTAGCCGGCCTTGTCCAGCAGCTCGTTGGCCTTCTGTACATCCAGCTTGGTCCAGGTGCAGTTGTCCTTGACCTCGGAGTTCTTCCACTTCTCGTAGTTCCCGGAAAGGCCAGTGCAGTCTGCAGGCTTGGCGTAGCCGCTCATGCCGATCTTAGTGACTTGGTCGCGGTCAACGGCCATGCTCAGTGCCTTGCGAACATCAACATCGTTGAAGGGAGCCTTGGCGGTGTTGAGCTGCCAGTTGATCATGGCGCCCGTTGCCGGGAACCAGTACTGGCGGTGTTCCTTGTCCTTGGAAACGAACGTCTTTTCGATGTTCGGGATGTACTGCGGGGCCCAGTCCACGTCCCCGTTCGCAGCGGCGAGGTTGGCGCCGTCGTTCCCTGCAAAAGCGAGCATCTTGATGCCGGCGATCTTCTGCTTTTCCGGCTGCCAGTAGTTGGGGTTCTTCTTGAGCACGAAGGACTGGGCCTGGAAGCTGTCCACTTCCGTGTAGGGGCCGGTGCCCACGGGCTTGGCGTTGGCATCCTTCTCCGGGTCGGACAGCGCGGACCAGATGTGCTTGGGCAGGATGCTGAGCTGTCCGACGTCGTAAAGCGCCGGCGACCATGGCTTGTTGAAGTTGAACGTGACCTTGTTGGTTCCCTCGGCGGTCACGGAATCCAGGTACTCATAGCCACCCTTGATCTTCTTCTGAAGCTCGAACGTGTAAGCCACGTCGTCAGCCACGAAGGGCTGGCCGTCGGACCACTTCACGCCGTCACGCAACGTGAAAGTGATCGATTTGCCGTCGTCGGCTGCCTTCCACTCAGTTGCCAGCCACGGCACCGTGTCTCCCTTTGCCGGGTTGAAGATCAGCAACGACTCGTAAATGGACTGCTGGACCATCGGGTTGACGGTGGGCGCGAACGGGTTGAAGTTCTGCACGAACGTGCCCATGTCCTCACGCGGGATGGTGAGGAACGCGCTCGCGTTTGCTGCTGCGTCTGTGCCTGCGGTTTTGTTGACGGTGGCGGCACAGCCGGTCAGCAGCATCGCACCCACCGCCAGTCCGGCCGCCGTGATGCGGGCAGACCTCAGGAATCGGGGTTGTGTCATGATGGTTATCTCTTTCCTATCTTCATCGTCCAAGGTGAAGGGGTGGGTAAGGGGTTTGCTCTTCGAGGTTGATTTCGCGGTCAGACCGAAGAGCGTTCTAGCAGCGGACAGTCGACCAATTGCTGGTCGGCAATGATCGGCTGTCCTGCTGTAAGAGCGGCGAGCGTCTGGACTCCCAGGGCTCCCATTTTTTGGAACGGCAAGGCAACGGTGGTCAGTTTTGGCCTCAGGTAGGCCGCAATCAGTTCCTGGTTGTCGAAGCCGATCACAGCGATGTCTCCGGGGATGGTCAGCCCCCGTTCTTTGATGGCGTCGTACGCGCCCATCGCCATGCGGTCGTTGAGGCAGAACAGCGCGGTTGGCCTGTCCTTTTCCGGATAGCGGTCCAGGATTTCGCACGCAGCTTCGTAGCCGCCGTCGGCCGTTGCGTATCCGGACACCACCAGTTCCGGGTCCAACTCCAGTCCGGCGACGGCCAGTGCTTCGCGGGCACCGGCCAATCGTCCGACTGCTGCAGGAATGACCGGGTCAAGGTTGATGATTCCGATCCGGGTGTGGCCGGCTTGAAGCAAACGCTCGACGGCGACCCTGCCACCCGCACGCTCGTCAGGGACGATCGAGGGCAGCTTTCCGTCCGCGTCGAAGCAGTTGATCAAGACGGTTGGTACTTCGTTGGCACTCTGCGGAACGTGCACGCCCCGGTGAAAGGTGGCTGCGTAGAGAAGTCCTTCCACTCGTTGTTCCAGCAGCTTGTCGATGGCGGCATCTTCCAAGCCCTTGTTGGGTCCTACGGCATCGGCCTGGTCGGAGGGCGCGATGAGCAGGAACCGACGATCAAGCCAGGCTTGGTCCTGGGCTCCTTTGATGATGTCGACGGCGAACGGTGCCGTCACGATCTCGGTCACAAGCCCGTACCAATCACTGCGCTGGGATGCCAGGGCCCGTGCTCCGGCGTTCGGGCGGTAGCCCAGTGCCTGCACGGCATCGTTGATACGGGTGCGGGTTTCCTCGGAGATGCTGGCATTTTCGCGGTTGCTCAGCACGAACGAGACTGCGGTCCGGGAGACGCCGGCGTGCTTGGCGACGTCATTCATGGTGACTCCCCGCTGCCGCACAGCCGCGGCTTTGTTGGGGGTGGTGCTTTTCGCCATTGAATGCTCCGGGTGTTGGTTCGGGTTGGTGATGCTGGTTGGTAATGCATTGGTTTGTAACGCTGAGGTTGGTAACGCGCGTTACTTGGAACGTGTGATTTAGGTTACGCGCGTTACCTGTTTCCTGTCAACGTCTTCTTTTCGCCTGGACCCCGGTCGGCCCCGCCCGACTCGACGACGCGCTGCGAGTTCTCCAGGCCCGCGATGGTGACCCGTGCGTCCTGCGCATGCGCCTTCGACGCCACCTGCCAGGCGGCGTTCAGCATTTCGGGATCGAGCCGGTCGAAGCGCTTGCCGGCGTCCTCGATCCCGAAGCCCGCGAAGCCGTGCAGGCGGTCGAGCAGCCGGTCGATCCCGAGCA
>Ga0207697_10001680_pt1 | contig 11947 bp, 9 predicted proteins | sample KBSSwiS5withPhiX_FD_184293 | JGI IMG/M metagenome (GOLD analysis project Ga0207697, IMG submission 184293) | Switchgrass rhizosphere microbial communities from Kellogg Biological Station, Michigan, USA, with PhiX - S5 (SPAdes) (version 2) | ecosystem: Host-associated > Plants > Roots >... | reverse complement strand
GGCCGGCCTGCTCACGCTGCCCATGATCGCCGGCAACCTCATCGGGTCGGTCGCCTCCGGCATGCTGATCAGCCGCACCGGCAAGTGGAAGCGGTACCTCGTGGCCGGCGCCATCTTGCTGATCGGCGGCCTGGGCCTGGCCGGCAGCATGGACCACACCACTGACCTGTGGATGACCGGTATCTACACCGCCATCCTCGGCGTCGGCCTGGGCCTGCTGATGCAGAACCTCGTCCTCGCCGTCCAGAACACGGTCCAGGCCAAGGACATCGGCACGGCCAGCGCCTCTGTGGCCTTCTTCCGGTCCGTCGGCGGTGCGATCGGCGTCTCGGTCCTCGGCGCCGTGCTGGGCAACCGCGTCAAGGAGCTCGTCGTGGAGGGGCTGGCTTCGGCCGGCATCCAGGTTCCCGCCGGATCCGCGGGGGCCAGCATGGACCTCAAGGACATGCCGGCACCGATCCGCGACATCATGCGTGCCGCCTACGGCGACGCGATCGCCGAGGTCTTCCTGATCTCCGCAGTCGTCGGACTCGTGGCGCTGGTGGCCATCCTGTTCATCAAGGAACGCCCGCTGCGCCGCACGGTCGACGTTCGGCCGGAACCCGCCGAAATCGCAGGGGACGCCCCGGATGCCGGGGTGGCCGCGATGGCCGGTGCCACGGCCTCGGCTTTGGGGAACACGGGTTACACCAGGACCACAGGGAACGACGACGTCGGGGCAGCGCCGTCCGCCGGATCCGGCATCGTTGACCTGGACCGGGAATTCATCGAGGTGCTCAGCCGGGACCGCGCCGAATCCCGCTTCCCCGATGCCGCCCGCCAGCGGACCCGGACCTTGGTGGCCGAGGAACGGCCCGAGGCCGCCGACGTCGTACCTGTGATGCTCCAGACCCAGCGGCTCCTCGCGGAGCAGCAGCTGCTGCTGGCGGACGCCCTGCGCGCCGTTCACGAGCAGGCCGCCGAGCAGCGTGCGATAGCCGCTGAACAGGCCCGGGTTGCCGGGGAGCTCACGGCCCTGCGCCGGCAGCTCGCCAAGCAGCGCAAGATGCAGCGCGCGGCTGCCGACTACATCGCCACCCACGGCCGGCACCGGACCGAGTAGCGCCGGCTCACAGTACCGGACCGCAGAGGCTCCGCGGTCGCCCCGAGGGGCGGCTGCGGGGCCTTCGTGCGGCAAGACGGTTGCGTGGCAGGCAACGGCCGCCGCCTAAGTACGCCGTTTGGATGATATTCACTTCCCGATGTTCCTCCCGGGCGAGGGATTTCGTAGAGTTGGGTGGCTAAGGCTGTCGGTCCCATGGGCTAGTCTCCAATCAGCCTTCCAATAAACTTCACTATTTGGCTCTCCCCATACATTGCTCTCCCCATAATTTGCTCTCCCCAAATTTGGTCTCCCTATAATTCAGTCTTCGTAAGGACTCGTGGGCATGCTCGTTACCCTCATGCGGCGCTATTCCAAGCCGTATCTGCCATACATCGCGGCTGTGGTCATCTTCCAGCTGGCCTCGACCATCGCGGCTCTGTACCTCCCCAGCCTCAATGCCCAGATCATCGACGAGGGCGTCTCCCGCGGCGACACGGACTACATCTGGCGCACCGGCGGCGTCATGCTCGGCGTCGCGCTGATCCAGGTGGCCACCGCGATCGCCGGCGTCTACTTCGGCTCGAAGGCGGCGATGGCGTTCGGCCGGGACCTGCGCCGCGGCGTGTTCCGCAAGGTGAGCAGCTTCTCGGCGCGGGACGTCAACCTCTTCGGCGCCCCCACCCTGATCACCCGGGGCACCAACGATGTGCAGCAGGTCCAGATGCTCATGCTCATGGCGCTGAACTTCATGGTGGCCACACCCATCATGTGCATCGGCGGGATCTTCATGGCCCTGCGCGAGGACCTCAACCTGTCATGGCTCGTCTGGGTGTCCGTGCCCCTGCTCGTGGTCGTGGTGGGCTACCTCGTGGTCCGCCTGATGCCGCTCTTCCGTTCCATGCAGGAGAAGATCGACCGGCTCAACGGTGTCCTCCGCGAGCAGATCATCGGCATCCGCGTGGTCCGGGCCTTCGTGCGCGAACCCCACGAGGCCGAGCGCTTCGGCGCGGCCAACCAGGACCTCACCGACGTCTCGCTGAAGATCGGTTCCCTGTTTGTGCTGATGTTCCCCGCCATCGGCATGATCCTGCACATCTCCACGGCCGCTGTGCTCTGGTTCGGTGGCCAGCGCGTCGATGCCGGCGAGATGCAGGTCGGCTCGCTGACGGCCTTCCTCCAGTACCTCCTGCAGATCCTCATGGCCGTCATGATGGGCACCTTCATGGCCATGATGATTCCCCGCGCCTCGGTCTGCGCCGACCGGATCGGTGAAGTGCTCGACGTCGAGCCTTCCATCCACGAATCGCTAACCCCGGTGGCGCCTGCGGCAAAGGCCGGCCGCGTCGAATTCCGCAACGTGACCTTCGCCTACCCTGGCGCCGAGGCTCCCGTGCTCAGCAACATCAGCTTTACGGCCGAGCCCGGACAGACCGTGGCGATCATCGGCTCCACCGGCGCCGGCAAGTCCAGCCTGCTGGCCCTGCTCCCGCGGCTGTACGACGCCGAGTCGGGCGAGGTCCTGCTCGACGGCGTCCCCGTCACCCAGCTGGACCGCGCCGAGATCACGCAGCGCGTGGCCATGGTGCCGCAGCGGCCCTACCTGTTCTCCGGAACCATTGAGCACAACCTGCGCTTCGGCAAGCCCGAGGCCACGGACTCGGACCTGTGGGAGGCACTGACGGTCGCCCAGGCCGCGGAGTTCGTGCGCGAAAAGAAGGGCGGCCTCGCAGCGCGGATCGCCCAGGGCGGCACCAACGTCTCCGGCGGCCAGCGGCAGCGGCTGTGCATCGCCCGCGCGCTCGTCACCGAACCCAAGGTCTTCCTGTTCGACGACTCGTTCTCGGCCCTTGACGTCGCCACCGACGCCAGGCTCCGCCGGGCGCTCAAGGCCAAGACGGCCGATGCCACGGTGATCATCGTCGGCCAGCGGGTGTCCACCATCGCCGATGCGGACCAGATCCTCGTGCTGGACAACGGCCGGATCGTGGACCGCGGAACACATGAGGAACTGTTGGAAAGCTCCAGCACCTACCAGGAAATCGTCGAATCCCAGCTGAGCGCGGAGGCAGTGGCATGAGCACCAACGAGAAAGTCTCCAGCACGCCGGCCTCCGCAGCCGGCCAGGCCGCTGCCGATACGGACGCCACCAACCTGATCGAAGATGACTTCATCGAGGAGGAGTACACGCCCGGCGAGGCCGACGGCGGCATGTTCGGTGCCGTGCCGGCCAAGAAGGCCCAGCACTTCTGGCCCTCGGCCAAACGGCTCATGGGGCTGCTGAAGCCCGAGCGCGCCGGTATCACCGCCGTGCTCGCCATGGTGACGGTCGCCGTCGTCCTCAACGTCATTGCCCCGAGGATCCTGGGCCAGGCGATGGACGTGATCTTCGCCGGAGTGGTCGGCAAGCAGCTCCCGGCCGGGGCCACCAAAGAACAGTTCATCGAAGGACTGCGCTCCCAGGGCCAGGACAACTTTGCCGACATGCTCGCCAAGATGGACGTCGTGCCGGGCGCCGGCATCGATTTCCAGAAGCTCGCGTTCCTCATCAGCGTGGTGCTGGTGATGTACTTCGTCGCCAACATCTTCCTCTGGCTCCAGGGCTATGTCCTCAACGTGCTGGTCATGCGCGTGGTCCGCACGCTGCGCGATGACACCGAGAAGAAACTCAACAAGCTGCCGCTGAACTACTTCGATACCCGCCAGCGCGGCGACATCCTTTCCCGCGTCACGAACGACGTCGACAACATCCAGCAGGCGCTCCAGCAGGCCTTCGCCCAGCTCGTGAACTCGGCCCTGACGGTCATCGGGATCGTGATCATGATGTTCATCGTGTCCTGGCAGCTGGCCCTGATCGCCCTCGTCGCCCTGCCGCTCTCCGGCGTGGCTGCCGGCATCATCGGCGCCCGCAGCCAGAAACTCTTCGCCGCCCAGTGGAAGAACACCGGCGAGCTCAACGGCCAGATCGAGGAATCGTTCTCCGGCCACGACCTCGTCCGCGTGTTCGGTCGCGACGCCGACATGCTGGCCCGCTTCGACGAGCGCAACGAGGAACTCTACAAGGCCAGCTTCGGAGCCCAGTTCGTCTCCGGCATGATCATGCCGGTCATGCAGTTTGTCTCCTACCTCAGCTATGTCGGGATCGCCGTCGTCGGCGGACTGCGCGTGGCCTCGGGCAGCATGAGCCTGGGCGACGCCACGGCGTTCATCCAGTACTCACGCGAATTCACCCAGCCGCTGGGCCAGATGGCCGGCATGGCCAACATGCTGCAGTCCGGTGTCGCCTCCGCCGAGCGGGTCTTTGAATTCCTCGACGCCGACGAACAGGACGCCGAGACCGCCACCGAGCACCTCCCGGCGAAGACCGACGGGCACGTCGAGTTCAAGCACGTCACCTTCAGCTACACGCCGGACAGGCCGCTGATCGAAGACCTGTCCTTCACGGCCGAACCCGGACACACGGTGGCGATCGTGGGACCGACCGGGGCGGGCAAGACCACCCTCGTCAACCTCGTGATGCGCTTCTACGAGCTCAACTCCGGCGGCATCACCCTGGACGGTGTGGACATCACCCGGCTGAGCCGTTCGGAGCTGCGCGCCAAGGTGGGCATGGTGCTGCAGGACGCCTGGCTGTTCGGCGGAACCATCTACGAGAACATCCGCTACGGCAAGCTGGACGCCACCGAAGAACAGATCATGGCGGCGGCCAAGGCCACGTTCGTGGACCGCTTCGTCCGGGCGCTGCCGGATGGCTACAACACGGTGATCGACGAAGAAGGCAACAACGTCAGTGCCGGCGAAAAGCAGCTGATCACCATCGCCCGGGCCTTTGTGGCGAACCCGTCGCTGCTGATCCTGGACGAGGCCACGAGTTCCGTGGATACCCGCACCGAAGCCCTGGTCCAGAAGGCCATGGCGGCGCTGCGGACGGAACGCACCAGCTTCGTCATCGCCCACCGCCTCTCCACCATCCGGGACGCGGACACCATCCTTGTTATGGAGGACGGGCAGATCGTCGAGCAGGGCCGGCACGCCCAACTGCTGGCCCTGCAGGGCGCGTACTACCGGCTGTACATGTCCCAGTTCGCCGGCGAGGACGCAGACTCTGCCGTGGCGGATTCCGCGGAGGACGCGACGGCGGTGCACAGCTGAGCGCCGCAGGCCCCGCCGGGAAGAGCACAGCCGGCGGGCACGGGCCCGGCAGGGAGAGCGTAGGCACAACCGCGGGCCCCGCCGGCAAGGGTGCAGCCGCTGAGGAGAACACATCCACGGAGCCCTGGCGCCTCGAGGTGGGCGTGCCGATGCGCTGGAGCGACATGGATGCCTACGGGCACATCAACAACGTCCAGATTGTCCGGATCCTCGAAGAAGCACGGATCGCGGCGTTCGGCCCGCCCCGGGGTCCCGGGCTGCCGGGAACCGAACCGCTGGTGCCGCTCTTCAATGAAATTCCGGAAGGGACGCTGGCGCTCGTGGTCGAGCACAAGATCAGGTACGTCAGGACCCTTGAGTACCGGAACGTGCCCGCCGTCGTCCAGTTGTGGATCGGCGCGGTCAAGGGCGCCAGCTTTGACATCCACTACCTGGTGCAGGATCCCGTCACGCGCGAGGACTGCGTCCGGGCCACGAGCCATCTCGCCTTCGTGGACGAGGCAACCGGCCGGGTTCTGCGGCTGACGCCGGAACAGAAGGACCGGCTGGCCCCCTACACCCGTGCCCACCCGGTCCAATAGCCTCTACCACGGTGCCGGTAGGGCTCCTAGAATGAACAACTCCGACGCTAAAAGGAGGCGTGGTCGTTGTGAACATGGGCCAGAACATGCACAAGAAGCACACCCGCAAGAAGAAGTGGAACGAACTCTCGCCGATTGCACGGTTCGGAACCATCGCCGCTGCCATCGTCCAACTCTCGCTGCTGGTCGCGGCCCAGACGGACATCAGCCGACGCCCGTCTGCGCAGATCCGCGGCAGCAAGGCCATGTGGCGGCTTGCCACGCTGGTGAATTTCATCGGTCCGGCCACGTATTTCACCTTCGGCGTGAAGCGCCGGCCCGGCGCGAAACCGAGTCTGCTGCCCGCCCGTCCGTAATCTACTGGCCGGTAGTTTAGGGTCGGCGTTAAATGGGCGCGTTCAGTTTAAGCCTGTAAATTGAACGTATGACCCCAACCAAGAAGCCTGCCCTGCACCGCGCCCTCGGTATCTCCAAGGAGATTGAAGACGCGGCGTGGTTTGTGCTGGGCCCGGGGTTGCTCGGCAAGGCCTCCGCCCTGGACGGCCGCACCAAAACGTGGTCCGTCCAGGCTGCCGCGGAGTTGCTGGAACGCCTCGAACGGGGCGTTCCAGATCCCAAGGCGCCGATGATGACCAACCTGCGCCAGAACCTGGAAGACGCCACCCGCGGGGCGAAGCAACTGGCCGTGGAGCTACTCTTCCTCCAGTCCCTGCCGCTGGCCCACGAGGTCAAGTCGCTGAAGGTCAAGCGGGCCCGCGTCGCCGAGGCGGCATCCTGGCTGGAGCCTGCGCTGGAGCTCCCCGACGAGCTCTACGCGGGCATGACGGACCACGGCGTGATCCGGGACCGCACCGCGGAATTCAACTGGACCATCTGGGACCACCTGAAATGGCTCTGCCGCTTCGTGCAGCACGTCGCACAGCGGCCGGCCCACGTCGTCCAGGCCGCGGTCAAGGATCCGCTGGCCTTCCACCGGCTGGTCGCCGGCACCCCGGATGACCAGCCGGCCATCCGCCGCAGCATTGAGTTCCTGGTCTGGCCCAGCTACTTCGAACCCGTGGTGGCCGATGTCGAACGGCAGGAGATCCGCGACGCTTTCGCTTCCCTCGTGGGCGGGGCCAAGGGGGACAGCGACGAGGACATTTCGGCGGACATCCACCGGATCCGCCTGCACCTGGACCAGCAGGCCGGGCAGCGGATCGACTGGTACTCACGTCAGCTGGTGAGCCAGTGGCGGAAGGTCGGCGACCCCGGCCGCCGCGCCTGGCTCCTGCGCACCCACCACGACAACGCCGAGCTGCTGGGGGAGTGGCGGGACGAGGAAGCGGTGACGCTCGACGTCGAACACCTCCGCCTGCTGGACCCCGGCGTCACCGCGGGGCTGGTCCAGAACGCCGTTGACGAGGACTACAAGCATCTCGGCTACGTGGAGCGTGAGGACACCAAGACCGCAGTCTTCGCCTTCCTGACCGTCATGAAGCCGGGTGACCTTGCGCTCTACCAGAGCTCGGGCAAGGTCCGGATCGGCGTGGTCCTCGGCGAACCGGAGCATGCCAAAGACAACCGCCAGCTCCGCCGCAAGGTCCGCTGGTTCGATGAGGAACACGACGCCACCGGCCTGCCCCGCCACGTGCAGCGCCAGCTGACCACCTCCGGCAACATCGTGGACATCACCCGCGTGATCCAGGCGCTCGAGGCGCTGCTGCCGGCTGAAGCGGAAGCCGAGGACGGCGACGGCGCCGCGCCGGATGCCGCCGTCGAACCGGCCTGTGACGGGTTCCGGCCGCTGACGCCGGAGTTCGCCGCGTCCCTGCACATGGACCTGGAGCCGCTGCAGGAAATCGCCGAACTCCTCGAGGAGAACCGGCAGCTGGTGCTCTACGGCCCGCCGGGAACCGGCAAGACGTACCTCGCCAAACACCTCGCCGCCGAGCTCGCCGCCGACACCACGGACGAGCGGGTCAAGCTGGTCCAGTTCCACCCGTCGTACGCCTATGAGGATTTCTTCGAGGGATTCCGCCCGGACAAGACGGACGAGGGACAGGTCTCCTTCAAGCTCGTGGCGGGACCGCTGCGCCGGCTCGCCGAGGAAGCGGCCAAGCCCGGGAACGAGAGCAAACCGTACTTCCTGATCATCGACGAGATGAACCGGGCCAACCTCGCCAAGGTGTTCGGCGAGCTGTACTTCCTGCTCGAATACCGCGACGACCGCATCTACCTGCAATACAGCCCCAACGAGCCGTTCACCCTGCCGGACAACCTTTACATCATCGGCACCATGAACACCGCGGACCGTTCCATCGCGATGATGGACGCGGCCATCCGGCGGCGGTTCTCCTTCATCGAGCTGCACCCGAAGACGGAACCCGTGAAGGGCTCGCTGCTGCGCTTCCTCCAGGCCCGGGACCTGGACACGACGCCGGCCCTGCTGCTTGACGCTTTGAACGACGCGATCGACGAATGGGACCGCGACCTCATGATCGGGCCCTCCTACTTCATGAAGAAGTCCGCGCAGACGCCCAAGGGCCTGAACAGGATCTGGAAATACGAGCTCATGCCGCTGCTGGAGGAGCACTATCACGGGCAGCTCAACCGCGCCCAGCTCGAGGAACGGTTCGGACTGGAACAACTCCTGGGCCGCCTGGCGCATGCCTAGGCTGGCCGGGGACGCCGTAGCGCTGGACCGCAGTTCGTCGGACCGCAATGCCTCTGACCATCGGGGTTCATCCGGAGGCGGTCCGGCCGGGCGCGGTTCATCAGGTCGCGGTTCATCCGGGCTCGGTTCATCAGGTCGCGGTGCATCCGGACGCGGTGCGGCGGAGGCCTGCCGGCACATTGTCCTCGACGAACTCTCCGCCGGCGTCGTGGAGCGGCTTGATCCGGACACTGCCGCCTACGTCAACGCCAGCGGCCTGGCGAAGGCCTCGCCGATGGGCATGGGCCTGTACCGGGTCGAACCGGTGGGGACCGTCGGCTCCGTGCGCACTCCCGCCGTGCAGCTGGAGGTGCGACCGAAAGGTCGGCTCGGTCTGAGCCGTTTGCTGTTCCTGCTCGGCTACGCGGGGGACCAAGGGTTCCGGGACGATTCTGTCGCAGCGGTGGAGCACACTGACCTTTGGAGCGCCCTGGCCGAATCCCTGGCGCAGCTCGCTGACCGGGCGCTGAGCCGCGGCGTGCTGCAGGGGTATCTCATGGTGGAAGAATCCCTCCGTACCGTCAAGGGCCGGATCCGGATGTCGGACCAGATTTCCCGCCGGCCCGGCATGCTGGTTCCGCTGGAAGTCTCCTATGACGAGTTCACCGAGGACATCGCGGAGAACCGGATTCTGCGCGCCGCACTGGAACGGATGTCCCAGGTGCCGCGGGTTCGGCCGGAAGTCCTGAGCCGCCTGCGCCAGCTCAAGGGAAAGCTCGACGCCGTGACGCGCCTTCAGTCCGGCGCGCCGCTGCCGCAGTGGCGGCCCAGCCGGATGAACACCCGTTACCACGCCGCTCTTCGGCTCGCCGAACTGATCCTGCGGAACGCGTCGGCGGAGGCCGGCGAGGGCAAGCAGCAGTCGGCGTCGTTCGTGGTGGACATGGCAAAGGTGTTCGAGGACTTCGTGGGAACAGCCCTGCGCGAAGCCATGGCCGCCTACCCCGGAGAAATGCGGTTGCGCTACAACGCCCTGCTGAACGAGGCCGTCCGCGACTCGGACCGCATTGTGGTGCAGCCCGGTGCCGTCCACTTCCTCGGCGGCCGGCCCGTGATGGTGTACGACGCCAAGTACAAGGCCGCGGCCGACGTCGGCGCGTCCCTTTCGGGCGACCACTACCGGATGCTGGCCTACTGCACATCCTTGCGGGTGCCGACGGCGTGGATCGTTTACCCGGGAGCCGGGGAAATCAAGCTGCGCCGAATTCTCAATACCGACATCGACATTGTCGAGTTCCCGCTGGATCTGTCGCTACCGCCCTCGGAAATCCTGGCCGCCGTGGCAGATCTTGCCCAGCAGTCGTGGGGCGAAGTGCTCCGGCAGGCCAGTATCGACAGGTCCGCCGGCTAGGCGGATTCCTGCTGGTCGGCCACTGTCCGCAAATGTTCCAGGAGCGCCTTTTCCGGCTGGCCCGGGTTGTTGGCGACGTGCCACTGGAGTTTCTCCCGCACGTCAGCTTCTTCCGGGTTGGTGCCAGCCAGAACCTCATCAATGATCGAGGCCGCCTGCCGGCGCAGCGGCTCCAGATCCGGGTTCGCTCCGCGGAGCGGGCGGGCCCGGAAGCCGTGGAGCCTCGTGTGGCCGAGGCGACGGAACGGCAGAACTGTGGGGTCTGAATCTGTGGGGCTGGAATCTGCGGGACTGGAATCTGTTGGCGCAGCAGCCGTTTCGGGCTGGTCGTTGGACATCAGCAAGTGCGGCATCGTGCGCTCTCCCGTGTTTGCAGTACGCGTTGGTACTGACCGAATAATGCCTATCGCCCCCGGAGTCGAATATTAGCTGAGGTCGTTCAGCCTGCACCGGAGGTGGGCCGCGCGACACGCGGGGCGTTGCTGCTCAGCGAAGGTCCTCAGGAGGGCTCGTCCCGGGCCGGGCTGTGCAGGAAAGGACTGTGGCGGGGAGGGCCCTGGAGGAAGGCATCGAGGCGGAGCTCCAACGCCGATCGGTCCTTCAGTTCGCACTCCCACACGGTGAGGACTTCCCAGCCATCGAGTTCGAGCTGAAGCCGCTGGGCGGCGTCGCGGTTCCGGGTGCGCGTGCGCTTGGTTTCCCAGAACTCGGCGTTTGCTTGGGGTGCGTGCTGGCCCACCCGGCAGTCGTGGAAATGCCAGAAGCAGCCGTTGACGAAGATGACTTTGCGGCGGCCGGCGAAGACGAGATCGGGGTTGCCCGGGAGTTTGCCGCCGCTCGCGGTGCCGTGCAGGCGATAGCGGTATCCCTTCGCGTGCAGCAGCCTGCGGACCAGCATTTCCGGCTTGGTGTTCTTGCCCCGGATCCTGGACATGTTCCAGCTGCGCCGCTCCGGAGTCAGCTTGTCCGCCATTGTTTAAGTCTAGGCGGGTGCCAAGTCCTGGCGCCGGCCAGCAGCCGCCGGGCAGCAGCCTCGGGGCGCGGGTCTGATGCGGACCGGGGGTGGCGGACCGGGGAACTGCGGGCGGTAGTCGCCGTCGGGCGTTAGATTTCCCGCTCCGGGTGTTCGCCGAACTGGAAGTGGCGTCCGCTGAGCGACGTCGGCGTAATTTCGACGTAGAAGTCCTTCAACGTCGGAACCCACGGTTTCAGCCCGAGGGCCTCGGCGTCGGCGATGTCCGCCGATTGGTCGAGCACGCGTGCAGTGCCGCGCAGGACTACTGACCATGCTTCCTCGGACAGGATCCCGTCGGTTTCGAAGAGCACCTTCGAGTTGATGGTGAGCTCGGCCAGTTTGTTTCCCGGGGCGGTGCGGAGGAATAGTTTCCTGCCGCTCGCCGCGTAGTTCACCGGGAAGATGTCGGGTTCTCCGGCCACGGTGACCACGAGCCTGCCGTGCTTTGTGCCCTCAATCAACGTCCAGGCTTGGTCGTCGTCCAGTTTGAGGATCGGATTGCCGTCTTCGTGTTCGAACATCATGGGTTCATTGTTCTGAATCAGGCCGCCGCTGGCTAGGGGCTAAAGGACTGGCACAGGACCGCCGGGGTGTTCTGCCGGGGGTCTGCCGGTATGCGGGGCGGGCAGATGCTGCCTGTGGATAATTTTGACCGGCAAAATGTGATCTCAGTTACCCTTAAGCCACAAATTGGCTTCAATCGTCTTGATTTTCTATCGGGGGAGTAGCTGACCATGACATCTCGCACTTCGCTTTCCGGTCCATGGCGAGCCTGTGCGGTCGCTTGGGTGTCGATCTCCCTGATGTCGGCCACAGCGTGCAGCGGGGGTGGAACGCCGACTCCCGGATCCCCACCGGCTGCTTCGCAGAGTCCCTCAGGGCAGGCCACCCCGAGCGCAACTCCCACACCTACTGCCAGCTACAAGCCCGCCGACGCGACCGGCAAGGCGCAGAACGTGCCAGTACCCGAGTTGCCGGAAGCTGCGAAGGCGGAGACGAAGGAAGGGCTGGAGGCGTTTGCGCGGTACTGGTTCCAAGAACTAAATTTCGCGTACGAGACTGGCACATCGTC
>Ga0207697_10001675_pt1 | contig 11954 bp, 11 predicted proteins | sample KBSSwiS5withPhiX_FD_184293 | JGI IMG/M metagenome (GOLD analysis project Ga0207697, IMG submission 184293) | Switchgrass rhizosphere microbial communities from Kellogg Biological Station, Michigan, USA, with PhiX - S5 (SPAdes) (version 2) | ecosystem: Host-associated > Plants > Roots >... | reverse complement strand
CTGGAAGCGGTCGTTCCTTGAAACCAGTTTGCACGCTCCACATTCACACCGGATAACTTCCGGCTGATGAAATTCGTTGTATTGAATCTTCTCTGCGTGTTCTCAGTCGCCGTATCCGCACAGGAAGCACCAACACCAACAGCCGAGTCAACCCCGCCCCCTAGAGTTTATCCTGTCGCATTGCCAAACTATGACGAGGAGACAGCGACCCGATTGCAGATTTTTTTGGACAACAACGATTTTGCTCCCGGAAAGATTGACGGAAGGATGGGCGAGTTCTTCCGGAAAGCGCTCATCTCATACAAGCATGCGCAGGCGATGCCAAAGACCGGCGCGGTCGATCAGTGGATGCTCGATCAGGTGCCGGTCACTTACACGACTTACACGATCAGAGAAGAAGACCTGAAACAGGTCGGCGATAATCCGGGAAGCCACGAAGAGCAGGCAAAGTTGAAATGGATGCCTTACAACTCGCTGCTCGAATTCGTGTCCGAGCGATTTCATTCCGCGGAGGCGTACATTCAGAAACTAAATCCTGGCAAAAACTGGGAACATCTTCAGCCGGGCGAAACTCTCAAAGTGCCGAATGTGTTGCCGTTCGAGGTCGAGAAATTCACTGAAGGGAAAGTGCCGGAAAATGCGGCGTTCGCTTCTCGTAAGATTTTTGTCGATACACAGGAGCATTTGCTCGAAGTGTTCGACCATGATCAGCTCGTTTGCGTATTCCCGATCACGCCCGGATCCAAAACGCTGCCGGCCCCCGTTGGCACATGGAAAATTCTCGGCACTAACGTCTGGCCGTGGTTCCGCTACGATGAAGGCATGCTGAACCACGGCGTGCGCACTGAGAATTACTACAATCTCCCACCCGGGCCGAACAATTTGGTCGGCGTTCTATGGATGGGCTTGAATAAACCGGGGATAGGTATTCACGGCACGAATAATCCGGAGACGATTGGTCGTGCTGCGAGCCATGGCTGTATTCGCCTCGCAAATTGGGACGCCGCTCGCGTGAAAGATCTGGTGAGTGTGGGCAATACCGTAATTATTTTTTAGGTGGAACGCGTTGGCCATGGAGAGGGCCCGCCCTCGGGCCGGTAGGTTGACGGCGCGGGCGCGCAGTTAGTTGACGGCGCGAGGGCGCGCCGGCTCCAGCATCGTCTTCGGAGAAGCCGATCCATCTTAGCGTGTCTGCGAGCAAACATCCTTGCCCGCGCCCCAAACGAATCATAGGTTATATTCTCCGAACGAGGAGTCCCCGAATGAAACCTGAAAGCGGTATCAGCTATGACAATGCGGCCGTCGCAAGTTGTCCCAAACATCTGCTGCAATTTGCAGTCGATCAGCGCTACGACGATTACACTTCGGTCGATCATGCAGTCTGGCGATTTATCATGCGCCAGAACATTTTTTTCCTGAAGGAGTACGCGCACAAAGTTTATTTCCAGGGGCTCCTCGACACCGGCATTTCGTTCGATCGCATACCGCGTATTCAGGAGATGAACGATATTCTGGCGAAAATTGGCTGGGGCGCGGTGGCTGTGGACGGCTTTATCCCGCCGGCGGCGTTCATGGAATTTCAGGCTTACAAGGTGCTGGTCATCGCGTGCGACATGCGTCAGATCCATCACATCGAATACACTCCGGCGCCGGATATTGTGCACGAGGCTGCCGGGCATGCGCCGATCATCGTCGATCGCGAATACTCAGAATATTTGCAACGCTTTGGGGAAGTCGGCGCGAAAGCGATGTCTTCCAAGAAAGATTTCGAGTTGTATCAAGCGATTCGGCATTTATCGATCTTAAAGGAACGACCGAACGCCGACCCGAAAGAAGTCAATGAGGCAACCAAACTGGTCGAGCATCGGCAGAAAACTTTGGGCGAGCCGTCTGAAATGGCGTTGCTGTCGCGTTTGCACTGGTGGACCGTTGAGTACGGACTCATCGGCCCACTCGAAAATCCGAAAATTTACGGCGCTGGTTTGCTTTCATCGATTGGCGAATCAGTCTCTTGTCTCGAGCCCGAGGTGAAAAAAATCCCCTACTCCATCGATGCGACGAATACGGCCTTCGACATCACAACTCGCCAGCCGCAGTTGTTCGTATGCCGCGATTTTCAACACCTCAAAGGCGTGCTCGAAGAATTTGCCAGCAAGATGGCGTATCAGGTTGGCGGATTCGAAGGCATCAACAAAGCCATCGAATGTCAGAACGTTACCACCTGTCAGTTATCGTCCGGATTGCAGGTGAGCGGCGTTTTCACCGAAGTCATTACCGACGACCAGAATTCGCCCGTTTATCTGCGCACAACCGGCAAGTCCGCACTGGCGTTCAGCGATAAGGAACTCGAAAGCCACGGCGTTGATTATCACAAAGATGGATTCGGTTCGCCGGTCGGGAAATGGAAGCAGACGTCAGCATCGCCAGAGTTGCTCACTAACGACCAGTTGCACGCGCTCGGAATCGTCGAAGGCCGCAAAGCGAAAATTGAATTCGTTAGTGGGATCGTGGTATCAGGAAAAGTCGAAAACATTTTGCACGACGACGGCAAATTACTGCTGATCAAGTTTTCAAATTGCACCGCGGAATACGGGGACCGCGTTTTGTTCAATCCCGATTGGGGCATGTACGATATGGCCGTCGGCGAGCGCATCAATTCTGTGTTTAACGGAGCCGCAGACAAAGACGCCTACAATCAAGTGGCGCTCATTCCGAAGGAACGGACGATCAAAGTGCCATCCGACGCGAAACGAAAGCGCCTTGAAAATCTCTATGCGCAGGTGCGGAAAATCCGCCAAAGCCAGGCCGGTTACGAACGACTCGGAGAAATTTGGGAGACACAACAGGCCGAACATCCTGAAGACTGGCTGTTGTCGATGGAAATTTTCGAGATCCTGGACGCAACCGATCAACAGCGAGAGCTGAAAACGAAAATCGAAAAATTCCTTAACGAAAAGAAGGCCAAGACTAAAGATCTTTCGACCCTGATCAGCTGGGGATTCCGGTTAGTCGATTACCACAAGAAACCAGACTCCGAGGCGGCGTTACAAGCCTCGCCAAAGTAGGTAGGGTCGGTGCGCTGCGCCGACCGGACGCCGCAGCGCGGCGTCCCTACCACGTTTGTCATTCCGAGCGAAGTCGAGGAATTCCGCGATGTAATCTTAAGTAGCGCCACGGGACTCTGCGACTCCGCTTTGCTCCGCTCAGAATGACTCCTAAAAGACTTCGTCTTTAAAGTGCCGTTGGCCCTTTTGCGCCTTAGCGTATTCGTCCTTGCTCAAAATATTTTCATCGAGCTGCATATCGGTTCGAAGAAAGTTTTGGAACCAGGTCTCGATGCGTTGTCGATCCTTCAGCACTTCCTCGCTGATGTAATTGGCATCGATATTTATGCAAATCGCGCCCACGATTCCGAATTCCTTTCGTTTGATCGGGATCGTGGTGCATTTGAATTTTCGCGCGCCAATGTTCAGCTCGTAGTTCAGCTTCTCTTCGTTCAAGAGCTGGCGACGTTTCAGATCAATCAGCAGATTTGTTGTGCCATCGCGTAAGTGGCGGCCAGTCACATTATTTTCGAGTGTAATCAGCGAGTGCGCTGGATCAGCGAGATTGTGAAGCAGAATCTCGATCCCGGTATTTGGAAACGATTTTCCGATCAGCCGGACAATTCGCTCGTAATTCTCCAGGAATTCGTGCGTGTCGTCGCTGACTCTTTTGCCGTCGTATTTTTCAAATAGCTGCGCGTAAACCTTCTGCTCCGCGGGTTCGAGCTGCGCGCGCACATTGTTTTGTTCGCCGATGAAGATGAGTTGTCGCGCGGCTGTATGATCTTCGTTCTTCAGAAAATAATGCATGCCCAGCCGGAAATCTTTCAGGCTGAACTCGCCAAAGTTCTCGCGACTAACAATAAAAGGATAGAAGTCGTACTCTTCAAGATTTCGGCCAAATTTGCGCTGCCGCTCCTTGTATTTGCCCCACAGGAAGCCGAGGCCCAGAAAGAGCAGTGACACGATGATCGACGCAACGACGTTGATCGTAAGCTCGCTCTGCAAGGCATTGATCATATTGCGAACATCTTGTTTACCGCTGTACCATCGGCCTGCCGTCGATCATCCAGAGACGCCGGGGCACTCTTTCGGAAACGGCTCGCAGAGCCGTGGCTACAAACAGTGCAGACCCAACTTGCGCGATCATTCACAGATTTCCAACCAGACTGGAGAGCGTGATGTTTTCGATGAGTGTGTCGGTTGGGCGCGCTAAGGCGAACGCGACGGCGTCAGCCACCTGTGTTGCGCTCATCATTCGTTCACGCGGCCATTTACCCTCGACCTGGCTCCAGATGTCGGTGTCAGTTGCGGCGGGATAAACGTTGATCACGCGCACCTTGCGGTCGCGCAATTCTTCGCGCACGCAACGCGAGAAGCCTTCGAGAGCAAACTTACTCATGCAATAAGCGCTCCAGTTTGGGAACGCTGTTTTTGCTGCGACGGAAAGAATGTTGACGATGCTCGAACCCGGCGGCATGCGAGGCGCAAAGCGCTGCGTTAATACAAACGGCGCGGTGACATTCACGCCTATCGTTTGCTCCCATTCGATCGACGTGATCTCGGTGAATGGTTTCACTATCGCAATGCCTGCGTTGTTCACGAGCAAATCGATCGCGTCCCGGCCGACTTCGGCGATAAGATCGGAAACGCCGCGGGTCGTCGCGAGATCATGAATGAGCGGTATCACCTTCGCACATTGCGGCTCGACAACTTTGCGCGTTTGCGCAAGCGCCACTGTGTCGCGGCCGTGCAACAGCAGTTCCACGTCTTTGCCAGCAAGTTTTTCCGCAATAGCGCGGCCGATCCCGCGGCTGGCGCCTGTGATGAGATAGCGTTTCATTTGCGCGCAGGAAAGGTCGAACTCCGAATACTCAACGTCCAATGCCGATTTCAATGGTAGGGCGCGACCGCCGGGCGCGCCGCGAAGATGAAGACGGACGGATCGGCGATCCGCCCCTACCATCGCGCTACGTCCGCCGCAATGTGAACCGGTTGTTCGTTGTTTCCCACAGGCGCAATCGGACAAGCTGGTGATTCACACGATTATCAATCTTGGGCCAAAGCGCGCGGACGATGTCTTCGCCTGTCGAAGGAGCGTCGCGAAAATCCTCCGTCTCCAGATCAAGATGGCGATCTTGCCAGGGTTTCAGTGATTCATGAATCGCGTCATTCAACGCAACGAAATCGTAAAGCGTTCCACTGCGCTCATCGTATTCGCCTCCGACGGTTGTCTCTGTCAGGTAACGATGACCGTGGCCGGTTGGATTGTTGCACTTACCATAAAGCCTGATGTTTTCGGAATCGGAAAGCGTCGTCGTATGCAATCGATGAGCAGCATAAAACGGCACCTGCAGCCCTAAAAAAATCGTGTTGTTTTTCCACGCTTCGGCAAAGAAATCGGGCCGCTCGTGCAAACGAACCCGATGCATGGGCATCATTGAATTCACGCGTTCGTAGACGTATTCAGCCAGACTCTCAGTCGTTAGCGGACGTTCTTTCAGGCCGATTACGTCATTAAGATATTGGTGATCGAGTTCGGCGCGTAACGCGCGGATACAGGTGTCGATTTCGTCGTAGCGAACCAAAGGTCGCTTAAAATCGAGTTCCTCCGCTCGAAATGTCAGCCGGCAACGGTAATTGTGTCCGTGCGCTGCAGTAGCCAGTCCAAACAGCCGTGCGTTTTCTTCCTGGCTCAAATGCGGCGACATCGTTCTGCGCGCTGCGGAGAATTCGAACCAATAATTCGCTTCACAGGCACCGTTGAAATAGTACGTCGCGCTCCGCTCGGGTGACTCGTTCAAGTGACAAACAGACAGTTTTGCTCCCACGTCCGAAAACAGCGATGCGATGTCGCGATAAAGCTGACAGGCAACGTTCTCTGCAGTCGGCGGAGCGTCGCGAAACGACGGATTGTCCTGATTTAAAAATTTGTGATCGAAACGATCGCGAAGAACTTTTCCGACGCGCTCCTTAATTTCGCTGATGTTAATCAGCATCCCGGTTGCTGGATCGACCGGACCGGTGAAAACGAAATAAGCAACGTAATTGCGTCCGCTGCCATAGCGCGCATTTGCTTCCGGTCCAAATGCTGCCGCGTTCTCCTTCTCAGTCCAACCCGCGACATGCAACCGTCGTGATGCTGAAAATTCCAGGCGTTTACTGACGGTCAGGAGCATGAGGCAGCAAACACGGTGCGGGTCTTGGCGCAAGACCGATTGGAAGTCAGGCACCTTGCCTGACTCGGCTGGCAAGGCTGCCAGCCTGCCGAGACAACCTGGCAGGTTGTCTTCCTTTTCTGCAAACCGCGATCATTGGAAACATCACCAGCCGGGAATTAGTCAAACATCGTTTTGACTTTCTACTGTCGTCCATGATCTTTGATTAATGAAACATATAGGCTGGCGGGAGCGGTTGTTCAAAAGTACGCGAGGAAGGATCCTTGACCTTTTACGTACACGAGATCGTACGGTAAACGAACTCGCGGAAGAGTTGCGACTGACCGACAATGCGGTGCGAGCGCACCTCGCCAGCCTGGAGCGCGACAGACTCGTAGTCCATTCAGGGACCAAGCCCGGCTTTCGAAAACCTCACGCCACCTATGCCCTCGGCTCAGAAGCCGAACAATTGTTTCCAAAGGCATACGGGCGACTGGTCTCGCTGCTCATGTCGATATTTTCACGGCAGATCAAACCAAGAAATTTGCGTGCCGGAATGCGTGCCGCGGGTCAGGCCGTGGCCAATGAGCATCTGCCCGAGTTACGCGGCAAAACGCGACGGCAAAGAATTGACGCTGCACTCGGCATTCTCAAAGAGCTCGGCGGCGCGGCTACTTTTAAGGAAGAAGATGGGAAGCACTTCATCTACGGCAACGGCTGTCCGATCGCCGCTGCAACAGCAAATCATCCCGAAGCATGTCTCCTGGCGGAATCATTGCTAACCGAATTAATCGGTTCGCCCGTGAAACAACATTGTGTGCGGGGTCCAACACCCGCCTGCCGGTTTGAGGTAAAATAGCAGCGTCGCAGCCGCGTCCACACGTCCAGTGAGCAGGGGAAGTTCGTATCCGTATTAGGAACTAAATAGTCAAATAATGTATTGACTTATTAGAATCAAATGAGATAAGGCACTTCTTATGAATACAACCGTTGATCAAATGCACGCCGCAGCCGGCACGGCCGCGGATAAGGTCGGAGCTTCACCCGCTTATCAGGCATATCGGATCCTTCATTTCGGATTCGTCGTTGCCCCTATCCTCGCCGGACTGGATAAATTCTTCCACCTGCTGGTGAATTGGGATCAATACCTTCCCGAAGTGGTGGCGAAAATGTCGCCTATACCAGGGCACACGCTCATGCTCGTCGTGGGCGTAATCGAGATTGTTGCGGGAATTGGCGTGGCGATCAAACCGCGCATCTTCGCTTACGTCGTAGCCGCCTGGTTGGCAGTGATCATCATCAATCTGTTGCTGATCCCTGGATACTTCGACATCGCGCTGCGCGACTTCGGGCTGTTGCTTGCCGCCCTTGCGCTAGGTGCGTTGAGCCAACAGTTCGCCCGGCGCTAAGAGCACTTAGGGGCTGACGGGAACAAGCGGATTGTTAACATCTCTGGCGACACCGGAAGTCAGGCAGCTTGCGTGACTCGGCTGGCAGGCTGCCAGTCTGCCGAGACAATCTGGCAGGTTGTGTTCCTTAGTCGTTCAGCAGCGAGAGAAATTCGGAACGCGTTCGCGCGTCCTCTTTGAAAACACCAAGCAGGCATGATGTTTTCATCACCGAGTTTTGCTTTTCAACTCCGCGCATCATCATGCAGAGATGTTTAGCCTCGATAACTACCCCTACTCCGCGGGGATGTAATGCCTTCATTAAGGCGTCGGCGATTTGCATCGTCAGGTTCTCCTGGATTTGGAGGCGCCGCGCGAACATGTCCACGATCCGCGCGGTCTTCGACAGACCCACGACTTTTCCGTTGGGTATGTAAGCGACGTGCGCCTTACCGATGAAAGGAAGCAAATGGTGCTCGCATAACGAATAGAGCTCGATGTCTTTGACGAGAATGATCTCACTGGCTTCGGATTCGAAGAGCGCATTGTTGATTAATCCGTCCAAGCTCTGCCTGTAACCGGCGGTCAGAAATTCGAATGCGCGCGCTGCGCGGCCCGGCGTTCTAACCAGTCCTTCGCGCTGCGGATCTTCTCCAATCGCTTCGAGCAAGCCGAGAAATGATTGCTCCATGCTCGCGACTCGAGCAGCGCCGCAAGGTTGAATCTTGCTGATTCGCCGTTCGGCTGCTTCCAGCTCAGTTTCGGTCTCGGAATTTCCGTCGCGCATTGGATCAACTTAGCGTGAGTACGGGCTCTCTCAAGGAGTGACGGCTTCCCAGCCGTCATATCCTAAAGTCGACGGGCTGCCCAAGCCGTCGCTCCTTGGATTAATCCAACCAGCTCTTCGGATATTTCTCGTCATCGAGCGCTACAGCTTGCTCAGTGAGCTCGAGCGTATGTTGCGTGTCGAACATCACCGCTAGCTCTTCGGTTCGTGTAGCGTTCTTGCTCGCCATGATCGTGCCGGGATGCGGCCCGTGCGGAATCCCGCGCGGATGCAGCGTAATCGAAGCTGGCTCAATCCCGCGACGCGACCCGAAATTGCCGCGCACGTAAAACAGAACTTCGTCAGCCTCGACGTTGTCGTGCACCCATGGAATTCTCACGGCTTCGGGATGCGTATCCAGCATTCGCGGCGCAAACGTGCAGACGACATATCCACGAATCTCGAATGTCTGATGAATCGGCGGCGGTTGGTGAACCGTGCCAGTAATGGGCTCGAAATCCTGCGCATTAAACGTGAATGGATAAACGTAGCCATCCCAGCCAACGACATCGAATGGATGGTGCGCCATCGTCACTTGAGTCCAGCGCGGGCCGTCCTTCACTAAAATTTCGGTATCTTCATCCTTGTCGATCGCGAGGGGTTCGGTTGGGCCGTGGAGATCGCGCTCCGAGTAAGGTGAACCCATTTTGATCTGTCCTTCTTTGTTCAGATAACGGTGCGGAATCCGGACCGGTCCCACGGATTCGAGAACCAAGTAATCTTCTTCCTGGACGTTGTCTGGAACGAGCCGGTACGTGATGCCGCGCGGAATCACGATGTAATCTTCAGCGCGGTATCGCTGTTTACCGAAAACGGACTCAAGGGTACCGCCACCTTTGAATACAAAGATGATCTCGTCCGCGCCGCCGTTGCGATAATATTGAAATTTATCGTAAGCCTTTTCGGGCCGCGCGCGATACGCAATGACGTCCTCGTTAAACAAAATCGGAATGCGGCCGGTGTAGAGATCTCCTCTGCGAGGAATGTCAGCTGTTTTCAAATGATGATGCCGGAGCGGACTGTCAGTGACCTTTTTTAGCTCCTCGCATTTCAGGAGCTTCACGTTACGGACGCGCGTTGGCGGCCGCAGGTGATACATGATTGAAAACGCTTCATTGAAACCTTCGGTCGTAACTACGTGCTCGTAATAGATGCCCTCGTTATTATACCCCGGTCCGGCGCCGTTGCGGTGAAACCAGATATGATGCTTTCGCGGTATCTCGCCAATTTTTTGGTAATACGGCATTGTCGATTCTCCTTTTTTTACGTTGTCATTCTGAGTGCAGCGAAGAATCTCTGATCATTCGCTTCTCTTAGGTGCCATTCTGCCGAAACAGAAAATCTGAGATGTTTCGTTTCGCTCAACATGACAAATTATAAGTTGCCTCTCGCCGATTGCTCGCGTTCGATGGCTTCGAATAGCGCTTTGAAATTGCCTTTCCCGAAACTCTTCGCGCCTTTGCGCTGAATGATTTCAAAAAAGAGTGTAGGCCGATCTTGCACCGGCTTCGAGAAAATCTGAAGAAGATAACCTTCATCATCGCGATCAACGAGGATTCCCAGTTCCTTCAGCGCTTTCAGTTCTTCGTCGATGTGACCGACACGATCGAGCAGCGTATCGTAATAACTCGAAGGCACTTTCAGGAATTCAAGTCCCCGATTCTGAAGATCCGTCACCGTTTCGATGATGTTGTTTGTCGCCATCGCGATGTGCTGCACGCCTTCGCCATCGTAGAAATCGAGATATTCTTCCACCTGCGATTTCTTTTTGCCTTCGGCTGGTTCGTTGATCGGAAATTTCACGAATCCGTTTCCGTTGCTCATCACCTTGCTCATTAACGCAGAGTATTCAGTCGAAATGTCCTTATCGTCGAAGGTAAGAATGTTGCGGAAGCCCATCACTTCCTCATAAAATTTCACCCACGGATTCATCTGATTCCACCCGACGTTCCCGACGCAATGATCGACATACTGCAGCCCAGTCTCCAACGCACGGAACGATGGCTCCCATTTCACAAACGTCGGCATAAAAGGTCCCGTGTAATCGTCGCGCTCGACAAACATGTGAACGACTTCGCCGTAAATATGGATCCCGCTCAGAACGATTTTGCCATGCTCGTCTGTTAACGTTTTCGGCTCCATGTAACTCTTGCCACCGCGTTTCGTGGTCTCTTTCCATGCAGAAGTCGCATCCTTCACTTTCAATGCGATCGCTTTCACACCATCGCCATGCTTAAGAACGTGATCGGAAATTGTATGTTTCGCGCGAAGCGGCGTGGTCAAGACAAACGTGATCTTGTTCTGCCGAATCGCGTAGCTGACGCGCTCTCGCACCCCGGTTTCGGGTCCGCTATAGGCTACCGGCTGAAAACCGAGTGCGCTTTGATAAAAATGAGCCGCCTGTTTGGCGTTACCGACATAAAATTCTATGTGATCAGTGCCCTCAAGCGGCAAAAAGTCTTCCTGCACCGCAGGAGGTCTCTTGGTTTTGGGAGCAGCAATTGTCGTGGGCATAATGACCTCCTAATATTTTAGCGCCGGGCGCGCTTCTAAATATAAGATCGACGGCCAGCGGTCGCAAGGCTGCGTCCGCACGCCGCCAATTCACGCTTTTTATTTATCGAAGACCAGTTTCTGAAGACGTTTGTGGATGAAGCGGCTGCATCTCCCGATAAGGCGAATCAGTCTCCCATCGAACGAAGTTCCTAGCGTGGGTGTCGGTCACTTCCCATGAGCGGCAAATTTTCCGCTCCCGCCCCTCGAACATTCCTGAACTGACTATCTCAGCGAGACATCATCTATACGGAAAGTTGTTGAGAGCGAAACATCGGTAGTACTACGAAATTGCAGTCGAATAGTCTGACCCCTGAACGCGGCAAGGCTAAATGATTTTTGTGAGTAGTTTCCAGCGGTCGTTTTATTCCTGTTGCTGTAGGTCGCGATAGTCTGAAGCAACGTGCCACTGGTGTTGCGCACTTCGACGTACAAGAAATCATAGGGCGTTGTCGTACCCTCGCTCGAACTGCAGTTGAACCAGAAGGTCAGATTCGCCGTGGCATTCGATGGAATCGCGACTGTCTGATAAACCTGTCCCGCTACATTATTATTCACTCCGAAATACATGTAACCCGTCCCGCCGTGGGGATAGTTGCCGTTGTTAGTGTAAAAGGCGCCGGCACCCGATAAGACCCATGGTGATATGCTGCCTTCCAGTCCACCATTGACGATCACTTGAGTTGAAGGAGTCGACGTAGGAGTAGCTGTCGGCGTCGGGGTAAAAGTCGGGGTAGCTATTGGTGTTGCCGTAGGCGTCGCTGAAACAATCGGCGTTGGAGTGGGTGTGGCAGACGGTCTTGAAGTCGCGGTTGCGGTCGGAGTTGGAGTTGGGTTACCTGTTGCGAGCTTGAAACTCCCAATACGAGTGCGCCAGTTATAGGAAGTGGTCGAGGAATAGTATTCGTTGGTGTACCAGAACGTGGCGTCGTCTACGGGATCGATCGTCAACGAGCTATAATCGCCCCAGCGATTGCCGCTGCCG
>Ga0207697_10001674_pt1 | contig 11956 bp, 8 predicted proteins | sample KBSSwiS5withPhiX_FD_184293 | JGI IMG/M metagenome (GOLD analysis project Ga0207697, IMG submission 184293) | Switchgrass rhizosphere microbial communities from Kellogg Biological Station, Michigan, USA, with PhiX - S5 (SPAdes) (version 2) | ecosystem: Host-associated > Plants > Roots >... | reverse complement strand
TGTAATCCCTGTAATATCTGAAAAAGCTGTGTTAGTCAAAACGACTGCTAGAATCGCTTGACCTTCTCCAGGACCTACTTCTCTCTGTTGCTGTACCGTTCCTGTCGTAGTGGTTGTCACAGTCGTTCCTGAAGTTGAGTTCTCAGAATTTACATTTACATTATTATTAGAACCAGAAGTAGAAGGAATACCTTCTGCCCAATACGCATCAACAAAACCATTGTTTAAAACAGACTCTAGTTGCGGACCACCATTCTGCCCTATTGATAAGTTGCTGTTATTGGAGTGGTAGGACGCCTCTGTGTTTACTGTGTTATCACCAATAAACTCAAATGGGATGGATTTATTTACAATTAATTCATGACTATTTCTTAACTCATCACTATAGATGATTTTAAGTGGTATGTTGTATGTTGTGGGAAATCTAGTGAGATTATTTTGAGTATTGTTACCAATACTGTTTCCAGCTTTATTAGTACTAGTGGCAGTGCTAGTATTAATAGCAGTAGTGTTGGTACTATTGTTAGGACCGCCAGTATGACTATTATTGGTCATATTAGTTACACTTGCATTTGTGCTGCCAGAGTTAGGCGTAACCGAATCAATTGATAAGGGTATACTAAATGGCGTAGGTGTGTTGGCCGATAGTGTTCCAAGAAATTGAGAAGAACCTTGCAACAATTTATTTCCAATCTGCTGTTCGTTTCCAACTATTTGCGGAGTAGCCGATAATACTTGGAGATTTGTAAATAACGCCGGAGTATTTCCTTTATTTAAGAGATTTCCAACTAGATTAGGAGTGTTTCCAATATATCTAACAGCCAGATTGTTAGCTTCAATGTTTATGTCACCCACAACAACAGCTCCAATATCAAATGAATTTGTTTTACGTTCTTGGCCATTTTTTATATATTGAATATCAACTGTAAAGAATACAGGACTACCTATTATTGATGGAGAGGCGTATACTTTTGTAGATATCGTTTTACTTGAATTACCATCGAGGCGTGGTATACTCCAGGTGGTAGGCCCTATGATTTTAACGGAGCTGGATTGAGGAATAATAGATACTGCTATATCCGACAAAGTCTCAGGTAAAGTTATAATTCCTGTATTAGAATTAGGATTGCTAAGATCCAATTTAAAGGACAGATTCTGAATCTTGCCAGCAGTTATTTGAACTGAGGATTGTGATTGATTAATATTAGTAGCCGCTGAAGATGTGGATATTGATTCCGGTTGCAGTGCTTGTACGAATACCTTATCTGGGAATGAAAAATATGTTACTATAATTTGAGAAAATAAAAGCACAACACAAAATAATAACGTGACGTTACTAGCCATTAAAATCAACATGTTATTGAATTTAGTAGTGTATCGTGTACTCAATTTATAAGACATCTCGCTACAAAAAATCTGGTCGGTGTTGATTTGGCATTTCTATTCATTTTCTTTATTTTTTAATCATTTTCAGGTATTGTTTATCCAATTTTATGTCTCTCTTTGAGATTAACGATAGATACGAATTCGGATTTCCTATCATTTTATAGAATCTCCTAATAGATCTTTCAAAAAGAGAATGTGACATACTTTGTTTGATTGAAAATATCTTTAGTGCCTTAATAATAATACGTAACATAGTTATACGATCAAAAGAATTGGCCATTGCTAATATGTGGGAAGATATTTTTTGTTCAGCTCCATATTAGTTTAGTGTCCATGTTGAAAAAATTCTCCCCATCAAGAAGGGACTGGTGTAACATTTATATCACTTTGTGGAGAGGAAGGCAAAATCTGGATACCCACTATTTCAATTGCCGTTTTCTTATTCCCATATGCATCATTATATGACAATTCAACATTCAAAATTTCTAATGTACCTGCAGCAAGATTGTTTGGAAAGACAATTGTATCTATTGTTTTACCCTGTCCAGCTGGAATTGTACCCAAATTAAATGTGGTGCCCCCTAATATGATAATGGGTATAAGGCTAGATTCTTGAACAACATTTCTTGAGATATTACCTGCTGAGGCCGGAGTAATGACATTATTGCTTGTTGCAGATTCGGTTCTACTAGTTACCGTTGCAACAACGCCGGTAGCTGCATCAGAGCCAACATTATTTATTATTAGTTTTAATTTGTTACCAACACCCGGAATAGCATTTAAGACATTAATTGTATCATGGTATGAAGATAGATTTTTGCCAACGTCCTGAGATTGTAAACCTATTACATCTAGAATAACCTTACCACTTAACTCGAAGGGAACTTTTAGGGTTTGTGTTTTAGAATCAAAAGGTGTATGAACTATCTTTGCTTCAATATGGCGAACAGTATTGTTTTTTGTTCTATTCGTGTTATTATTATCTTCATCCAAACACTGGCTAAGTTCCAAACGAGAGCTCTTTTTTGTATTCTTTTCTATCTCAGACTTGCCCTTTTGTTCGTCAGTAGCTTTAAAGTAGCGAACAGTAAGATCGGCATTGTATTCTTTTCCTAGCTCAGCATTTTGCAGAATTTTTACTGGGAAATATAAAACGAAAGTCTGTCCAGGATTTACTTGTCCATCGTAACTAGATAGGGCTATATTAGAACCTTCTTGTTGTGGGGAAATAACTGACTCAAACCCAAGAGGCAAATCAAGCGAAGCCGTTATGCTTGTTAGTTCTACAAAACCTCGGTTAACTAACACTATCGCAAGAACAGAATCACCTTCTCCTGGATCCACCTCTACTCTTTTTACTGGGGCCAAAGCCTCGGCAGTAGTTTGTCCTGACGCAGCGCCAGCATCAACTCCACCCATTACGATATTATCAGTCCAGTAAGAATTTATGAATACGAGTTTTACCGAACCTTTTGTTATATTTTTGAGATCAGAAGTGTTACTGTCCGTTATCTTTTCCTTTGTCTTACTGTTAGATTCATTTGCATCTGGATTAACGCATACTGCAAGGGCATTAATATCATTATTATTTTTAGTCAATAATGCTGATACATTTGTCTCTTGCGAAGCTGAAAAAGAAGTATTAGAATTTGACGGAGAAGGCAATGATGAAAATGGAGATGATCGAGAAGGCAGTGCATATGTAGATGGTAGACTTATAGTGTATGGCAGCTGCATCATGTTGACTACTAACACAAGGATAATCAATACTAACTTAATTATGGTACATTGAGAGTTACCACTTAGTAACTTATTACAGATCTTACTTGTGAACATCCGACGTCTCTGGAAATATAAATCTCTTTACTCATATGCATGTTGAAAGAATCTGTCATAAGAGTAGAAAATAAAATTGTTTTTGCCATATCTACAAGTAAAAGTAGTAATTTGGTCCTATTCAAAAATTGAGTCTCATTAATGCAGCTTGAGTATTTTCAGAAAATATTTCAAAATTTAAATGCAAATAAAAATTAACGTCTATTAAGATTAGGACTAAAAAATTGAGCTTCGTCTTGAATAATACCGGTGGACCACAGTAACTAAAGCCGAAGAGTTAACTACCGAGTAATAAAACTCATATTACACTGAATATGGCTTGAAGAGATTTAGAATTGATAAATATGCTGATTTTCCAATCTTGAATTCAATCACTAGTCACGGCGTTCGAATAATACATTTAGAGTATTATTACGCAATCGGGTACCTATCATTTTCATATCGAAGGTTATAGTTGGCAAAGGAATGACATTGACTAGATATCCTGTAGGACTGTCTAACTTAATAATAACTTCAGAGCCCAATCTTTTTATGTCATAATCTTGCTTCTGGGTAAATGGAACCCTAACTGAGATTTTTAGATTTTTGGGCGGCTGGTCGATAACAGAGTATAGTTTACCAGTATAGAATATCTTTGATGGATCGTCGTCACCAAATATAATATCAGCATTAGCTCGCAACATTTCAATTCCTGCAAGTTCAGTACTATGAAGAGGAACCTCTCTAATGGGGAGTGGGTAAAAATTTGATCTGGCTTCCCTGACTTTAACATGCTGAAATTTTGTCCAATTAGTATAAAATTCATCTGACTTAACTTCAGTATCTTTATATGGGAAAATCTTATTAATTACGGCTAGGTCAGTGTTGATTCCGTATAAGCTTGCAGCCATGAGAGCCCTTTTGGCATTTTCTATACTGAATGAGTCTGGATTTGCAACCAATCTAAGGGTTGTCATACTATTGTCTTTAATTATATCTGAAAGCTGGTTAAGGTTATTAAATAAGTCCTTCTCATACCGTAATATTTTATTCGGAATAGAAATCCCAGAGAAAGCTTGAAAAATTTCTGTAAATCCAGAAAAAGCGCCTAACAAACTAGTGACTCGATTACCAATCTTACCAACAAGTTTCGGAAAATAAAGGTATCTCAGTGCTTCCCCTGAAGCAGGCATATCCAACACTACAACCTCATTTGACCTAAGACGTACGATCTCCTCTACTTTTAGAAGAGAAAATAATTGTGTCATTCCAGGCATCATTGCAATTTCATAGGCTAGAACTTCATCGATACCTTTCGATGAAAACATAGAAGCAATATAGGAAATAACCTCATGGTAACGAGTATTCATCTCTAATGTTGGATCAATTTGTAATACCTGAAGGCATGGAAAGACATCTATTGCGTTATTATCGTTTCTATTTCGGGTAATTGTACTATGTAGCTGAAATGCATCGTTTAATGTATGAGCGGGATCGGAAGAAATAATCAATGTATTGTATTTTTTTTCAGCCAGCTTAATAGCAGTGGAACAGGAGATTACTGTTTTACCAGTTCCACCCTTACCAGTATATATTATAAGCCTCATTGATTCAGTTGTACATTTTGCACAGTCCGTATATAAATCTCCATTTAAGCTCACAGCGCATCATTCTTTTAACTGATCCTGTTTTTAGGTCGGATACTATTTTGACAATATAGAACTAGAGCTATTAGAGCTACTTTTTATCCCATTTGGAAATTATGAGCTCATACGACAAAACTTTGCTAGTTGAGGGACCTAGTACATTAATGATTTCAGTGTGAAGAATCAATGTAAAAGGACCGAACTATAATAATAACCATTCATTCACTCTACTTCTTTCAAAATCTAATTTCATTTTGTATGATTCAGATGATGGTTGCTCAAGAATAGTAATAGGACCATCCTCATGGTAAAAGTCTGCAGCAACATATCCTGCCCTCTCATTTCCAACTTCCATAAAACAGAAACCCTTCCCGTCAAATCGTGGGAGTGAAAATTTATTTTTGTCATTTACGATATCATCCACTATCTGTTGGCTCACTACTTTTGCTTGAGCTTCAGCAAATACTCCAGCTTTAGGAATAGCCACATTTTCGTTTACCTTAATTTCTGTTACATCCCCTATCGCAAAAACATTTTCATAGTCTGTCTTAAGACTGAACTTGTCAACATTAATCCATTTTTGTCCTTGCTTAACGAGGCCAGAATTCCTTACTACATCAGGTACTTTGTGAGGGAGAATGCCTATAAGCACATCATAATTTATCAAATTACCATTTTCAAACTCTATCATTTCCATATTTAGTACTGTTCTTAGTTTATGTAACGAATGGAAATTTATATGGTTATTATTAAGTAAGTTAAGAACATCTTGACTCACTTTTGCTCCAGCTACTGGTAAAGTAATCGGCGCTGGTGTATAAATATCGATATCAATTGAGCCTCTTGTACCATTCTTAACTAGTATATCATTTATCAGCAAAGATGCCTCATAAGGTGCTGGGGGACACTTGTACGGAACAGACGCTATGCATATAGCTATTTTACCCTTCTTTAAGGAAAGTAGTTTTTCCCTTAGTTTTGGAACTTGTTCTGGATCATACAGATTAAACCCTCCATTTTCTAGAAAACCACCTACTTCATTAGTGGCATATTCGCTACCTAACGCAATAATCAGATAGTCATATTTTATTTCAGGAGTTAAAGATCCTGTAATCTTAACAGATTTTGATGACAGATCAATTTCCGTTATTTTATTATTCAGATAAACTATTCTTCTATTTCCCAGCCTATTCAAATCAATTTTAGAATCATCAAGTGTCCTTATACCGCTTAAAATCCATAAATTTACAAGCCCCATCGTAAAATAGTTTTTTTGATCGATGATACTAATTTTATATTCTACTGATGTTGATAATGAGGAAAGTTTTTTCCGCAAGAAATTTGCTGCCGTTAATCCTCCAAATCCAGCTCCTAAAATTAAGATATGTTTTCCTTCAGGCATATTCCAGAATCTATCAAGTCAGGTCTAAGGTAAAAATATTTTTATATTTTTGTAAGATCCCGATATTTCAGAACTAGTATTAAATACTCGTAATTGTGATAGAAAGAGCAGAGATATCATTTGATATCTAGCCATAAATTCGAGTAATAAGGATTTTAGAAATAATAAGAGTTAAAGATACTAGTTATCGACGTTATCAGACTTTTTGTTGTTGTTTGATTTGGATAATTCCCCTTTGAAATAATTTGCATCCTCAGAACAGTGCAAGATCTCTTGGTCACCAAGATTTCCACCTATTTTTCCTGCAGAGTCTATACAACCTTGAGTTTGTTTATCTGCCCCTTGAAAGCACCTGAATTTTGGAAGCGTTCAGGGGTATGTCTTGACTATCCACTACGTGATTTTTAATATTATGTGCCAAATCGTTGAGGTTGTCGTACTTTACAGGGGTGTTTGTATCGGTATTAAGGGGCTCTTCATTACTTTTGGCTTTATTGGCAGATAATTGAGTGCCATCAGAAATTGATGTACTGCCAGAAGAACCGTATATCCGTCCTACCGTGTCTTTTAAGATACCCAAGTACTTGGTGGGCATTAGCTTTCCATTCTTATCAGACACCAAATTAAAACTGGGCGTATCTACATGCTGATAATCCCACCTCCAAAAGGCCGTGCCCCATACTGCTGCTTTCTTGAGAGATCCGAGGATCTGCTTTGCATCAGTTTTCGTAAGCTCACTTAGGTGTGGATTAAGTTTGTCGATTCCTCCTTCTTTTGTCCTTACGACGTTGTTCCACTCGCCAATGTATAAGGGCACTCCAGTTCGATCCCTTGTTTTCAGAAACATATCGAATCTCTTCTTCTGATACCCGTCTCCATCAGGAACTGCGTAGACACTTACTTTGAAAGCGGTATTCTCCTTATTGGAAGGAGCCATTTTCGCCAGGTTTTTTGGTGAGATTTCGATAGGGCTGTTCAAGTCAACCGGAACATTCATGCTGTAGACTATAGTTTTACTGGTGATATTTCTCAACTCCGTAGTAATGAAGCTATTAAATTTACCTATTTTAGACCATTGACCTTTATTCTGAACATGAGGCTCGCTTAGGATTTCGTACCCCAGAGTACTTGAATGATTATCTACTGTCAAGACTATTTCCCGAAGAAACTCTGCCATTGATGCCCAGCCATCTTTACCCTGGTTATCTTTGACAGATCGGTTCCACCAATTCCCCCAAAAGACTTGTGCTGCCTTATCATGTGTATTACCACCAGACCCTCTGGTATACTTTGAGTTATCTTGAAATAGGGACCAAGGAAAACCTGATCCTCTTACTTCAAACCATGAGGAAGTGTGCCATTGATGATTATCATAAATGATTTTCAGTCCGTACTTATCTGCCGCATTGGCTACCGATTCTATTTCCTTCATGAAAGCTTCGGGGTCCCTTTCATAAGCTTCCCAGTAGAACACGAATCGGACATGATTCAAACCTGCACTGGAAATCATTTTCAAGCTATCATCAATGTAGTTAGGCGGAGCTGGAATAATGAGGCTATTATTATCTTGTTTCATGTTTACAAAAGCTCCCTTCATGACGACACCATTAATGGGTTCGCCATTTGTCATTTCACCTGTCGAGGCATATACATATGAGCCGAAAATAGTCGCGCTAATGAAAACAATAGCTAGAAGGAAAGTGGAAATCACTGCGCTACTTGTTAAAGTCAAAGAAATAAGTATAAAAATTCTTGAATGTTTAATATGTATTACTGATTTCTTAATGACGCCCGTCTGATGGTGGCGTTTGAATTAATGCTAATTGAGTCGGATATAGATATGTTTTAATTATATGAAGAAGTCGAACCATAGATTAAGAAAAATCGGCATAAGACTCTGTTTAACTTGTGGAGATAATGCCACTTACATGTTATGTTACCAAGTAGGAGATAAAGAGCAGAAAGCGGAATTGGTAGAACACTATTGTGATAAACACGTAGGAAATAGGTGTAAAAATTGAGCACTTCAGAATTTCCACTAACGCTATTATTGCAGGCCTAAATACAAGGATACGTGTCAAATTTACTATGATGATGGCTGTTAAAAGGATAGATGGCAGATATCATCTGAGGATATGTGGACACTTCGCCGATTCAAAAAAATATTTACATTGAATTTATGATATCATAAAAGTTAGATTGATGGGAGGAAAAGTAGAATGATGGAAATTAGTACTTGGCTTAATGCATTTGGAATAATCTTTGAAGTAATAGGATTTATTTTGATACTATGGATACCTACTTAACTCTATACGAGTCAAGGGCCTGGAAAGCATTAGCATTATGAAGCGGAATTACTTCACCCTTTGGCACAGGCGCATTAATTTTATCATATGCAGGTTTTATCTTATTAGTGATAAAGTTGTTAAAATCTTGTTCAGATTCCCAGATATCCACTACATGATAATTTCCAGAATTACCAAACCCTATAGCGTGAAATATTTCTCCTTTGGGCTTAGTATGTTCCCAGTCAACCTCTTTTTTAATTTCTTCGTACTGTTCTTTAGTAAATCCTTCTCCAGACAATATACACAAAACTGCCATACTACTTTATCAATTCATTGATATTTGAGTTTTGCTGCAGTAATTAGAGCCTGATGGGAGGTTGTTTTACCGAGTTATGCAGCAGATAAACCAATTCTCCCATCAGATTGATAAGGAACATAATATTTTGAAGCGGCGGACAATAAATAATTAACTCAAATTTCATCATCTATTGTAATCCTTAATATCATTGCCACAAATTTCGCTTGAGTCGTAACACCTCTTCTTTTTTTATCAGGAAAATATAAAATAGTTAAAGTAAATGTGATTCAACGGCAACGATCGTTGTGAGTTAATTAGCGACAATATATTATAAGGAATACAAACTGGTGGACCGGCTTTGGCAAGAAGGCCCACCAGAATTGTATTCCTCACACTTGGTTGCGCCAGTGTAATCAGTAATTTATAAAACAGTTTTAGGAGATTTTCTATCTTTTAAAATGCTGACAGGAGGGACGGAAAAGGTTACGAATCTGTCAAATTCGCTTGCAAACGAGGATACCAAATCCCTCCTATCAGTATGACCGTTATGGTAATATGGTGAAAATATTATGAAAAATTTTCTAAATCTCTAGTTAAGACTGCCAAATTTTGATATGTATTAATAAATATTGGATCCGTATAGACTTAAGATAATGATAATGAGACTATTGTCATTCTTTGAAAGTGCGATATTATTGATGGTACTAAACGCCGTCGAATTAACAATTCAGGATAACGTTCGATTTCATACTTCGGACGAAATTAAAATAAATTAAGTTATAATAGCATTAAAAATTCTGACTTTTCTATTCGTTACTGCAAACTACACAAAATCAAATCTAGAATTCTTAACTAAGTATCCAGTGGGTGATTGGTTAGATGGCCAAGGTTTGCAGGGAGTGCGGTGGAGGTTTCGATTAAAACCTTTAATAGTCCAAAGTACTATTTCGTTTTTGAATGATCACAAAGGTTAGAGTTGGAGTTTTATCAATTATGGCAGTAACTCTCTCGATTGTATTATACAGTTCACCAGCGTTAGGCGCTGCTGCAGACACTTATACTATGAGTTGTTCCTATACTAAAGACAAAAAAACAGCATTTTGTTCCGATAATGACCCTACTAATAACGATGTTTGGAGATGTGACAAACAGAAAAACGGTACATGGAAATGTGCCAAGACAGTGTCTCAGAGTAGCACTAGTTTACCAACAGATCTGAAAAAGGGATTAGACCTAGCAAAGACGAGTGCTGTAAATGTCACGAGTACAAGTCCACAGAAAGATTTTATGTCAAAGAAGAATGAGTTACTCAAAAACGACAATCAAATCACGTCCCAGAAAATAAATCCTGACGAAGGTAACACCAATTCATCCTCATCTACAGGATAAAAGTTCTATACTAAAACTTTTTTCTTTCGTTACTGCACACTACGTGTAAAATCCAATCCAAAATTCTTAATTCTGAATCCAATGGATCGGCTTCTATTATAGAATCTGTTTCATTTATTTTATCAATGAGGTTATTCATTCTAGATTCAATAAGAGCACAAATCTGAATATCAGGGTTTTTCATATTTTCTAGAACCCAGTTTATTAATTCAATTCTTTTCTTCAAATCTCTTTTGTAGATGCTCTCTTCTCTTTCTCTATCCAATGATTTTTTTGAATCTTGAATTTCTTCGAGCAACGTTTGTTCCGTAGTCATAGAATTAGCGTTTTGGAAATTTAACCTACCGAGTCCCTTTAAGAGAGGGAGTACCAAATTGTTAGAAACTGGTGGGCCACTCTCTTCGAGCAGCCCAACAGAATGAGAAGTTCAAGCACTTGGCTTCGTTGGTGTAATTGATGTTCATCAATAAATTATAAAACTGTTACAGCATATCTCTTCATTTCTATCCTATTAATACTCTGGCGGTTAATGACCTCTAGGGTAGTATGTATTCAACATTTTTTATTAAGATAATCACTGATGGGGCAAATTCGCAAAACCCACCAGTGAATGAAACCGTCGTTGCAATAGGATTGTCTCGGATGTTCCTGTTAATACATGCTCAACAAATTATAAAAAAGTTAAACCGGTGGGAAAAGTGGACTTGACAATAGACTCCCACCGGCCATTGTCTCTAATGTAGTAGGCAGTAACCAATTCCTATTGAAACGTACTATAAGAAGTTGGCTTACCTGAGTTGACTTGAAAGAACAACACCTCTATGAAAGTAGGTAAACTTTAAAAGCCGAGAAACCAAATTTTATTTAAACATTTCTTTGTTGTGTATTAATACATATTTATCTCCAGTTTAATGCTAAATAATTGATATTATTGAATTCAGAATTTATAAATGAAATGTCTTCAAAAATTGCTAATTCTAATTTGTGGATAGAATTGCGAAATTAAACCGTCAGCACTTTCGCTTCCATCTAACTCGGGGTGACTAATTAAAATATCAATAATGGGTAACGCTATAAATGTCGGATCTAGAACCTGCATAAAGTATCCAAATTTAGGACCAACAGTCTCTTAGGTCGATCCCGACTTCTCCTCCCATCAAATCAGAACTTGAGTGACAAGAGGTACTTATCGTAGTAGCGCAGCTTATTTTATATAATATTTTATCAAAAACTAACCTAAGTCATCAGATTAAGGATTCAGAAGATACGTGAACATGAGAATGTATTCCTTTTTGTGATACTAAATAACTCTAACTGCAATTTACTTTACCAAATTGCAATTAAATCCCAGAAGGAATTCGAGTGGAAATGATCAGTTCAAGGCATTGTTTACAAAACATTCTCTTTCTGAACTCGTACAGAATGCCGTTATTGTTCTCACAAGCCTGGCAATACTTTTCACTTTTCATATTGAAAATATTCATTGTTGATTTAATACAATTTAGGTAAAATATTCTAGACCTTTTTTATAATTTTTTGCGCTGAATTTATTTATCCCTAACTGATTTTGATAATTCAAGATAATTATTATTCCTGAGTCATGATTGTCCTAAAATTTAATCGATATTTTATACCTATACAGGAGGACAAAAAAAGTCAAGTGCCTAAACATGATATGATAGGCCTTATTAATACAGAGCGCCCTGCTTTTAAGATCACGTAGGTTTTTGTC
>Ga0207697_10001671_pt1 | contig 11978 bp, 9 predicted proteins | sample KBSSwiS5withPhiX_FD_184293 | JGI IMG/M metagenome (GOLD analysis project Ga0207697, IMG submission 184293) | Switchgrass rhizosphere microbial communities from Kellogg Biological Station, Michigan, USA, with PhiX - S5 (SPAdes) (version 2) | ecosystem: Host-associated > Plants > Roots >... | reverse complement strand
CCTCACGATCAAGAACATTGGCACGACGCCGAAGTTTTCGATGGGGCACAACTTTGTGCTCCTCGATCGCGTAATAACTACGGCAAACATTCAGTCAGCGTTCCTCGACAAGGCGTCAACGGAAGCGGCCCATGATTACGTTCCGCCTGGTGCAAAGGAAGTTCTCGCGCATTCCAAACTGCTTGGACCCGGAGAAAGCGAAGTGGTCACCTTTAACGCGCCTTACATCCCGGGGGACTACCTCTACGTCTGCTCGTTTCCCGGCCACTACTCGCAGGGGACCAAAGGTGTCATGACAGTGAAACAATAACCAGCTGAAGAAAGATTCGTTTATGAAGCCAACTTTTACACTGAACGCAATCGCACTCGTCGCAGCGCTTGGTTTCACGAGCTGCGGAAAACAAACAGGCACGTCGCAGGCCGACCGCACCGCGAATGCCCTGGCCAGTTACGTCGCGCCCGGAGAAAAAGACGAATATTACCTGTTTTATTCCGGCGGACACTCCGGCCAGGTGTTCGTCGCCGGGATACCATCACTACGCCATATCTCCACGATTCCCGTGTTCGCGCCCTATCCAGGTACTGGTTACGGGTTCGATGAGGAATCGAAGAAAATGCTCGGCGAATTTACCTGGGGCGACGTTCATCACCCCGCACTCTCGCAAACGAATTCGAAATATGACGGCCGCTGGCTGTTCGTGAATGACAACGCGAACAATCGAATAGCGCGGATCGATCTGCGCGATTTCAAAACGCACCAGATCCTGGGGCCTATTCCAAATTCAATTGGCAATCACGGCTCGTCTTTTATCACCGAGAACAGCGAGTACATCCTGTGCGCGACGCGGTTTTCTGTGCCTCTGCCAAAAGGGCGGGTAGCTGATCCGACCGATTACGAAAAGGAATTCAACGGCATGGTCAGCGGCATCAAAGTCGATCCGCAAACGGGCGAGATGAAGGTGGGCTGGCAAATCCTCACGCCACCGTTCGATTGGGATCTGGGTTCGACCGGTAAAGGACCGTCGAGCGGTTGGGCATTCTGGACCAGTTACAACACCGAAATGGCGCACGACACCCTCGAAGTGAACTCCAGTCAGAAAGATCGTGATCTCGCTGCAGTGGTGAACTGGCGAGCCGCGGAGAAAGCCGTTGCCGAAGGCAAAACCGAGATGATGGACGGCGTGCCAATCATCGATCCTGCGAAAGTGCCGGGCGTTTTGTATTTCGTCCCGATCGGCAAATCACCGCATGGCATGGATGTCGATCCGACCGGCAAATGGATTGTGGCTGGCGGAAAACTTCAGCCCGCGACGACTGTGTTGAATTTCGAGAAAATACAAGAGGCGATTGCCAAGAAGGACTTTGTTCATGGCGGAGATGTTCGCGGTGTCCCGGTACTCGAATACAACGATGTGGTTGAGGGGGAAGTGCCAGTTGGCCTCGGCCCATTACACACTCAGTACGATGGCAAGGGCAATGCCTACACGTCGATGTTCATCGACTCCTGCATCGTGAAATGGAAATTGCCGCCTTGGACTGATGCTGAGAAAAAGGACCTGACCAAAGTAGTGCTCGACAAAGTCCCCGCGCATTTCAGCACCGGACATCTCGTTGTGGCTGGAAGCGACACCGCACAGCCGTACGGCAAATGGTGTGTGGCAATGAACAAGCTGTCAGCAGGCCGCCATATCAATGTCGGACCGGCGCAGCCTGAGTCGAGTCAGCTGATCGATATCAGTGGCGAAAAAATGAAAATGGTCGCTGAATCTTACACCGAACCTGAACCGCACTTTGCGCAGATTCTTAAAGTCACGGATGTCCAGCCTGCGGAAGTCTATCCAAAAGACGAAAACAAAGATCCCAACGCAATTTGGGAAAAAGCGCAAAGCGGCGTAACGCGTAACGGCAATCAAGTTGACGCGAAGTTGATGGCGATTCGCAGCCGGTACAATCCCGATCGAATTGATGCGCAGGTTGGAGATGAGCTCACTGTGCACGTCACCAACGTCGAGCAAACGCGCGACATGATTCATGGGTTCGGGTTAATCGAACACAACATCAACATGGTGATGGATCCAGGCGAAACAAAAACGTTCCACATCAAACTGACGAAGCCCGGCGTGTTTCCGTTCTACTGCACCAATTTCTGTTCCGCGCTGCATCAGGAGATGCAGGGATATTTGGTGGTATGGGAGCCAGGCAAAGGACCTGCGAACACTGGCGCCGGCACAGGCAATACAGGCGGAGGTAAATGAATGTGGTATGTGCGTCGGCAAAATCATTGTAGGGGAAGCAGACAGCTTGCCTTGCAGAGTGAGACAGAGCTCAAGATCGACAATGGGTAAGGCGATTTCAGGTTTGCTTCGGCGCGAGTTTCGATTTCTGCACAAACCGCTTAACATCTGGTCACGCCTGCTGCTTCTCGCAGCGGCAGTGACGATCGGCGTTTCGCTGTTCTTTCCGCTTTGGAAAATGCATCTCGTCGCACCGCAATACTCGGATGGGCTCGATCTCTACATCTTTCCCTACAAGATCCAGGGCGGCGGATTGAATGGTCAGCATCTAAATGAGATTAATAATCTCAATCATTATATCGGCATGAAGCCGCTCCAGGCTGCGGACTTCCTGGAGATGCGCTGGATGCCGTTCGTGTTCGGTCTCATTATTTTAATGACGCTACGATCGGTCGTGTTTGGCGAGATGAGCAACGTAGTCGATCTATTCGCCGTTTATTCGTACTTCGGTTTGTTTTCAATCGGCTCGTTCTGGTACCGGCTTTACCAGTACGGACACAATCTCGATCCGCACGCGCCTGTACACATCAAGCCGTTTACGCCCATGCTGATCGGCGTAAAGCAAATCGCGAACTTCCGGGAGGCGAGCTATCCCATGGCCGGCGCGTATCTGCTCTGCGTTTCGGTATTGCTCATTGTTCTCGCGGGCTGGTTTTCCAGAAAGGAAACAAGCGCATGAACGCCGACGTTGCGGGGAGCGCACGCTTGCAGCGTGCTGGTGAAGGCATTCTGCCTTCACGAACTTTTACCGAAGGATGGAAATCTCAACCGAGCAGCGAGCGTCCGGAACAAAGTTCGTTTCGGCGGAACGCCGAAACCAGCACGCGACACGCGTGCGCTCCCCGGATTCTCGCGATCACATTTTGTCTTATCCTGAACGCCGGCGCCTCGACGTTGCAACAACAGATCGATGCCGCAGCGCCTAACGAGATCATTCGCGTCGAATCAGGCGTTCATGCGGGGCCAATCATCATCACAAAACCGCTAACGCTAATCGGCGAACCCGGCGCTGAGATCCGTGGCAACAGCACTGGCAAAGTTGTAACAGTCGCAGCAAATGATGTAACGCTGCGCGGATTGCGCATTACGGGTTCGGGATTGCAATTGTCCGACGATGACGCTGCCATTTTCGTGACCGGCAATCATGCAATTATCGAAAACTGCGTCGCCGCTGATTCACTCCATGGCATTTATCTCAAAAAAGTTTCGGGTGCGCAGATTCTGAACAACCGCATTCAGGGCAAAACGACGCTCGCTGCGTCAACCGAGCCGGTCGAAAAGGGAACGGACCAAAGTGCTGAAAACTGCGACACGACTCTTGTTGCAAACCGCCGCGGCAACGGAATTCACCAATGGAATTGTGAAGGGAACTTGATCCGCGGCAATGAAATCAGCGATGCGCGGGACGGCATTTACTTTTCGTTCACTAACAATTCGCGCGTCGAAAACAATTTGATCCAGCACACCCGTTACGGGCTGCATTACATGTATTCGGACGGAAATGCTTTTGAAAACAACACGTTCACTGAAAATGCAGCTGGCGCCGCGATCATGTTTTCGAAAAACATGGTGGTGCGCGGCAACCGCTTCGTAAGCAATAGGGGCTACCGTGCTTATGGCCTGATTTTTCAATCTTCCGACAACAGCCGCATCGAGCAAAACGAGATCAGCGAAAACGCGGTCGGGCTGTCATTTAATCAATGCAACCAGAACGAAATTGTGGGCAATCAGGTAACGCGAAACTACATCGGGCTGCGTTTTGGCTCGAATTCCGACGGCAACCGTTTCACTGAAAATATCTTCACTGGCAACCTTCATCCGATCGAAACCGGCGCATCGGATGTCTCCGGCAGCCTCTGGGCAGTCCACGGAGTTGGTAATCGTTGGGACACGGAGCTTGAACTCGATTTCGATCGCGATGGGATTGTCGATGTTCCGCATCGCGAGCTTGATCTCTTCGGGATATTGCGCCGCGATTTTCCTGAGATTGCATTTCTCTCGGAAAGTCCGGGGGTGAAACTGCTGCGGTTCGCAAACGAGCGCGCGGTCATTCCCGGCATGAGTTCAATCGAAGACCCGGCGCCACTCACTTCGCATTTCTGGAGAATCCGCGCCCAACGCGCCGCGCGTGCAGCTCTGGCGCAAAGCAAATGATCCGAACAAACATGCGAGATTCCATGAATCCGGGGAGCGCACGCGTCTCGCGTGCTGGTTTCGGCGTCCCGCCGAAACGAACTTCTATTAAATCTCAGTTCTGCGTCCACCTCCTACGTCGTACAAAAGTTCGCGATCGCGACGACGCGACCGCCAGCACGCGAGACGCGTGCGCTCCCCTGACATGATCTCCACGCACAACATAACGAAGAGCTTCGGACGCGAAGCCATTCTTCGCGGCATTTCAATGCAAGCGGAGCCGAAACAAATCACGTTAATGGTCGGTCCGAACGGCGCTGGCAAAAGCACAACAGTCAAAGTGCTGGCAGGATTGATTCGGCCCAACAGCGGCACGGCGCTCATAAACGGCTTCGACGTCGTCCAGCAAAGAATCGCGGCGCAACGCTCGGCAGCGTATTTGCCTCAACGACCGAGTTTTCATCCAAAGCTAACGTGTCTCGAGATCTTGCGTTTTTACGCCGGCTTGCGCGGAGTTCCGGCTTCCCGATGCGAGGCAATGCTTCAATTAACCGGACTTAGCGACGTCGCGAGAATGCGCACGGAAAAGCTTTCCGGTGGGATGCGCCAATTACTGGGCGTCGCTTTCCTGCTGCTCGCCGACGCTCCTGTTCTTTTGCTCGACGAGCCAGGCCTTAGCCTCGATCCCGGCTGGCGAAAATGGCTCCAGCAGAAGCTGCGTTTCGAGGCCGAGCGCGGAAAGACGATTTTGGTCACGACGCATTTAATCGCGGAGTGGAACGATATCGCTGATCGATGTCTGCTTTGTCGTAACGGCATCATCGAACGCGAACTCGACCCGCGAAATCTACCGGATGATTTCGATCAGTTAGAGAGTGCTGAACTATCGCTTGCATCGCGTGATCGATCGGATCTGAGACGCATGCGCTACCCAGAGCTACGCAACAACCTTTATGAGTGTGTTTGAGCTAAAGAATTTCGTTAGCTCTTCATCGCGCGTATTATTTGCGCGCGAGTTTCGGTCTGCGCTGATCAACCGCTATTTCCAGGTCTTCTGCGCGCTTGGTTTAATTGGCGGAATCGCTGCCGCAGTTTTCAGCGAAGACGTCAATGCCACGGCCGTCTTTTACGTTCAGATTGCCATCTATTTCGTTTCGCTGTTTGCGCTGCTTGCTGGCGTAGGTAGCGCGCAGGCGGAGCGAGAAGAGTGGCAACTACTGTTTACACAACCACTGCCAAGAGTTGCTTGCGTCATCGGAAAATTCTGCGCCTTGGTTTCGATGTTCGGCGGCGTCCTTTTGTTAATGTTCTTGCCCGGACTTCTCGCCGGGTCCGCGATTCACGCTTTGGCGCGCGTTTATTTCGAGACGTTTTTGCTCGCCGCTACGTTTCTCGCATTCGGCCTGGCAGCTGGTTATTTCGCCCACGATCGAGCGCAGGGTTTGATTGTCGGCGTGAGCGCCTGGTTGCTTCTGCTCTTTGGTCTCGACCTTCTGGCGCTTTTCGCTGCGCGGTGGAGCGCGATTCAAAGTGTGCCCGATTTATGGGTGGCGTTGCTGATGTTCAATCCACTCGACTCATTTCGTATCAATGCGTTGTTCGCTCTTCAACAAATACCGGCCGAAGCGGCGAACAAAACTGTGCTGGCCAGTTGGTGGATCGCACATGCTAGCGTCTGGTTTATAGCAATCGCGGTGACGTGGTCAGTGACGCTCGTAACGCTCGCCGGCCTGCGTCTTAGAAGTTGGGAGGAATAATCATGGTCGCTCGCAAGTTTAAAATACTGGATGTGCGTCCAATCCTGGCCAAAGGCGTCGAGCCGCTTTCGAAAATCCGCGACAGCATCGATGCACTCAGACCAGACGAAGGACTTTCCGTGATTGCGCCATTTCTCCCGTCGCCGCTGATCGAGAAACTTGGCAGTGAGGGTTTTGAATCACGCGTCGAACGGCAGGTCGGCGGCGGCTGGACGGTTCATTTTTGGCGTGACAAGTAACTGTTCAAACGGTGACTCTGCTGCGGCACTCGATCCGCGGAATTCTTCAGCGATTTATTTTGGGGAGCCGTTTCGAATATTTTTTCCTCTCGGTCTATTTCTCGGAGCGATTGGTGTGGCGCTGTGGCCGTTGTTCGTCTGGCACGCGGTTGAATTTTATCCGGCGCAGGCGCATGTCCGGCTAATGATCGAAGGGCTGATGGGTTCGTTCATCATCGGATTTCTTGGGACTGCCGGACCGCGCCTGCTGGATGCATCTCCACTGATTGTCGCGGAAACTTGCGCGCTGTTCGGACTCCAAATTGTGAGCGCGTTTCTGCACCTTGCACAAAGACAAACCGCCGGCGACATCGTCTTCCTGACCGTGCTTTTGTTTTTTGCCGGTATGATGGCGAAGCGAGCGGGAGCGCGAAACGATCTGCCGCCGCCGCAGTTCATTCTGGTCATGTTTGGATTGCTCAATGCTATCGCCGGAATTTTTCTGATAACCGCGGCGAAATCGCTCCCGAAAGAATCGTTCGCGAATCAACTGGGCAGTCTGATGCTTAACGAAGGCTTTGTTCTGTTTCCTATTCTCGGTGTCGGCGCGTTTTTCTTTCCCAAACTTCTTGGCGGGGCAAAACCTGAGCCGTCTGTTCTGCGAATCGCGACAGCGCTCTGGATTAAACGAGCGGCGATCGCCGCACTGACTGGTCTGGTAATCTGGGGTTCGTTTGTGTTGGAAGCGCTAGGTCGGATCCGCACCGCGGCGCTGGTGCGCGGCCTAACGACTCTGATTTATTTTATTACGCAAGGTCATTTGCTGGAAAAACCAGGCGGTCCGCCATTCCTCGCACACTGTTTTCGGCTGGGCGCGTTGCTGCTGGTTACAGGCTTGTTTCTTCCCGTTGCGCTACCCAGTTATCGGCTCGCAAATCTACACCTCACGTTCATCGGCGGTTTCAGCATTATCCTTTTTACGGTGAGCACACGGGTGATTCTCGGCCACGCCGGACAAAGCCATTTATTTCGAAAACGGCTTCGCTTTCTCGTCGCGGCTCTCTCGCTGCTGGTGGTGGCTATGATCGCCCGGGTCGGCGCTGATTTCATTCCGCCCGCGCGCAACAGTCACCTCGTTTATGCCGCATTGATTTGGCTTCTCGCGGCTATTGTGTGGTTCGTGGCGCTGGGGCCGAAATTGTCTCTGAGTGAGGAGTAAAAGCGCACGTTTTTGCGCGACGATTCGCAGGCGAGAGTTAAGATGCCCGCGTGGCGCTGGAACCGAGTCAGTTTAGACAGGCGATCATTGAAAATACGCTGCGCAGTTGTCAGCTCTTCATGGGTTTGCCCGCGGCCGACATTGTAGCGATTGGCTCGTTCATCGTTTCAAAGCACCTCGACAAGGGGGAATACCTTTTTCGTGAAGGAGACCGGAGCGAAGGATTTTATGTCGTACAAAAGGGGGCGATAAATGTGCATCGGGTCAATGCGGCGGGGAAAGAGCAGGTGATCCATTTGTTTCAGCCGATCGAATCGTTTGCCGAAGCGACGCTCGCGACGGAAGGAGGTTACCCGGCGGATGCACGCGCAACTGAGCCGACCACTGTTCTGCTGGTGCCAAAAAATGATTTTGTCGAGCTCTTGCGCCGCCGACCCGATCTCGCGCTGCGCATGCTTGGCGCGATGAGTCAGCATCTCCGTGTAATCGTAGGATTACTGGACGATCTCACTCTGAAAGATATGGAAACGCGCCTGGCCAATTGGTTGCTGAAACAATGCCCGCGCCCTGTCGGCGCGGCACAAGTTGAGATCAAACTCGACCGAACCAAGCGCGTGCTTGCGGCAGAGATGGGAACGACGAGCGAAACGTTGTCGCGGACGCTGGCCAAGTTCCGTGACCAAAAGTTTTTGCGGGTCAGAGGCAACACTGTTGTTGTGACGAAGCCGCGCGAGTTACAAAATCTGCTGCAACGAAACTTGGGCGAATTGTAAAGCTACTCAGGACGTTTGGGACTGTTGCAACAAGTCCTGTTTGAAAGCTGTTACCATTCCGGCTGTTTCAGACAGCCGACGATGATCAGCGCGTAAAGCGCCATCATTGCTACTACTGCGACTAGAATCAGGTATGCCATATCTTGCTCCTTTGTGTCTTTGTACGGCGACGACAAATCTCGTGCTCCACGTTTCTTGGCTTTTGCTTTGCAAAACTTGCGGCCCAGCAAAACCATCATTTTGGATTTAACGTGCGCGCACATGAATGATGTGAAGCGGCGATAGCGTGAGCGTGAGCAGAAGAATCGTATCGCAACCGGATTATCGCTAATCGCCATGCATTGCTCTGGCTGGCGCAATAATTGCACAGCAAAACGCAACGAAGGTACATCGCCCGCCTGCAATAACGGATACGCTCCGCATCGTGAAGACTACATTCAAAATGTTGGATGCGAACGAAGCGGTGGCGCGCATCGCTTACGCACTCAACGAGGTGATCGCAATTTATCCAATCACGCCGGCATCTCCCATGGGTGAATGGGCCGACGCATGGTCGGCAGCCAGCGTGAAAAATCTGTGGGGTACGGTGCCGTCGGTCATCGAAATGCAGAGCGAGGGCGGAGCTGCTGGAGTTATCCACGGCGCGCTCCAAACGGGTGCGCTCAGCACGACCTTTACCTCCTCGCAGGGATTGCTGTTGATGATCCCGAACATGTACAAGATCGCCGGCGAATTGACGCCAACCGTGTTTCACATCGCCGCGAGATCGCTCGCGGGACAGGCGCTGTCGATCTTCGGCGATCACAGCGACGTCATGGCTGCAAGGGGGACCGGGTGGGCAATGCTTTGCTCGGCGTCGGTGCAGGAGGCCCAAGACCTGGCGTTGATCGCCCACGCGGCCACGCTCGAATCGCGTATTCCTTTTCTGCATTTCTTCGACGGGTTCCGCACTTCGCACGAGATCGCCAAAATCGTCACCTTGCCTAATGACGTACTGCTCCAGATGATCGATGAAGAACATGTAATCGAGCACCGGGCGCGCGCACTCTCGCCCGATCACCCCGTGATTCGCGGCACCGCGCAAAATCCCGACGTTTATTTCCAGGCACGCGAGACGGTGAACCCATTTTACGCGGCTTGTCCGCACATTGTGCAGCGGACGATGGACCGCTTCGCAGAGTTAACCGGCCGGCGATACGGCCTGTTCGAATATCACGGCGCAACGGACGCAGAGCGCGTGATTGTTTTGATGGGCTCAGGTTGCGAGGCCGTGCACGAAACGGTCGATTTTCTCAACACGCAAAACGAAAAAGTCGGCGTCCTGAAAGTGAGATTGTATCGGCCATTTGACGCACAGGCCTTCGTAAAAATGTTGCCGGCAAACGTGCAGTGCATCGGCGTTCTCGACCGGACAAAAGAGCCGGGAGCGGGAGGCGAGCCGCTTTATCTCGATTGCGTGAATGCGCTTCACGAGGAGGGCCGCAGTCACGTGCGAGTGGTCGGCGGCCGCTACGGTTTGTCGTCGAAAGAATTTACGCCCGCAATGATCAAGTCGGTGTTTGAGAACCTCGCGCAGTCGTCACCGAAGAAACATTTCACCGTCGGCATCGAGGATGATCTCTCGCACACAAGTCTCACTGTCGATTCGAATTTCTCGATCGAGCCGGATGATGTGGTGCGCGCGCAGTTCTTTGGGCTTGGATCGGACGGCACGGTGGGTGCGAATAAGGAATCGATCAAAATTATTGGCGAGAACACGGACTACTTCGCTCAAGGCTATTTCGTTTACGATTCGAAGAAGTCAGGTGCGATGACCATCTCGCATCTACGCTTCGGTCCGCGCCCAATTCGCTCGACCTACCTCATCTCCAAGGCCAATTTCGTTGCCTGCCATCAGCCGTTTCTTCTCGAGACATGCGAGGTTCTGCGAGATCTCGCGCCGGGCGGAACATTCCTGTTGAACTCGCCGCTTGGACCTGATCGGGTTTGGGGCCGACTACCGGAAAATGCGCAGCGCCGTCTAATCGAGCAGCGCGCGAAGTTCTTCGTTATCGACGGGAATAATGTCGCGCGTGACGCTGGGATGGGCGGCCGCATCAACACGGTGATGCAGACCTGTTTCTTTGGCATCTCCGGCGTGCTGCCGGCGCAGCAAGCGATCGAGGCCATCAAGAATTCTGTTCGTAAAACGTATGCGAAAAAGGGTGATGAGGTCGTGGAGATGAATCTGAAGGCGATCGATCACGCGCTCGCTCATTTGTACGAAGTAAAAATTCCAGATGCGGTTGTTCCTATTGCGCCCGACGGCAACGGGCAACTGAAGCGTGCCCCGGAATTTGTGCGCAATGTGCTGGGCGAAATCATGGCGGGTCGTGGCGACCGGGTCCCGGTGAGCGCGTTGCCTAACGACGGCACATATCCGACGGGGACAACGCAATTCGAGAAGCGAAACCTGGCGAGCGAAGTGCCTGTCTGGGATTCGCAAGTTTGTATCCAATGCGGCAGATGCGTGTTCGTCTGCCCCCACGCAGTCATTCGTAGCAAAGCCTACGATCCGGCTGTTCTCCCCAGTGCGCCCTCGTCTTTCAAGTCGACTGAGGCGCGACTGCCGGAGTGGAAAGATTTGAAATACACGCTGCAAGTCGCGGTAGAAGATTGCACCGGTTGCGGGATCTGCGTGGATGTTTGCCCGGCGCGCAACAAATCCGAAGCGCGATTGAAAGCCATTAACATGCAACCGCAGTTGCCGCTGCGTGAGACCGAGCGCGCCAATTGGAATTTCTTTCTTTCGATTCCGGAAATGGATCGCCGCCAAATTTCAACCGATCACGTGCGTAAAATGCAGGTGCAACAGCCGTTGTTTGAGTTCTCGGGCGCATGCGCGGGTTGCGGCGAGACGCCTTACATCAAATTGCTGACCCAACTCTTTGGCGATCGGTTGATCATCGCCAACGCGACAGGTTGCTCCTCGATTTACGGCGGCAATCTGCCGACCACGCCTTACACGAAAGATGGAAACGGACGAGGTCCGGCATGGGCAAATTCGCTGTTTGAAGACAACGCGGAGTTTGGGCTTGGCTTCCGCGTTTCACTCGATAAACAACAGGAGTTCGCAGGTGAACTGCTCCAGCAATTGTCGCCGCAAATAGGGCGCGGACTGGTCACCGACATTTTGAACGCACGCCAGCGCGACGAAGCGGACATTTTCGATCAACGCGAACGCGTGGCCGAACTGAAGCACAGACTCAGCTCGTTAGGCGATCCAGTTGCTAAACGTTTGCTCGCGCTGGCCGACACACTTGTGCGGAAGAGCGTGTGGATCGTCGGCGGTGATGGCTGGGGTTACGACATCGGTTACGGCGGACTCGATCATGTCCTCGCCAGCGGTCGCAACGTCAAGGTCCTGCTGCTCGACACGGAAGTTTATTCCAACACCGGAGGGCAATGCTCCAAATCAACGCCGCGCGCGGCGGTCGCAAAGTTCGCGTCCGGCGGGAAACGCGCGCCGAAAAAAGATCTCGGTCTTATGGCGATGACTTACGGCACCATCTACGTCGCGTCAGTTGCGATGGGCGCGCGCGACG
>Ga0207697_10001666_pt1 | contig 12006 bp, 6 predicted proteins | sample KBSSwiS5withPhiX_FD_184293 | JGI IMG/M metagenome (GOLD analysis project Ga0207697, IMG submission 184293) | Switchgrass rhizosphere microbial communities from Kellogg Biological Station, Michigan, USA, with PhiX - S5 (SPAdes) (version 2) | ecosystem: Host-associated > Plants > Roots >... | reverse complement strand
CAGCGGCTGTGGAGCCGCGGCGAGCCACTGAGCCGGCTGAAGGACATCAACATCGACGCGATCACCGCATGGCACTTCGAAGGCCTGCGCATCGACGGATTGCCCCGCTGTTTGTGGTACGTGCCGCAGCACTCGATGGCCTACTCGCTCGGACTGATCGCCCTCACCGCGGTCCTCGCGGCGGGCGCAACTACGACGATGGCCGCGATCGTGATTCAGGGCATCGCACTTGCCGGAGCCGTGGCGCTCAATCCGTTCGTGGGCGGCATCTTCGCGTTCGTCTGGGGTGTCGCGGTGCTGATCGATGCGGTGCGGCGGCCAGGAGCAATCGCGGCAGTCGCTCGTCATGTCGCGGCGATCGTGCCGGTTGCGCTGGCATTGGCGTGGTGCATCGGGTCGCGTATGGTCGAAGGCGCCGGCGGCGCGCTCGATTTCGGCTTTCACGGTGCGGCGCGTTACGCGCCAATCACGACCCTCTTCCTGTCGCTGGGCCCGGTGCTGATCCCGGCGATCGCTGCGCTCGCGGCCGTTCGCCGCGACACGATTCCTGCCGCCGCTCCGTCGATTGCGCTCGCGCTCACCGCGCTCGCACTCCTCTTCCTGGTGCGTCTGAGCGTGGACCAGGCATGGGTTGGATTTCGCGCAGGCCAGATGGTACTCGTCGCTCTTCCGCCTCTGCTCGCGATGGGGTTGTCGACGGCGTGGACTCGTCGAGGTCTGCGTGCGGTGACGGGCGCAGCGTTCGCAGCGCTCTTCCTGCTCGGTTTGCCGACCACGGTGATCGACGCCTACAACGCCCAGGACGTCACCAATCACGACGCCGGTCCGGGGTTCCGCTGGACTGTCGTGCTCGACCCCGCCCAGCAGCAGGCTCTCACCTGGATCCGCCGGACCACGCCGAGGGACGCTGTCGTCCAAATGGAACCCGTGAGCCGCGATCGGGAATCGTGGAGTCTGATTCCGACCTTCGCCGAACGGCGCATGGCTGGCGGCCTCCCGATCTCCCTGATGAACGTCCCCGAGTACCAGGCGACCTCCGCGCGCATCGAGGAGATGTTTGCCACCGCGAGCCCCGCCGAGGCGTCAGCCATTGCGCACGCCTTGCACATCGATTACATCTATGTCGACGACGACGATCGCTCCCGCTATCCAGGTGTCGCCAAGTTCGACGCTTCACCTGAGCAATTCTCGCTGGGATTTCGGCGCGGTGCGGTGGCCGTCTACATCGTCAAATAGGCGAATCCGTGTGATGCTTGTCGCGCACACGCCGACTCCGACCCGGCGTGCCTTCGGATGGCCCAGGGTGAAGGTCCATGAGCTCTCGAGACCCGGTGGATCGCGGCGCTCGATCTGTGGAGGGGAGCAGTTCGCCCGCTCCTGCGTCCGATCCTCCGCCATTAGGGTTGCCGAGTGCCGCCGACGATGCTGATGCCCGCTGGTTGCGCGTCTTCAACAGCTGCCCCGTCGCGCTCAGCCTGACCCGATGGGACGATCGCACTTTCGTCGAGGTCAACTCGGCCTTCCTCACGCTGCTCGAGTGGACGCGCGACGAGGTCATCGGACAGACCCCGGTCAGCCTCGGCATTCTCGACCCGGACTCGGCCGGCCGGCTCCGTGAGCGGTTACGGACCGCGACGCCGGTGCGGGACGTCCAAGGCACAATCCGCACACGGTCCGGCACCTCGCTGACCGTCCTGTGCTCGATCGAGGTCGTCGACTTCCGCGGCGCGCCCCATTCAGTCACAACCTTCGTCGACATCTCGGAGCAACGGGCTGCCGAGGAGGAGCTCCGCGTTAGTAAGGCGCGGCTGCAGGCGATCTTCAATCAGGAACCTGAATCGGTCGCGGTCATCGACGCCAAGGGGTTCCTGACCGATCTGAACCCGGCCGGCCTGGCGCTCCTCGAGGTGCGGTCGATCGAAGAAGCTCGCGAATCGCCGATGCAGTCCTTCCTGTCCGTCGAACATGGCGTCGCGTTCGCGGGGCTGCGCGAGCGGGTGATGAGCGGCGCCTCGGAGTCGATCGAACTGCGCGTGACCGGTCGCGGTGGGACTCCGCGTTGGGTCGAGACCCACGCCACGCCTCTGCGGGACTCGAGCGGGAATGTCACCGCGATGCTGAATGTCAGCCGCGACATCACCGGACGTCGGCAAGCCGAACAGCGCATCCGTTACCTCAATCGCATGTATGCGGTGCTGAGCGCGATCAATCAGGCCATCGTGCGCGCACAGAACGCGCAGGCGATGCTCGATGCGGCCTGTCGGATCGCGGCCGACAAAGGCGCCTTCGAGATGGTGTGGATCGGGCTGGCCGACCGCCCGCGAACGGGGCTGCGGATCACGGCACATGCCGGCGCATCCGACGACACGCTCCGCACGGTTGCTGCGCTGGTCGCGGATCCTGACGCCGGGTGTGAGATCACCGCGCGAGCGATGCGCACAGGACAGCCGGCGATCTGTAACGACATCGCGGCTGACGATACGACGGTACCCTGGCGGCATGCGGCGCTCGAGCGGCACTACCGCGCGATGGCGTCGCTCCCGCTCCGCTCGGACGGGCGGGTCATCGGCACCTTCAATCTCTACGCGACCGAGCCGCATGTGTTCGATGCCGAGGAGCTGTCGTTGCTCGACGAGCTCGCCGCGGATATCTCGTTCGCGCTCGATGTCCACGAGCGCGAAGCCCACCGGCGGCGCGTCACTGCCGCGCTCGAGGAGAGCGAACAGCGCTTCCGTCAACTGGCCGAGAACATCCAGGAAACGTTCCTGATCAGCGAGCCGCAGTCCGGCCGGTTCCTGCACGTGAGCCCGGCCTACGAAAAGATTTGGGGCCGTCCGGCGCCAGATCCGTTGGACGAAGCGATATGGCTCGAGGCCGTTCACGCGGAAGATCAGGGCTGGGTCACGGCGGCGCTGCGGACCAAGCAGGTCCGGGGGGACTTCGACGAGACCTACCGCATCCTCCGTCCCGACGGGGCGATCCGCTGGGTTCATCACCGCGCGGTGCCCCTGCGCACCGCCGCCGGCGAGGTGTTCCGGATCGTCGGCACCGCCGAAGACGTCACCGAGCATCGGCAACTCGAAGAGCAACTCCGGCAATCGCAGAAGATGGATGCCGTCGGTCAGCTGGCCGGAGGCATCGCCCACGACGTCAACAACATCATGACGGTCATCCAGGGGCACGGGTCGCTGCTCCTCGATCAACTGGCTGGCGATCCGCGCGCGCAGTCGGTCCGTGAGGTCGTGCTCGCCGCCGACCGCGCCGCGAACGTCACGCGGCAGCTCCTGACCTTCAGCCGGCAGCAGGTGATGCAGCCGCGCGCGCTGGACCTGAACGAGGTGGTGACCAACCTGGCCGGCATGCTGCGGCGGGCGGCCGGCCCACAGGTCGACGTCCGCATCACGTGCGGTCGATCGCGGCTCGTGACGCGGGGCGATTCAGGGATGCTTGAACAGGCGGTGCTCAACCTGGTGATCAACGCGCGTGACGCGATGCCCGACGGCGGCAGCGTCCTGCTCGAGACCGGCCACTGCGTTCTCGATGAAGGGGACGCGCGCCGTCTCGACGATGCCCGGCCCGGACGGTATGTGTGGCTGCGGGTCACGGACAGCGGCTCCGGGATAGCGCCGCAGCACCGGCCGCGCATCTTCGAACCGTTCTTCACCACCAAGGCGCCCGGCAAGGGCACCGGACTCGGCCTGGCGACGGTCTTCGGGATCGTCAAGCAGCACCGCGGCGCGATCAAGGTGACGACTGAGGTCGGGCACGGCACGACATTCGAGCTGCTCTTCCCGGCCGAACTGCGCGCCGTCACGGAGCCGCTCGAACGGGAGCGCGCGGTCGAGGCCACGGCGCCGCCGCGCGGCTCGGGGACGGTGCTGGTGGTAGAGGATCACGCGCCGGTCCGCGACCTGGTCGTCGCCATCCTGCGCCGCCAGGGCTACACGGTGCTGGAGGCGGCCAACGGGGCGCAGGCGGTCACGTTGTGGGACGCGCACGGGAGCGATGTCCGCCTGGTGCTCACCGACTTGACGCTGCCCGACGGGATCGGCGGCCGCGAGCTGGCCGAGCGCTTCGGCGGGCTCACCGGCCGGGTGCCGTTCGTGTTCATGAGCGGGCACAGCACCGATTTCGGCGGCCGGGAGTTCATGCTCGAGGAAGGGCTGAATTTCCTCCAGAAGCCGTTCGCCCCGCGCCAGCTCCTGGCCACGGTCAGCCGCGCCTTGTCCGTTACTTCGCCTGATTCACGGTGAACGTCTCGCCGGCAATGGTGATGGTGCCGGTCCGCGCCGTGTTCGTGGTGTTCCGCGCCACAGTGTAGGCGACCGTCCCGTTCCCGCTGCCCGACGCTCCCGAGGTCACGGTGATCCACGACACATCGCTCGTGGCGGTCCACGGGCAACCGGACCCGGCGGTCACCGCCACTGTGCCATCGTCGCCGTTGCCCTTGGCCCCGGCCGATGTCGGCTTGATCGACCACTGGCACAGCGTCGCAGGCTGATTGATGGTGATCGTCTGGCCGGCGACCGTCGCCGTGCCGGAGCGGCTGCTCCCGAGGTTGACGCCAACCGACAGCGTCGTCGTGCCGTTGCCACTCCCGCTGCTGCCCGACGCGACGGTCACCCAGTTGACGCCGCTCGAGGCCGTCCACGTGCAGCCGGCTGGCGCGGTGACCCCGACATTGCTGTTTCCCCCGAGCGCATTGACCGTGATGGTCGTCGGCGCCGCCGTAAAGCTGCAGCCGCCCGGCTGATTGACGGTGTACGTCTGCCCGGCGATGGTGATGGTCCCGGAGCGCGCCACGCCGGTATTGGCGGCGGCCGTCACCCTCACGGTGCCCTCGCCGCTGCCATTCGCACCCGACGCGATGGTCAGCCAGTCAGTGGCGCTCGAGGCCGTCCACGCGCAGCCGGCGCCCGCGGTCACGTTGACGTTCGACGACCCGCCCGCTGCCGGGATCGTGAGGCTGGCGGGCGCCAACCCGAACGAACAGCCGCTACCCTGGGTCACCGTGAAGGTCTGGCCGGCAATAATGAGCGCGGCCGAGCGGGGCCCGCCGGTGGTCGCCGCGGCACTGTACGCGACCGTCCCGTTGCCGCTGCCGCTCGCGCCGGAGGTGATCGTCAGCCACGCCGCGTTGCTGGTGGCAGTCCAGGCGCACCCCGCCGCACTCGTGACCGGGACGCTCCCTGTGCCGCCCCCCGCGGGCACGCTCGCCGTGGTGGTCGCGATCGAGAACGCACAGCCGCTGCCCTGCGTCAGCGTGAACGCCTGGCCGCCGATCGTGATCGTGCCGGAGCGCGATCCGCCCGTTGTCGCGGCAGCGTTGTACTGGACGGTGCCATTGCCATTGCCGCTGGCGCCGGACGCGATCGTGATCCACGGTGCGTCGGTGGCCGCGGTCCAGGCGCAGCCTGCTGAAGCCGCCACGGCAATGCTGCCAGTGCCCCCGGCAGGCGCAACACTCGCGTTGGTCGGAGCGATCGATACCGAGCAGCCGTTGTCCTGGTTCACGGTGAACGGCTGGCCGCCGATGGTCAACGTGCCCGAGCGCGGGCCGCCAGTCGTCGCCGCGGCGGTGAACTGCACCGTCCCATTGCCGGTACCGCTCGCGCCCCCGGCGATCGACAACCAGGACACGCCGCTGGTCGCGGTCCACGCACAGTCCGCCCCGGCCGTCACGCTGACGGTGCCTCCCCCGCCGCTGGCCGGGAGGCTGACGCTCGTCGGGGCGATGGCGAACGTGCAGCCGCTGCCCTGCGATACCGTGATGGTGACGCCGGCGGCGGTGATCGTTCCGGATCTCGCCGCACCCGTGAGCGGCGCGACCGTGAAGGTGATTGCTCCACCGCCTGTGCCTGACGTCGGGCCCGTCAGCGTGATCCATGGCGCATTGCTGGTCGCCGTCCAGCCACACCCGCCGCCGGCTTCAATCGTCGCCGACCCGGAGCCGCCATTCGACGCGACCGGCTGAACCAGCGGCGCCACCACGAAGTCGCAACCGCCTCCTTGCGTGACGGTGACGGTCTGGCCGGCGACCAGGACGGTGCCGGTCCGGGGAGGACCAGAGGTGCTTTCGACGACGAGCCGCGCAGCCCCGGCACCGCTGCCGGCGGCGCCCTGAGGCACGGTGATCCAGGGGACGTTGCTAATCGCCGTCCAGGGGCACCCTGCGGCGGCCGAGACCGGGATCGTGGTCGCCCCGCCGGAGGGCCCGGGCGAGTAGCTGTTGGCGCCGATCGCGAACGTGCAGCCTTCGGACTGCGTGATCGCGAATCGCAGCCCAGCGGCCAGGATCGTCCCGGTGCGTGGCGGGCCCGAACCGGCCGCGACGTCGTAAGCCACCGTCCCGTTGCCGCTGCCGCTGGCACCCGAGCGGATCGTGATCCAGTTCGAGTCAGAGACCGCGGTCCACGGACAACTCGGGCTCGACGCCTGCACCGGAATGGTGCCGGACCCGCCTGCCGGCGAGAAGCTCTCGGACGTATCGCCGAGCGCCATGGTGCACGCGGCGCCAGCCTGCGTCACGTTCGCCTTTTGGTCATTCAGCTCGATCAGCGCCCGCCGCGTTGTCGGGTCGTTGTTGCTGGAAGCCGAGTATTCGATGACACCGTCGCCCTGACCGCTCGACGGACCGGTCACCGTCAGCCAGGCGGCGTTCGAGTTCGCCGTCCAGGCGCATTCGCGCGCGGTGGTGATCGCGATCCGGCCCGTGCCACCCGATGCCGGCACCGTCAGGTCGGTCGTCGCCAGCGTCACGCCGCATCGCGGCACCGTGGCGGGAGCTGTCGACGTGGTCGAGGACGATCCGCACGCGGCGGCGACAATGGCGAGGGAGAGTGCGAGGAGTGTGGCCCTTGGGTGCATCAGTGGGAATATGGATGACCCCGCCGGGAACATTGGGTCCCCAAAGGCGAGGGCGGACTCAGCCTTTTCGAAAACGATAAAAGGTGCGCAACGCCACGAACCAGTCGCGGGCGCCGATCTTTTTCCCTTCTTCGCGGCTGCGCGGAGCGTAGCGGATCGGCACCTCGACAATTGTCAGGCCACGCGCCAGCATCCGGGCCGTGATCTCGTGGTCGAGCTCGAATCCCGATGTCTGCAAGTCCAGCGCCGCGAGGTCGCTCCGGCGAAAAAGCTTGTACGCCGTCACCGTGTCGGTCAAAAACCGCCCGGTGGCCAGCCAGGCGGCAACGCTCAAGCTGCGACCGCCCAGATACGCCGTCCAGGACTGGTTGGGATGCCGGCCACGGCCCAGGTAACGGCTGCCGTAGACCACGTTCCCCCTGCCATCCAGCAATGCGCGGAGCATCGGGACGTAGTCGTTGGGCTCGTACTCGAGGTCGGCGTCCTGAATGATGAGCAGGTCTCCGGTCGCCATCGCAATTCCCTGACGGACGGCCTTGCCCTTGCCCCCATTGACCGGCTGTCGGTGCAATCGCACGCCCGGAAACCCGGCGACGATCGCGCTCGTACGGTCCTTCGAGCAATCGTCGACCACGATGACTTCTTTCGAAACGCCGAGCGGCAAAAGATCCACAGCCTGGATCTGCTCGAGAAGCGTGCCGATGAACCGGTCCTCGTTGTAGGCCGGAATGACGATCGACAGGGTAGTCATGAAGAGGGACCCGTCCGGGCGCCGAGGTAGCGTTCGACGCGGGCCAGGTCGTCCGGGGTGTTGACCCCGACCGCCTCCAGGGCGTCGACGGCCGGGAACGTCATCACCGCACGACGGGCAGCGAGCCATGGGATGAACGGCAGGAAGTTCCGCTCACCCGTGACACGCCCGATGCCCGGAGCCACGGCGTAGGCGGGCAGGTCGTTCAGATACGCGGCGCGGGTCAACGCGAACAGGCCCATGTCGCTCTCCCCTTCCGCGGGCATCGCGTCTCCTTCGCGGCGGTGCAGCACCTCCGTGATCCGCCCCTCGTGATTGCGCGCGAAGTGAATATATGGGGCCTCACCGGCGACCGTCGGCAGTGCCAGCGCCACATCCCGGTTCCCCGGCAACGCTTCCGACAGGCGATGGATTGTCTCGGGATGGACGCCAACCTGATCGCACCACGTGATCCACACCTCGTCGCTGCTCGTCGATCGCACTGGATCGGCGCCGAGCAGAATGGCGTCGAGCATTCCCGTCGGCCGCTCCTGCACCGCCACGTCGACCGGCAGCGGCCACGGCTCCACGTGCTGCCTCAATCGGGCCGCAAACGAGGGATGGGCAATCAGGACGATGCGCGCCACGTAGGGCAGATAGAGCTGTGCCAACCGATCGATCATCGGCACGCCGGCCACCGGCACGAACAGCTTGGGAACTGCAGCCCCGAGGCGCGACCCGAGGCCGGCCGCGGGGATCACCAGGATCCGGCTCATTTCGCCGATCGAAGCGGCGTGGGGGCGTCGGGGGCGTACCCGGGCGCCGGGGACGAGGCCGGCGCCGCTGAGAGCCGATGCGCGATGAGGATTCCCAGGTCGCGCAGGCCATCGAGGGCCGTGGTACGGGTGACGCGGTCGGGCGACAGCGGGAAGAAGCGGACCGGCACCTCGAGGATCTCCGCCTTGCGCCGGAGCAGCGCCGCGAGCAGCACGTGGTTGACGTCCCGCCGGGTCAGATCGACCTGCCTGTCGAGCACGTCGGCCGCCCGCACCGCGCGCACGCCCGACAGCGTGTCCGTGACGAAACGCCCATAGAGCGCCAGGCATGCGAGGCTGAGCACGTGGCTGCCGATACGGCTGATGGTCCCGGCCACGGCCTTCCGCTCATAGCGGAACCGGTACGACTCGTCGATGTCGCGGACCGACAGGCGGCGGCTGCCCCACACCGCATCCAGACGGCCGTTCGAGAGATGCGACAGCAGCGGCACGATCTCTTCGCCGCGATACATGCCCGAGGATTCGAACAGCAGCACGTAGTCGAAGCCGGCGGAGCGCGCGGCGTCGGCGAAGCTGCGGATCCCGAGTGGCAGGTGCCGCAGCCCGAACGGCAGCCGGGCCGCGAGCCCCGGATCGAGCGCCTCGGGGCCGGGATGGAAGACGGTGACGTCGACCGGCACGCCGGCCACTCCCCCGCGCACCATTTCGAGCAGCGTCTGCGCGATCTTGTTCGTGGAGCTGGCGTCGTGCAGCAGCACGGCCACCTGCATCCGCGGCGCGGGAGCGCCGAACGATCCGATGAACGGGCCGAGGATCCGGGCCGCGTCGTGACGGCCCGAGAGGCCGTCCTCGAAGTTGCCGATCCTTACCAGGCGCGGGTCTTCGATCGCTTCGGTCGGGCCGAGCGGCACGTACGGCGTGGTGGCGTCGGCGTGATTCGGATCGTTGATCAGCGAGTGCGTGATCAGGAACGGCGTCGGCAGCCGCGCGCGCCCCTTGTTGGTCAGGTAGTAGGCGGCGCGCTTGACGAGATCGACCGCATTGCTGCCGGAGATCTCGGCATCCGTTTGGATGTTCGTCACCAGGACCTTGAGCGCCGTCAGGTTGCCGGCGATCGCTTCGGCCAGGCCGGTGGTCAGGTACGAGGGGAACAGGCTCGAATGCTGAGTGCCCGGGGCGTAGATGATCAGATCGGCGGCGGCGATCTTGGGCACCAGCCGCGGATTGATGGGCAGCACGGCGGCCCGCTCGGCGAGAAGCGCGTCCGCGCCGGCGCCGCTGGTGCCGGCCAGCACCCGTTCGGCGGCGGTGAGTTGGCGATCGACGAGATAGATCTCGCGGATCCGGTTGGGCCGGGCGACGTCGACGATCGCTTCCTCGGTGGCCAGGAGCCGGCCCTCGTCGTCCAGGGCGACCAGCCAGGCGTTGGTCCCGTCGGTGACGTTCTCGATCAGGCCGGCCGGCAGGCCGACCAGCGCGCAGTAGTCATCGACGGCCCGATTGAAGTGGCGTCCGGTCAGCAGGAAGCCCCCCGCGAACACGAGATTGCCGACGCTGCAATCGGAGAAGTTGAAGCCGCGGCCGGACTTCGTCACCTCATCTCCGAAGCGGAGGAGCCGGGCACCGAGCCGGGCGCGCGACGAGTACTCAATCGCCCCGACGATCCGCGCCAGATCGCCCCCAAACGCCTCGCTCGGGCGGCTGTGGAGATCGCCGCCGACGAAGCGCATGGCGGACAGCGCCTCTGGCGCGGCGTAGCCGACCGGGAAGCGCAGATCCAGGAGGTCGATCAGGGCCGGTGGGCAGGTGCCCAACGCCGCGGCGACGGTGGAGGCGTTCTTCCGGAAGTCCGAGGGGCCCAGGCTATCGCCCAGGAAGCGGCGCACCTCCCCGGTCGAGGCGCCGTCGTCGTAGCCGTTGATGGCCAGTGTCAGATGGACCGCGGGGCTCGCGATCAGTTGGCGGGTAAGCGCGCTGGAGCCGCGGCCGCCCGAAAACAGCACGACCTGGAGCCGGCGCGGCTCACGGGGGCCGGCGTCGTGTGCGGGGGGCACCGGGAGATTATGCCACGGCAAAGCTGAGCTCCCCTGGCTGTGCTATTCTCAAAGGTTGAACGGGGCGATGAAGCGACGATCCAACTGGGTGGGACTCATGCTGCTGGTGCTGGCCGCGGCGTGCGGGAGCAGCGGACCGCCGACCGCGCCGAGCCCGATCGTGACGCCTCCCGTGGACCCGGGGCCCTCCACGCCGCAGCCGCCTACGCCACCGCCGCCGACCCTCGGGATCACCAAGATCCTCGCGTTCGGCGACAGCATGACCGCCGGGACGACCTCTCCGGCCTTCGTGCCGTTCACGCTGACGGCAGGTCGCCCGGAGTCCTATCCCTTCAAGCTGCAGACGCTCGCGGCCGCCCGTTACACCGGGCAAACCATCGAGGTCTTCAACGCCGGGGTTCCCGGCGAGACGACAGTTGATGGGAACGCCCGGTTCGGTGGGGTGTTGTCGGAGTCGAAGCCGCAGGCCGTGCTCCTCATGGAGGGCGCCAACGACCTGAACCACCCGACGCTGTCTCTGGACATCACGTCCGTCACCGGCCGCATGGAAGACATGGTGCGCCTGGCGACCGGCCGCGGCATGCAGGTGTTCCTGGCGACAATCCCCCCGCAGCGCGTTGGCGGCAGGAACGCCGCAGCGCCGGGGCTGGTCGACAAGTACAACGGTCAGCTCAAGGTGATGGCGGGCAAGAAAGGCGCAATCGTCGTGGACGTCAACGCGCTGCTGCCGCTCTCGCTGATCGGTCAGGACGGTTTGCACCCGACCGAAAGCGGTTACCAGAAGCTCGCTGAGATCTGGCTCGACGCGCTCAAGGCGAAGTACGAGACGGCGCCGGCGCCGACCGTACGACGCTGATCAGTCTCAGCCCCTCGAACTCCTTCGTTGCTTCGACCATCCATCCGGGCGCGAGCTGCACCTTCGGCTCTCCCGCCCCGATTGCCAGAATCCATCCGCGTGTTGCGGTCGCGCGCTCGAAGAGCCCGTAAGCGGCCTGGCGGTCGAAGTCCTGTACTACAGCGCCGGCGTTCCCGGCCGCGGCGAACGTCCCCTGCGACTCGACGTCGGCCGGAAGGAGCGTCCACGCTTCGCGCCACGCGGCCAGGCAGGCGAGCTCGGCGCCCTGCGGAATCGTGGCCTGCAGACCGCCTTCATAGTGGAATGTCGCGCCCATGCCGGTCAGGCGCGTGAGAAGGGCGGCGGCGCGAAACCGCGCGGGCCGATTGTCGCGGCGTCCGGGCTCATCCCGCGGGCCGGCCCCGATCGGCTCATCGTTCACGACCGGCTTGCCGAACTTCTGAAGGAACGTCGCGCCGTGGGCGACCGCGAGAACGTGGCCCCAACCGTCCGGCCTCGTCTCGCGCGGGACGTGCCACGTGACGTAGTCGCCGCCGGAGAATCGTTCATCCGTCTCGATCGACCCCCACGCCACCGGCACGTCGTCAGGTATCCGGGCGGCGAGCGCCGCCAGAACGTCGGCCTTCCCCACGTCCGGCGCCTGCGTCGGATGTATCGGCTCGTTCGCCAGCTCGACGAGCGCGTTCGAGTGCGCGGCGGCGATGGTGCCGAGGGCCGCGATCT
>Ga0207697_10001664_pt1 | contig 12014 bp, 12 predicted proteins | sample KBSSwiS5withPhiX_FD_184293 | JGI IMG/M metagenome (GOLD analysis project Ga0207697, IMG submission 184293) | Switchgrass rhizosphere microbial communities from Kellogg Biological Station, Michigan, USA, with PhiX - S5 (SPAdes) (version 2) | ecosystem: Host-associated > Plants > Roots >... | reverse complement strand
GAGCCGATTCTTATAAGAGATCTATTTGCCGAAAAGACAGTAGATCGAAGCGCACCGCGCGAGAAAGCGCGCCTGCGTTAACCCCGAAGGCAATCGGGGTCCAAGGGAGAATCAGAATTCAATGAAAGGGGAGATCTGATGAAAACGATAACAAAATCCAAATCCATGCGCCGCAGTCGAGCATTCTGGCTGTCGCTTCTCTGTGCAGGCGTCGTTGCAACTTTCATAGGCGGATGTGCGGAGGGCCCCTACGTAACAGCGTATGACGGCGGTTATTATTATCCGGCTGCATATTACACACCGGGTTACGGCTATTACAGCAGCCCGTATTCCTACTATGAATACGGACCGAGGTATAGTCGCACGGTCGTGCGGTCAGGCGTCCGTTATTATGACAGCTATGATCCGCGCTACTACGGGTATTAATTGACGACGCGCGCTTGGATAATGCATCGACGCCATTCGCCAGTGGCGGATGCGCCGATGCATCCAAGCGGGTAACGCAGATGCTCATATTCCCCCGCAAATTCTCTAGCCACGGCGGGCGGCACGCTGGAATGGACGAGGCGGGATGAACACATCGAACACCTGACAAAGCGGCGCCGAAAAATTTATTTCAATTTAGCTTTGTTTGTGTGCGCCGCTGTCATTAAATGCCCAAATGAAGACATCGGCGACAAGGATCAGGAAAACATCTCGCGGGGTATCATCAATGTTGCCGCTCTTATGTGCATCACTCCTTGCCCTTTCGCTCAGTGGATGTGCTGACACGTATTCTTATTCAGCACCTGAGGCCCGATATAATACTTATCACGCCCCCTATTATTATCCGTACTATCCGTGGTACAGTTACTACGGCGGCGCGTATTATTCCGGAGATTGATTTGCGACTTACTTTTCTGTCTCCTTAAGCAGATCCAGTAACTGATCTTTCCACAGCGCGGCCAGGGTGTGGCTGCCGTGGCCGCGCGTTTTGTCGCTGAACGGAATCACGATTGCGCGGCCATGCGGAACGCGTTTGATCTCCTGTTCAAGAATACCGAGCTCAGGTGGATTAATTTGATCATCGGCAGAATTGATTGCCAAAAGAGGCGCCTTGATTTTTTCCAGGTTCGGCCCGGGATCGTAGTCATGTGAAGCCTCCAGCGCGTAAAGAACGTCATTGGCGTCATCGGTCTTGACGATTTGCTCAACGAATTTGTCGAGAACTTCATCTGTTTTTCCGAGCGTAGGCGCGTCCTTCTGACGCAAGACTGGATTGCTGCTCATGAGCCAAAGCATCTCCGCGGCAGTGCGCAGGCTCGGCGGCTGAGTCTTGTACTCACCGCCATCCCAGGCTGGATCATTGCGGATGGCGTCGATGACCATGCGACGCCAGGCACGATTGCGTCCCGAAATCTGCGTCGGCAAACTCGCCAGCGGCAGCAGCGCATCCATAAAATCGGGATGCAGCTCACCCCAGAGCCATGTGTGCATTCCGCCCATTGACGTTCCCATGGCCAGTCGCGCGTGATCCACGCCGAGTCCCTCCGTTAAGAGACGGTAGTCCGCCTCCACCATGTCGATGTAGCCGTAACGCGGGAATTTGGCGTGCATGCCGTCGCTTGGCTTGCTCGATTTGCCGTGGCCAATCCCGTCCGGCAACACAATGAAAAATTTCGTCGCGTCGAGCGGCTGGTCTTTTCCAAAGAGTTCACCGGCAAACTCGGAGCGAATAAATTGCGCGCCGCTCCCGGTAGTACCGTGCATGATGAGGATTGCATTTGTCGTTTTGCCCTGGGCATCCTTTTCCGGTTTTCCCAGCGTCCGATAATGGAGGCGCAACTCCGGCAGTGTTTCGCCTGACGCAAACTTGAAGTCGCGAATAGTAAAGTCACTCTCGGTCGGCGCCGGATAATCGGCCGCCGACGCGAAACTCGCAGCCAGGAGGAAAAAGGTCAGTGTAAAGATTCGGAGCCTTGAATTCATATTTATCGATTTCGTTGGCGCTCGGCTTGGATTCTTTCGAGTAGTTTCGTGTGGGTTCGTTCAAGCTGGTGCGCAAAGTTCACCCTTGCTTCCAGAGCTTGGGGATATATCTCGAATTGTCTTCGCAATTTCTTGGTGGCCGGATCGTAAAAGAAGGAAATGTCCTGATCGAGGTTCGGCACGATCAGGTCGTCGCTTAATTTTTGATAGCGCGCCATACGCTGGAGGCCCCAGCGGATAACTGATTCGTCGCTTCGCAGCGCCTTGAGCGTCTGCACGTCGAACAGTTGGACGCCTCCGGATTGCAGCATCGTAGCTAAGTCGCTTGGGCTATAGTCGGTGATGAAAACAAAGGGACGCACGGGCGGCATCTCACCGGCGTCCAGGGCGCGCCGAAACTCCGCTGCTTCTGGTTCTTGTTCTTTCGCGCGGTTATCTTTTGAGCTTTCGATTCCTTCGCTCAATGTTTGCTCGATGTACGCCAGGATTCGGTCGCGACGTTCGGCGTCCTGTCGGTGTTGCTGATAATTACTGAGCCAGAACGCCGTGTAAACGCCAACGAATACCAAAACTAACTCGGCAACCCATCTCCCGAAGCGCGCGAAACGCGAGCGTTTTTCAGTTGTTTGACTCATGATTCACGGGAACAATTCAATCAATGAGACAATCGTGGTCCGTCAACAATTTGACCGCTTTCGTGGCGAACTCAGTCCGAAACGCGAGTGCTGACGATGCGCCGTTCCTTCACTTGAGATTCGACCGCGTATTTCCCGATGACTTTTACACGGAGATGTTGCTGGCGATGCCTGTGACAGACGACTACCGCGCCATGTCTGGCAAAAGTAAAATGGGCAGCAGCAGGGCCGACGGGAAACCCACTCGCACCAAGATCGATCTTTTCCCGGAGTACATCCGTCATTTGCCGCCGATGAAGCGCCAAATCTGGGACGCAGCCGGCCGCGCATTGCGTTCCAAAGAGCTGGAGAAAGCTTTCATGCAGCGACTCGCGCCAGGCTTGGAGCGCAGGTTCGGCGCCGACTTTGCGAACGTCAAAATGTATCCGGTGCCGATTCTGACTCGCGATATTCCCGGATACCGCATCTTCAAACACACCGATAGTCTCTGGAAGGGAATCACCGTCCAGTTTTATCTGCCGGCCGACAACTCGACACCACATATCGGGACCATTTTCCATGAAGTGCTCCCAAATGGGCGAAAACCCAAAAAGATACAGATGTCATTCTCGCCCAATAGCGGCTACGCCTTTGCGGTGGCTGACAATACATGGCATTCCGCCGACCCAGTCGGACAGGAAGTGAAAACGCGCGACAGCATTTTGCTCACTTATTTCGTCGATGCCGGACCATGGCGATTTGTTAGGAATCGGGGCCGGCGAGCATCTAATTTTGCGCTGAACGAGCTGCGCAATCTGAAACACCGGTAAAGGCGGCATCGCGGGAAGATATGTAGCCACGGCGCTGTGTCGCCGTGCCGCGCGCAGCGGTCAACACGCGCGGAGCGCCTCGACGCAGCGAGGCGACTACAATTCAACGCGGCAGTGGTTGCTCCATGTTCGCAAGCGCATACGCAAGAACTCCGACCACGGCAGCATTCTCTGCCAATTCTTTCGGGACAATTTTGTCCAGGGTGTCAGCGGCTGTGTGATGATAATTGAAATAGAAACGACTGTCCTGAATCGGACTGAAAGCAGGCACGCCTGCTTTCTCCATTGGTCCAATGTCAGCGCCGCAATGTTCGACCAGATTCAGCATACCCGCGCCTGATTCCTGCAAAATTGCTGCGATCGGCGCGAACATCTTTTTCACTTCGGGTTTTGCCTTGATGTTGATGCCAAGCGGATGATCGGCACCGCCGTCTGTTTCCATGGCCGCAAAATGGTTCATCCATTCTTTTTCATGGTCTTTTGCGTACTGTTTCGATCCGGCCAGCCCATTCTCTTCATTCATCCACGCAATCACGCGAATTGTGCGCTTTGGTTTGAGATGAAGTTTTTGGACCAGGTTTGCCGTTTCCATCGAGACTGCGACGCCTGCACCATCGTCGATCGCGCCTGTGCCCAGGTCCCATGAGTCCAGGTGACCCGAAACGACAATCACTTGTTCGGGATGTTCGCTGCCTTTGATGTCGGCGATGACGTTGGCGCTTTCGACATCCGGCAGAGTTTGGGGCGTGAGAACTAATTTCAGTCTCACCGGTCCCTGGCGGACCAGGTCCGCGATCAAATCCGCATCCTCCGCGGTGACCGCGCCGGCTGGAATTTTCGGCGCGTCATTCACGTAGTCCGTCTCGCCAGTGTGCGGAAGCCGATAGTCGGCGCCACCGACTGAACGGATCAGACAGGCGATCGCGCCTTGGCGCGCAGCCGCGACTGGACCATTGCTGCGATAAACGACTGCTTCGCCGTACGCTTCGCCGCCACGACCTTCCGCGGCCATTTGTTTGTCGAATGGATAATTGAAGAGCACGATTTTGCCCGCGACTTTGTCGCGAGCCAGTGATTTTAGTTCATCAAAATTTCTGACAGCGATCACTTCGGCTTCGATTCCATTAGGGGGCGTCGCCACGCTTGCTCCGAGCGCACACAAGACAATCTTCTGCGTGGTGTTCGCTGCCTGTCCGGGAAATTGAACGAGCGCTGCTGTTTCTTCACCGCGCACCCAGTGCGGCACCATCACTTTTTCGAGCTGCACTTCGCAACCGATGGTCTTCAATTCGCTGGCGACGTACTCAACGGCTTTGGCCGCCTGCGCCGATCCGGTCAAACGTGGTCCAATGTTGTTCGAAAGATGCGCGACTTGCCGGTAAGCGTAATCACTGGTCAGCCCTGCCTGCTGCAATCGTTTCAGCTCCGCCAGTGTTTGCGGTGAAAACACAGCAGGTGTCGACGACGGCGACGCGGTGGGACTCGACGTTGCCACCGGCGTTTGTTGCGCACCAACTCGTTCAGCACAGAAAAATAATGAAAGCGACAGAAGAAAGACCACGCCTAATTGATTCAGTTCAGACATCTGGAATCTCCGCTTCAACATTTTTGTTGGATTGGCCACGCCGGATGTAGCGCAGCGAGCGTTACTTTTCTTTGCGAAACTCGATTTCCTCGCCAAACAGCTCCGGATTACGCGCGTTTTTTGTCAAAAGCGCAGCAACCGCCACGGAGTCCTTGGTTTCCTTTGGGATCAGCTTATTGACGCTCCGTAAAATCAGCCCCTTGCCGTCACTCGACAATTTCCAAACGACATAAGCGTACTTCCGATCGTTTGAGTTGAGATCCTGCACGCTGACCAACGGCATTTCCGCGACATCGGAGTGATATGCGCGAAACAAATCGCCATCGTAATAGACAACGTAAGTGCTGTCATCCAAGCGCCGCACCCTCATGTTCTCCTTGCCGTCCAGTGAAACCCAGTTTCCGAGAAGCTGTTCCTGTACTTTGCGAGTGGGACTTTGCGTGATTGGAACTTCATATTCGCACGCATTGAAAGCCAGGACGCACAGACAACCGACAACGCCGCAAATTATTCGTCGATAGATCACGTGGCAGGAAGTTACAAAGTCTTGGACCTGTTCGAGGACCGGCCTTCATCGAAATCGATCAGGTCGGCTATTGTGAGAATGTCAGTGTGAGCGGCGATGCCGTACTTCTTTTTCCTTTTCTCCAACACCGGAGCGAAAGAATCGCGCCATCCGAGTTTCGACACGAATCCATTCCAGACAAACAAGTCCCCCTCATTCGGCTGCCGTCCGCTTTGAAAACACCACTCAAGGATTTCTTCGTTAGTTCCACCTTGGAGGACGCGCTCGCGAAGATCGTCATAGTTGACGCGTAAGAAATTGCAGCAAGCGCCATCCAGTGTTCGAGGCGCACCGAGGTTCTCATGATAGTCCTTGTGTAGCTCACCGCGCGCATGCAGCCGAATCTTCTCCAGCATTCGAGGGAAATACATCATTCCGCACGTCATTTCTTTAGGGCTCGTTGGGTATGCAGGCATGGAGCAGTAAATGGCATAACCTTCGTTAGCGCAATTTCTCCAGTCGAGAACTACAGTGTGGTAGCCAGAGCGCCGCGACACACCGAAGAGCTGCGACAACGAACGCCAGGGTCAGGAGTAACCTGCACGAATCGATACAGTCGCCATCAATTCGTGTACACTCGCTCCACGAGCCAAAAACTGCCGAGGAGCGCAACGGCCGCTGAACACGCCGGCGCCCACCGCGCGACAAACATGGGGTTCTCCCGGAGTTTCCAAATAATGGGCAGCGCCACGGCAGCGACCATGATTTGACCGAGCTCCACGCCGAGGTTGAAAGAGACTAGCGGCAACACAATGCTGCCGGCACCCGAGCCGATACCGGCCTCCCGCAACGCCGAAGCAAAGCCAAATCCATGTATTAAACCGAAGCCGAACGGAACCATTCGCCGCGCGTTCGGAATGTCCCCACGCAAAAGGTTTTCGACGCCAACAAAAACAATGGAAGCAGCGATCAGCGGCTCCACAATTCGACTTGGAATCTGCACGAGGTGCAATGTTGCCACCGCCAGCGTGATCGAGTGCGCGATCGTGAATGAGGTGATGATAGTCAGCGCGGAGAAGAACCCCCGCGCCACGATCAACAGGCCGAAGAGAAAGAGCAGGTGATCGTAGCCGGTCAAAATATGTTTCACACCGAGCGAAAGAAAATTCGCAAACGAACGGACGATTTCGAGCGCGGCCATACTCGCGCTTTTGTAGGGCATTTGCACTGTCGCACGGTGTGCGCTCGCGCTCAGCAATCGCTCGAAGACCGTTTCGCCGGCTAAACTTTGCACCAGGAGATACTGACGGTGCCCAAGCGGCAGGGACGCGATGAGGTTGGATTGAATTTCCAGACTGGAAAAGACAACAGGGCCGAAATCCATACGAACTTCTACGTTGTTATTCTCATCGAGACGGCTGCGAATGGATTTGTCTTTGGCGAATCTGTCGTCAGCTGCGATGACGACCTCCCCCGCCACCACCGCTTCGAGTTGCCATCGGCTTCGGTCAAACTCGACTTGCGTTACAGTCCCATCTTGATTCTCGTCGAGTTCGGCAAGTTGCGTCGCATCCTTCACCGCCAGGGTCAACGTTGCCTGCAGGCCGCTCGTGCTTTGGCGAATCGTGAGGCTGCTTAGACCAGGATCATGCGCCGCCGCGTCTCGAAGCGGCACCAGCGAAAACAGAGCCGCAAGAATTGCACCTCGAACAACGCGCGACCCGGCCAGGCGCGATAATACCTGGCCGGGATTTCCAGAGTGCATAAATGATGACTCAGGCGCGACGTTGAGGGGTTATGGGTGTGAGTGATTACGGCCGTTTTGCGGCGTGGATTCGTACGGGAAAACTTTGTTGTAGGCCACGTCGTTGAAATCCAAATTGTCTCCTGCTGGGCCGCGAATGATCGGTGGATCGACGCGAAGATTGCTGATAAGAGCAGTGACTGCGATGTCCACTACATCGTCGCCAAAACGGCGGCCATTTGGCCAGCCACCTGGAATAACGCCATTGCCGAAGCCCGGTTGAATCTGGCTGATTAGAGTGTCGCCGCCAAAGATGCTGAGGCGCGAGAAGCCGGCGTCATCCGGGTTGGCGCCCTGCTGCGTCCCATTGCCGGCCAGACGGCAGCGATCGGTGGACAAATCAACCTTAATTAAATCAGGAATAAAAATTCCGGCGATGTCAGTTCGGCCTGTCTCTACGTCCGGCAACTGGCCATTGAAGATAATTTGGTTGATCAGTCTCGCCAGTTCGGGAGTTACCGCATATTGACGGAACAACTCGTTGTCAGACTCAGGGCTGGTTCGGCTGTAGCGGTCCTTATCAGCGATGGCAACCAGGCCCTCGTTGAAGAGGGGGTTGCCTTGCCGAGCGATCTGCACCCACGGGCCGTTTAATTGCGGATCGCCGCGTCTCACCGCGCGGTTGGTTTCGTCGCGCAGTATTTGTATCTGACGGCGGCTGGTGGTTGCATAAACGCCGACGATTTGCTGGTCACCGCCCAATTCGCTTAACGGGATCACAAGGCCCATCATGTGAATGTTGAATCCGCCCTGTGAATCCTTGCCCGGCGAACGAAGCTGCAACAGATCGAAGATGGCATTGATGTCACCATAGAAACCATCATCGCGTTGACCTGCGAATGAGAAGTAACCCCCGCCCAGGTTCTTGATCGTTTGTGTTGTATAACGATCCAGGTCGCCTTCCGTCGCGACGCCGTCCTTCGCGGGATTGTTACCGTCGTTGCCTTGATTATAAAAAGGAGTAGCTATGCCTTGATTGTTAGGCGGAACGGTACCGGTTCCGAGAACCGTACGGTGGTTGCCTTGGCGATGGTCCACTTTCGTGACGGTGTAGGTCTGCACCAGGTTCTGATTGGCGTCTCCGACGTCGTTGATAACACCCAGGTACGACTGCAGAATCGTGTTCCGGTTTCGGAACGTCGTATTGAATTTGAACTCGTAGCTTAACGTGGCTCTGCCCAGGGCTACGTCGTTTCCGGTGGCAACGCGGATTTGATAGAGCACGTTGTCATCGAAGTTATACTTGTTTGGTCCGACGCCCGGTTCTTCGTGGGGGTACACGCCGAGCGCGGTGACAAGACTCTTCATTCCGTTCCTGGTTTGCACGAATCCGTAAACGTCCGTGGTGTTGGCCGCCGGATCGCGAGTGATCAGCGGCGCATCCATGTGACTGGAGGCCTGCGCCGCTCCGATTAAGTGTGCCGCGAGCAGTGCTAAAACACCGCGCGACAAGAGATATGGTATTTTTTTCATTTATTCTTTAGCTTTTGGTTTGAGGTTGGGGTTGGGTTTTCCGCGCGGTATCTGGCCCGGGCGAAAAAGGGTTTTGGGAGTTGGACGCAATGGGCACCTTCTTTTTGGCGCCACGCGCCGCCGCGTTTTGAAGTTCGTTGCGCTCAGATGGCAAAAGCAGCTGCGAGAGTTCGCTCGCTTTACGCAACCAGCGCTCGGCATCAGCTGCGTGGCCGCTTTGTGAAGCGATGACGCCGGCATGGAAAAACAGCCGCGCGTCCTGGGTGCCTTCGGCCAAGGCTCGCTGCATCTCGCTGTGCGCTTCAGTCAACTTGCCTGCCGCGTCGAGCGACCAAGCCAACGCGTCGTGAGTGAAGAGATCGCTGCGCGAGTCAAGTTCCGTTCGCGCAAGTCGAAGCGCGGTCTCAGAATTTTCGTGTCGCGTCGCGAGAAACAACGCCATTGTCCGCGGATCGCTACTCGCACCGTGCTTCCGAAGTTGCACCTCGATTCCAGATGCTTCGTTTTCGCGGCCAACTACGCGCAGCGCTTCGGCGAGCGTCCACTGATATTCCGGAAGCGGATTCAGCTTCGCGGCGTTTTGCAAAGCTTCCACGGCTTCGGGGAACCGGTTTTGAGCAAGCAGCATTTTCCCCTTCAGCAGGAGCGTTGGCGCATAATTGTTTTGTAGCGATAGAGCAAACGCACAACGCCGTTCTGCTTCGTCAGTGTGGCCAGCTTGAAACTCGTAAAACGCCAAACGCGTGTTCACCCATGCGGCGGATTCGGCATCGCTTGGACTGGCAGCGGTCGCGGCCAGTTGCATCGCCTCGATCGCTCCCGCGAGATCGCCTTTAAGCCACCGCATGTGCGCCGCGCGGGCGTATGCGCGAAGGTCCGGCTTCAAATTCATCATCCGCTGGTAGGCTTCAACCGCGTCGCCCAGTTTCCCTTGCTCCATCAAAGCATCGCCCAGAAGACCGTAGTCAAAGCTGAGTCCTCGCTGCTGGACGAGACGCCGTGCCAGGGTTTCGGATTCTTTAAAGCGATGCAGATTCTGCAGCACGTACGCACGCAACAGCATTGCTTCCTGGCTTTGCGGATTGCGCTTTTCGATGCACCACGCGCACTGCTCGGCTAGTTTGTAGAACCCTGGATCGAAACTTTCGCGCGCCTTCGCAACAAACGCCCAGCCGAGTTGTTCGAGCCCAAGCTGAAGATTCCTTCCGTTGCGAATTTGCTGCTGGAGCCGGGAAATTTCCCTGTCGTTACGGCTGTCACCCGTCTGTGGCGTCAGCGCCAGGGCCAGCGGATCATCGAAAATTGGGACGGATGCAGTGGCCTTGTTCGCTTCGTTCTTGTTCTTTGGCCGTGCCGACAATATGAGCAAGCAGGTGCTAGCGAGCAGCAGTGCGACGACAAAAATTAAGATTCTTCGACCGCACTTGCTTGCACACTTCTCGATTGCTTGCTTGCGAGTTTTCATTTTTTCGCGTTCGGCAAGCATTACGCCGAGGTGCAGCGATTGGATGCAACCGCGGCACAAAATTTTTGAATGGCGCTAAAATTCCATCGTGACAGTGACTTCGAAATTCCAGTCGCTATCTTCGCTCTCTAAGTCGAGTGATACGCCGTAGCGACCGGAACTGTTGTCATCCGAACGATTGAACAAGCCGAGACGATCAATAGTACGTTCGTCAATTGCCCGCTCAAATATCTGATCCGCTTGATCGGTAATCGATACAGCCTCTGACGTCGCGGACGATGCGCCGTTTTCATGCGCACCGACTGATCCAGCAGCGAGAACGGTCAGTATGAAAACAAAGATGCTTACTTTCATATGACCGCGATACGCTGCGGTCATCTGCCTGGATGCTTTGTTTTTACGCTCACGAAAAACAGCGTTCGCGAGCAGCAGACGATTACGAACTAGTTCACGTGGTACCGACGAGCAAAATGGGTCCCTCTTTTTTCGGGACGCCACCCTCGCGCTCCAAACTGATCGCAAAAGCTTTTACGTGTTCCGCTTTCTCGACCGGTTTGAAGCGAACTTGCGCGACACCGTTCTTGTCTACTCGAATGATGCCTGCGCTAATAGGATCCTTGTGCTCGGCATCGACCGCCCACAACTGATAATCCTTGCCCGATTGGGGCGCAGGAAGATTGCTGATGCGAATGACGCCGCTTTGACGGCCGGGTTGCCATGCCACCGTTGCTTTCGCATCGGCTGGCGCAGGCGCAGATGGCGCAAGAGCGAAAAACGTCGTCTGCATCAGCGGGTCGGCCGTGCGTATATCGGCAAGTTGGCGCTCCAGCCGTACGCGATCCAAGGCCAGCAGGCCGCAAAAAACCGCCAATGCCGCCGCAATGGCCCATGGTATCCAGCCAAACGAAGCGCGCTGCGTCGGCATTGGAACCACGCGTTCAGTTTCCACCGTTATCTGACCCATGATGCGCTGCTTTAACGATGCCGGCGCCAGCAGCGATGGAGCGGTCAGGGCGAGATCGCCCGCCGCCTCGCGCAGCTCACGGACCAGATCGCGCAATTCAGCGTTCGCTCTCAACTCGGATTCGAACGCAGAATCCTCATCCGCGCCGAGCAACCCAAGCGCATAGAGTGCTGCCTGATCCTGTTGTTCTTCCGAAATCATAAGTTGTTAAGTCGTTCCCTCAATTTAAGCAGTCCCCGACGAATTCGGGCTTTTACTGTGCCCAGTGGTTGCCCAAGCCGCGCCGCAATTTCGTGATGGCTGAGATGCTCAAAAAAAGCCAATTCGATCGCCTCGCGTTGTTCAGAAGGCAAATTGTTCAATACATATCGCACACGCGCTGCCTCATCATTCTTCTCAGCGGTATCCGCAGCACTCTCGACGGTGGATGCATCCCTCGCGACGGTGGTGGATGAATCTTCGGTGGAAGCGACCATAACCCGCGAACGCCGGCCACGCGCCCGCAATCGATCGATCACTCGGCTTCGAGTCAGCAGCACGGTCCAACTGAAGACGCTGCTCTGTTCTGGGTCGTAGGTTCCGGCACGCGACCATATTTGGAGAAAGACATCCTGCAGAGCGTCCTGCGCCTCTGCAGGGTCTCCAAGCATTTTCATCGCCAAAGAATAAAGCGGACCGCTCAGCCGATCGTAAAGAGCGCTGAAGGCGCTCTGATCGCGGCGGCCAATCCGCGCGATCATTTCCTGATCCAGCATCTGCTGCGCTGAAGATGTTTCCGCCATGCTCAGGTCAGTCCGGCTAAGTTT
>Ga0207697_10001661_pt1 | contig 12026 bp, 10 predicted proteins | sample KBSSwiS5withPhiX_FD_184293 | JGI IMG/M metagenome (GOLD analysis project Ga0207697, IMG submission 184293) | Switchgrass rhizosphere microbial communities from Kellogg Biological Station, Michigan, USA, with PhiX - S5 (SPAdes) (version 2) | ecosystem: Host-associated > Plants > Roots >... | reverse complement strand
GACAAAAGTGAAGAGGTCGAGATTGCGTTGTGTATCGCGAATCACGCCTTCAAATTCGTCGATTTGAAAGAGGCTCAAATAACGGTGGTAGTACTGGATGCCTTCCTGTTGCAATTCGCCGCACTGCTCGGGGGTAAGCTCATAATCTTCACCGCGCTCGGCCGCACGGAGCGCGCGGCGCTGATGATAAACGAGATACGACTCGCAGTTGTGGGGCCGCTGGCCATCGGGCCGGCCATCCATCTCCATTTGGAGAAGGCCGAGGTCGATCCGGAGCTGCAGTTTTTCGCGGCCATCGAGGCCGGGGACTTTCCGGACCTTAATCGCGCCGGATTCATGCGGCCAGTCTTTCAACAAGCTGTTTAAGTCGAGGCTCATCGCAGGAAACAATCCAGTCCGTGTCTGCTTTGTCAACGCGTGCTGAAGGGAGCGCGAGCTTCCAGCTTGCGCAGAGGAGGGGATAGGCTGGAAGCTTGCGCGACATGGAAAGTGAGATCGAGGCGTTCATTCGCTTCCTCGCGGTGGAGCGCGGCTTATCCGAGAATTACCAGCTCTCGACTCAGCGGTCGTTAGGCGAATTTGCTGCCTGGTGCCTGCAACGGAAACAGATCGCTCGCGCGCGGGAAGTCGGGTTACCCTTGATCAGCGAATACCTGGCGGAACGGAAGCGCGGCGGACTTTCGGCCTCATCGATCAAGTTGATCGTGGTCGCGCTCAAGATTTTTTTTCGTTTCGCGGCCGCGCAAAACTTCGTTCAGCGCGATCCGGCAGATTCCTTATCGCTCCCGCGGATCGATCGTTATCTGCCGGAGACGCTGAATGAACTGCAGGTCGAACAGCTGCTCGAAAGCGTGGATTGCAAGGCGCCACTCGGCTTGAGGGATCGCGCTATGCTGGAACTGCTTTATGCCAGTGGACTGCGCATTTCCGAACTGGCCGGCGCGAAGCTGGAAAATCTCAATCTCGATGAAGGCGTCGTGCGGGTGACGGGGAAAGGGAACAAGACACGGCTCATCCCGGTAGGACGCAAGGCTTGTGCGGCGATTCTCAGCTACCTGGAAGAGGAGCGCCCGCGACTCGTTAAGCGGCGAAGCGGGAGTGAAGTTTTTCTATCCACGCGCGGCGGCAGACTAACGACGGTGCGCATCTGGCAGATCGTCAAAGCCGTGGCGCGACGGTCCGGGCTGGAGGCGAATGTTTATCCGCATTTGCTCCGGCATAGTTTTGCCACGCATTTGTTAGGCAACGGCGCCGATTTGCGCATCATTCAGGAAATGCTTGGGCACGCCGATATTTCAACAACCCAGGTTTATACGCATGTCGATCAGCAGCGTTTGAAAGCGGTGCACCACAAGTTTCACCCCCGGGCCTAACACAGGCGTCCTGCCTGTTGCGTCGAGCGGGCATCTTGCTCGCAGAATCTCCGGCTTAGAAGTCCGCTCGACTTGCCAGGCAGGACGACTGTGTTACTTGCAGAAGAGTGCGACCGAGGCGGTGTAGCCGTGCAGGTAGCTGGCATTCCCAATCGGGCCGATTTCGCCGCCGCAGAAAAATCCCGCGCTCGGAACAGGTCCGAAAATCTCGGCGAGCGTCGCGGCATCGTGATCGGGCACGCCGAAGAAGCGATGACCGCGGCCGTTGCAGGAAAAGACGAGGGAGGCAAACGGCTTACAGCCGCGCAGGTCGTTGATCCTGGCCAGCTCGATCAGGTCCGCATGAGCCGTGATTTTGTCCCGGAGCTGATATTGCAAAGTTTGTCCGGTCCGAGCCCGCGCGCCGATCGCGACGGCCCCGGTTTGCGGATCGGCGCCTAACAAATTACGGACGAGAAAGTCGCCGCGCTTCAAATCCGCGACATATTCGGAAGCGGCCAGCCCGGCGAAGAGATTTCCGCGCGCCCGTTCTTTTTCATCATCCGAGAGGCCATTGAAAGTCTCGCTCAAAACCTGATAAGCGGGGCGCGAACCCAGGGCGTAGATGAGATTCTCGTCCGCCTGGGTGATGGTAAAAGGCTCGCCCACTGGCTTACAGCCCTGGCTAACGATCGTGCGAATTCTCCCGCCTTTGACGGCGAGAGCGAGGACGGCGGCGTCGATTGCCTTGCCATCAAGCAATAGGGTACTTTCACCACTTTCCGTAGCGCCGCTGGAGATTCCGCCGATGCTCGGCGCGTCAGGGAAAGCAACGTTCCATTCCGCCAGCCAACGCTCGAGGTGCGGCGTGAAAGGGTTGGCGAGAACAATCCATGAATCGACGTCCTCGGGTCCGATGCCGGTCTCGATTTGCCAATAGGCAGGCCCGGTCGATTCCTCAATTTGTTCGTTGGAGATCAGGACGGGTGTCAGTTTTGTTTCCGGCAGACTAACGAGAAGCAAAGACATCCCGGCGACCCCTTCGGCCTCCTGGCTGCGACCGATGAGACCTGCGCCGATGGAACCGATGAGGAGCGGAATGCGCCCGTGCAGGCGAACGAGGTCAAGGATCTCATGGATCTGGGGCAGCCAACTGGCGGCGAGGAAAAGAAAGCCGCAGGTCGGCTGTCCGCCGCATTCAGCCAGGGATTCTTTGGCGGCGGCAATAACGGCGTCCTCCCGAAACTCGCCCAGGATGAGGCGGGAACCGGCGCATGTTTCCATGCAAGGAGATCGTCGATGCGCGGCCAAAAGTCGAGCGCGGGCGCGGCTCGCGGCGGAGCCAATTGATGCGACACTTCGCCGATGAAGAAGCTTGTTGCAGTGCTCCTCATTGCCCTGGTGGTCGCGGCGGCCGTGTGGGTGGCGATGCGGATCCAGATGGCGAAGCGTGTCGCGGTGGTCCCGGAACTCTTGCCGCAGGCGACGCTTCTACTGGTCGAGTTGCCAGATTTCCAAAAGACACGGACGCGCTGGCGCGAGAGCGATCTTTATCAGATCTGGCGCGAACCGTTAGTACAGGCTTGGCTGCAAAAACCGTTGGCACAACTGCCGAAGAAGGGAAGCGGTCACAAGACAATGGAGGATTTTCTCCAGCTCGGGCCGACGCGCGGTTTCCTCGCCCTGACGTCGATCGAGCGTAACGAACCAAAGTTGATCGGCGGCTTTCATTTCGATCAGTCTCCGGCCGAGGCGCGTAAATTCGTCGAGCAACTTGAGACGGATATCCTGGCGAAAACGGCGGGCACGAAACGCGAGACAATCCTCTATGAGCAGCACGAGATCGAGACGGTCAACGTATCGCATTTCGTCTTCGCACGTGTCTACGATAACCAGTGGTTGTTTGCTTCGAACGATGTTGCGACGCTCAAGGCGCTGCTTGATCGCGTCGATCATCGTCGGGAGAAAAGGGACGGTTCGCTGCAGGAAAGCGAGCCCTTCGCCGCGGCCGCGAAACATCTGCCTGCCGAATATGCGGGGATGATCTTTCTCGATCCGCGGCCCTTTGTGGAAAAACTGATGCCACTCGTTGCCATGACCGGGCAATCGCTGCCGATGGACCAATTGCAGCGATTAAAGCAAGTGCATAGCGTGGCGGCGGTGGTTCGCTTCGACCACGGAAAAATGCGCGAAACAGATTTTGTTGCGATGCCACAGGTGGGCGCGGAGGAAAAATTGAAGCGGCCCCTCCTCGGCACTGCGGGAGCGGCCACGTTTCTTTACTCAGCGTCGCGCGTTCATTGGTCCGACAACCTCCTCGCCCCGTCAGCTCCGGCTGCGGTCGGCTTGCCGGCATTGGTCCGACAATTCATCGCCGAGATGAGCGCTCGCGGGATTTCGCTGGATGAATTGCGCACGGCGTTTGGTGAGGAATTCGAAATCGTGGGCGATTGGCCGGCCGACGCGCAGTGGCCGACGCTCCTGGCCGCGCTACCGGTGAATGACGCGGCGCGCGGACGAAAGATCGCAGAGGCTTTGACTTCCGTCGAGATCGCCGGTACGGCCTGGACGCGCAGCGATAAAAACGGCGCGACCCTCTACAGCCTGCGGCCGTTCGGCGGTTTTGTTCCCGTGTGCCCCACCATTGCCGTTTCCGAAAAGATGATGATAGCCGGGTCGGACACCGGCGCAGTCGAGACCGCGCTGAGCCGAGTCGCGCAGCCGGCAGGCGAGTTGGAGAAGAGCGCTATTTTTCGCGATGCAGTCGGGCAAGTGCCGTCCGCGGAATCCGCCTTCAATTATGTCGATACTCGTCTTTTCTACGAACGGGCGGACGCTGCCGCACGTCCGCTTCTCCTGATGGGCGCGGCGCTTTATCCCGCCCTCGCGGAAACGATTGATTTCTCCAAGTGGCCGGCTCCGGAGGCGATCGCGAAACACCTTTCACCGATCGTCATGTCGCAAAGATACGATGACGATGGCTATGTGACGGAATCGGTCGGTCCGGTGACTTTCCGGGAAGCGACGATTGGATTGGCGGTCGCGCTCGGCGGCTTGTTTATTTATTTGCAGGACGGACTAAAGAACCGCGATCTGTTGCCGACCGGCCCAACAAATCCCGCAATGGTCCCTGTGACACCGTCCGCCTCCCCGAGCGCCAGCCCGCTTTAACAACGGCTCGCTCGCGCGCAAGTCGCGCGATTCCATCAGTAAGCCTTAAAAAACGTTCAGCGCTTAGCCTTAAGCAAAAGCACGGGCACATCCACCAAGTGCCTCACTTTGTCCGCGGTGCTTCCGTAGAGCAGATCGCTAATGAAGCGGTGACCGTGCGTGGACATGGCGATGAGATCGACCCTATGGGCCTCGGCGGCCTTGATCATTTCATCCGCTGGCTCGCCCAGCGCAAGAATATGATCGACGGTGAATCCCTCGCCGCGCAATTCGGCGGCACGCGTTTCCAGATAGGCGCGGTCTTCCCGCATTTCCTCGCTCTCGGCCAGATTGAGCAGGTCATAATTGCGCGCCACCCAGCCGTCCGCGACATGCATGAGCAAGAGACTCGCGCCAGTCATCTTCGCCAGCGGTTTGATGTGGTCCAGAATAGCCTGATCGGCCGCGCTGTTTTCAAGCGGAATGAGAATACGTTGATACATCGCGAATTATTCGGCAGCCAGGCCAAGGAAGCCGTAGAAGGCTCGACGCGCCGCTTCGGGCATAAAGGTGTCGAAGAGCAGTTTCACGTTGAGCACGATAATGATCGTCGCCACGGTCCAGCCCAAGACCTTAATCCAGAGCGGATTGGCGAATTCTCCCATCTTCGCCTTCTCCCCGGTAAACCGCATCAGTGGCCAGACCGCAAAACCGAGTTGCATGCTCAGCACCACTTGGCTGGCGACGAGCAATTCGGTCGTCTTGTTCTCGCCGTAGAGACCAATGATGAGCACTGCCGGGATGATGGCGATACCGCGGGTGATCAGCCGCCGCAGCCAGGGCGTGATGCGAAAATTGAGAAAACCTTCCATCACGATCTGGCCGGCGAGCGTGCCGGTGAGAGTTGAGTTCTGGCCGGAGGCGAGCAACGCCACGGCGAAGAGCGTGCTGGCGATGCCGACGCCGAGGGTTGGGCTGAGCAGTTGATATGCGTCCTGTATTTCCGCAACGTCCTTGTGTCCGGACCAATGAAAGACGGAGGCCGCGAGTATGAGAATGGCGGCGTTGATAAAAAGGGCGAACATGAGGGCGAAGCTGGAATCGATGGTGGCGAATTTGATCGCCTCGCGTTTTCCTTCCGGCGACCGCTCGAAATTGCGCGTCTGCACGATGGAGGAGTGCAGGTAGAGGTTATGCGGCATGACGGTTGCGCCCAGGATGCCGATGCTCACGTAGAGCATATTCTGATTTTTTAGAATTTCGGTGCTCGGGACAAAGCCGAGCATCACGCCCGTGAGGCTGGGCTGGGCGAAAAAGAGCTCGAAGGAGAAGCATCCGCCGATGGTCACAATGAGCGTTACGACCACGGCTTCGATATAGCGGAAGCCTTTGTTCTGCAGGAAAAGGACTGCCAGAACATCGAGGCAGGTTATGATACAACCCCAGACGATCGGGATGCCAAAGAGCAGTTGCAGACCGATGGCGGAGCCGACGACTTCAGCGAGATCGCACGCCGCAATGGCCAGTTCGCAGATGACCCAGAGGAACCAGATGGTGGGCGTAGCGTAGTGATCGCGGCAGGCCTGCGCGAGATCGCGTCCCGTCGCGATACCGAGTTTTACGCACAGATGCTGGAGGAGGATGGCCATGAAGTTCGAGATCAGGACCACCGCGAGCAGCGTGTAGCCAAACTGTGCGCCACCCGACAGGTCGGTGGCCCAGTTGCCGGGGTCCATGTAGCCAACCGCGACGAGGAAGCCTGGGCCGGCGAAGGCGGCCATTTTGCGCCAAAAAGAGCCCTGCCCCGGCACGACAATACTGCGGTGCACTTCCGGAAGCGAGACCATGCCGGCTTTTCGGCGCCAGCCTCTTTCCGCGGAGCGTTCGAGAGTGACGTTGGGCGGAATCGGAGAGTTAGGCATAGGCGGAGCGAGCGGGCCGGCTAGAAACGAAGCGAGATGCCGGTGAAGGGTTGCAGGTCAGCGGCTGGGCGGGTGACTCCGAAGTTACAACCGGCATCGAGCTGGATGTTTTTCGCCATGGCATAGGTGAACCCCAGGTCCACCGTTCCGACCCAACTCACGCCGCGTTCCGTGCTCACGTTGCTGAAGAATTCCACATAGCCGCCGAGTTTCCCGGCAATGTCATGGCTGAATGTAACCGAGTTGATGAACTCCGCGTGAGAGCCACGATTGGATTCATTGCGCCGGAAATCAACTTCGGTTTGCAATCCCATGTCCCATGCACCGGGTAACGCGACCGCGAGCGGAAAGATCACTCCGCCCTCGACGGCATCATTGCCCAGCCCGTGCGAATTCGTCGGGGCCTTGATGAAGGGCATAATAGCGAACGCGGTCATGCCCCCATCGTCGCCCCAGAGGTTGATCTTCAGCCGCGTCGTTAGGTCGCCCACGCCATCGGTGGCCTTGCCCGCCCGCGCAAGATGATCTTCGATCCGTTCATGGATGTAACTGTCGAAGAACAGTTGCAGATCCGTGTTGTTCGTCAGGCCGACTTTGATGTTTACCGGCGCGATATTCCAGGTCTGACTCTGCGCCCCATCCACGCGCTCCAGGGTGAAGACCGCAAAGTCCATCTCCCACTGGAAATGGCCGGCGTCCACAGTGTATGGGCTTTCCGTCTTGTCGGGCCTATCCGTGGAGAATTCTCGCATCAGGTCCGGTGGAGTGGGATGAAAAAGGTTGTAGACGTTCTTGTCCTTCGTTTCGCCCGCCGTGGCGGCGGCGATGCTCTGCTCCTCCACCGCAGAGGACTGCGCCCGCGCCTGACCTGCGGGCAGGACGATGGTCGTCGCGACGGCCGGGAGGACGCGGCCGAAAAGCAGGCCCCAATCAAGCATAAGATTTACTTGTTAACACAAGCTTATAAATGTAGCAATAGCTACAAGTTTATTGGATGTTGTCAAAACAATTCTTTTCGGTTTTGTTCCCGGGAAAGGAATGCCGGCCGACTCCGCAAAAATTCACCCAGCGCGCACGGCCGCGGTCCGGCGCACACGGGGCGAGCACGCCCAGGAAACCGCGCAGGACTATGTCGAATTGATTGCCGAACTGATCGCTGAGGCTGGCGAGGCCCGGGCGATCGATCTGGCCCGCCGCCTTGGGGTGACGCACGTGACCGTGGGCCGCACCATTCAGCGTCTGCAGCGCGAAGGCTTCGTCACAACCCAGCCATACCGCTCGATTTTTCTCACCGCGGCGGGGCGCCGCCTGGCGCAAGAGTCACGTCGACGCCATGAAATCGTGGTCGCGTTCCTCAAGTCCCTTGGCGTTTCCGAGACGATGGCGCAATCCGACGCGGAAGGTATCGAGCATCACGTCAGCCGGGAAACCCTGAAAGCTTTCGTCAATCATCTGCGCAAGAAGCGCCGCCGGTAAAAGGGATGCGGCTATGCATTTCTTGAGGCGAATCTTGTCGCTCATCGTCGGCCGCTAGCCGAGGCGAAAGCGCAGGTCGCGAATCGCTCGCCCACCGTAGCGTTGTTTCAACTTGCGCAGGATTTCCGGTTTGTTGACACGATCCAGCTCGTAATGCAGCGCCGGCTGGAGGACGTGGACGTAAAGAATGCCCTCGCGCAATGCGATCGGGCAGGAATGCGCAGCGATGAATTCGCCAACGAGCGTTTTCCACGCGCCGAGAATTTCGCTTTCCTGCATTCGCTCCTTTAATCCGAGCTTGTGCATCACTTTGGGCAGAAGCTCGGCCGTTGATTGCGTCCGGTCGGGCCGCGGCGAATCGGAGGGCAAACCGCGCCATTCGGCAATGACCGCGCGGCGGAGAGAGGGCGTCATGGATGAGGTGGGTCCACTGGATCAACAGGTGTTGCCGATCGATCCGCCGGTGGTGGCGAACCGGTCTGATCTTCTGCCGCCAGTCGCGTTTCGGCGGCGGCGATCATGGCTTGGAAGCGAGGATCGTCGCGGAGCGGATCGAGGTCTGGATCGATCTTTGCGTGGTTTAACAGGCTCGTCGATATTTTCGCGAAAGCCGGCCCGAGCAATTCGATCGCGGCCTCCGGACCTCTCTTATCGTTCGCAACGCCGCAGGCAAAGTTATAGCGCATGTGTAAGTTGTCTGGATCAATCAGCAGGGCACGATTAATCCATTCCTGGGCACGTTCCTGTTGGCCGAGAGTTAGAAGAGCGCCAACTCCCCAGCCGGTAACCGCTCCATTGTTCGGATCCTGCGCGAGAGTCTTTTCGGCTCTGGCAAGCGCGATTTCCGCCGCGCGCCGGGTAGCTTGGAAATTTCCGAGGGCAGTGTAACACGTCATCAACATGGCCGGCGAAGCGACATCCGTTTCCATGAGAGCCGTCGCCTTTTCCCAAGAGCGAATCGCATCTTCCCACCGGTGCTGTCGGAAGCTCAAAAGCCCCGCCGACCTGTTCACCTCAAAGGACTCGGGGTCGAGACGAAGGCCGCTCGCGATTTCGGCAGACGCTTCGTCGTGACGACCGTTTTCAGCGAAAATTCTGGCCTTTACGGCATGGGCCTCGGCCAGATTGGCGTCAAGTGCAAGGGCGCGTTCCGCGGCCGCCAGGCCGTCCTCGCCTTTTCCTCCATGAATGAAGCGCACGATCATTTGGCCAAGAGCCATCAGGGCCCAGGCCTGTGCATAGTTAGGGTCGATTTCCGTGACGCGGTGACAGATGCGGATGGTTGCTTCCATTCCCCGAAAATCGCTTTCACCGCCGGTGACGTAGTTCTGGCGTGCCATCAGATAAAGATTGTAAGCCTCGACACTCTCGGTGCCGCGCCGTTCGATGGCCTTCTTCTCCTCGGGAAGAAGTTTCAACTTTAGAGCCTTGACAATGGCTTCGGAGATTTCGTCCTGGAGGGCGAAGATGTCGTTGAGATCGCGGTCGTAGCGTTCGGCCCAGACGTGATCGTTAGTCTCGCCGTCGATCAGCTGCGCTGTGATCCGCACCCGGCCTCCTGATTTTCGCACGCTGCCTTCCAGCACGTGGCTGACCTTCAACTCGCGCGCGACCTTCGGAAGATCAACATGCTTGCCCTTATACATGAAGGCACTGTTGCGTGAGATGATCGCGAGCGCGGAAACCTTGCTCAGGTCAGTGATAATGTCTTCGCTGATACCGTCGCTGAAATACTCCTGCTCGGAATCGCCGCTCATGTTGGCGAAGGGCAGCACGCAGATCGACAGCTTTCGAGGTTGGTATGCTTTGTCTTCCCCAGCCTTCCTGCCCCCGTCAGCCGCACGGACAGAGAACACATGGACCGGACGCTCGATGTTCTTCACCGTATGCTCGCCTATATCCTCGAACGCGCAGGGGGCCTTGCCTTCTACCTGATCCCGGACGACGCGGGAGAGGGCTACTCCGCCCACTGGGGCAAGGGCCTGGAGCCTTGCAGCCACGTTAACCCCTTCGCCATAGATGTCGTCGCCCTCGACAATGACTTCGCCAAGATTGATGCCCATGCGGTAGCGAATGCGCTTGGCGCCGGCGATCTCGGCCCCGGCCTTTTCTGTCGCATCTTGTATCGCCAGCGCGCAGTTCACGGCGGCGATGACGCTGGAGAACTCCGCCAGTACCCCGTCGCCCATCACCTTGAACACGCGGCCGCCATGGGTGGCGACTTGGGGATCGAAAATCGTGCTGCGATTGACCTTCAACCGTTCAAGCGTCCCCGCCTCGTCGGTCTCCATGAGGCCACTGTAACCCACCACATCGGCAGACAGGATGGCCGTTAGTTTGCGTTGCATGATTCCGAGCGGGCGCGCATCTTACCATAGGTTTCATCGTGGGCGCAATCTCGGACCAGGTTGCGGGCCGGGATCACGGCTGAGAAACGCTGCAGCCCTTTTACGCTTTGCAGTGGGCCGCCGGTCTAATACTTCCGCCGCATGTTGCTCGGCAGAATATTCAACTCGGTCCGGTATTTCGCCACCGTGCGCCGGGCGATCGGGATGCCCCGCTGGCCGAGGATTTCGACGATCTCCTTGTCGCTCAATGGCGCGCTCCCGGCCTCGCCTTTCACCAGGTCCAGGATGGCTTCTTTCACGCTCGTGTTGCTCATCGAGACGCCGCTCGAAGTTTGGTAGCCCGGAGTAAAAAAATATTTCATCTCGAACACACCTTGCGGCGTCGAGATGTATTTGCCGGAAATCGCGCGGCTCACGGTCGTCTCGTGCACGCCAACGGCGTCGGCGATTTGTACCATCGTCATCGGCTTCAGGTGCGCCGAGCCCTGCTCGAGAAATTCTTTCTGACGTGCGACGATCTGGTGCGCAATATTCGAGATCGTCTGCTGGCGTTGGTGGATCGATTTAATGAGGAATTTCCCGCTCCGGATTTTGTCGCGGATGTAATCCTTCACTTCCCCGTTGCTCCCGTCCTGCGACATGATGTCTTTGTAGGTGTTGCTGATCCGCAGGTGCGGGATCTGTTCGCCATTCAGGATGACCTGGTATTGGCCCTGGATTTTTTCCACGGTCACATCGGGCAGGACATAATTTTGCGGCGCCTCGGCAAAAATCTGTCCGGGTCGCGGATCGAGCTGCGCGATGTTATTAGCGGCTTTTTGCACCTGCTCGACGGTGATCCCCATCCGGCGGGCGATCTCAGGAAAGCGCCGTTTGCCGAGGTCGGTCATGTGGTCGGAGACGACCCGGTATTCGAGGCTCTTTTCGCGTCCCCCGCGTTTCAGTTGAATCAAAAGGCACTCGCGCAAGTCGCGCGCGCCTACGCCCGGAGGATAAAAGCTCTGAACGAGCGTGAGCATGAGCTCGAAATCTTCCTGCGGAATGCCGGTATTCATCGCCATCTCTTCCGGCGTGGTCTGGAGGAAGCCGTTGTCGTCGATGTTACCGATGATGAGTTCGGCGGTCTTGCGATCGTCGCCGCTGAGCGCGGTCTGGTTCAATTGGCCGACCAGATGTTGCTGCAGGGTCTCCTGCGTGGCGATGGAATCGAAGAAGAACTGCCGCTTCTCGTCCTCCTCCTTCGAGCGTCCGCTGTAACTGCCCGATTGCGCCATGTAATCGCGCCATTCGTCATCGAGCTTCGCCAATTGATCGAATTCTTCTTTGAAATTGTCTTCCGCCGGCTCGCTCTCGGAAACCTGGCGTTCCTCCTCTGTCGGCTCGGCCAACTCCTCGAGCACGGGATTGGTCTCCATTTCCTGTTGCACGAGGTTGCGCAGCTCGAGGAGAGGCGCCTGGAGGATGAGCAGGCTCTGTTGCAGCTGTGGCGCCAGAACCTGTTGTAGGGAAAGATTCTGTGATTGAAACATTCCCGGACCTGCCATGCGCAGAGGGTAACAACTGACACTCTTACCGCAAGCAGTTTTCGCGCCGTGGACCGCTTCGGGAGCATGATCTGCTTGGTCCGCTCCCGTCGGGGAACGTGACTTGCTTCGCTATTCTGCCGACACTTTGCTTATGAAAAAACTGACGCTCCTGGGCGCGCTGGCCCTTTTCGCCACTTCTATTGGCGCACAATCTCCGGTGACGGATGACTCAAAAATGGTGGAGGCCCTGCT
>Ga0207697_10001657_pt1 | contig 12040 bp, 10 predicted proteins | sample KBSSwiS5withPhiX_FD_184293 | JGI IMG/M metagenome (GOLD analysis project Ga0207697, IMG submission 184293) | Switchgrass rhizosphere microbial communities from Kellogg Biological Station, Michigan, USA, with PhiX - S5 (SPAdes) (version 2) | ecosystem: Host-associated > Plants > Roots >... | reverse complement strand
TCCAGTGGCTCCGAACGCCGCCCGCGCGCCGCCCGCGCTCATCATGGTGCGCGGCGCGCTATCAGCTGTTGGCGAAGGCCGCGCGGGCTGCCGCGACAGCGCGGTCAACGTCGGCCGCGCTGGCAAGGTCCACGGTGGCCACAACCCCGCCGGTGGCGGGGTTCACGACGTCGTGCGTGTGGGTGGAAGTGCCCTGCTCGGTGCGGCCGTTGATGAATTGGTACATGATGCTCCCTCGGGGGATGGATGGGTAGTTGATGCCGGGGCGACGCCCGTGACGCGGCTCCCTACTACCGGACCCCCTGTTGGAGGGTTCCCGGCTAGCGGGTGCCCTCGCGCTCGGCGGAATCGAGAATGGCGCTGAGGCCCGCGGAGAAGACGTTCAGGCCGTCAAGCCTCAGGAGCCGATCGCGGTGTTCCTCGATCAGAGGGAAGCCGCTGACCGAAGCGACTGCAACCGCCTGGAGCCAGGGCTCGTGGCCGTCCGAGCTCGGTTTGGCCAGCACTTCCTGGGCGATGCCGGATCCGTGGCCCAGGGTGTAGCTCTCCAGCGCGCCGTAGTAGTGCACCAGCCGGTCCCCGGATAGACCGGCGTCCCGCAGGCAACCGAGGACGAATTCGATGCAGTGCAGTTCGCCCTGGCCGAAGGTGTCGGTGGCAAAGGCATCGCAGCCAATCGACGGGTACTTGATGAAGACTTCGATCAGGGTGTGGAGGTAGCGCTCCAGGCGGGGCCGCCAGTCCAGGGGCGCGTCCGAAGCGGTTGCTTCTTCAAGCGCCATGGAGAAGAGCCTGTCCAGCGCCGCGCGCAGGATCGCGTCCCGGTTGCGGAAGTGGCGGTACATGGCGGTGGGGTTCACATCGAGTGCCTCGCCGAGGCTTTTGAACGTGAAACGGGACTGGGGTTCGTCCCGTGCAAGTTCCAGCACGGCGTCGACGATCATGTCTGCATCGAGACGTACTCGCCGGTCCGTGGGTTGTTCCTCGACTCGACCGGGCCTGGGCTGGGCCACGTATCACCGCCTCTCCTGAAGTTCTCTTCCCTGCGTGCGATCCCCACGGTACACGAGTCGCGGCACTCCTAGTCAAAGGTATTGTCATTGCCGTTGTCAACGCCGTTGACATTCTGTTTTTGGCCGCATAGTGTGACGCAGGACACCAGACGTTTGCGAGGAAGGGAACCCATGGCCTGCGCTGAGACGATTTTTGAGAACGGTTGGATATACACGGGCGAGGACGAGCGCCCTGTCCGCGCCGCCCTGGCGGTTGCCCGCGGGCGTGTACTGGCAGTAGGGGACGGCGCGGAATTAGCCTCGCTGGTCACCAGCGCCACAATCCGCGTGGATCTGCGCGGACGCCTCCTCATCCCCGGGTTTCAAGATGCCCACGTCCACCCGATCATGGCCGGCGTCGAACACCTGCAGTGCGACCTCACCCGGACCACCAGTGCCGAAGACGCAGTGGCCGCGGTGCGCCGCTACGCCGAGTCACATCCAGACGAGCCGTGGATCATCGGCGCGGGCTGGTCGATGGACTGCTTTCCCGGTGGGACGCCCACCCGGCAGATGCTGGATGCGGTGGTATCTGACCGCCCGGTGCTGGTCCAGAACCGGGACCACCACGGGGCCTGGGCCAATACAAAGGCCTTCGAACTGGCGGGGATCGACGCCGGGACGCCGGACCCCGACGGCGGCCGTCTCGAACGTGAGGCCGACGGCTACCCCGCAGGGACCATCCATGAAGGTGCCTTGGGACTCTTTGACCGCGTGCACCCGGGCATCTCCCCGGAACAGGCCTACGAAGGGTTGCTCTGGGCGCAGGCGCTCATGCTCTCCTATGGCATCACGGCGTGGCAGGATGCCTGGGTGGGTACCTCCCAGAGCCCATTCGGGGACACCCTGGAGACTTACCTCAAGGCGCTCGACGCCGATGATCTCCGGGTCCGCGTCCGGGCAGCGCAATGGTGGGATCGCTCAGCCGGCCGGGGACAGCTCGCGGAAATCCTGGCGCGCCGCGATCGTGTCGCCGACGCCTGCGATCCGCTGCGGTTGTCCGCGGCAACGGTGAAGGTCATGGTGGATGGGGTGGCGGAGAACTTCACAGCCGCCATGCACACGCCGTACCGCGATCGCCACGGACACCACACGGACAACCACGGCATCGAGTTCTTTGACCCCGCGCAGTTGCGGGAGTTCGTCACAGACCTCGACGCCAACGGGTTCCAGGTCCACTTCCACGCACTGGGCGACCGCGCCGTCACCAATGCGCTCGACGCCGTCGAGCAGGCACGCACTGTCAATGGCCCCGGCACTAACCGCCACCATCTCGCGCACCTTCAGGTGGTCCGCACGGCGGACGTGCCGCGTTTCGCGGCCCTCGGGGCAGCAGCCAACCTCCAAGCACTCTGGGCCTGCCATGAAGAACAATTGGACGTACTGACGCTGCCGTTCCTGGAGGCCGATGCTGAGGAAAGGCACTACCCCTTCGGCGAACTCGCGGCGGCAGGGGCACATCTTGCCGCGGGAAGTGATTGGGCAGTCTCGTCGCCCAACCCCGTCTTGGCCATCCACGTTGCCGTGAACAGAGTGGAGCCAGGTGGCGCGCAGCAAGCGCTCGGCCCGGAACATAACAAACTCTCCCTCAAGCAGATCCTTGATGCCTACACCCAGGGCACCGCGTGGATCAACCACCTGGACTCGGACACCGGCATCATCCGCCCCGGGGCCCTCGCCGACCTGGCGATCCTTGACCGGAACCTCTTCGACATCCCCGCGGAGGAACTGCACACCGCCCAAGTGGACGAAACCTGGATTGCCGGCGAGCGCGTCTTTGCCCGGCTGGATCCGTCATAGAACCGGGACGCCTTTCATGATTAGAGGAAGGAAGCGCATGGCTCCCACACGCTTATCGCGTCGACGGCTGGGCGCCGTCGTCGCTGGTTGCTCGGCCATTGGCCTCATGCTCAGCGGGTGCGGCACAACTGCGGGCGGCACCGTCGCCGCCAAATTCACCCTGAGCAATTCGACGCCCAAACCCAACAAGGAAATTGACCAGTTCAGCTGGGCGCTCTACGCCGAGCCGTTTTCGCTCGACTACGCCTACGCGTTCGACTACCCGGACAACCAGGTCCTCGCAAACATGTGCGAATCGCTCTTCCGTTGGAACCCCGACCTGACCTCCGCGCCGGGGCTGGCAACCAAATTTGAGCACCCTGACGACCTGACCTGGGTGTACACCATCCGGCAGGGAGTCCACTTCCACGACGGCAGCCTCCTGACGGCCGCGGACGTGGTGGCCTCGCTCAAGCGGCATGTCGATGAGAAGGTCGGTTCCTTCTGGGCTTCCTCCTTTGAACGAGTGGCCGACATCCAGAAGACCGGCGACTACGAGGTCACCATCACCACCAGTGTCCCGGATTACGCCTTGAACTCCGCGCTGGTCGGGGCGCCCGGTGTCGTGGAATCCGCCAAGACCCTCGCCAAGGACGGCGCGGACTACGGCAACGCCACCGCAGGCGTGAATTGCACGGGCCCCTTTGAATTTGACCACTGGGACGCCGGGGAGGGCATCACGATCAAGCGCTTCGACGACTACTGGGACCCAAGCCTCAGGGCCAAGGCGAAGCAGATGACCTTTAAGATCCTCCCCGACGCCAATGCACGGGTTAACGCCCTGCAGACCGGCGAGATCGATGGCAGTTGGCAGGTTCCCTCCAACGCACTGGACATCCTCAAAGCCAACACAGACGCCGGAAACGTCTACTTTGGCAACGACACTTCGGTGCAAAGCCTCGTCACATCAAATCTCAACGGCGTCTTCGGTGACGTCAGGGTCCGCAAGGCCCTCATGATGGCCATCAACCGTGAAGCGCTCCTACAGGCGGCAGAGCAGGGCTACGGAACGACGACCGATGCGCTGACCACCAAGAACGTATGGGTGGGTGCCCAGCCTTCCACGGTCAATTCGGCCTTCGAATCGCTCGACAAACAGGACTACAACCTTGACGAGGCCAGGCGCCTCATCAAGGAAGCCGGCGCTACAGGCAAGAAATTCGTCTACGCGACGGCGTCTCTCACCGCGGCCTTCGACATCACCTCGCGTGCCGTTGCTTCGGCTGCCCGGGAAATCGGCCTGGCACCGGAGATTCAGACCATGTCCAATGACAAGTACACGACGCTGTTCTCCGATCCCGAGGCCCGCAAGGGTGTCGATCTCTTCGAGACGTCCTGGTACCTCTCCAGCGCCGAACCCCTTGAAATGTACTCCGTGCTGCGTACCGGCGATTTCAGCAATTACGGTGGCTGGTCCAACGCCGAGTACGACCAACTCATCAACAGCGCGGTCGGCACCGAAGACGACGCCGAGCGAAACCGGCTCACGGCCCAGGCGGCGAAAATCGCCAGCCAGGACGTGGTCTGGTCCCCGCTCTATGAGACCGTCACCGCACTGTGGCTCGGCAAGCGCATCACGGGCGTGACGCCGTCGATCAACTACATGTACTACCCCTGGGCAGCAACGATTGGAGGCCGGTAGCCGTGGCTGTGACCCAACTGGCAGCACCACCCGCCCCACCGACCCCCGCAACGAAGAAAAGCCCGACGGCGGCACCATTAGCCCTGGTGCTCCGCAAGGTAGGAACGCTGCTGATCACCCTGTTCTTCGCCTCACTGATCGTGTTCTTCTCACGCTTTGTCCTGCCGGGCGACCCGGCGCGCTTCCTCCTGCGCGGCCGGAGCCCCAAACCGGAGGCCCTCGCGGAGATCACCAAGCAGTTCGGCCTGGACAAGCCTCCGATCGAGCAGTATTTCACGTGGATCGGAGGCATCCTCCACGGTGACTGGGGCCGCTCGCTGACCTACCGCCAGAGCGTGAGCGATGTGCTGCTCAACCGCCTGCCCGTGACGCTGGAACTCGTGGCCCTGGCCGCCGTCTTCATCACAGGCCTGGGCCTCATTGCCGGCATGCTCGCAAGCTTGAACAAGGGCGGCTGGGACCGCTTCATCCTCATCACGGTCACGGCAGCCGGTGCCATACCCCCGTTCGTTGCGGCGATTGCCCTGACCGCCCTCTTCGCGGTCCAGTTGGGGTGGTTTCCTTCCTTCGGCAGCGGTGATGAAGGGCCGAGCCGGCTTTGGCACCTGACACTTCCTGCCCTGGCGCTGGGCGTGACCTTCATTGCCTTCATGGCCCGGGTGACGCGTTCCTCAATGAACGAACAACTCACCCGCGAACACGTGGAGGTGGCCACCAGCCGCGGCCTCACACGCAGTTCCGTGGTGTTCCGGCACGTGCTCCGCAACGCCCTGGGCCCCATCCTGACAGTGAGCGGTGTACTGATCGCCGGCCTTCTGGTCTCCAGTGCCATCGTGGAACAGACATTCGGCCTGACCGGGATCGGCCAGCTTCTGGTCCAGTCGATCGACCGGCTCGACTTCGCGGTGGTTCAGGCGATCGTCATGATCATTGTCACGGCATTCGTCCTGGCCAACACGGTAGTCGATCTCATCCAACCCCTCATTGACCCGCGGATCGCCGCAGGAACGGAGTCCCGATGACTCTCACAGGAACGCTTCCCCTCCTGAGGACCCGCCGCTACGGAAGCCTCCTGTCGGTCACGGGTTGGGTGGCAGTGACGGTAACGCTCGTCGTCGTGCTTCTCTCCCTGCTCGCCCCGGTCCTGGCCCCGTACGATCCGGACTTCGTCGATCTTTCCAGCGTGCTGGGCGGGCCAAGCAGCGCCCACTTGCTCGGCACCGATGCCCTGGGCCGCGACATGCTCAGCCGCCTCATGTTCGGGGGGCGTACCTCGCTCGTCGGCCCGTTGATTGTGGTGGCAGCGTCCACGGTCCTGGGCCTGCTCTTGGGCCTGGCAGCCGGATGGACGGACGGCTGGATCAGCAGGATCCTGACCCGCGTCTTCGACCTGCTCTTCGCCTTCCCCGCACTGCTGCTCGCCATGCTGGCCATTGCCATCTTCGGCAAGGGCCTCATGGCGCCGATCCTGGCCATGACCATCAGCTACATCCCGTACGTAGCGCGTTTGACGCAGCAGTTGGTGGTCGCCGAACGGAGCCGGCCATATGTCCAGGCCTACCGGGTACTGGGATTCCGGACTCCCTGGGTGGTGCTGGGACGGGTGATGCCAAACCTGGTGCCCACCGTTGGCGCCCAGTCCACGCTCAACTTCGGCTATGTGCTCGCCGACCTCGCGGCACTGTCCTTTATTGGCCTCGGCATCCAGCCGCCAACCTCCGACTGGGGAGCCATGATCGAGGAGGCCCGGGGCGCACTGCTCGGCGGCCATGTGCTGCCGGCCCTTCTGCCCGCGCTCGTCGTCGTTCTTATTGTCGTATCCATCAACGTCATCGGTGAGGAACTCTCCGACCGGATTGGAGGCAAGCTTTCATGAGCAAGCTCCTTGAAATTGACCAGTTCACGCTGCACTTCCCCGGCCGCGGGGCGCTCCTGAACGAGGTCTCACTGCACGTCGACGATGGCGAGGCCGTCGCCCTGGTGGGCGAATCTGGTTCCGGGAAATCGCTCACCACCCGGGCCGCTCTGGGGCTCTTTCCGGAAACCTCCAGGCTTTCCGGGTCTGTGAAGGTACAGGGCCTGGACACGACGAGTGCCCCGGCGGCCAAGTTGCTGCAACTGCGCCGCAACCGCGCCTCCATGATCTTCCAGGACCCGCGCGCCGGCATCAACCCGGTACGCACGGTGGGGGATTTCCTCACCGAGACGCTGGTGAGATGGCGTGGCCTGAGCCGGGAAGAATCGGTCGAGCGGGCCATCACGCAGCTGGAACAGGTGGGCCTGCGGCGGACCAAAGAGATGATGCGGCAGTATCCGCACCAGCTGTCCGGGGGCATGCTCCAGCGTGTCATGATTGCGGCCGCGCTGCTCGATTCGCCCGAACTGCTCTTGTGCGACGAGCCGACCACAGCCCTGGACGTCACCACTCAGGCCGGGATTCTCGAATTGCTGCGCGAACAGCAACAGGCGCGGGCCATGGGCATGCTGTTCATCACGCACGACCTGAACCTCGCCGCCTCCCTGTGCGATCGGGTCTACGTTTTGCGCAAGGGCGAAGTTGTGGAGCATGGCGCGGCATGCGACGTGTTCTTGAGCCCGCAGGCGGACTACACCCGCCAGCTGGTCGGCGCCACGCCGCGCATCGAGCTCGACAAGGTCCCGACAGCGCCCGCGGCCGACGGCACCATGCCGCTGCTCTCGGTCAAGGGCCTGGGCCGGCGCTATGAGTTGCCGGGCGGGGAAATGCTGACCGCCCTGAACGACGCCACGTTCACCCTTGCCCCTGGCGGCTCCCTGGGCGTTGTGGGCGAGTCAGGTTCGGGCAAGTCCACGTTGGCGCGAATGATTGTCGCGCTCGAGACGGCCGATGAGGGCGAACTCGCGATCAACGGCCGGGTCCGGGCGCCACGTCCGCTCCGGGCCCGTGAACGCAAGCTCCTGGCCAAAGACGTTCAGATTGTCTTCCAGGATCCCTACCTTTCCCTGGATCCGAGGATTGCCGTGGGTAAGGCGGTGGCGGATGTTTTCCGGCTCCACCAGGGACAGGGGCGGGCAGACGCCGTGCAGAGCGCCCGGGAGCTTCTCGAACGCGTGGGCATCGGCCCGGAGCGTTTCGACTCCAAACCGCGGGCACTTTCGGGCGGGCAGCGGCAGCGCGTGGCGATTGCCAAGGCCCTCGCTGCGCGGCCCAAGCTGCTGGTCCTGGACGAGGCCACCAGTGCCCTGGACGTCTCGGTCCAGGCGCAAGTGCTGGAGCTCGTGGAGGAAGTGCGGGAGCAGCTGGGCCTGACCATTCTCTTCGTGACCCACGATCTCGCGGTGGTTTCCAGGCTGTGCGCGGAGCTTCTTGTGCTGCAGCAAGGCCAGATCGTGGAGCAAGGGCCCACGGCGAAGATCTTGTCTGCTCCCACCAGCGACTACACCCGCACGCTCCTCGACTCACGGCCGAGGGCCCTCTGGGAAGAGCAGCCCGCTTAGTTCGACATCTATGCCGGCGCCTGTACAACCAACGTGTGCCACCAACCCAGGTGCCTCGGGCACTCGCAAAGTGCTCACAAAGCACTCACAAATAGGAGAGATTCCAGTGCATACGACCGTTTTTGAGCGGAGCTTCCCGGGCTCGGCAATTGTTGAGCAGGCTTTGGCGGACACCGTGCACCGGCCATTCTGGATCGACGATCTGGGCGATGACGTGGTTCGGTACCCCCAGCTTGAGAGTGAGCTTCAAGCCGATCTCGTTGTAGTGGGCGCGGGCTACACAGGCCTGTGGACGGCCCTGCGGGCCAAAGAACGCAATCCGGAACTTGACGTAATCGTCGTCGAGGCGCAACGCGTCGGCTGGGCCGCGTCCGGCCGCAATGGCGGGTTCTGCGTTGCGAGCCTGACGCATGGCTATGAGAACGGCAAGAACCGCTGGCCCAAGGAACTGGACCAGTTGGAGCGCCTGGGCATGGAAAACCTGGACGGGATCCAGGAGACCGTTGAGCGTTATCAGATCGATTGCGACTTCGAGCGCACGGGCGAGTTCAACGTGGCCGTGGAACCGCACCATGTTGAATGGCTTAAGAGCGACGGCGGGGGTGGGGTTTTCCTTGACACCGATGCGATGCGCGCGTCGGTGAATTCGCCAACCTACCTCGCCGGCCGTTGGCACAAGGACGGGGCCGCCATGATCCATCCCGCCAAACTGGCCGCGGGACTGGCGCGGGCGGCGACGGAGCTCGGCGTGCAAATTTTCGAAGAGTCCCGCGTCAGCGGGCTGGAAGAGTTGCCTGGCGGCGTCCGCGTGCACACGGGATCCGGCGGCGTTCGGGCCAAGCAGGTAGCCCTGGCCACCAATGTCTTCCCCTCCCTCCTGAAACGGAACAGCTTCATGACCGTGCCGGTCTACGACTACGCGCTCATGACAGAGCCGCTCACGGACGAACAGCTCGCCGCCATTGGCTGGAAGGAACGCCAAGGCATCGGCGACATGGCCAATCAATTCCACTACTACCGCTTGAGCAAGGACAACCGCATTCTTTTCGGCGGCTACGACGCCATCTATTACGCGGGGCGCCAGGTGAAGGAGGCGTACGAGGACCGGGAGGAGACGTTCAGGAAGCTGGCCAGCCACTTCTTCACGACGTTTCCGCAGCTTGAGGGATTGAAGTTCAGCCACAAGTGGGGAGGCGCCATCGACTCCAGCACCCAGTTCTGCACCTTTTTCGGTACGGCCCGAAAGGGACGGGTGGCCTATGCCGCAGGCTTCACGGGCCTGGGCGTTGGATCCACCCGCTTTGCCGCCGATGTCATGCTGGACCTGCTGGCCGGACACGAAACCGAGCGGACACGCCTTGAGATGGTGCGCAAACGCCCGCTCCCGTTCCCGCCCGAGCCCTTCGCTTGCATTGGGATCAACCTGACCCGCTGGTCGATGGACCGGGCCGATCACAATGCGGGCAAACGGAATCTTATCCTCAAGACGCTCGACGCCGTGGGGCTGGGTTTCGACTCCTAGACACCCCCATTGACCCCACCAGAGGAGACCCAGCAATGACGGACTCAGCGGCCGAGCACACTGCGGCACTCGGTCTTGACCTGAAACACGAGCCGCTTCCCGCCGACACGGTTGTTCTGGGCAATCCCAGCACAGCGGTTCGCGAGCTTGAGGACCTGGCGGGATGCGGCGTCGGCATATGGGAAATGACCCCGGGCACTGCCACTGATACCGAGGCCGAGGAGGTCTTTGTCGTCCTGAGCGGGAAGGCCCGCCTCGTGTTCCTCGACGACGGAAGCACCTTGGACGTCGCAACTGGCGACGTCGTACGGCTGCGCCAAGGTCAACGGACGTCGTGGACCGTCACCGAGACGCTTCGCAAGATCTATTTCGCGGGCCAATAGCCCCGCCCCGGAAACGTCACATTCCGCGGGTGCGGCAGGGGCCCGTGATAGCAATGGGACTGATGAAAGCATATTTCTGCCCGGCCGCCGGGCAACGGCCCACCCCATGAGCGGCGTGGCCCGGGCGCCGCGCGGCTGGCTCCTCATGCTCGCGATCGGGCTGATCGCGCTGAACATGCGCGGCCCGTTGGTGGCGGTTGCCCCGGTGATCGCCCAACTGGAGGACGATCTCGGGTTTACCCCGGTGGAATTGGGATTCCTGACCGGCATTCCGGTGCTGTGCTTTGCCCTCGCCGCGCCCCTGGCCTCGCTGGCCGGACGCAAGCTGGGGCCCGAGTTCGCCATCACCCTGACCCTGCTCGGCGTGCTCTTCGGCGTCGTGGTCCGCTCGGCCGGCGGTGGTGCCCTGGTCATGCTGGGCACGGTGATCCTCGGCGTCGCCATCACGATCGGCAACATCGTGGTCCCGCTGATCATCCGCCGTGACTTCACCCCCGCCCGGCAAGGCGCGGCAATGGGCACCTACACCGCGGCACTGAACATCGGCTCGTTCCTGACCTCCATGGTGTCGGCGCCGCTGGCTGACCTGCTGGGCTGGCGGCCCGCGATTGCCGCCAGTGGCCTGTTCGCGGTGGCGGCTGCCGCCGTGTGGGTGATTGCGGTTGGCCGGCGGGCATTCATACCTGCTGCCATCCCCGCGGCGGACCCGCGGCGGCCCGGCAAGCTCACCTCGCGGTGGATCACGGCAGCGCTGACCTTCGGGTTCGCCGGGCAGGCATTCTCCTACTACGGAGTGACCGCCTGGCTGCCGAGCCTGCTCTCGGACGAACTCGGCATGGCGCCCGCGGCCGCCGGGGCAGGGTCCTCGCTCTTCCAGATCCTGGCCATTGTGGGCGGACTGGGCGTGCCGCTGGCGGCCCGGTTCGCCAGTACGACGGCGGTGGGCCTCGCCCTTGGGCTGCTGTGGCTCACCGTACCCGTGGGCCTGCTGCTCGCACCGGAGCTGTGGTGGCTGTGGTGTTCCTTCGGCGGTGTGGCCCAGGGCGGCGGCATCACGCTGATCTTCCTGGCCATTATCCGGCTGGCGCGGGACCAGGCCTCGGCGGCCCGGATGTCCGCCGTCGTCCAGGGGACGGGATACTCCTTCGGGGCAGTGGCGCCGACCCTGCTGGGCTACGTCCACGGGACTACCGGCGCCTGGACCGGCCCGCTGCTGATGATCCTGTGCTCGGTGGCCGCATTCATCCTGGGCACCTCGCTGTCACTGCGGCTGGTGCCGAAGCCCCACTGATTCGCTGTCGCGCGCCGGGGTGATGTCAATCGCGACGACAGGTATCGGTACGACAGGTAAGGCCCATGTTCGCGGGGAACATGGGCCTTATCTGTCGTACCGACGCCGTTGTCTAGTACGGGGGGATTTTCCGTTGCTGGACTGCCACCCGGATTTCGGGGTGCCTGTTGCGAAGGGCCTGGCAGCCCAGCCAACGGAAATCTGTGCGGACCCGGTTGCTCGGGACGCGGAGTCCTACGCCGGAACCAGTGTGGGGTCCCCGCTGGCGACGTCGGCGCCGTCGCGCGCTTCATGCAGGAAGCGGTCGTAGGCCGGCAGCGTCAGGAAGGCCGGGAACTCGCTGCTGAGGGTGACTTCCTCGAAGATGTCCCGCGCGTCGGCGAAACGGTCTCCTTCGAAGCGCTCCAGCTTGGCGAATTCCTCGTCCAGCATGTCTTCCACCCACTCCCGGGTGATCACGTCGCCGTGGTCAGTGATGGCCCGGGCGAAGATCCACTGCCACAGCTGCGAGCGGGAGATTTCCGCGGTGGCGGCGTCCTCCATCAGGTTGTGGATGGCCACCGCGCCGTTGCCGCGGAGCCAGGACTCGATGTAGCGGATCCCCACTTCGATGTTGTTCCGGATGCCCTGTTCGGTGATGGTTCCGGTGGTCGTGGAGATGTCCAGGAGCGCGCGGTCGTCCGCGGTGACGTCCTCGCGGAGGCGTTCGAGCTGGTTCGGACGCTCGCCGAGGACGGCGTCGAACACCTCGCGGCAGACCGGCACCAGGTCCGGGTGCGCCACCCAGGACCCGTCGAAGCCGTCGCCGGCCTCGCGGGTCTTGTCCGCGCGGAC